>Ga0180436_10000776_pt1 | contig 32103 bp, 25 predicted proteins | sample SS_ome_2_FD_132434 | JGI IMG/M metagenome (GOLD analysis project Ga0180436, IMG submission 132434) | Hypersaline lake sediment archaeal communities from the Salton Sea, California, USA - SS_3_S_2 metaG | ecosystem: Environmental > Aquatic > Non-marine Saline and Alkaline > Hypersaline >... | reverse complement strand
TGTAAACGTCCCCGAATGGGGACGTTCGGCTCTGCCCGGCTTTGGACTTCAGTCCGTAGATAAGGATTGAAATCCAGACAAGGGACACCCATCAACTGCAGATGGTTGTCCAAACGTCGGCGTCTGCCAACGTCAGGTTCTTCTTCTATCAATATCTTCATTACTTACCCAACTATTTCGATTGTCAAAAATGTAAACGCCCCCGAATGGGGACGTTCGGCTCTGCCCAGCTCTGGACTTCAGTCCGTAGATAATTAATAACCAAATACCTTCCCAATATCCGATTTCTGGTTCTTTTCAATAATCCAGCTTTTCAATCATAGCTTGTTTTAATATAGCCGCTGCTGACCTCTTCTAATATCTTCTCCACCAATAACACTTTACCTTCGCTTAATAGATCATAATTGATATCCGTCAAAAGTAATGGTGGTGTATGTTCAAGACCGCTTTCAGCTTCGACAAAGAGCGGCCAGAATTCCTCAAAAGCTGCCATCTGATCATACTCCAGGGATACCACCCAATTATCCTTGTAGTCATCCTGGTAATCGCTTCCTGGGCCAATAATATTCTTTTCGTAGGCAACCAGCATGCGGTACATAAATGGCGTACCTGTTCCAGGGACTATATAAAATGTATTTACTGCTCGATCCACCATGAAATCAACATTGGCAGAAATTTGCGAGTCGGTTGCATCGAGCGGCAGATCAATATACTTGGGATAAAGGTAATGGATCCCTGTTGGAGCATATTTTGGATTGCATAGACCGCAATAATATTTCACTCCTGTTCTAAAACCATCTCTGGCGGCCAAAGCATCAGGATTTTCCTGCAAGCTGAGTGCCCCTACTCTCCAATCAGGAGTGATCAGCGCTGCTATATATCCAGCAATAAAGCCCTGGACATCAAAATCGCCTCCTCCTGTTCGCAAAACACTCAGATTCTCTCCTGATTCAAGTTCATTAAACCCTACAGCTAGAAATTTTGTGTCCGGGACAGATTCTGCCAGGGATTGGAGATCTGGGAAGGGTGACAGCACAACCACAATTTGATAATCATCTTGCTCAAAATCATCCGGACTCAGATTCATGAGAACCTGATATCGTAGTCCCAGATCACGTATATATCCACCAATTTTGGAATTCAGATCGTCAATCAACGCCTGATCCGATCCAGGAGGCGTCAGCAGAACGCCTACCGGCGGAAGCGCTGTTGGCGTATCTGAGGGAGTAGAAGTAGGTTCTGGAACAGCAGTGAATGTCTCCTCAGCAGTAGATGTGGTATTCTCTGCATCAATCCCACAACCGGTCGAGAACAGCATTATTGCTAGAATCCAATAAATCATCCGATATCTTCTCAAATCGTACCTCTCAATAAATGCTAATTAGGGTTTATTTTACTACTTTTCTGGGGCTGGTCGCTTTCTAGTATAATTAAAAACTAATGATAAAAATAGCGATCCCAGGCAAAGGTGAACTTGAACTGAAATATGTGGTCTTCGATGTGAACGGCACATTGGCTGTTGATGGAAAACTCCTACCTGAAGTGCCGGAGCTGCTTAACGATATTAAAGACCACCTGGAAATCCATCTTCTTACCGCAGACACTCATGGAAAACAAGCTGAAATCGATAAGATTCTCAACTTAAAAGCGAACAGGATCATGACTGGAAATGAAGCTCGACAAAAAGCACAATACGTGAAAAGTCTTGGTCCAAATAATACGGTAGCTATTGGCCAGGGAGCAAATGATTCTCAGATGATAAAATCAGCCGTGATTGGGATTTGTACACTATCAGCTGAAGGCTCTGCCCTGGAAACACTCCTGGCGTCAGACCTGGTAGTTCCAGATATCCAATCCGCCTTGAAGATTTTATTGAATCCTATTCGCCTAAAAGCAAGCTTGAGAAATTGACCGGACAGGAAATCTTATGCCAATTCCAAAAACAGACCAAATCCCTGATGATCCTGAAGACCTCACTCCAGCTCGACGTCGACGAGCGGATCGAGGTTTAATCCCTGAAGACCTGGTTGAAATCGCAGATGATATTGAGGAACTGGCACACAAAACCATCCCTTCTTTCGATTTTTTCCTGTTTTCCCTCCTGTCTGCAGCCATTATCACCGCCAGTATCCTGGCCGATTCACCAGCGCTGCTGGTTTTGGGTGCTCTCACTGCTCCAGTTATGGCACCCTTCATCGGTATCTCTCTCGGTACAGCTACAGGATCTATCAAATTTTTCAGTCAACGGCTGGCTGGCTCCCTGGTAGCAAGCGGATTTGTTTTTTTAGTCGGAATTCTGGGAGGATATGCATCGTTTGTCCTCAAGACCTCAAATGTTCAATTCCTGATCTATAACGCCAGGGTATCCTGGACTCACATTATTTTGCTAATTGCCGGGACCATCCTAGCTGTGATTTCATTGAAGCAAAAGGGCCAGACCCCCGTTCTACCGAGCGTAGCCATAGCCTATGAACTCTACGTTCCTCTGGCGATTGCAGGATTCGGGTTTGGCAGTGGTCAACCTCATCTCTGGCCGGACGGGTTGGTAGTTTTCGGTATTCACCTGGCAGTGGTAGCCATCACAGGAACAGTAGTTTTCATGCTGCTCGGCATCAAACCATTGACTTTCATTGGTTATACACTGGGAAGCCTGATCGCTATCTTAAGCATATTAGGTGTAATAGGTTTGAGCAGTGCAGGCGCAGTAATGGGAGGGAAGATCGCCATGCCCACACCCATACCTACAGCTACCCTGACAAGCACTCCGGCACCTCCCACCGCGACCTCCACAATAACCCCCATTCCACCAACGGCAACGATAACTCCAACAGTGCCAACTGCTACAATCACGCCATTACCAACAGAAACCAGCACTGCGACACCAAAGCCAACTCCTTTCTACGCAGAGATCGCTGTATCGGAGGAATTTGCAGGAGCCTATATACGCAGTGAACCTAATCTGAATAGTCAGATCCTAACATCCCTGATAAATGGCACAGTGATTGAGATCCTCGATCCTTCACCCTCAATAGACGAAGAGGGACGCAATTGGCTGAATATTCGATTCATCAATGAAGACAAAGTGGAAGAGAACGGCTGGATCATCGATACGCTGCTGCTGATATCTACACCGCGTCCAGAGTGGTAGCCCCCTACTCTGATAAGTCTTTAGGTTGAAACGCTCCAGGGAGTAAATCTCGGACCGTATTGTGCTGGATCAATTTTCCATTTTCATCCACAAGAAGAACCTCAATATCCAACCCAAATTCAGCCAGGACCTGCCGGCAGGAGCCGCAGGGTGTACCGCCATTGCTGGTAGCAACCGCAATCGCTTCAAATTCACGCTCTCCAGCGCTTACTGCGCTTACAACGGCTGAACGCTCAGCACAAATGGTATCTGGATAGGCAGCATTCTCAACATTAACGCCCAGAAAAACCTTGCCGGATTTTGTTAATAGAGCTGCGCCAACATTATAGTTCGAATAAGGCGCATATGCCTTGCCGCGAACCTCGCCAGCTGCTTTGATCAACGCCTGTTTATTCTCGTCAGTCAAGGTCATTTTGAATTCTCTCCTCACCAGCATTTGGTGTTGTACTTCAGTTAATTCGCCCTTCTGCAATCCCACTATGCAATATTATTTTACTCATTTCAATAAAGGAATCTGAACACTTTATTTTTTATCTTTTTTCCGGATCTGGCGGGCTGGGACTCCAACCACAACTGTATCATCAGGGACATCCTTCGTCACAACTGACCCCGCCCCAGTGCTGGAATTTTTTCCAATTTCAACCGGAGCCACAAGCATAGAATCGCTTCCGATAAAAACACCATCATGGATGATTGTTTGATGCTTATTCTCACCATCATAATTACATGTGATCGTTCCAGCCCCGATATTGACATCTTTTCCAATCTCAGCATTTCCAACATAGGAGAAATGCCCCATTTTTGATCCTTCTCCAAGGTACGAATCCTTAATCTCACCAAAGTTACCGACATGGACTCCCGGTCCCAAATGAGCTCCTTTTCGCAAATGGCTGAAGGGGCCGATATCCACTCCATTCTCGATCCTGGATTCTTCCACCACAGAAAATTCGACCTCACAATCATCCCCTATCTGGCTGCTGAAAATTCGGGTTCCTGGGCCGATGAGACAGTTCTTTCCAATGGATGTATTATGCTGCAGATAGGTATTTGGCAGGATCACTGTATCCTGGCCGATGACCACATCCGGATCGATATAGGTTGATGCCGGATCCAGAATACTTACACCTGCTAGCATCCATTTCTGATTGATCCTTGATCGCAGGATTTGGCCTGTTTCAGCCAAATGCACCCGGGTATTGATACCAATCAGTTCTTTGGGGTCCTCGATTTGGACCGAGGCAACATTCTGTCCTTCATCCGCCGCTAATTCCACCAGGTCTGTAAGGTAATATTCGCCACTCTTTGAAGGGGTTAGTTTTTTCAGAGAAGTCCATAGCCAATCCCCTCTAAAACAATACATGCCCGCATTGAGTTCATTGATTTCCAGCTGTTCTGGTGTTGCGTCCACTTCCTCAACGATCTTTTGGATAAATCCAGAGGTATCTCGAGCAATCCTACCAAATCCCCGGGGATTATCTTCCAGCAGCGTCAGAATAGTCACCGGACCAGGATTGGATTCCTGGGTTTGGACCAGATCTTTCAGGGTTTGCGTCCTAACAAGAGGCATGTCTCCGTACAGCACCAGGATCAGATCCGAAAGGCCACTCAGCAAATCTTCCGCCTGCTGAACGGCATGTCCTGTCCCCAATAATTCTCTCTGGACAGCAAATCGCAGCTGATCTCCCAGAACTTCTTTTGTCTTATCGCCGCCATGTCCAATAACGATCACGGGGGGGGCTTCAGCCAATGGAGCCGCAGCATCTACAACATAATTTATGAGCGGTTTCCCCAACAGTGGGTGGAGAGGTTTTGGAAGATCGGAAACCATCCGTGTTCCTTTACCTGCAGCTAAGATCACAACGTCTACGGTCATAAGTCATCCTTAACGATGGTGTCTGGGAAAAAATAAAACGAGCGGGACATCGATTATAGTCCTGGCTCGCTAAAGGGGTTGTTTTCATTTTTCAGGGGGGGCGTAATACTTCTAAATTCCATTGGAAAGGTAAGCTGGGGAGCCTGGACTCGAACCAAGATCAAAGGCTCCAAAGGCCTCTGTGCTGCCATTGCACCACTCCCCAACGTCAGCCAAGGCATTGTATCATAGGATTTTTTATGTGGCAATGGAAATTGGATTTCAGCCCAGAACAAGGTTTTCTATGGTCTATAAAGCATCCCCACCGGGGATAAAACCGAGCTTCTGGGCCTGTTCAAAAGAAAGAGAATCCGGGCTGTCGATCCGGGTGATTTCTTCTTCCAGCGTGGCAGCTTTCCAGAAATCGTGAACCTCATTTTCTCCTTCAGGAACACTTTCAAGTTCTTTCTTCGCAGATTGGCTCTTTTTAGTCGTGGATTTCGCGCTTTTTTTTACTGAGCCGTTTGAACCTTTTGGTGTCTCCTTGGGAAGTGCCCCTTTCGCAGCCTTTGAGGAAGTTTTCTTGGTTGAATTTGCAGCAGCAGCTGGGGATTTAGTCTTCTTTTCTTTGGTGGATTTAGCAGCTGGTTCAGAATCATTATCCAGACCGTGGATAATCTCAGTAACTTCTTGGATGGCCAGGTCAACAGTGGTTAGCACCCAGGTCAGGTCGTTGTTCTGGGTAACCGGATTGGTAATAATGATCAATCCATATTTGGAATTGACATGGGACCAGAACAGGTCATATTTATCCCCTGAAAAATACCATACACTCTCTGGAGTTTCATTTCCAAGGTAAAAAGAAATTTTATTGGTAGTCTTGAAGGTATTTAACAATAGCGGCATGACATGTGATTCATAAACCGTATCCGGAACAATCCCAGTCTCGGCAGCAATCACACCGCTTTCCTCGATCACCATGATCGATATTGCTCCTAATTCTCCCCTCAAATCAGCGATCCTTGAGGTCACATCCGGATGAAGGGCTTTCTTTGTGAGCTTGATCAATTCTTCTGATTCTTCTTCAACCGGATCCAATCCCATCGTCTTCCGGACCGCATTAAGAAATTCAGGCATTTTTAGCGGTTTCATGAAAAAAGCCTCTGGTTCCAGATCAGCGATACCCTGATGCACATTATCATCTTCCATTCCGGTGATGATAATAACCTGCATATCTTCATAGGTTGTTTTAAGTTTCTGAACGAGTTCCAAACCAGATAATCCAGGAAGTCCAACATCGGCAATTAACAGATCGATCCCTGTTCCTACGACCTCGACAATGGCTTCCTCACCCGAAGGCACATCTACCAGGTCCAGATCAAGGTCCAGGGTTTCCAGGTTCGCCCGCAATACAGTACGAATTTCCTGGTGATCGTCAACAATTAACACCCGGAATTTGTCAGTCATGCTGATATGATAACACGCGAGCTGTTAAGAAAAACCCCCCTGAGGGGGTTTTTACATTACAGATTTATTAGGTATGCTTTTACTTGATTTCCAACGCTTATTAGAATGCACCGTAGATCAAAACTCCATAAACAGCACAGGATAGAAGTGAATCCACAGCACAATACAGAAGGTGGAAATTGATCGGGGATCCGTTCTTTTTTCCGTAGGTATTGAAATAGGCCACTGCACCCGCAATTAGAGCGATCAAAACAGGAACTCCATAGATCAATGGATCCCAAAGATTCTCCGGGATGCGCGGAATCCAAGCCGAAAAAGGCACATAATCCCATGTTTTCAATCCTGGCAGGGTTGCCAATTTCATAAACCAGAAAACACCCACTCCTGCCGCCATGCTCAGTATTTCACCTATAGTCCTAGAAATTGGTTTGTTGAAGCGGGAAAAGACAATATTGAAAACAAACCCGACCAGTCCAATCCCTCCCCAGGCTGCCGCGGCGAAGGGAGACAACACTATACCGGCCAGCAGTCCAAACAGGCCTTCAGCGCCTAAATATAGATAATCATCCACTGTGACAATATCAATATTGGTTTTCTTGACCGGATCTGTTGTGGTCAGATATGCACGGTAAGAGAATTCACCTTTCTCCAGCCAGGTGACATACAAATTCATATCCTGGTCATGAATGACAGAAGGATAGTAGGATTCTGCAGAGGTGTAGTTGAGTGGCTGGTACGATGTTAGCAAGCCATCAGAGATATAAGCAATACTAATCTGGTTCCTGTAATCACGCCATTTAAACTCAGAGCGAGACCTGAAGACAATTGCTGATTCACTGTAGTTCGCATTCAGGATTTCGATATTCTCGATCGAAGTTGTCGAAGGGATCCCACTGTACAGGTATACCCTCTCGTCTGTCTGGAAATCTCCATATTCGAACTCGGAAGCAGGAAGGTTGGCGATGATCGGGATGTGAACAGCCATGGGCGGTCGAATAGTATCCGGCCTGCCAATTGGGAAGTAACGGAAATATGTGGTCCTGAAACCTGCATCCAGGCCTGAGACAATGGCTTCTGACCAGAAGACATATACAACTTCTTCATCAACCGCGATTACAGGGCCATCCACTCGCAGCGATGGAGAGACTCCGGTCGTGTAAACCAATACAGGATCCAGTTCCTGCTCTCTAGAAGAGAGTGGCTTGAGATAATAGAATTCAATATCACCATAAGCGATCGGGTAAACCGCCCAGCTGGCATGAAGCATTTCCTGATCATCCAGGAAAAGATTGATCCGGATTCCATCTGGGTCAATGATCGTTTTATTCAGATGGTCGATCTCGCCGCTGAGAGCGAAAATCCCAGGGCTTTCCTGGCTGCCCGAGTACCAGATCTCATAACCATCGCTCCAATAGACCACTTCCATATGGTCCACGCGATCCTCGACAGAAAGGATCTTGATATCAGAAAGCAATTTGCCGCTCAAATCAAGCTGGATGACCTTCAACACGTTGCTATCAATCCAAAACAGATCGATGTGATCATCCTGGAGGAGAAGTTTCGCTCTTCGAGGTTGAGCAATCATGAAATCAAGCTGGATCTGTTCCCTGGAAGCGCCATCCGGGCTTATTCTTACCAGAGTCGGTTGGTAGCGGGTATCATCCACCTCGGATCGGGGGAAGAGGACGCTGTATACCTGGCCCCGAGGATCAACCACTGGTTCCGCAATCGAAGCCAAAGCTGTATCTCCCAACAAGACCCCCCTGCTCCATCCATCAGATTTTAACCACAGCTTTTCCAGTGCCTGGGCGTTGCAGCTGGATAGAATTACTGCCAGAATTATGGATAGTAGAATAAATTTCAGCCTGTTGTTGAGTCTCTTGCTCATAGGATTCTCCCGTTTTTCACAAAGCATCAGAGATTATATCCTGAAGTTGGTCAAAAGCAACTAGGCGAGTGGTATGGGTTAACGCAATCCTTGAGAACTATTTAAAAAGGCCAGATCCCCATTTCTGGACCTGGCCTTGAGTATTAATTAATTATATTCCAGTACTACTCTGTGGTTAAATTCGTCTCCGGCAGCCAGCCATCGCCCGCTGTGCTTTCAATCTTGTACCAGACTTCGCCTTCAACATCGACGGAACTGACAATGGTTACCTGATCTCCGCGGGTTGCATAGGAAAAGGCTGTCCGTGCTCCAGCTTCCCGGAAGAGCCCTACCAGATGTCCTTCCGAAGTGAGATTGACGACATCACCGGAAGCAAATAAGGCTCCCTCCACTTCTACGATCACATCACCGGTTTTTGCGGCCTGGGTGGCCTCATAACGCTGTGTTGCTTCCGCAGAAGTAATGATTTCGCCAGATTGTCTACAAGCCATGCTGAACAAGAACAGAACAGCGACTACGGCAAAGATGACTAAAAGGTTATTCCTCTTCATGGTTATAGTTTCCTCCCCCGCAGGCGGGCATCAAATGCATCCCTCAAACCATCTCCCATGAAATTGAAGGCTAACGTGGTCAAGGTCAGCGCCACACCAGGATACAAAACCAGATGAGGATTGGATCGCAGGGTTGAGTACCCTTCATTGATCATCGCTCCCCAGCTGGGTGTGGGTGGATCTACCCCAAGACTGATCAAGCTCAAAACAGCCTCGGTGTAAATATATCCAGGAATGGCCATCGATTCCAAAATCAGCAATGGGCCGACGATATTTGGAATCAAATGTTTGGTGATGATGTGGCCGTCTTTGGCACCAATCGCTCTGGCAGCTTCAACGAACTCTTTCTCTTTATAGGAGAGTACCTGGCCGCGGGCCTGGCGGGCCATACCAAGCCAGTTCAAGGCACCAATGGCGACGAACACGAACAACAAGCCACCGGTAGACTTATTCAAAAAGATCACCGTACCCATGAAACCGGTTGTGACCCCCCTCCTTGCCAGGGCTTTGAAATACACTGTCATCATAATGATGATCGGCAGCTGCGGAACAGCATACAGGAAGTCAACAACACGCATCATGATATTATCGACTCGCCCTCCAGCAAAACCAGCGATCGTGCCGTAGGTGAGACCGATGATGACGCTGACTCCAGAAGCCACAAACGCCACAGCTAGTGAAACCCGGGTTCCGTATATCATCCGGCTCCACAGATCCCTGCCCAGGGCATCGGATCCGGCAATGAAGGTTGTGCATCCCCATTCCAGCGGAGTGTTGTACCAATGGCAGTTCTCCTCAGCGTATTCTTCCGTGATGTCATAACCGGTGAATGGTTTTGCCCTGTTATTCAAAGTGTTCTGCTGAGCAAAGTCATAGGGAGAAAGCAGTGGGGCAAAGGTGGCAGCCAGCAGGATGAAAACAATAAATATCGCGCCAGCCACCGCAATGATATTCCTGCGGAACTCGCGGTAAGCATCCTGCATGGGGCTTCGACCATGCCCGTACTGTTCATGAGTTTCTTCAGATACTAGTTCTTCAAGTTGTTTTTCAGGTGACATAATTAAATCCTAATCGTACCGAATGCGTGGGTCAACCCAGGCATACATGACATCTACCATCAAATTTGCCCCGATCAAGATCATGCCGTAAAGCAGAACCAGACTGGTTTGCAGGAAATACTCCCGCTGGCCGATGCTGTTCACGAATCGGCGGCCCATTCCATTGATGGCAAACATAAGTTCAATAACAAAGGAGCCTGTGATCAAACCCGCGATCAGGGGTCCAAGCACGGTTACCACAGGGATCAGAGAGTTCTTCAGCGCGTGAATAACGATCACAGCCCTTTCGCGGAGGCCTTTGGCGCGAGCTGTTCGGATATAGTCAGAAGAAAGGACTTCCAGCAGGCCGGCCCTCGTCAATCGGGCAATACCAGCAGCCATCCCTGTGCCCATCGCGAAGACAGGCAGGAAAGCATGGCTGATATATTCCCCATTGATCTTTGGGATGAATCCCAGGAAAAATGGCGGGTGTGCTCCCCAGAATGCTACCGGGAACCAATCCAATTGGACAGCGAAGATATAGATCAAGAGCGGTGCCATAACGATTGCGGGAATTGATCGGAAAAAGACAGCCATAAAAGTCACCGCGTAGTCAACAAACGAGTTATGGTTCAACGCGGCAATGATTCCGATCGGGATACCAAGGGCAAAACCCACAAAAATCGCGGTCAAGCCTAACTGGATCGAAATCGGGAAAGTCTGGGCGATGATATCAGCCACAGTCTGTGATGGCTGCCGGAACATGGGACCAAAATCACCCTTGAAGATATTCAATACATATCTGGCAAATTGCTCATAAAGGGGCTTGTCCAAACCGTAGCGGCGTTCGAGCACGATTTTGATGTGCTCTGGCATAGCTTTCATACCTACTGCGTCAAATGGGCCGCCAGGCATAGCGTGCACCAGCACAAAGGTAGCCAGGATGACCAATAGGACTACAGGGATTGCTATCAACAATCTTCTAATGATGTAACGTAACATAAACCCTCCGACATAAAAAGTTGGTGATCGAATCCATTGAAATTCTTTTTCAGGAAATCACCAGGCTTGGCAGGTAAGAAACCATTTCATATCTCCCAACCCTGCTAGCTTCCTGGGCATTTTCGAAGGAACAAGGGGGGCAGTAAAAACTGCCCCCCAAGGTATTTCATAGTATATGAACTTATTGCTGAGCAGCCTGTTTGGCGTCCCAGTCAATAACCCAGGTGTACCACATATCGCCACCGAAGAGGGCGGGAGTGCGGGTCAGCCAGGAGTGTTCACCCACGTATGCGATGCGGAGATAAATTGGGAAGAAGGGGAATTCACCTTCATAGCCGAAGAACATATCTTCGATTTCTGCATACAGCTGTTTTCGAACTTCGGGATCCTGCTCTCGACGAGCTTCTTCAATCTTGTCATCGATTTCGTTGCAGGTTCGGTGAATGCGGACGTTGATGTTGCAGTCCAGCACGTCGCCAACCCAGTTGTTCTCGTCAGCATAGTCGGGGCCCCAACCAAGAGTGTGCATGTGGGGTGATTCTGCATCTTCAGCCTTGGTGGCAACCAGAAGGTCAGCGAAGGACTGCTGTTCGATCTGGATCAGGTCTGCGGAGCAGCCCAGATTTTCTTCCCACTGTGCCTGAGCAAATTCGATCCAATTCAGGGTGTGTTCACCGGAGTAACCCAGGAGGGTAACCTGCGGGAAACCTTCACAGTCAGGATAGCCGGCCAGAGCCAACTGTTCTCGAGCCCATTCGGGGTCATATCCGACACCGACTTCGTCGATGGGGGGAGCACCAAAGATTCCAGGAGGAGCCAGGTGTTTCATGGGGAGGCCCTGTCCCTGTTCAATTACGTCAACGTGAGCAACGCGGTCGTAAGCAGCTGCGAAAGCGCGGCGGACATGAACGTTGTCGAAAGGAGCTTTGGTCATGCGGAAAGCGATGTAGAACACGGCCAGGTCAGGAATCTGAACTGTTTCATCGCCGTAAGCAGCCAGGTGCGCTTCGAGTTCGCCAGCGGGGATGCCGGTGGTGTCAACTTCGTTGTTCAGCCACAGTAAGTAGGTTGTGGAAGTGTCAGGAACAACATTGGTAACGATCCTGTCAATGTTGCCTTCGCCAGCCAAATCTTCAGGCATGAGGGGGTTCCGAAGCAGAGTTCGGGTCACACCATGTTCCCACTCATTCAGAACGTAGCGGCCGTTGGTAACGATGTTGCCAGCTTCAATCCATTCGTCGCCATATTCTTCAATGGCCCACTGCGGGGTGGCTGCCATGGTCCACATGGGGGTCATGGACATGAAGTAAGCGGCAGGGGACGGCTGTTCAATTACCAGAGTCTCATCGTCAGGAGCGGAAACGCCGATGGCGTCGATCAGGTCCTGAGGAATGTTTTCGGGATCTTCGTAGTTATAAACCTCGCTGCAGCCAGCGATCACACCAGCGATGATGCCGCTGTAGTAGGATCCTGTGTTGGGGTTGCAGGCTCGTTTAATACCGTATACGAAGTCATTGGCGGTCACAAACAGCGGGTTTCCATCTGCGTCTACTTCCTGTTTCACCTCACCGGTCTCAGGATTGTGTTTTACCCAAGGAATGTCGGTGCGAATGGTGAATGTGTAGGTCAAACCGTCTTCACTTACTTCCCAGGAGGTTGCGGCTTCAGGAACGATGTCCGCGGTTACCAGGTCGTAGTTTGTCAGGTGGACAAACAAGTTCTCGATGTAGGCAATGGATACGGTGTCTTCACCAAGCTGAGGATCCAGGGTAGGAATGTCAGTGGTGGAGGTGCCATTGAAGGTCACCAGGTCACCGGTTGCAACTGTGCCTTCCTGAACCTTGGGGCCACAAGCGGTCAAAATCAGACTGCCGAGGATCAGAAGTGAAACGATCGCAAGAAGTTTTTTACTCATTGTTTTTCTTCTCCTTCATAAAAGTTAACAGATTACTAGTGGTCTATTCGTCTAATGTTATGGGGGGCATCACCTCCTTATTAAGAGATTTTTACTGCTATTAGCACAACATTATACAAAATACAATGATAACGAAGTCTACATTTTTTGCTGTGCTTTTTCCACAAAATGACAGGCAACCCAATGGTCCTTTTCGTATTCCCGGAATTCGGGATCTTCCACCTCGCAGCGTTTCTCCGCGATAGGACAGCGGGTGTGGAAACGACATCCGCCGGGTGGATTGGCAGGACTGGGAACGTCACCAAGAAGAATGATCCGTTTTCTTTCTCTTTCCGCGGCAGGATTGTGCAGCGGAACTGCGGAAAGCAATGCTATGGAGTATGGGTGAAGAGTGTTGGAGAAGAGAACATCGCGTTCAGCCAATTCTACGATCTTACCCAGATACATAACAGCGATCCGATTGGAGATATGCCGGACCATGCTCAGGTCATGAGCAATGAACAAGTAAGTCAACCCCAACTCTTCCTGCAGTTCTTCCAGCAGGTTAACGACCTGGGCCTGGATGGAGACATCCAGAGCCGAAATAGGTTCGTCACAAACAATGAATTCCGGTTCAAGAGCCAATGCCCGGGCAACACCAATTCGCTGGCGCTGACCGCCGGAAAACTCGTGGGGATAACGATTTACAAAATAAGGATTCAATCCCACCAGCCGCAGCAATTCCTGGACGCGATCTTTTCTTTCGGCAGGAGTGCCGATATTGTGAACATCCAGGGGTTCAGCGATGATCCGCCCAACCGTCATACGCGGATTCAATGAAGCATACGGATCTTGGAAAATGATCTGCATGTCTCGGCGCAGCTCTCTCAATTTCCCATCGCTTGCTTCTGTCAGATTGATATCACGGAAATATACATTACCAGAAGTCGGTTTATGAAGCTGAAGGATCGTTCGTCCTGTGGTTGTTTTTCCACAACCGCTCTCACCAACCAAACCAACTGTTTCACCTTTCTTAATCTCAAAGCTGACTTCATCAACCGCTTTGACAGCGCCAACCTGTTTCTGAAATACAACACCCCGGCTGATGGGGAAGTGTTTTACCAGTTTTTCGACTCGTACAAGTGTATTATTCTCACTCATCGAAGTTCTCCTGTCTTGATATCTACCCAGCAGGCAATTCTGTGATCCAAGGAGATTTCGACCAGACCGGGATTCTCATTTCTACATTTTTCCTGTGCGAAAGCGCAGCGAGGAACAAAGGGGCAGCCTTTTGGCATTTCCACCAGATCAGGCGGTAGACCCTCAATGGTTTCTAATTTTTCTCCAGGTACCTCAATCAATTTCGGTAGAGATTTTAGGAGCGCATAAGTGTAAGGGTGCCGGGGATCTTCATAGAGGGAATCCACTGGCGCGTCTTCAACTACATAACCTGCATACATCACAATTACCCGCTCAGCCAAACCAGCCACAACACCAAGGTCATGTGTGATCCAGATCAATGCCATACCCAGATCATCTTGGAGCTCTTTCACTAATTCTACCAATTGGGCCTGAATGGTAACATCCAGCGCTGTAGTCGGCTCATCAGCGATCAACAAGGCAGGGTTGCATGCCAGGGCAATGGCAATCATTGCACGCTGGCGCATACCACCAGAAAATTGGTGGGGATAATCATCCAATCGGCTTTCCGAATCCGGAATACCAACCAGTTTGAGCAGCTCTGCCGCTCTGGCGTCTGCTTCTTTATCATCCATGCCCAGGTGGAGCTTTAAGGGCTCTTTGATCTGATAACCGATCGTCAGTACGGGGTTCAATGATGTCATCGGATCCTGGAAGATCATTGCGATCTTGCTTCCCCGGATCTTGCGCATCTCATTGTCAGGATAATCTAATAGATTGTCGCCTTTAAAGTAGATAGCATCGGCCATAATCTTTGCTGGAGGTATCTCCAGCAGCCGCATTACGGAAAGCATCGAAACACTTTTTCCACAACCGCTTTCACCCACTACGCCTAAGGTCTCCCCCGTGTGGAGTTGATAAGAAATGCCATTTACTGCGTGAACCAAACCTTCTTGTGTTGAAAAGGTGGTTCTAAGGTTCTGAATATCAAGAATAACTTCTTTGTCTTCCAATTTCCTTACCTCCTGCTGTACCGCGATTTTATTTCTGTGATGTTATTTAACCGAAATCACTGGATATGTACGAGATCCCAAACCAGTGAACTTGAATTATACCTTTTTGGGGCAAAAAAAACCCGAATTTCTAATGCAATTATTATTATTTTGGATTATTCAGATACGCATTCTACCATACCACAACATTATTTACTCAAAATATACTTAAGAATAGGACTAATATAGTTCTCAAGTATGGTATTAAGTCACCTCAGACTTAGAATTCTCTTCACCGAATCGTTTCAATATTCCAAAACAGCGGAAATGGATCATTTTCAAAACCAGTCAGATCAGGATCAGCAATGATGATTTCCCTGCGGAAAAATAAGGGGAGAGCTGGTAGATCCTCCCGATAGGCCTCGCGGATATCTCTCAAAGCAAGGAGATGATCTTCAGAATCCGATAGAGTTGTCAGAGCTTCCACACAGGCGTCGTCATACACCTGACTGCTGTATCCTGGCGCGTTGACCCCACCCCAGCCCTTTGGATACGCAGGATATAAACCAGGGATCTCATCAGAAATAAATAAGACACAGGGTTGGTAATTTCCAGCAGCCCAGGAGAAATATGCCAGATCGAAATGCCGCCCAAAGATCGGACCATCAGGGCCGGGCGCCAGGAGCTCTTCAGCTGGTAACAGATCAATTTCCAGGCCAACACCACAGGAACCCAGGCCTTCCTGGATCAAAGTCACCGCTGTTGGCTCCGGATCCACATCAGCTGCCAGCAGTGTGAATTCCAAGAGGGTCCCGTTCGTTACGCCAACAACCCCATTTGCAACTCGGGGCGTTTCCGGGTTCCCATCCTCATCGATCCAGCCCAACTCCTTCAGCGCTAAACCGGACTTTACAGGCTGAAAAGTGTGTTCCAATTCCTGATCAGCAAGTCCGGATTGGCCGGGAAAGAAGAAATCGTCAACGATCTGGCCCGCATCCAGCCTCAAAGAAGATATTTCTTCTCTGTTGATGCAGCCAGCCAGTGCCCGGCGCATTTCCGGATCTGTTAACAAAATCCGGTTAGCGTCCCTCGAGCCAATTCCAAAACTGAGCTGCTCCCAGGCTTTATTCTCACTCTGGTAAATTCGCAGGCCGCCATTCGCAGCCCCTTGGAGAAGTTCCGCTTGAAATTCAGAAAGTCCTGGTTGGTTTACGACCAGCTGGCATTCCCCAGATTGGAAAGCAGCCAGAGCTTCTTCAGCACTATCCACAAAACGAAAAACTAGAGCATCAAAACCGGGCATACCAGAAGGGATTAGATAGTTCTGATCATTGGATACTAATGTTATGTGATCTCCCCGAACCCAATCGGCTACCTGATATGAACCCCAGGGCAAGGGACGTTCAGCGCTTTGCGATGAAGTTAGCAGTTCATCCCGGGTCAAATTCTTCCAAAGATGCTCTGGTAATGGATCAAAGAACAGGTCGGCATAGGAGTAGATGCCAAAATACCCAGGTAGACCTGTCCAGCTGATCTGATCATTTTCTTCTATTTGGTATGAGGATGAATTGCGCAATTTCTTCGGACCGCCCGAACCATAGATCAGACTAGCAACCTGGTAGGAATAAATTGAATCTGCTGCGCTGACTGGCGTCCCGTCTGACCAGTTGATACCCTCTTTTATATTGAAATCGACCTGCACTTGATCCATAATCACAGATTCCTGAACATCAAAGGTTTCCACGCAGGAAGGTTCAAAACATCCAGAAGGCCTGTATTGGATACCATTTGCCAGGACAGTCAGATTACCCATATGATCAACAATGCGTTCCCCCGGAAAAACCTCTATCGGCAATACTCTAACAAGCCCATTTTCTTGAGATGGGATATCTTCAATGAGAGCTGAGATCGCACCTAGATCGGGATCAGGAACGACCCAATCGTAAATGGCTTGGCGGATGATCCTTGCCGATGCAGATTGATCCCCATACAGGAACAAGGATCTTGGCTCTTCTCCCAGGCAGATCGAGAGAACCTTCTCGGGCACAGGGCTGGGAAGCGGTGTAGACTGAGTTCCTTGATCTTTTTCGGGGATAGTGATGCTTTGAGAGATATCCGCTTGACAAGCAGATACATACAGGCCAAGAGCCAATATTATTGAGAGAATCAGTCTGCGTTTTAGAACCATGGTATCTTATCTTCTTCCACTTCTCTCAAGCGCAGATATGACCGGTAGCGTTCCGGGTGAATTTTCTTATTCTTGATAGCTTCGATCACGGCACAACCCGGCTCATGAGTGTGCGTGCAGTCACTGAAACGGCAGTGCAGCAGCGCCTCGTGGATCTCCGGAAAATAGCCATCCACTTCTTCTGGTGTAATGTCCCACAAATCAAGCGCTTTCAATCCTGGAGTATCTGCAATATATCCCCCACCTGTGATGGGGATCAATTTTCTTGAGACTGTGGTATGTTTTCCTTTTTGGGTGGCTTCACTTACTTCTTTAACTACCAAACCCAATCCAGGTTGGATAGCATTCAGGATGCTGGTCTTGCCTGCGCCTGATGGGCCTGCGAAAACACTGGTCTTTCCAATCAGGTTTTTTTTCAACTGCTTAATGCCCCGGTTCTTAACCGCTGAGGTATAGAAAACCTTGTAGCCAATATCCTGATAGCGCTTGAAATATTCCCTGGCTTGTTTCATGCCAGCCAGATCGATTTTATTTGCCACGATCAGGATATCGATCGACTCCCTTTCAGCAATGACCAGGAATCTATCAAGCATAGGCAAGCGGGGTTCTGGTTGGGTGACGGAAAAAACGAAGACAGCCTGATCGGGGTTGGCAATGATGATCTGTTTGAATTCTCCCCGGGCTGTGGGTGCCATCCGGTAAAGCATGGACTGGCGGGGTTCAACCTCTTCGATCATTCCTTTACCAGCTTCCTGCTCTGTGATGATCACCCAATCACCTATAGCGACAATGTCAGCCAGTTTCCGACCTTGTTTCAGTCGTCCTCTGAGTTGACAGACAACAACGCGCTCTTCGGTTTCCACATCGAAAAAACCTGACTGAGCCTGGATCACTCGCCCGCGGATAGTTACTGTCATTCAATTCCTTATCATATTTATTCTTCTACATCATCCTCGGGGATATACCAGACACCAATTTCTGATTCCCAGGGGTAATAACGGAGTACCTGATTAAAGTAAAGCTCAACAACCCGCCTGAAGATGGGGGCCGCCACATCAGATCCCTCACCGGCGTTTTCCGCTATAACTACGATGGCAATATCAGGTTTATTTTCATTTTGATTGAATGTATAGCCACTAAACCAGGCATGGGACTCACCTGAGCCTGATTCTGCCGTTCCAGTTTTCCCAGCTACGTTGATTTGCAGACCCCTGATGCGGTGATTGGCAGTTCCCCGGGGATTATCCACCACCTGCACCATAGCATTCCTGATGATATTCAGCGTAATGCTGCTAACAGGAAGTTCTCCAACTTGCTCAGGTTCGAAGCTGAAGACCTCTTCTCCACCCGCGCTTCGGATGCTTTCAACAATTTGCGGCCTGTACATCGTTCCACCATTGCCAAGGGCAGCCATGAACTGGACAACCTGGAGCGGTGTGACCAGCGTATCTCCCTGACCGATCGCCAGATTGGTCGCGTCCAATGCAGAACCTGGAGTCGGGATATCACCAGCCTCTTCTTCCAGGGATCCGATTCCTGTCAGTGAACCCAATCCAAATCCTTTTGCCATATCTGAGATAGCGTCCGGATATCCGTTCTGATACAGGTGTAGTCCAATATGCCAGAAATAAGGGTTACAGGAGCGCATCAAACCCTCTGTTAAGGAAAGAGTACCGCTGGGAGGGGTTTCATCATCTTCCAGGAAATGATCGTACGTCCAGTCATTCAGTGTGACTCCGGGTAATTCCTCAAAGAAATACCCGCAATCATATATATCACTCTCTTCAAATTCACCAGTCTCCAGAGCGGCAGCCATAGTGATCACTTTGAATACGGAGCCCAGGGGATATAAACCCTGGGTTGCCCGATTCAAGAAGGGGGTTTTTTGATCAGCTTTATAGTATTCCTGCAGTAAGAACGAGGAATTATAGTAGTTGGAGTTGAAAGCATTGGGGTCAAAAGAAGGATTCGATGCCATAGCCAGGATTCGGCCAGTATCAATTTCCATCACAACGATTGCGCCATTATAACCATACAGCGCTTTTTGGACCTCCAGCTGGAATTCTTTTTCGAAGGTGGTATAGATCTCTGAAGGAGGAGCTGCCTCCTCTCGAGCCAGCTGAGAGATCGTTTCTCCATCCTGGTCGACAACATAGAGAATCCCTCCCCTATCTCCAGCAAGGTATTCCTCACCCCAACTTTCCAGACCCTGTCCGCCTACCTTTTCACCTGCTGAATACCCTTGAATCCGATAAGCATCCAGTTCAGCTTCCTGGATCCAGCGCACATACCCAACTGCCTGGGGAGCTGCGCCGCCATTAAAATAATATCTACCATCGAAGTTTCGCAGGAGAACCCCTTGATTTGTCCAGCCTTCGAGTATACTGAGGCGGGGCTCAATGGCATCCATAGAGACAGCACCCAGAGGCAGATACCAATCCACATCCGGGGGATAATCCTTATACATGGCATAGATCACTTCCGGAGGCATATCGAGTGTGCGGCCCAATTCTTCCAGGACTTTATCTTCTTTTTTGACATTAATCTGTGAAGGAGTAAGTCCTACAGAAAGAGCCTCTGCAAATGCAGCGACCACACTTCCATCCCGGTCATAGATATTCCCCCGGGAAGGAACCAAACGGGTCAACTGAAGCATATTTTCCCCTTCCATTTCAGGAAAAATCAAACCCCTCGACCAATCGATCTTCCAACCTCCATCATTGAGGCTGAGCAACAGGATAATATCCCGATTTAAATCATCAATCAACAAACTGTTGTATTTGATCGAAACTGCAACCTGGGCCTGGCTGGGATCGACGAAGGATGAAAGGATCGCGTATTCCAGTGAGTCCATGGCAAGTTCGACAGCAACTTCATGGTAGATCTGGGAAAAATCCTCTTCCGTGATTGCTGCCTGGCTTGCAGGGCTTAACATAGAATACATAGCCAGGTAATCACTTGATTTCCAATATTCCAGGAACTCGATCGCGGTTTCCTCAACATCAGGGGCTTGCGTGGTCTGTACTTCCGGCGGAGCCAGGTCAGGCGTCGGTGTTTCTCCTCCTGACTGAGTGCCTACCGGCGTTGATTTACTGCAACCAGTTAGCAGCACAATTAAGATTAGTATCAATACAATTTTTTTCATAGTAAATAGCTCTCTGTTCTGTGTCATTCTGATAACTCCAGAATATCGGCGTACACCGGACACTGATAATCAATTGAATCCTGGCAGCGTTCTGCGATCCGGCTATCGGTCTCAATTCCCATATCTTTCATTAATACTGCCAGATGGCAGAGCGGCAAGCCCATGACATTTGCATAACAACCAGCTAATTCAGGGGCAGGATTAAAATCACGGTTCTGGATACCATAAGCACCAGCTTTATCCATGGGATCTCCGCTGGCGATATAATCCCGAACCTCATCTTCAGTATACTCTCTCATTGCCACTTCAGTGCAAACCAATCGGGCCTGAACTTCACCTGATAAGATATTGTACAGAGCAATTCCAGACAGCACCTGGTGAGTTCTTCCTCTAAGCTGTGCCAGGATTCGGACCGCATCTTTCTCATCCTGCGGTTTCCCAAGTATCTCTTTTCCATCTACTACGATAGTATCTGCACCAATCACAAACGCGTTCTGAAAAGAATTGCGAATAAGATCTTCCCCACCTTTAAGTGCTTTTTCCCTGGCAAGACGGATTACAAATTCCCCAGGTGTTTCACCTGGAGATACCTGTTCATCAACATCTGAATTAACAACAAGGAAAGATTCGATTAAGTTCCGAAGTAGGCTCTTTCGCCGGGGTGATTTTGAGGCGAGAATGAATTCTGTCATAGATTTGCCGGTTTTTCAATATCCGGTTAGATATTCAATACACCAAATTCTATCACAACCAGCCTTTATTCAGATATCCTCAAAGTTCTAACTGAAATAAAGTTAATAAAACCGATAGCAGAGGCGAGCCCCCTTTTTGGTACAATGGCAGGCAATGATCACGAAAAGGAAAAAACCCACAAGAAGCATTCGCAACCTGATCCTGCTTTCCCTGATCCTGCTGATTCCTGCCTCCCTGGTAAAGGCTCAAGCAGCCAGGGAAATTTCCCTTTCAGCACCTGATCTTTCAAATTACCCTGAAATAACTTTCTATATAGATGTATTCAGCAGAGAAGGAAGAAGCATTTATGATCTCACTGCAGATCAAATCATGCTCAACGAGAACGGGGTTCAACAAGAACTATTGGACTTTCAAGCCCTTTCACCCGGAATCCAGCTGGTAACTGCTTTCAATATTTCAAGTTCGTTTGCCATCCAGGATATCAACGGGTTTTCACGTTTTGATTTTATTAAGGAATCCCTGCTCTACTGGGCAGCTCAACCTCAATCCTCAGCGCCAGATAATATCAGCATTGTCGCGAATGACGGCTTAGAGCATACACACCTTGATGAAAAATCTGAAGTGTTATCGAGTCTGGAAGAATATGATCCGGACCTCCGGGAAACCGCACCCAACTTCAACGTTCTCGCGCGGGCTATCAGTATCGCTTCTGACCCTGTTGACCAACCAGGCATGAAAAGGGTTGTTCTGTTCTATACGAGCCAACCGACCACAGATGAATTCGCTGCGGTAGACAACCTAATCTCCCAGGCTGCAGATAATCAGGTAAGTGTCTATACCATTCTTGTATCTTCACCGGCCTTCTTCAATACTGCTGGGGCAATCAAGCTGCAGGAATTGTCATTGGGTACTGGCGGTTTATTCTTGCCTTTTTCAGGAGAAGAACCGCTGGCAGATCTTGGTCAGCTGCTCGAACCTCTCCGCAGCACATATCTGATCATCTACAATTCTCAGATCGTGACTTCTGGCACGCATACCCTGGAAGTGACAGTGGATTCTACTCTATCTCCAATAGTCGGTGGACGGGAATTCTTCCTGGATGTTCAACCCCCTAACCCGATTTTCATATCCCCCCCCAGACTGATTACCAGAGAGCCAGTTGAAGAAGACTCTTCAGAGAAGACCAATCAGACCTTTCTGCCAGAATCTATCCTACTAAATATTCTCGTGGAATTTCCTGACAATCATCCCAGATCACTGGAAGAGCTTATTTTCAGAGTAGATGGTGAGATCGTCGACAGGAAAACTGCCCCTCCTTATGATCAATTAATTTGGGATCTCAGTTCATATGAATCCAGCGCCATCCATCGCCTATCTCTGGAAGCGGTTGATATTCTTGGCTTGACAAGGTTAAGTGTGGAGACACCGGTCGAGATCGAAGTAATCATCCCTCCTCCAAATCTCGCCAGTATAATCCGGGCCAATGCTCCGGCCCTGGCCGGTTTAGGAGTGATTTTGCTGGCTGGTTTGGCACTTTTTATCTTTATCTCCCAGGGAAGGATCCAGCCGGGAAGGACAAATATATTCAGGGTCATCTCCTCAAAATGGGTTCAATTCACAAAATCCAGAACATTGATAAAAAGAATCCTCCCAGGTAAAAATAACAATTCCGAGATCAACCCATCCAAGATCGCTACCCCTTACCGGTTGATTGCGATCAATGATATATCGCAGTTATTATTCCCGGAACCCATCCGGATCAATGACCCGGAAATCAAAATAGGAAATAATATATCGGGCCCTGGTATTGAGATCAATCATCCTTCCGTTATCAGAGAACACGTCCTGATCAATTGGGTGAATGATCAGAATTTCCAAATCACCGATCTTGGGTCCATCGCGGGTACATGGATAAATTATCAGCAAATCAAAGTTGGTGAACCCCAATTCCTAAAAGATGGTGATATCATACACATTGGAGAAGCAATTTTCCGATTTCAAGTCATGACAAGAATGGAAACACCTCTTGTGACAGAGGAGAAAAGAACGTGATCCCTAGTAAACAACCTCACCTCGACACAGCATCCATCACTGATCCTGGAAGTAAGGGGCGATTGAATGAGGATTCATTCGAAATCGCTGCTTTCACATTGAGTGAGGACGATGACACACCCGTTCTATTGGCAATTATCGCTGACGGGATTGGCGGACACAAAGCTGGGGAAATTGCATCAAAGATTGCAGTCGATACAATCATATCCTCAGTAGCCGAAAGCGATGGAACCGATCCTTTGTGGATCCTAAAAAGCGCCCTGCTAGAAGCGAATCACAGTATCACAAATGAAGGCAAGAACGATGATTCCAGAAAAGGCATGGGGTCGACAGTGGCTTGCGCCCTGGTGATTGACACAGCCCTCTACATTGCCACGCTTGGTGATTCCAGATTATATTTACTCCGTGATAATGTCATCCAGCAATTGAATATCGATCACACCTGGGTCCAGGAAGCCCTGGAAGTTGGAGTGATCAATTCCGAGGAAGCCCGCAGCCACCCCCGCAGACACCTGATCCGAAGTTATCTGGGGTCATCTGACCCTATTCATCCTGATTTGAGATTATATATGAACTCAGAAGAGAATCAGGAACAGGCCAAAGCCAATCAGGGATTGCCCCTTGTTCCTGGAGATCAGGTGCTAATTTGCACAGACGGATTGACAGACCTGGTTACCGATGAGGAAATTCTGGAGATCCTGATAGGTGAGAAAAGCAAAGATGATCAGCTGCAAAAGCTGGTGGATCTCGCCAACGCGCGGGGTGGACATGACAACATCACAGCAGTTGTCCTTCAAGCCCCGGGAGAAGAATTATTCGAGGATGACGAGTTTGAAGATGAAGATGAAGAGGATAAGATAGAAGAATAAAATTGATCAAGATTAAATTAAGAATAGATCCGTAAGCCAATACTGGTTACGGATCTTTTTATTTACGGGTTCAACAATCAGGGAAGAAGTTGAGCAGTATAGATCTGATTATCTACGGCCATGAACACCCGGTCACTCATTGTGACTGTGAAAGCGGTTGCCGGTTGGTCAATTATGCCATCCATTGGACGGAATTGTTCCTGGAACTCTAATTGGGTGCTGAAGCGGTATAAAGCCTGATCTTCAGAGTCTAACATATAGACCGCCATTCCCGGAGAGCCTTTGATTGTAAAGGAATCAAAACTGGCTCCTTCAAAGAAGGGCCCGGATTCAGTACCCGGTCTTGGATCTGAAAAATCGAACGGCGTTGTGCAGAGAGGATCAGCATCTGCTCTTTCAGTCACGCATTTGGTCACATAGCCATCATTATGCAGGATGAATAACTCACCGCCATTCGTTACCAGCTCAATAGCGTCAGCCATTTCCGGAGAATCGATAGCACCGAAATATTCAGAACCTTCATGGTAATTCTGGCTCTGATACTCAATCCAGACTGCTCGTTTTTCCGGATCCAGGATGTAAAGATTGTAGGGAGCGCTGCTGGACATTGTGATCGCTTTAGCTGGTCCCCGGCCAAGTGCATAAGAAGTATCTTCAAAGATCACTGGCGTTTCAGTTAGATCTGCGTAGCAGAAGATCATTTTATGATTCTTATCAATTCCCAGAATTGTAGCCTGATCTTCTTGGGAAGTCGGCAGAGCAACAATATCCACCAAGGGTCCGACGGTAATATGCCCATCTATCGGGCCGCAAGTGAAATCATCAATTACCTTATACCCATCTGGATTGGACTGGGCCCAGAGCACCGTTCCATAATCAGCATTCAGCATATAAAGATCGTTCCAAGCAGTAACAACAATCTTGGAAATAGTCACATCCGCACCCAACCCTCGGCTGAATAGAGGCTGATAGTTCAACCGTGTAACCCGATCCAATGTGTCAAGTTCGAGACGCAAGGTAGAAAACAATTCTTCCACTTCATCCGTTTGCTGGTAACTTCTGGCGGCTGAAATCTGATCCATTGCCTCGGAAATAGTTTGATAATACTCCGGTGTATCTATTTGAGTTTGAGCCAACGCCAGCAGGGTTTTTGCCTGGGATAAATGTTCATCGTAAAGTTGATTTCTTCCTCGATTGACATAGAACACACTGCCAAATACCACCATTACAACGGGAACCAGGATCGCAATCAAGCTCAGGCTCCAAGAAGGAAGATCCAGTATCTGATCATCAGGCAGCATCTTGCTTATCAAGCCCAGCAACCCATTCCATCCTTTCTGGACTGCTCCTCCCACGGATCCACCCGCATTGCTGAGGGTCGACCAGGCTTTTGATTCTTGTATACTATTCAATGCAGGCCCAATCTCTGCCGCGACTTGAGATGCCAATCCTGGTTTTTTATCTACTTCCCGGCGGGGGGTGACAAACTCTTCTTTATGGTGAGGTCTCTGATTCTCTCTTATGACAGGTTTTTGTACTGGCACATCTGTATCATCTGGTATCTGGATTGGGGACTCAATCCGAACGGGTTCCTCGGTTGTTTTTTCAACTACTTCCCCACCCTGATCCAGTTCTGAGATTTCCAGAGCTCCGGCTCCCAATCCCCAATTTGGCTCGATGAGCTTAACTTCACCGCTGCCATCGATCGGGAAGAACAAGACCGCTTCCAGGTCCTCGTCCAATTTGTGCATCAGCCTTTCCACAATGGCGTTATGTTTCATCCTGGTCAGATTCTTGAAAAGATTATCTGTCCAGGTTTGTGGTGTTTTCGGGGTTAAGATGATAAGCTGATTGGGTTGAAGGTCGATCTGGTGATACCTAACCTTATAGGCTTTTCCTAAACCCAGTCCCGGGCCAGACAACTCTGGATCATGCAGGTTCTCAACTGCATCTCCTGTGATCTTGTATATATAGGATGGACCGCATTGTGCATAGAGGACCCTGTTTTCCCGTAGAACAATCTGGGTCAGGTATCCACTAGCTTTCAGCCCTTTTGAAGCTGCCCGATAATTACGATCCAAGAGGTATTTATTCAATACATCTGTAACATTGCGCAAGGCAGACGTGGTTGATCCTTCAGTCTGATAATAGACCTCAGCCAATTTCGTAAGAAGCTGCTTCATTGCGGTATCAGAGAGCGGCGCATTGCCGTCTAAATGCAAATGCAGCACCAACCTTTCCTGGGTTCGCCTTCTTGGAGAGCGACGGGGAGGTTTGGTAATGAATAATCCCGGTAAAACCGAGACCGTTTTTTCCATTTGCCGCATAATGGGCAGTATGTTGAGGTTGAATCTGGTAGCCATATTCATCTTCCGATATAGTCGTTTTGCTGCCTTTATTATACTGGTAAAATGGGGTTCGAAGCCATTCACCATCCCTGAGGAAAGCATGCCCATCGAACATATCCATTCCACCCCTGATTTTCTTCAACTCAAAGAGGATTGGAATCTACTCTTATCTCAAAGTGCAAGTCACGTGCCGTTCTTGCGGCATGAGTTCCTGGCCCAGTGGTGGTCGAGTTTGGGCGGCGGAGAATGGGATAGTGGAGAATTGGGAATACTTGTTCAACGGGACGGGAACCAGAGGCTCACAGGCATTGCCCCGTTTTTTATCACAGGCCAAAACCTGCATTTCATTGGTAGTTATGAAATCTCAGATTACCTGGATTTGATCACTCCAGCAGACAATCTACCCTGTTTTATTACCGAGATCATCACTTATTTATCTTCAGACCTTGCCCCTGACTGGAAGACAATGGATCTGTATAATCTCCCAGAGAACTCGCTTACTATCAAATTAATGGAAGAGGCAGCCCAGGATGCAGGCTTCCAGACCACGGTTAAGGTAATTCAACCTGCGCCAGCAGTTCAGTTACCGTCAAGCTGGCAGACGTATCTGGAATCTCTTGAAGACCGGTACCAGCAGGAAATTTCCCGGAAGATCAGAAATGCCGATTCCTATTTCTTACCAGTGGATTGGTATATCGTTACTGAAGAACACGATTTGGATCAGGAACTCGATGATTTTTTGGAATTAATGGCAAATAACCTGGAAAAAGAAAAATTCCTGACGGATCCGATGAAAAAACAGATCAAAGGAAGCGCCAGAGCCGCTTTCAATGAAGGTTGGCTGCAGCTGGCTTTCCTGATTGTTGGAAATATTAAGGCTGCCGGGTATTTGAATTTTGATTTTGATGAGAAAATCTGGATCTATAACTCTGGGATCAATTCTGTATTTGAAAACCTCTCACCAGGATGGGTCCTGCTGAGCAGGATCATCAACTGGTCCATTGAACAGGGCAAAACCGAATTGGATTTCATGCGGGGAGATGAAGCCTACAAATACCAATTTGGAGGAATCGATCAGAATGTATTTCATCTACAGATAAAAAGATAATACACTCAACAAATTTTAGAAATATCTAATATGGAAACGAACGCCTCTTGGGTGGAGCAGCAGACCACACCCCGGGTATCTTCGTACCGCATACCGGGCAATCACCTTCAGGTGTGATGTGATATTCCTGAATAGAGAATCCGCGTCTTTTGATCAGCAGCGCCTGGCATTGATGACAGGAAGTGTGCTCATATCTTCCCAGACTGCCAGGAAGATTTCCTCCATATACATATTGAAGCCCTTCTTGATAACCAATTTCTACTGCCTTGATGATCTGATGTTGGGCAGTTCGCGGCTTATCCTGCATTTTATAATCGGGGCGGAATGCTGTTACATGCCAGGGAATTTCTGAAGAAATTGAATGAATGAAGGAGGCCATTTCCTGCAGCTCAGGCTCGGAATCGTTGAACCCGGGTACCAACAGAGTAACTATTTCCACCCATAATCCCAGCTGATGGGCATAACGAATGCTGTCCAGTACAGGCTGCAAGCCTCCACCCAGTTCCTGATAGTGATCAGGCTGCATTGTTTTCAGATCAACTTTAAACCCCTGCAAGTTCGAGCCCAGAAAGTCCAGTACTTCCTTGGTGGCAAATCCATTTGAGATATACACCTGCCTTAATCCTGATTTGCCGGCCAACTCAAAGATGTCCCTGGCCCATTCGGATGTGATCAAAGGCTCATTATAAGAGGATGCAATTACTTCAGCGCCATATTGAACACCATAATCAATGAGAGCTTTCGGAGTGATCCTGCGTAGATAATCAACCAGGTGCCCGGTCCCTTCTTCTCTTAAGGCTTGGGATGTCAGCCAATTTTGGCAGTAGCCGCAGCGCAAATTACACCCTAACATTCCAAAAGTGAGCGCGTTTGATCCAGCCAGAAAATGATAGAAAGGTTTTTTCTCAATTGGATCAACCTGAAGAGCTGATACATACCCCCAGGGGACCATTAAGCGCCCTTCTTGATTGAAACGGATCTTACAGATTCCTCGCTGGCCAGGTTTTAATTTGCATTGATGAGCGCATGCCAGGCAGCGAACTGTTTGATCATCAAAGCTCTCTGCCAATTCTCCTACCGTCACCATGCCATCAAGAACACCTTCCAGGCTCATGCCAAATCTCCCTGTTATTGAGATTCAATACAAAAATCTAACCATTCTCATTATAATCTGAATATGATCACAGTTGTCCTTCAAGCCGGTGGCGCATCCAAGCGGATGGGCAAAGATAAGGCTTTCCTCCCCTTTCTGGGCGTACCTTTAATTAACAGATTGATGGATCGCTTCCAACAGCTGAATGCTGAAATGCTGGTAATTTCCAATAATCCAACAGCTTTCCAGGATATTGATCTGCCGGTATTCGAAGATGTTCGTCCCGGGCGGGGTGCTCTGGGTGGCTTATTGACCGCACTGACCGCCGCTACCACACCTTTGGTAGGGTTGGTCGCGGTGGATATGCCCTTCGCCAGTCCACAGTTGATCAATTTTATGGCTGATAAGGCCCTGGGAGGCAACTGGGATGGGATCATCCCCAGCACACAGTATGGGCTTGAGCCATTGCACGCAGTGTATCGAAAAGAAAGCTGCCTGCCACTGGTGGAAAAAGCCATTGAACAGGACTTGTGGCGTATGAAAGCCTGGCATCCACAAGCCAATCTAAACGTCCTGGATCCAGAAAAGACCCGTGAGATCTCTGGCTCTGATCACACTTTCTTGAATCTAAATACAAATGAAGAGTTCAGGACTGCTGAGGAAATAGCAAAAAAATTCAGATTGGAGTAGGGAAAAACAGAATACGGGATCCTCCGGAAGGACCCCGCTAATTATGAACCAAAGATCACTTCCAGGGTTGTGAGATCAGAGTTTGTCCAAGCCAAACCGCAGATAAACCCAAAACTAGATGCAAACCGATATTCAGATATGAAAGCACATTGTCCCCATTTCGGAAAAGGCTGACTGTATCATTTCCAAATGTAGAAAAAGTAGTAAACGCACCCAGCAAACCGATGAAGATGAAAGATCTAGCCTCAGGAGAAATCACTCCCCTGACTTCAGCGACCTGAGACAGCATACCGATCAGAAGGCAGCCGAGTAAGTTCACAACCAGGGTTCCATATGGGAAATTAATACTTTTAGACCAGTTCTGAATGAATCCACTGACACCATAACGCAGTAAGGCCCCCATAAAACCACCTAACCCAATTAATACCAGGTTTTGCATAATTCTGACTCTCCTAGTGAGATAATCTAGGAGTCATCAGCATTATTGCGGTTGTCGGTGGACTCCATCACCATTAATCAGCCCACATTTTATCATAGCTCCCCTGCTGACTGATCCTCGGTTTGAGTACTGAACAAAACAATCATTTAGTACCTTGCTAATTATTCGCTGATGTATTAAAGTAAACAAAATCATTTACCGGTAGGTGACATTATGACTTATCTTGATATCAGTATCAAATACGGTGATCAAACCCTCTCCAATTTCATCCCAGAAGGCAGGGGAACCGTCCGGGTAATCAATTCACCTGCCGTCAAATCCGAAATTTCAGATCTAAAAGCTGATTTGATCCACGCTCTCGAAAACCCTACTAATGCTGCTCCATTAAAAGAACTTGTGGCTGAGCATTATCCAGGTTGCGGGAAAAAAGTGATCGTTATTGCAGATGATAATACCAGACCAAACAGGCACACAAGGATCCTCTATCCACTGCTTCTCCCTTATCTGATCGATGTCTGTGGAGTGAAGAAGGAAGATCTGGCCATCCTCATTGCCAGTGGGACCCATCGTCCACCCAGCAAAGCGGAGATTAGAGAAAGGATCCTTGGAGAACAGATCTATACTGAATACATGGACCAGATCCTGGTCCATAACGACCAGGAAAATTTGGCTGATCTGGGAGTTTCCAGCAGAGGTACACCGATCACAATCAATCAGGACGCGATCAACGCCTGCATCTTGATTCCAGTCACTGATTCAGAATATCATTATTTCGCAGGCGTAGCCGGCACAGTTAAACAACTGTTCCCCGGTGTGGCTGGCAGAAAAACGATCAACACAAACCACACCCAGATGTTTGATAAAGAGACTGGTTTCAAAGCTGTCTGCAGGCTTGGAAACACTGCTGATAACCCGGTTATCTCGGATATGAAGGAAATGGCTACCAAAGTCCAGGAAGAATTACCTGTATTCTGTATCGATGCCATTATGGATCATGGTGAGATCACCAGGTTGAATGCAGGCGACATCATTTCCCTTCATGATCTGGCAAATGAGCTGTTGTATCACAGACGAGTGATCCATGTAGAAAAAGGTGCGGACCTGGTTATCGTCACCGTTGGCGGTGTAGGATTGAACCTCTACCAGGCCGGAAAAGGCACTCATGCAGCCTGGAATGCAGCAAAAAAGCCAGGGGGAACCGTGTTGCTGCTGGCTCCCTGCCAGGACGGTGTTGGCTCAGCCGGATACCATGACGCCATGCAAGCAGTTAAGGATATGGACTTGAACGAAGCCCTTCTCTGGGTTCTCGAAAACACCTGCAGTAAAGATACCTTCCGGATCGGAAACCAAAAACCTGTTGATGTCTTACGAATGTTGAAAAGCCTTGGCGAGAACCAGATTAAAATCCTGAGTGAGATGGATCCAGACGATCTGTTAGATACATACAGGATTGTTTCTATCTCTGATGGAGAGACTCCCGAAGCAAGTTTAAGGCAGTATGTCGGTGAGTTTCTTGATGAAAAACCCGATGCTCTGATCTATGTACTACAGGATGCCGGACTTTATGTGGTAACTAATGATGAAGCTGGAGAATGAGTAGCTTGACTGCTGATCTTCCAAAAAAAACCGCAGTATCACTGCGGTTTTTTCTTTGAGACCTGCATCAGTATCACAAAGATCAAAGCAGCCAGCAGCAAAGTCAGGTAAAGCATCTGGATAATGAATCTAGGTCCAAGACTCTCTACATACCTTCCAATCAGCCACGGCAATAAGATTGACCCCATGGAGCCACTGATGAAGAATATACTGGTTACTCTGCCGGTCATAGACAATAAACCTTCAGCAAAGGTCAGCATTGTAGGAAATAAGGAGGCGATCGAAAGACCTAGAATGATCGTTCCCAACCATAAGAACACTGTCCGATCGGGAAAGATGTATACCAATCCCAGCCCGAGGATTGCTCCTGCTACATCTACCAGTAGAATCTTTCTGGGCTGCAATCTGGAGGCCAGGGGTATGCTGATCAAACGGCTGAAAGTGAAAGCCCCCCAAAATGTTGAGGTTAACAAGACAGCAGATTGTTCATTCGCAAGGCCAGAGGTAATCGAATATGTCGACAACCAATCTCCAAAACCGACCTCAACTCCCACAAAAGTAAAGAAGAACAGCGCGATCACCCAGATGACCTGGTGTCGATTGGGCTGGTTTGCTTTGTCATCTTTATGATCTTCAATTAGCGAAGGCCTTTCTTCCGCAGGTTCCTGAAGCTTGACGAACTGAACCAAAATCAGTATAGACAAGATGGCCAACCCCCAATATCCCCATTGAATGCCATTGGTAATATTCAGGGATCCTGCCAAAATCAGGGGAGCTAAAAACGCCCCTAATCCAAAGAAGAAATGGTATCCGCTCATAGCTGGTGCAATATCAATTTTTGGCACTTTAAAAAGCAGGCTGTTACAGCCCACATCTACCACGGCTGTGGCCAGAGCCATGATCATGGAAAC
>Ga0180436_10000774_pt1 | contig 32179 bp, 22 predicted proteins | sample SS_ome_2_FD_132434 | JGI IMG/M metagenome (GOLD analysis project Ga0180436, IMG submission 132434) | Hypersaline lake sediment archaeal communities from the Salton Sea, California, USA - SS_3_S_2 metaG | ecosystem: Environmental > Aquatic > Non-marine Saline and Alkaline > Hypersaline >... | reverse complement strand
GATGGCTTCGGAGCCGCCGTAAACATAATCATCCTTCCAGAGGTCAGCCAGAACCTCGAGAGCGTGCATGACTTCGGGGGAGCTGAAAGGCAGGTCGCCTGCTACCCAGGCATCATAGTTGTCGAGGGAAGTGGTGCGGAGCATGACTTCTTCCAGCCAGTCGGTGGCGGGCCAGCCTGTGGCAGCGCCGGACTCAATGCCGACACACCAGGGTTTGTCGCCATCAGCGACGATCTGGTCGGAGAGTGCGATCAGGTCATCCCAGGTTTCGGGGATGGCATAACCAGCAGCTTCGAACTCTTCCTGGGGGTACCAGACCTGGCTCTTGGCGTTAAAGCGGTGCCATACACCGGCAATAATATCACCATCGGGGCCAGCCATAGTGGCCATGTCCCACCAGCTCTGATTGTAGTTATCAAAGGAGGACTGGGGCAGGAAGGTGGAAACATCAACTACCTCGCCGCGGGCGACGAAGGTGCTGAGCAAACCGGGCTGCGGGAAATCAGCGATATCGGGGGCATCGCCAGCGTCAACGCGCAGGGTGATGGTGGCCTCGAATTCTTTGGATCCTTCGTACTGAATGTCAATGCCTGTGGCCTCTTCGAAGGCGGCTACAGAGTTGTCAAACTTGACAGCATCTTCATCCGTGAAGGGACCGGACATGGTCACAGCGGTACCAGCGAATTCGCCAGCCATGGCGCGTTCGTAGTAGGTGCCAGCCATTGGCTCGTCAGCAGGTTCGTCTGCCGGTTCATCGACAGTTACATCTGCCGGTTCATCGGCTCCGCCGCAGGCGCCGAGAACCATTGAACTGACGATCAAGAGGGCAATTAGCGCCCAAAAGAAACGTTTAGTTTTCATTCTTCTACTCCTTACGTGTTAATTGGATAAAATGGAGATACGGGGATTCAAATAAACACTGATTCCTATCACCTCCTTTGAAATTTATGCGTTGAAATTTAGGGTTTAGGCTGAAAAATAACATATCAAGAGAGTAATGCCTGCATTGATTCGGACTTGGTGATAATCTTCGATTATTGGTCAATAGTTTTGGGACTGATTCTTCCCAAAGCTAAAAGAACAGTATTACTTATCATACTCACATTTATTGAATCTAACAAGTATGTTCGATTCTATTCGGCCCGGTTATTTCGGATAGCCTAGGTACAAATGATAGATTTTGAACCTTGTCCGCGAGATGTTGAGAGGATAAAATCCTCCCTATGAATATGCCTTCAAAATACCAACAAGCTCTTGATTATATTTACAGCTTTGTGGATTTCAGTCGAACCCATCAGGAAAATCTTAGCCCAGAAAATTTTGATTTAACCCGTATGGAGCGGTTTATGGAAATCCTGGGATCACCCCAGGACGATTTCCCATCCCTGCATATCGCCGGCAGCAAGGGCAAAGGTTCAGTCAGTGCTCTTTGTGCATCTGTTTTGGGTAGAGCTGAATACAAGGTTGGGTTGTATACTTCACCCCATTTAAAGGATTTCGAAGAGAGAATTCAGGTGGATCAAACCCCTATTTCAAGAGAGGTCCTGGTTGAATATGTAGAGGAAATCAAACCCGCCGTGGATTCTGTTCCCGGATTAACCACATTTGAGATCATGACAGGCCTGGCTTTTCTGTTCTTTTCCCGGGCGAAAGTAGATCTTGCAGTGATCGAAGTAGGCCTCGGCGGCAGATTGGATGCAACAAATATCATTACCCCAGAGGTTTCAGTTATCACATCGCTTTATCTGGACCATGTGTCGATCCTGGGAGATTCTATTGATCAGATAGCAGCGGAGAAAGGGGGGATCATCAAACCCGGGGTTCCTGTGGTTTGCGCGCCCCAGGAAGAATCAGCGCTTGCAGTGTTAAGTGAGATCGCCTCCGGGATGGAAGCTGAACTGCTCCAGGTTGAGCTAGAATATCCTTATAAGATCCTGTCGAAATCACTGGAAGGCCAGATTTTCCGATTGGAAAGATCTGATCAGCAAATAGAACTCCAGATACCTCTCCTGGGTGATTTCCAGGTGGTGAATGCAGTGACAGCCTATGCGGCGCTTGACACGCTGCGAACCGCAGAATTCAAGATAGAGCGTTCTGCGGTAGAAGAGGGATTCAGAACTGTGACCTGGCCAGCAAGATTCGAGGTCCTGCGACGGCAGCCGCCCTTGATCGTGGATTCGGCCCACAATCCAGCTTCGATGGGAAAACTCAAAGATACACTCGACGAGTACTTTCCAGGAATGCCATTGATCCTTGTATTTGGCATCTCAGAAGATAAACAGCTGGATGGCATGTATCAGGCGATCCTTCCCAGGGCTTCTCACTTGATCTGTAGCCAGGCTGATCATCCCCGGGCGATGGATCCAGAAGACCTTCGTGATAGAGCTGCAGATTTTGATTGTTCAAGGGAATCTATTCCAAACGTGGGAGAAGCATTGTTTAAAGCGATCCAATTGGCGGGAAGCGAAAAGTTAATCGTTGTTACCGGGAGCATTTTTGTGGCTGCCAGTGCCCGTATTGCCTGGTTTGATAGGTTGGGAAAAAACTAACTACTTACAGGCATTTGCCAGATGTTCTTCAAATGTCTCTGCAAAGATATGAAGTCCTGATCCATCACAGGCTGCCCTGAAATACAGGTAAGTAGTTTCAGCGGGGTTGGCAACTGCTTGAAGTGCAGATACTCCCGGATTGCAGATGGGTCCTGGTGGTAGGCCAGGGTTTACATAGGTGTTATAGGAAGATGGTAGTTTTAGATCATCCAATGAAAGCGGGTTGGTCCACCAGGTAGATTGAGTTTCATTAAAACCCAGGGCATATTGCACCGTAGGGTCTGCCCCAAGATTGATATTCATCTGTAAGCGGTTCAGGAAGACAGAGGCGATGATAGGTTTTTCTTCTTCTGCAACTGCCTCGCGTTCAACAATGGAAGCCAGGATAACAGCTTCGTGGGTGGTTAATCCCAGATTACTGACCTTTGATTCAAAATCCTGTGAGATATGACTGATGAAATTCTTATAGACCTGATCTATAAGATCTTGTTCGCTGATCTCTCTGTCAACCTGGTAATTCCCTGGGAATAAGTACCCCTCTTTATTCTCCCGTCTAACAATTTCTTGGAATATGGCTGGATCTAAACTTAAACCAAGTCCGGAAAGATTTTCCGCGATCTCTTCAACACGCCATCCGGCCAGGATTGAAACGGTAGTTCGCTGGGAAGCCGATCCGCTAAGCATTTCTGCTACTTCGATCTCTGAAAGTCCTGCAGGGAATAGGAATTCACCCGGTTGAATGCGAGTATCTATGCCTGAATAGATTAAATAGGCTCTGAATTCATTGCTGTGGCGAACAAGACCAAGATGGGTTAATCCTGCCAGGATATTATCCAACGATTCTCCTTGTTCTACCGGGTAATAGATCTCTTCACCAGATGGGTTCCCGGGTTTGAAAAGCTTATTTTGCGATAAAAGCAGAGTAAGGGATTGTTGATAAAGCTTGATTGTTGATAGGTTTGGGGATGGCGGGCCGTATACTTGTTCTGCCCGGGCTGGTATGGTGGCTGTAATTCCAGCTAATAAACATAGAGCCACCAAGAACAAAACCAGAATGATAATAATTAAAAAACCTTTGCCCCGCGATTCATTTTTTGCCATTATTCAGACTCCTGGTCTATCTGGTGATCAAGGAAGGTTTGCAAGATCACTGCGGCTGCGACTTGATCCAGATGACCTGATCTGTTTTTGCGGGATACGTTCATTTGCTTTCTCGAATCCTGGGCTTTCTGCGTGCTTCCATATTCATCCCAGAGTCTTACCGGAAGATCTCCCAGATTTTGGATCTCTTCTGCCAAACGAATGGATAATCTGGATTGAGGATTAATGGAGCCATCCCAATCCAGGGGTTGACCGATCAAGATCAACACAGCATCGTGCTCCTGGGCCAACGAGAGTATGGATTGGGCATCTTTAGGCCTGCTCTGATGCTCAATAACGCATACTGAGGTAGCAATGATCTGGGTTGGATCACTGATTGCGATCCCCAGCCTTTTTTCTCCAGGGTCTACCGCTAATATCCTCCCGGGGTCTTTTTGCATGGATTATCAATCTCCCTCATTGATATTGATTCGGAATGGTAAGGCAGGAATCCTTAACCACCAGCTGGGTGTCAGATCGATCTGGGGCGGAGTATCGAGATTGAGGTCATCTTGGAGGAGGTTCACTGCATCGAGCGGTTTATTACCTAGAACAATTTGCAGGATCTGATTATGATCTATGATCTTCTGTTCACTCCAGGTTACTTCCATTTCCCAGTTATAGGATTGTGAGAAATCCGGGTATGGAGTAGAGAGATGAGTAAGAGAGATGCTTTCAATTAAAGGTTCGAAATCTTCTTCCTGGTATTGGGCTTTTACAAGGTCTGTTGCCAGGGAAAGCAAATCCTCTCCAGATGCGTAAAGAATTGTAAAACTGACTTTCTTCTCCAAATGAAGTTCAGTACCAGGAGAACCTTCGATTGGATCGAATACTTCACTTATTATTTCATAATCCTCCAGATCAGGTGTGAGAAGGACATCATCCTGATCCAGGAGTGTGGCCATTTCCTGAGATGCGATATCTTTCAGGCTGATTGCTAAATTTCGACTCAACCGTCGGCGATCCGAGCTGTTGGGTGCTGAAACGTAAATATCAGTCCCTCCACTTGTTGGCAGGGGGTTGGTTACTGAAACTTCAGCATGAAGGGTGGTGCTGATGGTTGTGATCTGATCTGCAGCAATATTTCCCAAATCTCCAGGATCGATAGCAATGATCTTGATCGTGATTGATTCGCCTGACTCGGGAGGTAATTTGCCAGCTTCTGAAGTGAGAAATTGGACGGGATTTTCAGAGTTAGTGCTGAGAATCGTATTGTGGGGTATGGTAATCGATTCATCGCCGAGATTTGTGATCAGCACTTCTCCACTTGCGTACTCTGCGGGGATTGCAGTGGTTCCGCTGGTTGGAATGGATTGCAGGTTTTGTGCTTCAATTGATAATTCCCGGGCTGGAATCTGACCTGCAAGCAGGATTTGGTTTTCACCAATGATCGCCCGGATAGGTATGATGAGTTCTTTTTGATTGATTTCTTTTTCTATTGAAATGACTGCGCTGGGAAGCAGCATTCCTGCTATGGCCAGGACAGCCAGGACGGCGGCGATAAAAATCGAGATCCTGGTCCAGGGCGACAGATCTTTGTGGGAAGGTTTGTTATTTCTTGCGAACAGGTCCCTGTCCCGGACCTCAACAGCTTTATCCCCTATCTCCCGCCTCTTAAATTCTCGGAATGATTTCCGCCAGGGCTGAAGCTGGGCGGTCCTGCGTGATTGGAAGACTGGTATCCCAGCTTCACTAGCTTGAAATATGACTTGCGAATCCTGTGTCAATAAAGCCAGCTGACTTCCATGGGAGGAGCAATACCGTTCCAGGAGGATTAAATCCAGCCTATTACGGAGGACTTTCCCACGCTCAGGCCAGACCAGGAGGACTCGTGGGGTCTGAGACCAGTCCATCTTGTCTCTCACAGAGATCGTATCGTCATGAGCTTCAAGCTGAATGATTTGTGTTTTCACGGAAGTTATTGTACCAAAAACACAAAAAGGATACGGTTTCCTTAAAGTAAACCGTATCCTTGGAGGATAAGTGACTCAATGCTTTTATTATCAGTTATTTTTCTGTTCCTTGATCCAACCAGCGACGCTGTTCAGCGCATCGGGCAGCTTCTCCGGATCCTTTCCGCCAGCTTCCGCGAGATTGGGACGGCCCCCGCCGCCTCCACCAACTTGCTGGGCGACAAATTTGATCAAATCTCCAGCTTTGATTCCTTTTTTGATCAGATCCTCAGTCACAGCAGCGATCATTCTAGGAGATCCATCGATCACAGTGCCCATAACAACGATGCCTTGTTTGGGAACTTCCTGGCGAAAACGATCTGCTACCAGGCGCATGGTATCCAGGTCGGATTCATCCAGCACTCTGGTAAGCAGATTGATTCCAGCAACCTGTTCCAGATTTTCCAGGGCACTCTCCAACTCGATCACTGCCAGTTTGCGCAATAATTTTTCTCTGGATTTCTCTGCTTTCTTCTGCAGCTGCACTAATGAATTTACCTGGGATGCTAACTGATCCGGTCCGGTCGAAAGTGATTTGGCGGCTGATTTCATCTCCTGGAAACGAGTTTGCACCAACCTATATGCTTCTGAGCCTGTTACGGCTTCAATCCTGCGGATACCGGCCGCTGTGCTTCCTTCGCTGGTGATCAGGAAGAGACCTACTTCGCTGCTGCGGCTGCAGTGTGTTCCACCACAAAGCTCGTAAGAAAAATCTCCCATTTTGATCGTTCGAACGACATCGCCATATTTCTCACCAAACAGGGCTCGAGCGCCTTCATCAATGGCATCCTGAAGAGGTTTATGCTTGATATCAAGGGGATGGTCTTCCATGATCCGGCGGTTGACTTCTTCCTCAACGGCCAGAATCTGTTGATCAGTTAAACCCTGGTTATGTGTGAAATCAAAACGCAGGTGATCGGGTGCTACCAGTGAGCCTGCCTGACGGGCGTGCTCACCAATCACCTTGTCCAGGGCAGCGTGCAGCAAGTGGGTGGCTGTATGATTGCGGATAATATCTTTGCGCCGTTTCTGGTCCACTTTTGCTTCGGCCTGATCACCTGTTTTGGGGGTTCCTTGTACTACAACTCCTTTATGGACGATCATTCCTGCAGCAGGTTGATAGATGTCCTTTACTGCTATAGACCATCCATCGCCTTCGATGGTCCCGGTATCGGAAACCTGACCACCGGATTCCATATAGAAGGGTGTCTTTGGAAGGATGACCTGGATCTGGTCCTTTTCCTTGACTGTTGAAACTTGTTTATCATCTTTGATCATAACCAGGACCGAACCCTGTACTGTCAGCTCATCATATGGATTGTATTCAACGCCTCCAGAGTCCAATTTCTTCTCTTTTTGCAGGGAGCTAAGCAGTTCTCGGTAGAGTTCTACTTCTTCTCCGCCAAGGTCACCCATGGCATGGCCTGCGCCGGAATTGATCCGATGCTGTTCCATAGCTTTTTGGAAGCCTTCTTCATCAACACCGATTCCGCGTTCTTTGACAATATCCCTGGTGATTTCAAGGGGCAGACCAAAAGTAGTGTATAAATCGGCAGTATCACTTCCTGAGAGGATATCGCCAGATTTGTAGTCACGGATCAGATCTTCCAGGTGGAGGGTGGCGTTTTCGAGAGTTTGCTGGAATTGTTCTTCTTCTCTCAAGATTGTATTGAGGATGATCTTGCGGTTCTGTTTGAGTTCTGGGTAAGCATCCTGGTAGAGATCAACAGCTAATTCGGCAATATTGCCCAGGAAAGGGGAGTGTAAACCCAGGTGACCGCCAAAGCGGTAACCTCTGCGGATGATCATCCGGCAGATATAGTTTCTTCCCATATTTCCAGGGACAACACCATCGGCGATCAGGAAAGCAGCAGCCCGGGCATGGTCAGCGATCACCCTATAAGGAGTGAAATTCTGATCCCGCTCCTTATCTGAATCACCAGTCAATTCCTGGACTGCTTCAATGAGAGGCAGCAAGAGGTCGGTTCTATAATTGGAGTTGACATTCTGTAAGATCGCCACTGCCCGATCGAGTCCCAATCCAGTGTCTACGTGCTTGTTGGGGAGTGGATCCAGTGTATCTGGACCTTTTCGATTATATTGGATGAAAACCAGGTTCCAAATTTCTGTAAATCGGTCTGTGTCCAGAACGGCTTTATCGGTGACTGGACCCTCTTCGGGCCGGAGATCGTAGTGTATCTCAGAACAAGGGCCGCAAGGACCTGTATCACCCATTTCCCAGAAGTTCTCCTTTCTACCCAGGTAAAATAGGCGGTCCATGGAAAATCCGGGTTGTTCTTCCCAGTATTTGACAGCTTCATCATCGGTTGGGATCTGTCCTAACTCATCTTGGAACACTGTTGCATAGAGGCGTTCTTTTGGAAGTTCCCACACTTCAGTTAACAGTTCCCAGGCATAGGAAATGGCTTCTTTTTTGTAATAATCCCCAAATGACCAGTTGCCCATCATTTCAAAAAAAGTATGGTGGGTGTCATCCTGTCCGACATCTTCGAGGTCATTATGTTTACCAGCCACACGCATGCATTTTTGTGAATTGGTTGCCCGCTTATAATCGCGCAGATCCGTTCCCAGGAAAACATCTTTGAACTGAACCATCCCCGCATTTGTGAATAGCAAGGTGGCGTCTCCACCAGGAACAAGCGAAGATGAGCGAACGAAGTTGTGTTCCTTGTCTTTGAAGAAATCAATATATGACTGTCTGATCTCATTTCCTGTAATTGGTTTTTTTCCCATATTATTCCCTTCATTAACTAGCTATAAATCAAAACCCGGACAATGCAGCTGTCCGGGCAAGATCTTGAATCGTTTTATCACAAGCTTATCAATTCAGCATTGTGCTGCCCGGCTCTGAAGATGTATCTGAGGCGGCTGCGCAGCCGATTACGGCAGCCGCCTGAAGAGCAGCGGCTTGTGCGGAATTGTTTTGATAATACGACGAGTAAACGATCTTGTTCATCCAAGGTATTATACAGGATTGTTAGAACATGGGCTAGTACCCATAAATCATCCTGGTGAGAATGGGATGGGGGTTTTATTCTTTTTCTTCGATACTAGAAAACGTATAAATTTCTATGATTATGGTAGAATTTGTACGGTTTATTAATCCGGAGAGTAAAATTTAGAACTTTTCCAGTCATTAGAAATAAACCACTACCGTGGAGGATAGAGAAAGAAATGGGTAACTTAAGGCGAATCGTACTGGATGTATTGAAACCCCTGGAACCCAATATCGTTGACCTGGTGCGGAAGATTTCCACACTCAGCGGTGTTGATGGGGTAAACATCACGATTTACGAAATTGATCACCATGTTGAAAATGCTAAGATCACTGTCGAAGGCGAGCAATTGTCCTACCAGGAGCTGCATGACCTGATCGTTGAGAATGGAGGAGCTGTACATTCTATTGATGAGGTAGCTGCTGGAAAGAGGACCGTTGAAGAAGTTGAAACCCATCAAGACCGTTAATGAAAAATAAACGCTTACGCTGGACATCCATAGCTGAGTTCCTGGAAGAAATCAAAAACTATAACCAGATCGCCGATATCGCAGAAATTGCCAGGCGTTATTTCGCCATGAATGCTTTTGATGGTGTTTTAACAACCATCGGCGTTCTGGCTGGAAATTACCTGGCTGGAGTTCGAGATCTATCTATTCCCGTTCGAACCGGCATCGCCACTTCAATTGCTATGGGGATCTCTGGCCTGTGGGGTGCGTATCTGACAGAAACTGCTGAAAGGCAGAGGGAGCTCTCTGAGCTGGAAAAAGTATCATTGATCGATCAAAGTGAAACTTCAATCGGGAGGGCTTCCAGATTTGCTGCTGTCGTGGTTTCTGTTGTTGATGGAATTGCTCCAGCTCTGGCAGCTTTAATCGTTTTGATGCCTCTATTTTTAGGGTCATTGATTCAAAATCCCGTTCTTAGTTATGCACTGGCTGGTGGATTGGCTTTGGTATGCTTATTTGCCCTTGGTATGTTCCTTGGTAGAGTATCTGAACAAAATTTGCTCGGCTATGGGCTCAAAACTTTGCTGGCTGGATTAGCGGCTATTGCAATCAACTTCCTGCTGGGCGCTGAATAAACCCATCTGGTCTCAATTCATGAAACGTTTCTTATACCTGACGGTTTTCATATCCGGTATGACCACTCTGGGCATAGAATTTGCTGCATCACGCTTGCTGGGTAGTGTTTTTGGTACAAGCAACCTGGTCTGGGCTGCCATCATCGGTTTGATCCTGATTTACCTGACGGTTGGCTACAGCCTGGGTGGAAGATGGGCTGATAGATATCCAAATTACAAGACATTCTATACGATCCTGATTTGGGGTGCGTTCAGCGCAGGGATCATTCCGTTCATCGCCAGGCCGGTCCTCTATACTGCTGCAGATGCTTTTGACCAGCTCCAGGTAGGAGTGCTGTTTGGCGCTTTTACCGCTGTCCTGGTGCTGCTCATTATTCCAATAACTTTACTGGGCACGGTTTCGCCATTTGCGATCCGGTTGGTTCTGACTGATTCAAAAAATGCGGGAAAGACTGCTGGACGGATCTATGCTATTTCAACGCTGGGATCATTTCTGGGTACTTTTACACCAGATCTGTTATTGATTCCCTGGCTTGGTACCAGGCTGACATTTGTTGTATTCTCAATAATCCTCATGCTGGTGGCTCTGATCGGTTTAGCCCTGACAGAAGGCTGGAAGAGTGCTCTGAAATGGGTTTGGATGCCAATTTTGATGCTTGGTTTGGCATATTTGTGGGGAAACAGACCCGTGAAGACGCATGCAGATCAGATCTACGAGAAGGAATCCTCTTATAATTACATACAGGTATTGGAACAGGATGGGTTCCGATTATTGCGGTTGAATGAAGGACAGGGAATCCATTCAATTTATCATCCTGATCAAGTGGCCTATTGGGGCACCTGGATGCAGGTCCTACCAGCCCCTTTTTTCAACCCCCCAGATTTCACGCCGGGAGATATTGAGGATATGGCCATTATTGGGTTGGCCGCCGGAACTTCAGCCAAGCAGGCAACGGCTGCTTTTGGTCCTATTCCTATTGATGGGTATGAAATTGACAGCGAAATTCTCGAAGTAGGGCAAACCTATTTTGACCTGACCGATTCTAACCTGAATCTTATCGCTCAAGATGGCCGATGGGGTTTGGCTCACTCTGAAGAAAGATACACACTGGTCAGTATTGATGCATACCGACCGCCATATATCCCCTGGCATCTGACTACGAAGGAATTTTTCGAGGAGATTTCCAGTCATCTGGAAGAGAATGGAGCTCTGGTCCTAAACGTCGGACGGGTTCCTGAGGACGACAAGCTGCTATCCGGTCTGGTTGCCACAATTCAAACGATTTTTCCATCGGTGCATGTGATGGATGTGCCAGGAACATATAATTCGATTATCTATGCCACAGTTCAGCTCACCAGTTGGGAAAACCTGAATAACAACTATCATGGCTTGCTCGCGGATGGCAGTGTTCACCCTCTGCTGATGGAGTCGATACGGATAGCTTTAGAGAATAAACGATCCCTTCCCTCAGGAGGGATGGTTTTTACAGACGATAAGGCTCCTATCGAACGTATCACCAATCAAATGGTTTTGAGCAATATATTAACGGATCCAGCCTTGCTGGGAGAAGATAACCGATGACAGTAATTCGCAAGGGGTATAGCGCCCTGGTGGCTCTATCCATTCCAATAATCATCAGTGTTTTATCGATCCTGGTGTTGCTCAGTCCACTTTTCACAAGTCTGGAATATCGCCGGCCAGGTTTTCCTGAGGACAGTTACGGGTTTACGACAGCAGAGCGATTGGATTTTGGAAATCAAACCCGACGCTACTTAGTCAGCAGTGATACCCTGGATGACCTGAGCGAATTGGTCTTTGAAGATGGAGAACCGATCTATATTGAGCGAGAGTTGTCTCACTTAAAGGATGTAAAGATCGTGCTACAAGGAGTGCTTAAAGTCTTCTATGGGGCAGTGACAGTCTTTACGATTTGTGGTTTGATCGCCTGGAAAAAGCAATGGATAGACAGTTTTCTGAAGGCGATCTACCTGGGTGGGAGGATAACTGCAGGAATCGTGATCATGATCCTGTTCATGACACTGATCAGTTTTCAGGCTTTATTTACGAACTTCCACCTGCTCTTTTTCGAAGGAGATAGCTGGCTGTTTTTCTATTCGGATACGCTGATCCGATTATTCCCGGTCCAATTCTGGCAGGATATTTTCCTGGTCTTTGGCGTTCTAACTCTGGCTGGAGGTGTACTGTTGGGTTGGGTACTTCCGGCAAGAAAATCCGCTTCTATGGAGAACGCACAAACGGGATAAAGATAACAAATTAACTGAAAAAGGCAGCGACCAGTGCAACGCTGCCTTTTTATTTATCTCATGATCGATCAAGCGCCGAATTTTTGCAATCTACCAGCATGAGCGAGACCAAGTGACATGGTCTCTACGGCTGGGAAGGTACCCAACCCCCCCCGGGCACAATTCTTCTCGTTAAATTCTGTTTCCCAATCAGTGCGATGGGTTTCAGGAGCCCAGATCAAAAAAGGAACTGGGTGCCAGGAATGGGATTTTAACAATGCGGGAGTGGAATGATCACCTGTCACCATCAATACATCAGGTTTTAGGTCTAGCAGGATTGGCAGCGCTGTATCTACTTCCTCAATGATCTTGGCTTTGGCTTCCAGGTTCCCATCTTCACCATAGCTGTCTGTCTTTTTGATGTGGATGAAAAAGAAATCATGTTCATCCCAGTGTTTTTGTGCTGTTTTGAATTCACCTTCAGCGCCTCCAGCAACTAATTCAAGTACATCCATACCCACCAGACGGGAAACTCCTTTATACATCGGATATTCAGCTATACAGGCAGCCTGCAGCTGATAAGCATCTTCATAAGAGGGAAGACCGGGATCCGTCGCAAATCCACGCAGCAAAAAGCCATTGGCGATTGGCTGATCTGCCAAAGTTTTATACGCTTCTGTGATCCACTCCTGCATGAGCTCAGCTGCTTTTTTGGCCTCGGGTTTTTGTGCTTCAACTTTGAGTGGGGAAACGCCCACTTCCTGAGGATCTGTGTCGTTTAGTGCGGGATCCAAACCTTCTCCGCGCATGACAATTACAAATCGGTATTCTTTCACCTGACGGACCTCTACTTCCACTCCTGGTATCTGGACCGTATTAAGCTTTTCAATCACAGGAGCTGCATCTTCCTGTGAGATCCTTCCAGCCCGTCTATCAGTGACATTTCCATCTCCATCAAGGGTGCAAAGGTTCCCGCGGGCAGCGATATCACCAATTTTTACCGGGAGATTTACACCGGATGCAGACAGGGCACCGCGGCCAATTACATAATCCAGAGGCTCATAACCGAATAGGGCCAAATGTGCTGGCCCAGAGCCTGCGGTTATCCCGTATCGAATAGGTATAGTTTGACCGAGTGTGCCATCCTTGGCCAATCTGTCCAGGTTGGGAGTAGAGGCGGTTTCCAGGGCAGTTTTACCTTCAGAAGTTGTAGCGATGCCGCCTAAACCATCCAGGACCAATAAAACGATTTTCGATCCATTATCATCCAGTAAAGGTTTTAAATACGAATAAGGCATGTTTCCTCCTACATGAAAACATCTCCTCGCAAGTAGCAGGCGAGGAGACGTTTTGTTTACTTGTTTATCTTTCTGTTAGCGAACAACCTGCTCAGTTTCTTTGTCAAAAATGTGCATGTTATTCATATTGAAAGCCATGGTGACTTTATCGCCCATTTTATAGCTCGTGCGCGGGTCAACTCGAGCGACATATTCATCCTCTCCGCTCTTCAGGAAGAGGAAGATCTCGTTCCCCATCAATTCAGTGAGGTCGACCTCGGTCTCCACGTTCTGGGCGGTAATTGCTGGTGGGGCAAAGTTGGGGTCATGAATATCTTCAGGTCGTAAACCGAAGATGACTGATTTTCCAACATGGCCTTTCAAGGCAGCACGGCGGTCTGATGGTACTTTGACTGAGAAGGAACCGGTTTTGACGACAACATCCTCGCCATCTTGGACCAATTCTGCATTGAAGAAGTTCATTGCAGGTGAGCCGATGAATCCGGCCACAAAGAGGTTATTGGGGCTGTCATACAGATTTTGCGGTGAATCGATCTGCATTAACACACCATGGTTCATGACTGCGATTCGGCTGGCCATGGTCATGGCTTCCGTCTGGTCGTGAGTAACATAAATAAAGGTGGTTTCCAATCTCTTGTGCAGTTTTGTGATTTCAGCACGGGTCTGAACGCGCAATTTCGCGTCCAGGTTTGAGAGCGGTTCGTCGAGCAGGAAGACCTGGGGGTCTCGAACAATGGCCCGGCCCAGCGCTACTCGCTGGCGCTGACCGCCTGAAAGCTGGCGGGGTTTTCTGTCCAGCAGGGGAGTGATTCCCAAAATCTCAGCAGCGTTATTCACCCGTTCGGCAATCTGGTCTTTCGGATAATCGCGTAATTTCAATCCAAAGGCCATGTTGTCATACACGGACATATGGGGGTAAAGAGCATAGCTCTGGAACACCATTGCGATATCACGGTCTTTGGGTGCGACATCATTCACAACGCGGTCCCCAATTTTCAGGGTGCCATCAGAGATATCTTCCAGGCCAGCTAATAACCTCAGCGCTGTGGATTTCCCGCAGCCCGAGGGACCAACTAGAACCAGGAATTCCTTATCCTCAATCTCGAGACTGAGGTCATTGACGGCAACTACTTCGTCAAAACGCTTATATACGTGGTCATACGTTACGCTAGCCATGAAGCTAATCTCCTTTTTATATATTTATTAGGCGGATGGTTTACATACGAAAATTATTATACAACATCTAACATAAAAAATCCAAGTTATTCATTATTATTTTCTTCCTCTTCGGATTCCAAATTAGATGGGAGACTTTATCCCTTGTGATTTACCCTCTCTCAATATAGAATTGGGTCATGTCAAAAGAGCGAGAAACCCCGGTACGACGGCAGTACCTGGATATTAAAAAACAATACCCCGGAACGATCATATTCTTCAGATTGGGGGATTTTTATGAAACGTTCGATGAGGATGCTGAAATTGTATCCCGGGTTCTAGATATTGTCTTGACCTCTCGCAATGTTGGCAAAGGCACAAGGGTTCCAATGGCTGGAATCCCTCATCACGCCGCAGAGAATTATTTATCGCGGCTTATAGAAAATGGATATCACGTAGCAATATGTGACCAGGTAGGAGATGTGCCGGTTGATGGTTTGATGCCCAGAGAGGTTGTTCGGGTGATCACTCCAGGTACGATCCTGGAATCCAGTTTGCTGCCGGGGGATGGGAATAATTATCTTGCCAGCCTGGTCTTTGATGAAAAGCGGGCAGGAATTGCCTATGTTGATATAACGACAGGTGAGTTCGCGGTTACTGAGATCCAGGAGAATCACCTGGAAGATCTGATAAAGTCAGAACTTCTAAGATTGAATCCGGCTGAAGCTTTGCTTCCTGAAGACCTCATGATCGATACCGAAGGGATCAACGCCCATTTCACTTCATTCCCAGCCTGGCGATTTGAAGAAGAACGTTGTGTTGATGAACTGAAAACCCATTTCAAGGTGAAGACCCTGGATGGATTTGGTGTGCGAGGTTTTCCTTATGCTATTCGGGCAGCTGGAGCAATACTCCAGTACTTATCTCAGACCAGGGCAGATTCTCTGAAGTTACTGACCAGCTTGAACAGATACAGTCTGGAAGAGTTCATGACACTCGATGCTGCAACACGCCGCAATCTTGAACTGACAGAAACTATCCGGTCAGGCACCTCGGCAGGTTCTTTGTTGGGAATACTTGACCAGACAGTCACACCGATGGGAAAAAGATTGATCCGGCAGTGGGTCAGTAAGCCTTTATTGGATGTGGAGAATATCCGGAAAAGACATCAGGGTGTGACAACCTTCTTCGAGGATGGTCTGCTCCGGGCGGAATTACGAGATAGACTTAAAGATCTCCAGGACCTGGAAAGATTGAGTAATCGTATTGCGGGTGGAACAGCTCAGCCCCGTGACCTGGTGGGCATCCGGGAAACCCTGGCTCAACTACCAGAGCTGCGATCCCTGTTTCCGAAAAAATATGATAAGGATAATTACCTGGGAGAGCTCTTCAGTGCATTTTCCCTGTGTTCTGAAGCTCTTGAACTGATCAATACTGCAATTGTTGAAGAGCCTCCGGCGGTATTGGGAAAGATCGGAATAATTAAATTTGGCTATTCAGAAGAACTGGATCAGACTCTTTCCTCAACAAAACATGCCAGAGATTGGATTGCCAACCTGGAATCGGTCGAGCGTAAGAGTACCGGGATCGAAACCTTAAAGGTAAGCCACAATAAGGTCTTTGGATATTATATTGAAGTGACCAAGGCAAAATCTGAACTGGTTCCGGAACATTATATTCGCAAACAGACTTTGGTAAATGCGGAGAGATACGTCACTCCCGAATTGAAAGACTATGAGATCAAAGTCTTCAATGCAGAAGATCAGATCAAGGAACTTGAACGGTCGATATTCCTGGATGTTTGTGACCGGCTAGTGATCCAGGTAGACCGCATGCTGAAAACTGCCCGAGTGCTGGCTGATCTTGATGTTCTGGCATCCCTGGCTGAAATAGCAGCGAGTCAGGGATATGTTTGCCCAGAAGTGGTTGAAGAGGACCTGCTTGAGATCTGTGGGGGACGCCATCCGGTTGTTGAGCAAACCCTGGGAGGAACTGGTTTTGTCCCTAATGACACGATCTTCGAAACCGGAGAACGAATTCGGATCTTGACTGGCCCAAATATGTCAGGGAAATCAACTTTCTTGAGGCAGGTTGCTTTAATTGCACTGCTGGCTCAAATGGGTAGTTACGTACCAGCCGAATCGGCTAAGATCGGTTTGATCGATCGCATCTTCACAAGGATCGGCGCTCAGGATGAGATCCATGCTGGACAGTCTACTTTCATGGTCGAAATGGTTGAAACCGCTAATATCTTGAACCATGCCACCTCTCGCAGTTTATTGATCCTGGATGAAATTGGTCGGGGAACCAGCACTTATGATGGTGTTTCCATCGCCTGGGCGGTGATCGAATACATTCACAACCATCCGGATAAAAGAGCCAAAACCCTTTTTGCAACCCATTACCACGAATTGACGGAGCTTCCAGAGCTGCTGCCCGGGATCAGAAATTATCGGATCTCAGTCAGTGAAATTGAAGGCAAAGTCGTATTCCTGTATAAGATCGCTGCCGGGGGAGCAGATAAATCTTATGGTATTCATGTCGCGCAGATCGCTGGAATGCCGCCAACGGTTACTCAGCGGGCGGAAGAGATCTTGCAGCAGCTTGAAAAATCTTCCGGCAAAGCTGTTACCCAGGATATTGAAAGTCCGCAGCAGATGGCTTTGTTCCCGAAAACCAATCCACTCCTTGGTGAATTGCGTAAACTGGACATGAATGAACTCAGCCCATTGGAGGCGTTAAACCTGCTTTTCAACTGGAAGAAGAAGTACCTGGCTGAGCAGGATGAAGATCCTGAAGAGTGATAATAGGAAATGCTAATCATGAAAAAAGCTCCTGGCAGATGTTGCCAGGAGCTTTTCTATTTGAACTAAGTCTGTTTTCAGCTGTTCTTTTCAATTACGGCCAATACTTCTGGTAGATCAACCCCAAGACTGGCAAGTTTCTCCTTGGTCGGAATCCCGTTTGTGGTCCAACCTCTACGCTTGTACACTACGTCGAGTAGTTTTTCGTATTGTTCTTCCCTGTAACTGCGGGTTTTTTCCATTTTTTCAGCCGTTGTCAGACCAGCAGGATCAATCCCTACCAGATCCTTGAGCTGATCATCATATCGTTCCTGCCGGGATTCATACTCATCAGCTGTGACTGGTCCCATAGCCCGGTAAGGGGGATAATCATGTTCCTTGGTGCCAAATCCTACCCGGAGATTGAATACTCTCTGGAAGTTATAAACCCGTTCTGATTGTGTGATGAGTTCATCAGGGGTGATAGCATTTCCTGTGACCCCCTCGTAAACCCAGGTATAGTTTTCCACATGTTCCGGGACTCTCTCAGGGTTCTCCCGTTCATGGTTATCGATGGGTTGGATGTCATTCCAGGGAAGTTTACACAGACCATGCAGGCTGAACCAGGTTCTCCACATCGGGAAGTAATGCAGTGCTTCGGCTTTATCTTCAAAACTGGGAAGCTGTTTTCTTACCTGGTCCATAAATATCAACCAGGCTTCATCGTGCTGGGCGCCCTTTAAGGCCAAACCAAATCCTCCTTGCTGGGCAATGGATTCCTTGGTCATATACTCTGAGATTTCCATACCCTTGATTTCCATGGCGATGTCATGCAGAAAAGATGGATCAGAGTTAAATTCGTCAGCAAAATAGGACTTCATATAGCGGGTGCCCTGACCTACGATCACTCCAAATCCTTCCCCCTGAGCCATCTGATGGAGGAGTTCAAGAGCACTCTCTGATTTACCCCAGGTTAGGTCCAATCCACCAGTTCTTTCTTTGGTCAGTATGCCTTCCTGGAAACATTCCATGCAAAACGCGACTGAATTGGCAAATGAGATGGTATCGACACCGTAAGTATCACAGTAAAAATTCAATTCGATTACTGCTTCGGGGTCGAAAACACCAATATTGGCACCCAGACCGGCTGCATTTTCATACTCAGGCCCGTCTACGAGGACTTTTTCTCCCTTGTGCGGCCCGGTCTTGAGGCTGAATCCGTCAACAGCATGGGAACAGGCCATCGTGCATCCAAGCCAGCAGCTGTCCATCCGTTTATCCTGAGTGAATGCTTTCTGCCAGGTTGTGGAATCGATCTCTACATGTTCGGGATGTTTTCCATAGCGGAAGTTATGGACAGGCAATAGATCGAAATGGTCCATGATCTCAACCAGGTGAGCTGTGCCGATCTCACGCATATTATTCTGTTCGGCGTCATATTTGGTGATCTCGGTATTGATCCTTTTGCCGGCTTTACGGATCAAATCTGGTTTGGCCGGGTTGTTGCTTGAGCCGCTGATGCCGGAATATCGCACTACTATTCCCTTCAAACCCTTATCACGAAAAACTCTTCCAGAACCGCCGCGGGCTGCCTGTTTGACTCGAACTTCCTCTCTTTTAGGATCGAAAAAGCTAATATTCAATCCGGCATATCGGATATGGTTGGCGGCTTCGCCTGAAGTGACTACTGATACGTTTTTCTGGTCTTTTTTATCAATTGCATACATTTCAGTCAAAAGACCTGCAAGAGGATAAGTATTGAGAGCTTCTTCTGGCGCCTCTTCAATCCTGATCTCCTGGTGATTTCCATCGATCACCAGGATCAGGTCTTGATCGGACTTACCTGTGATTGACAGGGCATCAAAGCCCGAAAATTTCAGGAATGGGGCGAAAAAGCCCCCGCCATTGCTGTCAATTACTGATCCGGTCAAGGGAGATAAGGTCACAACGGTGCTTTTACCCATTCCAGGGTAAGCTGTTGTTCCGCAAAGAGGGCCATTGGCAATTACCAGGGCATTTTCCGGGGAATCCCATTTACTATCATCATTTATGGCGTTCCACAGCAACCAGAGTGCAAATCCCCGTCCGCCGGTAAAAATATCCTTCATTTGCTGAGTGACAGGTTTTTCGCTGATCGAATTATCACTTAGATCGATATGCAGGGTCCGGTTAGCATAACCCTTGTCGACAGGTTGTTCCTGGTATTTATAGGTAGCAACCACTGTATGGCTATTGAGGTATTCTTTTGATTCTTTCATTCCTGCTTTTCCTCCGCAGTCTTAAAAAAATGAACCTTGTTTGTTCTTGCTGGATCATCAGCCATTATACACCTAAACAATACTGAGGCCATGCTGGTGGGGAGTGATTTTTGCCAATTTGGTAGTGATCTTAAGCATTATTTCAATTCTGTTAGATTATCCAGAAAGGGGGGTTGGCTATTGCGTATATCTAACTTATCGTTTAAAATTAGGGGACAATATTTGCGGGGATTCCTGCAGACCCAGGATTTCCGCAATTTTCCGTATGTTTAAAAAAATAATCACTTTTTCTCTAATTTTGATGGCTGTCGGGATGATTTCCGCTTGTTCTGCATCTGATGGGAATAATGCGGGTTATTATCTTGTTGATCCCCGTTTTAGTGATTTATACGAACGTCTGCATGGGGAAGACACCCTCGGCCCACCAATCTCCAATAAAAAATTTATGGCAGGAACCAATCAGGAAAAGCAGTACTTTGAAGGCGTAGTTATGATCTATGATCCTGATAATTCGCCCAGGTACTACCTTGATCCTGTTGGCGTTGAAGCCGGTTTTTCTGATCTACCTAACCAGCAGCCGGAAAATCCAGGTGTACGGTATTTGAATGGGTTTGTTGTTCCTGTAGAGTTCTCCTATTTCTACGATCAAATGGGGGGAGATCGCTGGGTTGGACTTCCATTGACCAGGGCCAGATTCAATCCTGACAAAGGCAGGGTGGAGCAATATTTTGAGAATATGGGATTCTTCAGGTTTGAGGATGACCCCCCCGGATCAGTTCATTTGATGCCGTACGGTCTCTGGAAATGTGCTGGAGAGTGTTCTCAGTATCCAGGTGTGCAAAATGCTGGCATCAGTTCCTCAGCTGTAGAAGAGATCCAATCGCCATTTGGGGAAGCCATTGCCCGATTTGGAACCGCATTCACAGGTGAAACGATTTCATCCGCTTATCATGCATCAGATGGAAGTATTGAACAGATATTCAAGAATGTGGTTTTATTCCAGGATCCTGCCAGTCCGATGGGTGTTTCCCTTCGGCCGGTATCTTCGCTCCTGAAAGATGTTGATGCAAACTACCAGGCCCGACAGGAAGGAGCCGAGGATTATTTCCGTGAGGTCGATAATGGGAATGGGTTTTATATTCCTGCTTACTTCATGGAATTCATTGATCGCTATTTTGGATTTAAGATCTCGGGTGAACCAGTAACACGTCTGGAAGAGATTCGCGATGGCGTATTCCAGCAATGCTTTGAGAACTATTGTCTCTTGTTTGATGCTGCTGCAGATTCAGGGCAGCAGGTGAGGATCCTTCCCCAGGGCCAAAAATATAAAGAAGAGTTCTATAGAGATGTTGGAAAACCGAAAAATGAAGCCCCTGTGACCCGGAATATTCAGATGGATATCTGGGAGCAAATGCCGCAGATATCATCCCAGGAAAATCAGCAGATTGGAGCTTGTATCCATGAACAGGGAACCCCTCTTTCCAATGTACAAGCTGTTATTAATGTGAATATCAATGGTCAGGGATCTTCCAGTTTCTTCTTTGATCCAACAGACTCGGGAGGATGCGCTTTCCTTGAGTTGGATCCGATCCAGGCTGCAAACGGCACTACAGTTGACTACCAGGTCTGCTTCCAGGGCTTGGGAGATCAGGATTATTGTAAAAGAGACAGCTACCTGATCTGGGGCAATACGGATGTGGATCTCACTCAGCAGCCAGCAGAAGTTGTAGTTGAAGAGCCAGCCCAGGAGCCGGAGATTATGCTCGATATTTGGGAACTTCATCCTCAGATCTCATCCCTGGAAGTACAAGAGATCGGCGCCTGTGCTCATCTGGATAGCCAACCCCAGCAGAATTTAAATACCCAGCTATTCCTGGAAACTCCCCATGATGGTTTGATCTCATACGAGAGTGCACCAACCGACCAGGGTGGTTGTGCTTTCTTCAGATTGGATCCGGTCAATGCAAAGAACGGTGAGACCATTCCTTACCAGGTATGTTTTACGAATAAATATGGGGAAAACTTCTGTGAAAAGGACAGTTTTTTGATCTGGGGAAATCCCTGATCCGATACTGGATTCAACCAAAACCGGAATCAACTTGCGATTCCGGTTTATTTGTTAATGGAGCTCGCTTAGCAGGATAATCTGATCAATCTTGGGTCCAAGGCTGTATAGTTGAATATCAAAAGGATAAGATTCGCCAGCTTCTACAATATCTGAACGGATCCATTTCCGGACGCCAACTGGTTGGCCTGCGTTAAACCCGACCGCTGCGATCCAGATCTCATTGCTGTCTACCTCGTCAGCTAAAACTTCAACAACGCCAGAGATCTGGGCGACTTTATTCTCCAGGGAATAGTTAACAGAAAAAGTGCTGATCTCAGTAAGTTGTTCCTCCCTCTCCGATGGCAAAGCGGTTAATAGTGATCCACTGATCTTGTACTGATCGATTTGGGCTGGTTTGATAAAAGCTGTCAGTGGAATACTTTGGTCCGGGTAGAGAGTATTCAGCGGAGGTATGGCAACCACGCTTTGAATCAGCTCCTGATTTTGATCGTAGAGATTGAAGGTTGCTGACAAATTTTCCAGTACCAGATCCTGATTATTCTCAACCATTATGAAGCACCAGATCCCAGCATCATTGGTGGAATAGCAGGTGGGATCTGATAAGGGCACTGGATAGGGGGTGGGTGTAGGGGCAGAAAGCTCATCTTCTTCTGAAAATGGAATGATTAACTCAGTGCCAATGGATAACAAACTTGTATCTACACCTGGATTAGCGGAGACTAACTTATCCAAAGAGATATTATATTGGATGGCGATACCATAAAGTGTATCCCCCGGTTGGACAGAATGGCTAAACGGTGTTGGGGTTGGGATCAATGGCTGATCAGTTGGCAGTGGAGCAGTAGCTGTTGGTATGATAGGTGTGCTGGTTATTGCCTGGTATGGGTTAAGCGGTGGTGCGATTGTCAAAGTCGAGATCGGCGCACTTTGAGATCCAGGTGAACAAGCAGCTAGAGTTATCAAAATACCTAGAATCCAGGCCAGATTGGACCCTCTTTTTATCATGTGGAGCATTATACCCTCACTTGTTAGGCTAGGCGGCCTATGCTACACTCTTTTTATGCTCCGACTACAGGATAGGGATAATGATGGCGGAAGATAAAAGATACATTCTGGCCAAGCTCGCACTGGAGCAGGGGGATAGATTCCAGGCGCGTGATCACCTGGCAAGCTTGCTAAAAGAAGACCAGGAAAATGTAGAATATTGGCTTTTAATGAGCACTGTTGTTGAATCAAATAAAGAACGCATTTATTGCCTGAACAAAGTTCTTGAAATCGACCACAGGAATGAAGAAGCGCGGTTGGGTTTGATACTCTTTGGAGCTGTGGATCGGAGAGGTGTCCGTCCGGTTGAGATCAGGAAAAGGGATTGGACAAGGGAATTGCCAGACATCCGTAAAAAAGATAAATCACAAGAAAAGCAGAAAAAGAGCCGTTATAACTACAGACAACTTATCCCGCTGGGAGTGGGTGTTTTTGTCATTCTTCTGATTGTGGTTTTCAGTGGGATTTTGCCTGGCACTCGATCGATCTTTTCCCCCCGCTTAACGATCACACCCATGACCTGGACTCCATCTGTGGATCCAAACTTGAGTATTTTAACAGGTACTCCAAATCCCATCCTGCAGGTACCAATCGGCCAGGTTCTGGATGCCACTTATACGCCGACCCCCGCCTATGTGCTAACCCCTCATCCAGGATATGGGCCTTATCAATCAGCTATAGATGCCTACCAGAAGGGCGATTTCGAAACCATGTTGACCTATCTGCTCCAGACAGAAGGTCAGCTTGAAACCGCAGATATTGTTTTCTTGTCAGGTGAAGCATTACGGAACCTGGGCAGATATACCGAAGCTTTAGAAAAATATGATCGGGCCTTATTCCTGGATCCAGCCTTCGCTCCGGCATATTATGGAAGGGCTTTGATCACTAAACTAATGGATCCAGCCTATGATATCAAAGGTGATCTTGATCAGACATTGATCCTTGATCCAGCTTTTGGTGAAGTCTACCTTGCCCGGGCACAATATCATCTTGAGCAGGGATCATACCAGCTTGCTTACGAGGATGCTTCCCAGGCCATTTTGTTCTTACCTGAATCCCCTCTGGCACATTATTACCGTGCAGCAGCTTTGCTGGAACTGAAGGATTATCCTGAAGCGGAGCGAGCGATCATGTCCGCTTTGTTATATGACATCAATCATGTACCATCCTATCTGATTTATGGCAGGGTAAGCCTCGAGACTGGAAAACCCCTTCAGGCATTGGATTTGTTGGCACGCTATGATCCCTATGATCCAGAAAAGACCTGGGTATTCTATTATTCTCTTGGAAAGGCAGTATACCTATCAGGGAATGACCAAAATGAGGCGTTGGGTCTTTTGGACCAGGCAGAGTCGATGGGGGGAGATTCTGTGGATCTGTACAACACAAGAGCCCAGATCCACGCGGATTTAGGTCAGTTCGAGCAGGCTGTCAGTGATGCGTTCAAAGCCAGGAATTCTGATCGGGAAGATTTTGACGCTACGATTTTCCTGGGCAAAGTCCTTTATGATAACCAACAATATTCCTTATCATTGGTTTATCTGAATATTGCCAGCGAATTGACCCGGGATGAAGAAGATCAAGCCCAGGTTTATTATTGGCGAGCTTTAGCTCATGAGGAAGTAGGTAGTTTTGATGAATCAGTTGCAGACTGGCGCAGTTTGATCAGTCTTCCGCTGGCTTACGTACCTGATGAATGGGAATACATCGCCGCTGAGAAGCTGCTGCCAACAGCTACTCCAAGCCCGACATATACATTCACTCCTACATTGACGCCAACCCCCACCTATACTGCAACGATAACCCCAACGGCAACCGATACACCAACGGCAACCGATACACAAACTCCAACAGAAACACCGGAGCCGTCTTTAACCCCAACTCCTTGATCTTCGATACTGCCCCTTAGATAAAAAAAGTATTAGAACGAGTCCCTGGACGGGTCAAATCCCTTGCTATTACCGTTTGGAAGTACTATAATGCTCGATGGTTAACCGATCGTTGTTGATCGACGATCAAATGGATAAAAGATGCCAATTTATACATATCGATGTGATAACTGTGGTGTTCAATTTGACCGCAGACAGAAATTCTCGGATGAACCACTAAAGGTTTGTCCTGAGTGCCAGACAGAGACGCTAAGAAAAGTCTATTTGCCTGTGGGTATTGTATTTAAGGGATCTGGATTCTACGCTACTGACAATCGATCTCCATCTGGGGCGGATGACAGACACCCTGAGGATCATAAAAGTGAACCCAAACAGGAAGCTGAACCTGAGAAGAAAACCAAGAAGACAGACAAAGCAGAAGTGAAAAAAAACTGAATCAAGATAACTAGAGAAAATCAAAAAAGCAATCCATTTGGATTGCTTTTTTTGAATTGGATCAGATGGTAACGAGGGGTACCGGCATGAAAATCAGGAAGAATATCACAAGTCCAACCCGGGCGATGATCTTCCTGGTTGGATCCAGCTCTGTGATTTCGTCCAGCGGTTCAGCATATCTATTGCCAATGATCAGAATGAAAAATGCCCACAACCACCAGCTGGACCATAAATATCCCAGCACCACCAGCACAGCCAAGATAACAGGTCGGAGCCATGTTAAACGTTTCCCGTATAGGCTGTAGATCAAATGCCCGCCATCAAATTGCCCTGCGGGAACCAGATTTAATGCGGTGACCAGTAAACCAGCCCATCCTGCCCAGGCTACTGGATGAATGATGACGTCGAGCCCCCCTTTGGGGAGGGGTAGTCCAGTGAAGAAATACTTTACCCAGTAAAGAATGGGGGAAATGCCATTGAATGAGGAAGGTTGAGGCAGCCAGGCTCCATGGACCAAATATTTCAAGCCAAGGTAGAGCAGGGAATTTCCTTCGAAAACGAAATTATCTGGCAGCTGCTGCGGTATTTCCTCCACAATGGATAGGGAAAGCCCGATGATGAGTACTGGTATGGTGACGATTAATCCAGCTAATGGCCCTGCAAGGCCGATATCAAGCAGGACCTTTTTGTTCCTGGGTGGTTCGAGAAGTTGTATGAAGGCTCCCATGGTTCCAAAAGGGCTCAGCGGGAAGGGAATAAAAAAGGGTAAGGTCACTTTGGTTTTATGGTGTCTGGCAGCAAAATAATGACCAAATTCATGGGCTGTCAGGATACTTAGTAAGCTGATCGCAAACGCAACGGCTTCTCCCAGGTGGAGTTTTGAATAAGACCAGATCACGCCGATATTAGCTGTCTCCGGACCGTCGTAAACTGTCAGGATGCCAGCAAAGAGAATGCTGATAAAAGTGATTATGAATAAGAGATAGTTGATCCGTCGATTGGGAGGTTCATCCCTGGAGATTGAATCCCTGAGGCTTACCTCGACCTGTTCTCCTGATGATCTGAACCAGGGTGTGATTTTATTGGAGTTAAGTGATGTGCTAAGGAGGTTGTGAGCTTCCTCAGAAGGAAGTTTTAGCTGTCCGATGAATCGGATCAGGAAATTTTCTTTAGAATTCCCAATCATGTAATGATCGATCTGCAGGACTTCTCCAACGAGGTTGTTTAAAACCTCGACCTGGGTGGGGTTTTCTGGTTCGGACACATTCAGATTCATAGGGTATCTGTCGATGATAAAAAGAGCGGGAGTGAATGGGAGTCGAACCCACCGCGGCTCGCATAACGACCCGCCACCGATTTTGAAGACCGGGGAGCCCACCGGGACTCAACCACCCCCATGATTGAGGAGATTATATCTTTTAGCCTGTAAACTGTAAAGTTTAACATCTAATTGGCGCGACAAGAATTATATAAAATTGCCACCTTGGATGATGATCTAGAAACCTGCTATGTTATACTTAGCGCATGGAAAAATTCGCCTTAGATTTAACGATTTTGATGCCTGCCTATAACGAGGAAGCCGTAATTCCAGAAGTTATTTCACGCATAGAAGACGTTATGTCTATGTTGGATCTTAAGTATGAAATTCTGGTAGTAGATGATGGTTCAGATGATCAAACCACTGAGAGTGCTAGAGCAGCTGGAGCCCGTGTGGTTCGCCATCCTGAAAATATTGGTAATGGTGCAGCGATAAAAACAGGTATACGGAATGCGAAAGGTAAGACCTTGTTAATGATGGATGCTGATGGACAGCACCCCCCAGAGGTGATTCCTGAACTTTTGGAGAATGTTAAATCCTATGACATGGTTGTTGCTTCAAGGACAAAACAATCAGAAACTTCATTTCACAGAGATATTGCGAATAGGATTTATAACAGGCTGGCATCATATATCACAGGAAAAAAAATTGAAGATTTGACTTCAGGTTTCCGGGCGATTAATACAGAGGTTGTCCGGGGATTCGTATATTTACTTCCAAATACTTTTTCTTATCCAACGACCATAACACTTGCCCTGCTCCGCTCAGGCCGGAGTTTGTTATATATCCCATTTGAAAGCAAGAAACGAGTTGGAAAAAGCAAAATCAAATTGATCCGGGATGGTTTACGATTCTTATTGATCATCTTGAGAATTTCGACTTATTATTCTCCATTGAAGGTTTTCATACCAATCAGTTTGATGATGTTCATTCTTGGTTTTGGTTACGGACTCTTCAAAGTGATCTTTCTTGGTCTTCCATATGGTCCAACATCGGCGATGTTAATGACAGTTTCTGTTGTGATTTTTCTTGTCGGGTTGGTATCTGAACAGGTCGCGCAGTTACGTTATCAATGGAGTGAAGGCTCTCGTGAAAATGTGATCCTCAATGAATAAACCTTTTCATTCCATTCTATTTCTGTCAACCGGTCGAACAGGCACAAAATTCCTGGCTTCTATTCTGAGAGATACAGTTCGGGCTGCTAGTGTGTTTCATGAAGCTGGCGAAAGATCTAGGCTGATCAATATCTTATCGCATGCGAGTATTGCCAATGTGATTCCAGACAAACTGGTTCAAGATGCCTGGAAGTTGGCAATAGAAAAACAGTTAAAAGAAACCCAGGAAAATAAAAGATATTATATAGACGCGAACAATCATATTTACTTCCTGGCCGTAAATCATCCGGAGTTGTATCCTGGATTGAAGGTAGTGCATATTGTCCGCGATCCGAGAACATATATCCGTTCGCATTTAAATTGGTCGTATAGTAGAGTCAAAAGTTTCCTGGCAAATTATCTAACACCTTATTGGCAACCTACTGGATCGATCACAGGAGATATGCCGCGGGGTGAATGGTTGGGCTTATCAAAACTGGAGCGATTTGCCTGGATATGGAATTTTAAAAATGCATATATCAATCGCCTGGAGGGCTCATCGACTCCATATCTGTGGGTTCGATTTGAAGATCTGTTTTCATCAATCGATCCAGGTACTACCTATCAAAAGATTCTAGATTTTATTGGAATCAATTATAAAGAGCCAGTTGCGGAATATTTTCAACGGCCAATTAATGCAAGCAAAAAGACACATATTCCAGAATGGACTTCATGGTCTACTCACCAATGCAGGATGGTTGATCACTTGTGCAGGGAAGGTATGACGAAGTATGGTTATGGAAACGAACCTGATTGGATCGAAAAAGTTAAGTTGGAAGGAATAGGGCAGTGAAAAAGAAGACGTTATGGATTGGTATTGGACTGTCCTTATTCGTTATTGGTTATGTACTATTAAAACTTGATTGGCGCGAGGTAAGCAAAATTCTATTGACCCTGAATTGGTTGTGGATTTTGCTGGCTTTTTTCTTTTATTTGTTAAGCTATTTCTTTCGGACTCATCGGTTTAGAAGATTGCTTTCATTTGAGGAGATTCCTTTCCATCTGTTGTATGGATTGACTGGTTTGTACGGCATGTACTTATATTTGATTCCTGCCAAGTTTGGTGAGGCAACTTTCCCAATATTGGTCAAGCGCAGATTGGGAATCAACTTTTCAACGAGTACTGGCAGTCTGATTGTCGCTAGAATATTTGATTTCCTAACTATTGCTCTGATCCTGCCCGCAGCTCTTTTTATTTACTGGGATTTGGTTCCTGTGAATATAAGACTGATATCCCTATTTTTCTGTGTGCTGGTTTATTTTTCTTATGGTGTTTTCTACTGGTTGATGATTAATCCGGCTAGAATTCTGCATAAACTTGAAATCAATTCTTCTACCAAACCCAGAATGAAAGCGATCAAGGAATTTCTCAAAGGAGTATTTGAGGAAACCCAACAGGTTCACAAACAGAAACTATATTGGCCGCTATTACTGATCACATTATGTATCTGGGTTTGTTTAAACTTGAATTCTTTCCTGATCACATTGGCATTAGGATATGATTTCAATTTTTTTCAAATCGTTGTTGTTTCGATAATCATGGTTCCTGTCACATTATTTCCATTTCAGGGATTTGCCAATCTTGGAGCTCATGAGGTGGGGTGGGTTTCTGCCTTTACTTTATTTGGTTATCCCTATCTGGAAGCATTGAGCATTGCGGTGAGTTCGCATATTGTATATGTGTTTTTTGTCCTGATCCTGGGGTTAATTGGATCTCTTGCAGTTCTTGATAGACGGAATGCAGAGCAATGAAACTCGTGGAAATCCTTAGAGGAGTTGTACTCCTGTGTTGAAAAAATAAATCGTTTTATTCTATAACTCCCATTGTGACTCGTATAGGAATGCAAATGTATATATTGGGTATATTCTCCTTAATCCAAATCCTGTTCTTGCCAGGAATAATCCTTGTCAAATTCTTCAAGGGACGCAAGGGATTCATTCAATCCCTGGTCTATACTTTTGCGCTGAGTCTGATCTTCAACCATCTGCTCGTAGTTATCCTGACCCATCTTGGTATCAACAAGCCAGTTATTCATTATTTGCTCTTTACGATGGAGATTTTCCTCGCTCTCTATTTGTATTGGTCAGATTTGAAGGAACCCATCGGCAATCGCATAAGTACTCTCTATGAAGAGTTCAATAATAATCTTAGATCTTTGTTTGATCAGGTGAAAGGGGAGAGAGAATTTACTTCAATACTAAAGAATGTGATTGTTGCTTTATTTCTTGGGTGGTCCGTATACAGCATACTCTGGACTATTTCATTATTAATTTCTAACTTTGGGTCTGTGTTTAAGATCTGGGATTCTGTCGTATCCTGGAACCATTGGGCAGTTGAATGGTACTCGAATTACCAGCCCCTGGATACGAAAAGATACGCCCAGCTCATCCCTACAAACTTCTCAGTAACTTATTCATTTATGCGGAGTGAACTGGTGCAATTCTTTGCAATCAGTTTTATGCCGCTATTTGCTGTATACCTGTTATTGTTGCTTTTCGATCTAGGATTAAAGAAGAGGGAATTTGGATATCTTATCGGCGTTGTGATCACTCAATACCTATTGAAGAGATTTTATTTACCGTTGATCAGTTCTGGATATGTTGATGTCGCACTGATGTTCTTTACATTCTTGACCGCGTATACATTGTTAAATGCTTCAACACAGACGGAGGAAAAACACCTTCGAAATTCAGCATTGCTGGGTTTTATCTTCGCGGCAGGTGCAGCTTTGACCAAGCAAAATGGTCTCTGGGTGCTGGCCATGTATCCGATTCTTGCGTACTCGATTATCTTTCAACGAATCGAAAATATCACCAAGAAGGAACGAATACGATTAACTATGAGATATTTTTGCTTGGCGGTCGTGTTGCTTCTCCCCTGGTATGTGTTTAATGAACTGCGAATTGCGGCGGGTGCAAGAACAAATGTACTCATGCTGATGAGCCAGTCCCATCACTCAGGTCGTACGAGAATTGACAGGTTGATCAAAGCCTACAAAGATCTGAGTGTTTATGTTTATTTATTTCCATTCGTGATCTTTACTCTTCCATTCATAAACCGCGATGAAAGGAAAATCATTGTTTTGATCATGATCCCTTACTCCCTGATCTGGGCTTTCTTCTTCAGCTTGTACCCCAGGAATTTATCAATAGGATTCGCCCTCCTGGGCTTTGCATCCGGGATTGGAGCAGCCTGGTTAACTGATATAGTACTTGGTTTGCTAGTTAAAAAGCGAGTTGCAAAATGGCCAAAGTGGATAATTCTGATCAGTCTTCTTGTTGTCATAGTTCTTCCCATAGTTCGTTTAAAGAATGAAGAATTAATTGAGATCCAAATTGATCGGCAACGATCAGTGTTGGAATCCGAAGTTAATGATTTGCTTTATGAATATTTTGAAAGACAGGGCGGCCTTGCGCCGATATTTACGAACTATCCAATAAGGTATCTCCCGGGTTTCGATGATCTACAAATCGATATTGGTGGTTTTGAGGATTATGATTTTTATTGGCAGAGGAGGAAAGAAAATCCTGAAGTGGAATATATGCTGATCTCATTATTTAAGGATAATGGGAGAGTTGTGAATGAGATCTATAATGGAGTTGAGATGGGATTGTATGAGATCATTTTCAAGCATAATAAATATCTGTTCGTGAGAATTCTCGATGAATGACCAAAAATACTCAGGAAATGAAACGCTTGACGGGATAGAAAACCCCTGCTAGAATCAGCCCAGTATCTTAACAATTGAATATCAAGGATATTAGCGACTGAGCCTCATCTAATGAGGTGACGAGGTGGAGGTCTTCCCCGCGAGGGGAATGCTAATCTGCAGAATTTTGCAGAGAAAATCGAATGATCAGCGGATGCCTCTGCAGCCCCGCCATGGGCTGCCTTATCCTTCCCGGAGGAAAAGAGATTCAAAACCAGCTGGTGACAGCAGGGACAAAATCAATTTATTGGCTTGGAGTTATTAGGTAAAATAGCTCTGATCGCGAAACAGGGAAGGGAATGCTGAAATTTCTGATATGTATTGCAAACAGCACGCCCGATCGTGCTGTTTTTCTTTTAACGATTCCTTGGATTTGAAACGCGTTTTTATCAGGGTTATGTATATTAATGGAGGAGGAAAAATGGATAGTAAAGAGTTGATTTCCCGAGTTAAAGAAGATGATGTGAAATTCATATCCCTGCAGTTTTCTGATGTGACCGGCTCAGTGAAGAGCGTTGATATCACCAAAGACCGCCTGCCTAGCGCTCTGGAAGATGGGGTATGGTTTGATGGATCTTCTGTAGAAGGCTTTGCCCGTGTTCAAGAAAGTGATATGCGTTTAGTACTTGATCCAGAAACTTATGCAGTCCTGCCCTGGAGTCCTGATGAATACAGGAGAGCAAGGGTCTTCTGCGATATCTATAAACCGAATGGTGATCCATTCGAAGGGGATCCGAGAGGAGTCCTGAGGCGTGTTCTGAAGATCATTGATGAGAAGGGCTGGGTCTTTAACATCGGCCCGGAACCTGAATTCTTCTTATTTAAGAGGAATGGAGCAGAAGACATCCATCCTGTGCCGTATGATGTTGGCGGCTATTTTGACTTCTCTGCCAGAGATGAAGCTACCACGGTTAGGAATGAATTAATGCACGCCTTGATTGAAATGGGTTTGGATGTAGAAATGGGACATCACGAAGTAGCCCGCGGCCAGCATGAGATCGATTTTCGATATGGAGACGCACTAAAGGCTGCTGATAACGTGATCACTATGAAATACACTGTCAAAGCCATCGCAGCGAAAT
>Ga0180436_10000770_pt1 | contig 32212 bp, 25 predicted proteins | sample SS_ome_2_FD_132434 | JGI IMG/M metagenome (GOLD analysis project Ga0180436, IMG submission 132434) | Hypersaline lake sediment archaeal communities from the Salton Sea, California, USA - SS_3_S_2 metaG | ecosystem: Environmental > Aquatic > Non-marine Saline and Alkaline > Hypersaline >... | reverse complement strand
GGCACGGGATCCGAATCCGGCCCGTCTATGGGGCGAGCCATCGACTGCGGACGTCACCGTGCCGCGAACGGCGGACGAGCGACAACGGCGCGTTCCTTGGCGAAGCGCGCCATCCACTGCGGAGGTCACCGTGCCGCGAACGGCGGACCAGCAGAAACCGGCGCGTTCAGGAGCCGAGCGCGCGGGCGGCGTCGGTGAAGGCCTTCACGCCTTCGACGGGCGTGTCCGGAAGGCAGCCGTGGCCGAGGTTGAGGATGTGACCGCGAGCGGGCGAAGCGGCCTCGGCCATCTCGCGCACCATCTCGAAGATCCGCTCCCGGGGCGCGTGGAGCCAGCACGGATCGAGGTTGCCCTGGAGGCTGACCTTGTCCCCGTGCGCCTTCGCGACGTCGCCGAGACGGACGCGCCAGTCGAGGGAGATCACGTCCGCGCCCGCATCCGCGATCCGGTCGACCACGTGCGAGCCGTTCTGGACGTAGAGGATCAGGGGCGCGGGCTCGTCCCGGAGCGCCTGGGCGATCCGTTCGTGATAGGGCTGCACCCAGCGCTCGTAGGCGGCGGGGTCCAGCAGCCCGGCCCACGTATCGAAGAGCTGGACCGCTTCCGCGCCCGCTTCGATCTGGGCCTTCAGATAGTCGATCGTCAGCGCCGTCAGCTTCTCCAGCAGCGCCTCGACCTCGTCGGGCCGCTTCTGGATCATCGCCTTCAGGATCGAGAAGTCCTTCGAGCCGCTGCCCTGGATCAGGTACGCCGCCAGGGTGAAGGGCGCGCCGCCGAAGCCGAGGAGCGGGACGTCGCGCGGCGCGAGCGCCTCGCGCAGCCGCCCGATGATCTCGAAGACGAAGGGCACGGTCTCTCGCGGATCCGGCACGGAGAGCGCTTCGATCTGGGCCGCTTCACGGATCGGCTCTGCAATCACGGGACCGGGCGCGAAGTCCAGGTCCACGCCCATCGCCGGAATCGGCGTAAAGATGTCCTGGAACAGGATCACCGCCTCCGCGCCGACCAGATCGATCGGCTGGAGCGAGACCGTCACGGCGCGCTCGACGTCCGCGCACATCTCGAGGAAGGTGACGCCCTTCCGAACCGCCCGGTACTCCGGCAGATACCGCCCGGCCTGGCGCATCAACCAGACCGGCGGACGGTCGACCTCCTCGCCCCGGCAGGTCTTGAGAAATCGGTCGCGCGGGTTCAATACGCCCCCAACTCTGCCCAGCGGTTCCGGTGATACGCGGCGTCACCGAAGGTGAGCTCCGCTGCCCGCGCCCGCTTGAGATAGAAGCCGATGTCGTACTCGTCGGTCATGCCGACGCCGGCGAACATCTGCACGCCTTCGTTCGCGGCGAGCAGGTAGCCCTCGGAGCACTTGGCCTTCGCGAGGCTGACGAGCTTCGTCGCGTCGGGGGCTCCCGCGTCGATCGCGCGCGCCGCGGCCATCACGCAGGAGCGGGCGAGCTCGATCTCGCAGAAGATCTCGGCGGCCCGGTGCTGCAGGCCCTGGAAGGAGCCGATCTTCACCCCGAACTGCTCCCGGGTCTTGAGATACTCGACGGTCAGATCGAAGGCTTCGCTCATCCCGCCGAGCATCTCGGCGGTCAGCACGCACGTGGCGCGATCGAGCACGTCGTCGATCAGATCGGCCCCCTGCCCTTCGTTCCCGAGGACGGCGGAGCTCGCGACTTCGACGCCGTCGAGCGCGACGATCGCCGCGTTGCGGTGATCGACGCGAACCTGCCGGGTGACGGACACGCCGGCCGACCCGGTCTCGACCAGGAAGAGCGTGATGCCGTCGCGGTCGCCCGGCTCGCCCGAGACGCGCGCCGGCACGATCACCGCGTCCGCCCCGACCGCGTCGAGAACCTGCGTCTTCTCGCCCGTCAGGCGATAACCGCCGTCCGTCGATTCCGCCCGCGTGGTGACCGCGTAGGCATCGTAGCGCGACTGCTTCTCCTGGTGCGCGAAGGCGACGATCTTCGATCCGTCGACGACGCAAGGCAACCAGTCCTTGGCGAGCGCTTCGTTCCCGCCCAGCGCCAGCGCGGAGCCGCCCATCGTCACGCCGCCGAGGAACGGCTCGGGAGCGAGCTTCCGGCCGAGGGCCTCCACGATCAGGACCAGCTCCGCGAAGCCCATTCCAGCGCCCCCGACCCCCTCGTCGAAGGGGATGCCCGTCCAACCCAGACCGGCCATCTCCTTGTAGAGATCGGGCGAGTAGCCGAGCTCGGCGCCGCTGTCGCGCAGCTCTCGGAAGCGCGCGACGGGCGAGTGTTCGTCCACGAAGTCGAGCGCCGTCTGGGCGATCATCTGCTGGTCTTCGTCGAGGATCAGTTTCATGAGGTCGTTCCCCGCGGCGCGGGCTCGTGGCCCGTCCGCGCTAGTCGCGTGTCGAATCAGGCCGGCAGGCCGAGCACGCGCTTGGCGATGACGTTCAGCTGGACCTCGGAGGTGCCGCCTTCGATGGAGTTGCCGCGGCTCCGCAGCCAGTCCCGCGTCGTGTCGAGGGCGAACTCGTCGAAGCCCTCGCCTTCCCAGCCGAGCGCGTCGGGGCCCAGGATCCGGACCATCAGCTCCATGCGCGTCTTGTTGAGCTCCGTGCCGTAGAGCTTGAACATCGAACTCTCGGGGCCGGGCTGGTGGCCGGCCTTCGCCGCATCCGCCGTCCGCTGCGTCGTGAGGCCGAAGGCCCTGGTCTCCATCTCCATCCGCGCGACGTCGTCGCGGATCACCGGGTCCGCGATCTGCCCGTCCCGCTCGCCGATCCGCTCCACCGCGAGGCTCGACAGGAAGCTCCGCTCCCCCGGCTTGCGGGAGCTGCCCGAGGAGGAACCGAAGGTGTCGGCGATCATCGTGCGTTCGTGCCCGAGGAGTGCCTTCGCGACGGTCCAGCCCGCCCCGATCTCGTGGATCACGTTCCCCACCGGAACGCGGACGTCGGTGAAGTGGGTCTCGCAGAAGGGCGACTTGCCCGAGATCAACAGGATCGGGCTCACCTGGACGCCCGGATCGTCCATGTCGATCAGGATGAAGGTGATGCCTTCCTGCTTGATGCCCGAATTGTCGTCGCGAACGAGGGCGAAGATCCAGTCGGCCTTGTCGGCGTAGGAGGTCCAGACCTTCGTCCCGTTGATGACGAAGTGGTCGCCGTCGCGCTCGGCCTTCGTCTGGAGCGAAGCGAGATCCGACCCGGCCCCGGGCTCGGAATAGCCCTGACACCAGCGGATCTCCCCGCGAATGATCTTCGGCAGGTGCTCCTGCTTCTGCTCTTCGTTGCCGAAGCGAAGCAGCGTCGGACCGATCATGGTCAGACCGAAGCCGATCAGCGCCGGCGGCAGGTCGAGGGCCTTCATCTCCTGCGACAGGACCTTCGCCTCTTCCCTCGAGAGCCCCCCGCCGCCGTACTCGGCGGGCCAGGTCGGGGCCGTCCACCCCTTCGCGCCCATCCGCTCGAGCCAGATCTTCTGATCCGGGTGCTCGAACTCGCAGCGCTTGCCGCCCCAGACGCCATTCAGCTCGTCGGCCTTCATGCCCCGGACGCCGTCCGGTGCGTTCTCGTCCAACCAGGCGCGCGCCTCCGCGCGAAACGCTTCGAGATCCGACATGTCGACATGCCTCCTGCCAATTCTCGGGAGCGCGAAGTGTAACGGCCCGGGCCGGATTTTCTGCCCCGCGCCCGGGACGCGGCGTCCTCTCCGGCCGGGGCCGCTAGACTCCGGCGCCATGCGTATCCTCCTCGCGAGTCCCCGCGGTTTCTGCGCCGGCGTCGACCGGGCGATCGACATCGTCGAGCTCGCCCTCGCTCAGGAAGACCGGCCGGTCTACGTCCGACACGAGATCGTGCACAACCGTCACGTCGTCGATGGCCTGCGCGAGAAGGGCGCGACCTTCATCGAGGATCCGGAAGACGCGCCCGAGGGGGCCGTCCTGATCTACTCCGCCCACGGCGTCTCGCCGGAGATCCGGGAACGCTCCGACGCCCAGAGGCTGCACACGATCGACGCGACCTGCCCGCTCGTCACCAAGGTCCACAACGAAGTCCGGCGGATGGTCGACGACGGCTACGAGATCGTGATGATCGGTCACGCCGGCCACGTCGAAGTCGAGGGGACGATGGGGCAGGCCCCGGACTCGATGCACCTCGTCGAGACCGCCGAGGACGTCGAGCGACTCGAGGTCCGGAATCCCGATCGCCTCGGCTGCGTGACCCAGACGACGCTCTCCGTCGACGACACGCGGGACGTGATGGACGCTCTGGCGCGCAAGTTCCCGAAGATCGTCCTGCCGAAGCGCGACGACATCTGTTACGCGACCCAGAACCGACAGGACGCCGTCAAGGAGCTCGCCGAGCACGCCGATCTCGTGCTCGTCGTGGGCGCCCCCGCCTCCTCGAACAGCAATCGTCTGGTCGAGGTCGCGTCCCGGCGTGGCGTGCCGGCCTATCTGATCCAGTCCGCCGACGAGGTCGACGACCGCTGGCTCGAGGGGATCGACTGCGTCGGGATCACCGCCGGCGCGTCCACCCCGGACGTCCTCGTCCAGGGTGTGATCCAGCACCTCCGGGCGTTCTCCGGTGGAGAGGCGATTCTCGACTCGCTTCCCGAGGTCGACGAAGGCGTCCGTTTCAAGCTTCCCCGCGAATTGCGCTCCGCATGAGCGAACGACAGCCGGTCGCCGCACGCTCCGGCGACCCCCTCGATCCCGAAGGCGGGCCGGCGGTCCCCGCATCTTCGCTCGCGGCCGCGGCTGCGCCCGCGAAGCCCGTCCCGTCTTCAGCGGGCAGCGACTCCTATCGCGAGCTCCTCCGCCTCGCCTGGCCCGTCATGGCGAGTCAGGTGCTGCTCAACCTGACGGGGGTGGTCGACCGGATGATGATCGGTCGCCTCGCCGACGAGGGCGGAGCGGCGGTGCCGCTGGCGGCCGTCGGCTACGCGACGCAGCTCTTCCACCTGATCCACTCGACGCTCTTCGCGGTCGGCCTCGCCTGCGTGGCGCTCATGGCGCGTGCGATCGGCGGGCGGGACCCCGAGCGCGCCCGCCACGCCTTCGCCGGCTCGATCCAGGTCTCCTTCGCCGTCACCCTCTTCTACGCGCTCTTCCTCTTCTTCGGGAGCGAGCAGGCGCTCGCCTGGCTCGGGGCGCAGCCGGACGTCGTGCGCGTCGCCGCGCCCTATCTGGAGCTGACCGTCGCGGCGTCCCTGATGCTCTCGTTCACGATGATTGGTGAGAGCGCGCTGCGGGCGAACCGGGACACGCGAACGCCGATGTTCATCGCGATCGTCGTCGCGGCCGCGAAGCTCGGGCTGAACGGGGTCCTGATCTTCGGGTGGCTCGGCGCGCCGCGACTCGAGCTCTTCGGGGCCGGTCTCGCGACGGCGATCAGTCAGGCCATCGGCCTGGCCCTCTTCCTCGTCGTCCTGCTGCGCGCGCCGGAAGACGCGCCGACCGCACTCCGCTTCCGCGACGTGATCCGCCGCAACCCGATCACGCGAGAGATCGTCCGGATCTCGATCCCGGGCGTGGCCGAGCGCATCGTCCTCAACTTCGGGCTGCTCTCGTACTTCTGGGTCCTGTCCCACTATTACGGCACCCTCGCCGTCGCGGCTTACACGGTCGGCGTGACGATCCTGTCCTTCTCCTGGATCCCGGGGACGGGCTACGCGCAGGCCTGCTCGACCGTCGTCGGGCAGTCGCTCGGCGCGCGCTCGAGCGAAGGGGCGCTACGTGCCGCCCGGCGCTCGCTCGTCCTCGCGATCGCGACCGCCATTCCGCTGGGCGTGCTCTGCGCCTGGCAGCGGGTCGCCTTGGCGGAGCTCTTCACGGACGATCCGGCGGTCGTCCTCGCCCTCTCCCCGTTCATGCTCTGCCTCGCGATCGCGCAGCCCTTCCTCCAGATGCACTTCACGCTGGGCGGCGCCCACAAGGGCGCGGGCGACACCGTCACGCCCCTGATCGGCGCCGCGATCGGCAACTGGGGGATCCGCGTGCCCGTGGCCGTCCTGCTCGGGGGCGTGCTCGAGATGGACGTCGTCTGGCTCTGGGCCACGCTGATCTTCGACCACATCGCGCGCACGATCTGGATGGGCGTGAGCTTCATCCGCGGGAAGTGGCGGGAGATCTGACCGAGACCGGCCGGGCGCGCCGGGAACGGCGCTAGTCGGGATAGACGAACGAGAACCCGCCCTCGTCGTCCACCTCGACGACGACCTTGCCGCCGCCCTTCAGCTTCCCGAAGAGGACCTCGTCGGTCAGCGGGTTCTTCAGCTCCTGCTGAATGATCCGTCCGAGCGGCCGCGCGCCCATGTCCGGGTCGTAGCCCTTCTCGGCGAGGCGCTCGCGCGCCGCCGGCGAGAGCTCGATCTGGATCTTGCGCTCCTTGAGCTGGCCTTCGAGCTCGAGGACGAACTTGTCCACGACCTTCGCCATCACCTCCGGCGGAAGCGGGTCGAAGCGGACCACCTCGTCGAGCCGGTTGCGGAATTCGGGGCTGAACAGCTTCTCGATCTCCTGGGACCCATCCCCTCGTTTCTTCTCGGTAAATCCGATCGCCCGGGTCTGCATCTCCCGCGCGCCGGCGTTCGAGGTCATGATCAGGGTCACGTGCCGGAAATCCGCCTCACGGCCCTGGTTGTCGGTCAGCGTCGCGTGATCCATGACCTGGAGGAGCACGTCGAAGACGTCCGGATGGGCCTTCTCGATCTCGTCGAGCAGCAGGACCGCGTAGGGGTGCTTCCGGATCGACTCGATCAGCTGGCCGCCCTGGTCGTAGCCGACGTAGCCGGGCGGTGCGCCGATCAGCCGGGAGACCGAGTGCTTCTCCATGTACTCCGACATGTCGAAGCGCAGGAAAGGCACGCCCATCGTCTCGGCGAGCTGCTTGGCGAGCTCGGTCTTGCCGACGCCGGTCGGCCCGGCGAAGAGGAAGGAGCCCGTCGGCTTCTCCGGACCGGCCATGCCGGCGCGGGCCCGCTTGACCGCCGCGGCGACGGTCTCGACCGCGCGGTCCTGCCCGAAGACGACGCTCTTGAGATCCGCTTCGAGGCGCTCGAGGCGGGCGGCGTCCTCGGAGACCGTGGTCTCGAGGGGGACGCGCGCCATCTGGGCGACGGTCCGCTCGACGTCCTTCACGCCGACGGTCCGCCGCTTCTTGCCCGTCGGACGAAGCCGGACGGCCGCGCCGCACTCGTCCATCACGTCGATCGCCTTGTCCGGCAGGAAGCGGTCGTTGATGTGGCGCACGGCGAGGTCGACGCAGGCCTTGAGGGCCGGCCCGGTATACCGCACGCCGTGGTGGTCCTCGTAGCGCGGCGCGAGGCCCTTCAGGATCCGGACGCACTCTTCCGGGGTCGGCTCCTCGATGTCGACCTTCTGGAATCGGCGCGAGAGCGCGCGGTCGCGCTCGAAGTGTCGGTACTCCTGGTAGGTCGTCGATCCCATGCAGCGAAGCGAGCCGTCGGCGAGGCCGGGCTTCAGGAGGTTCGAGGCATCGACGGTCGTGCCCTGCGCGGAGCCCGCGCCCAGGATCGTGTGGATCTCGTCGATGAAGAGGATGAATCGTTCCCGCTCTTCGAGGGCTTTCAGCAGGGCCTTGAAGCGTTCCTCGAAGTCCCCCCGGTAGCGCGTGCCCGCGAGCAGCGCGCCGAGATCGAGCGAGTGGACCTCCGTTCCCTCGAGATCTTCGGGAACGCGCCCTTCGTGGATCCGCAGGGCCAGACCTTCGGCGAGCGCCGTCTTCCCGACGCCCGTCTCGCCGACGAAGATCGGGTTGTTCTTGCGACGCCGCGCCAGGATGTGGATCGCCCGATCCAGCTCCGGCCCCCGGCCGATCAGCGGATCGAGCTTCCCCTCCGCTGCCTTCTGCGTGAGGTCCGTGGCGAAGGCGGCGAGCGGATCCGCCGGCACGCCCTCGGCGTCCCCGCCCAGGATCGGCGAGCCCCCGGACGCGCCCTCCCCGAGCGAGCCGCCGTCGCCGAGCTTCGACTCCCCGTGGCTGATGTACCGGAGCAGGTCGAGCCGCGACACGCCCTGCCCGCGCAGGAGGGTCATCGAGTGCGCGTCCGGCTCGTTGAAGATCGCCACGATCAGATCGCTGACCTCGACCTCGTCCTTCTCGGCGTTCCGGGTGTGGTCGATCGCCGTCTGGACCACCCGGTGGAAGGCGAGCGTCTGCATCAGGTCGATCTCGTCGTCCCCGGGCACCGCCTCGAGGTCCTCGTCGAAGAAGCGCTCGAGCTCGATCCGGAGCCGATCCACGTCCGCCCCCGAATGGAGCAGGATCCGCGCGCCGTCCTCGCTGTGGATCAGCGCGTAGAGCAGATGCTCGACGGTCAGGTAGGCGTGCCGGCGGACGATCGCCTCGCGCTGCGCCGCCTGGAGAGTGAGCTGGAGGTCCCGCCCGAACGAACTCATTCCTTCTCCACTCCCGAGCGGAGGGGGTAGCCCCGCTCCTCCGCCATTCGATGCACCGTCGCCGACTTCGTCTCGGCGACCTCGAGGACGTAGACACCGGCCACGCCGAGTCCACCCCGGTGGATCTGGAGCATGATCTGGGTCGCCGCCGACGGGCTCTTCCCGAAGACCTTCTCGAGGACCTGGACGACGAACTCCATCGGCGTGTAGTCGTCGTTGTAGAGGATGACCTTGAAGCGCGGCGGTCTTTCGGACTTCGCGCGCTCCTTGACGCCCAGTCCGCGCTCGCGTTCCTTGGACGGGTCGAAGGGTTTCGGCGGCTCGCCCCCGCCCGGAGGCTCTGCCATCAACACGATCGGCTTCATCCACGGGAGCATAGCGATCCAGCGCGGCCGCCACCGCGGAAGCCCCGTCGCGCGGCTACACTCGAAGCCTGATGGCCGAAGGCGCGCGAAAGCTCACGATCCAGCTCGAAGACGGTGTCTCGAATCTCGCCCAGGCGGAGTGGGACGCCCTCGTCGGCGACGAATCGCCGTTTCTCGAATGGAACTTCCTCGCCGCGCTCGAGGAGGCCGGCGCCGTCGGGGGCCAGACGGGCTGGGATGCCCGCCCCCTCGTCGCCCGCGACGACGGACGGATCGTCGCGGCCTGCCCGCTCTACGTGAAGGGCAACAGCGAAGGCGAGTTCGTGTTCGACTGGAGCTGGGCCGACGCCGCCTACCGGGCGGGGATCGAGTACTACCCGAAGCTGCTGGTCGGCGTCCCCTTCTCGCCCGTCACCGGAGCGCGATTCCTCGTCGCCCCCGGCGAAGACGCGGGCGACTGGATCCGCCAGCTCGGTACGGCGCTCCGCCAGATCTGCGGCGACAACGATCTCTCGAGCGTCCACGTGAACTTCTGCCATCCCGAGGAGGCGCAGGCCCTCGAAGACGTCGGCTACCACACCCGGATCGGCCTCCAGTACCACTGGCACAACCAGGGCTACGACAGCTTCGAGGACTACCTCGGGGCGTTCCGCAGCAAGCGCCGGAACCAGGTCCGACGCGAGCGGCGCGAGATGGAGAAGCAGGGCGTCACGATCCGCACCTACCGCGGAGACGACATCACCGCCGAGCTCGTCGATCCGATGTTCGACTTCTATCTCCAGACGATCCGCGAACGGGCCTGGGGTCGGCAGTACCTCAACCGCGAAGTCTTCGAGCGGCTGATCGGCAGCTGGAAGGACCGGCTCTGCCTGATCGTCGCGGAGCAGGACGGGGAGAAGATCGCGGGCACGTTCAACGTGGAGAAGGGCGACGCCCTCTACGGCCGCTACTGGGGCGCGACCCGCATGGTCCGCCACCTCCACTTCAACGTCTGCTACTACGCCGCCGTCGAGCACTGCATCGACCACGGACTCGCGCGCTTCGAGCCCGGCGCGGGCGGCGAGTACAAGCAGGTGCGCGGCTTCGACGCGAGCCCGACCTGGAGCGCCCACTTCATGGCGGACCCGCGGCTCGGCGCCGCGATCGAGCGTTTCCTCGAGAGCGAGCGCCAGAACGCCGAGCACACGATCGACTGGTATCGCGAGAACAGCGCCCTCAAGAAGAGCGCCACGGACTGACGTCCGAAGACGGTCCGGCTAGATCTCGATCCCGTCGTTCATCGCCTGGAGCACGAACATCTGCTCGCCGCGGGTGAGCGTCGGCTTCTTCACGAGCGCGTACAGTCGGGCCCGACGCTCCTCGGGAGTCAGGGCCGGCTCCGCTCCGTCACTGCGGTCGTCCTCGGCCTCCATCCCGAGACCGACGATCTGGACCGGCTGGTCCACCCAGCCGCCGCGCTCGATGAAGTCGCCGGCCCGACCGACGTCCTGGACGTAGACCCGGCCGCCTCGGACGGAGAATCCCCCCTCCCCTTCCTCGAGAACCCGCTCGTCGGCGATCGCGCGCCGCACGTTGGCGAGGTGCTCGGGATGAGGGATCTCGAAGATCAGGACGGGCTCGTCCTCCTCGACGAGACCGAGATCCTGAGCCACGTCCTTGCCCTCGAGCGCCATGAAGGAGAAGAAGACCAGGCCGGCGAAGGCCGCCCCCAGCTGGAAGAAGGGATTCGTCATGCCCTGCTTCTCGGCGGAAACGGCCGCTTCCCTGAGCCGACACGCGGAGGCATTTCGACGCGCTCACTACGGGCTTTCCCCGATACCGACGCCTGGCCCCCTCGCCCATTCTCCGCAGGTCGGTCGCGCGGGCGCTCTCGTTCGGATCCCGAGGTGACCGCCCATCGGCGGACACAGGCAACAGGAGCGAGGGATGACTTCAGATTCAGAGGGTTGGAGCCAGCGCCCGCTCGTCGCCGCCGAGGAAGGAAGCGAGGCCGAGGTCGCGCCCAACGGCTTCGACCCCGCCGCCGCCTACCTCGAACAGCTGGGTGAAGGCAGCCGGCGGACGATGCGCGAAGTCCTCACGAAGCTCGCGAACTGGGCGTCGGACGGTCGCTGCGGACCGCACGACCTGCCCTGGCACATGCTTCGGATCGAGCACACCGCGGCGCTCCGTACCCGCCTGCAGTCGACGCTCGCCCCGGCGACCGCGAACAAACATCTCGCCGCCCTGCGCGGCGTGCTCAAGCAGTGCTGGCGCCGGGGACTCATGCCCGCCGAGGCCTACCAGCGGGCGATCGACCTGCCGCCGGTCCGCGGCGCCTCGCCGCGCAAGCCGAATCAGCTCGGAGCCCTGGAGCTCCGGAAGCTCGCGCAGGTCTGCGCGGGGGATTCGAGCCCGGCAGGCGCTCGGGACGAGGCGCTGCTCGCCCTGCTCTACGGGGCGAACCTGCGGCGCTCGGAGGCGTTCGCCCTCGAGCTCGCCGACTACGATCTCGGTTCCGGCGTCCTCCTGGTTCGCAGCGCCAACGGACGCACGCCCCGGCGCTTCGTGGCCAACGACGATGCGCGACGCGCGCTCGAGCGCTGGATCCTGATCCGGGGCCCGGAGGCCGGCCCGCTCTTCAATCCCGTGAACAAGGGCGGCCGGATCGAACGCCGCCGCCTCTCGGAGCAGGCCATCTACATCGCCTGCCAGAAGCGCGCCGCCGAGGCGGGCCTGCCGCCCACCAGCCCCGAAGATCTGCGTAGGGCCGACGTCTCGCTCGCCGCCACCGGTCCCGTCTCGGCCTGACGGCGCGCGTCCGGCCGACCCGTCGCCCTGAACCGGCTCGATCGCCGCGAATCAGGCCGCGGCGAGGCGGCGAGGCGCGACTCAGCGCGTAGCGAGCTGCGCCGCCCGCGCGGCCTGGAGCCGCTTGAAGTCCGCCTCGGCGTGATACGAAGAGCGCGTGAGCGGCGTGGCGGATACCACGAGGAAGCCGCGCTCGTTCGCCTCGGCCTCGATCTCCTCGAACTCCTCCGGCGGGACGTAGCGCTCGACGGTCGCGTGGCGCGGAGTCGGCCGCAGGTACTGCCCGACGGTCAGGAAGTCCACGTCGGATTCGCGCAGATCGTCCATCACCTGTCGGATCTCGTCGCGTTCCTCGCCGAGGCCGACCATGATCCCGCTCTTCGTGAACACGTCGGGGCGATGTCGCTTCGCTTCGGCGAGCAGGGCGAGCGAGTGCCGATAGTCAGCACCGGGACGAACCCGTCGGTACAGCCGCGGCACCGTCTCTAGATTGTGGTTGTAGACGTCCGGGCCCGCGGCGAGGACGGCCGCGAGGGCCTCCGGCTTGCGGCGGAAGTCCGGCGTCAGCACCTCGATCGTGGTCTCGGGGCCGCTCTCGCGGATGCGGGAGATCGACTCCGCGAACTGCCCCGCTCCTCCGTCCGGCAGGTCGTCACGATCGACGCTGGTGATGACGACGTGGCGAAGGCCGAGCTCGCCCACGGCGGTCGCGAGGTGCGCCGGCTCGTGCGGATCGACGGCATCGGGCAGGCCCGTGTCGACGTTGCAGAACGCGCAGGCGCGCGTGCACACCGAGCCCAGGATCATCACCGTCGCGTGCCGCTCGCTCCAGCACTCGGAGAGGTTCGGACAGGCCGCCTCTTCGCAGACCGTGTGGAGCTCGAGCCGGCGCATCAGCGCGCGCGTCTTCTCGACTTCGGGGTCCGCGGACAGACGGACCCGGATCCACGGCGGGCGCGCGGGCTCGTCCGTCTTGCGGGTCTCGTGTCCTTCGATCTGGAGCAGGTCGTTCGCCATCGTTGCCCGGACTCTACCCGCCTAGATGTGGATCGCCCGGTCGTACGCCGCGAGCGTCGACTCGTGCATCATCTCGGAGAGCGTCGGATGCGGGAAGACCGTGTGCATCAGCTCCGCCTCGGTCGTCTCCAGGTTCATCGCCACGACGAAACCCTGGATCAGCTCCGTGACCTCGGCGCCAACCAGATGGGCCCCGAGCAGCTCTCCCGTCTTCGCATCGAAGACGGTCTTCACGAGCCCCTCCATCTCGCCGAGCGCGATCGCCTTGCCGTTGCCACGGAACGGGAAGCGACCGACGCGGACCTCGCGGCCCGCCTCCACGGCCTTCGCCTCGGTGAGCCCCACGCTCGCGATCTGCGGCCGGCAGTAGGTGCAGCCGGGGATCCGCTCGGCCTTCATCGGATGGAGGCCGGGCACGCCCGCGATCCGCTCGGCGCACAGCACGCCCTCGTGGGTCGCCTTGTGCGCGAGCCAGGGCGGGCCGGCGACGTCGCCGATGGCGTAGACGTTCGGCTCGCCGGTCTCGGTCCACTCGTTCGTCACGATGTGGGTCCGGTCGACCTCCACGCCCGTTCCCTCGAGCCCGATCCCCTCGACGTTGCCGACGATCCCGACGGCGAGGATGACTCGATCGAAGGTCGCGACGACGGGGTCGCCGCCCTCGGGCGTGATCGTCGCCGTCACCTCGCCGTTCGCCTTCTCGAGCTGGGACACGGTCGCGCTCGTATGGATCGTGATGCCCTGCTTCTCGAACTGCTTGTGGGCGAGGCCGGAGATCTCCTCGTCCTCGACGGGCAGGATGCGCGGCAGCGCTTCGACGACCGTCACGTCGGCGCCGAGATCGTTGTAGAAGCTCGCGAACTCGATCCCGATCGCGCCGGAACCGACGACGAGCAACCGCCCGGGCAGCGACGTCGGGACCATCGCCTCCTTGTAGCTCCAGACGAGCTCTCCATCCGGCTCGAGTCCGGGGAGCGCCCGCGCGCGCGCTCCCGTCGCGAGGATCACGCTCCCGGCCAGAAGCTCCGTCGTCGTCCCGTCCGCCGCATCGACCGCGACGCGACCGGGGCCGGCGAGTCGCCCGGTGCCGTCGAGCACGTCGACCGTGTTCTTCTTGAGCAGCCCCTTCACACCGGTACTGAGCCGCTTCGACACCTGACGCGAGCGCTTCACGATCTTCTCGACGTCGAAGGACACGTCGCCCACCGACAGCCCGAACTCGTCGGCCCGCTCGATCAGGTGATGGACCTCGCTCGTGCGCAGCAGCGCCTTGGTCGGAATGCAGCCCCAGTTGAGGCAGATCCCGCCGAGGTGCTCGCGCTCCACGAGCGCCACCGAGAGCCCGAGCTGGCGCGCGCGGATCGCGGCCGGGTAGCCCCCGGGTCCACCGCCGATCACCACCACGTCGTACTGCGCCTCGCTCATCCTCGTTCCACTCCGTTTCCCGGGCGTGCGTGCCCGATCAAAGCATCATTCCCAGCGGGTCCTCGAGCCGCGCTCGAATCGCGGCGAGCAGCCGCGCTCCGACCGCCCCGTCGACCGCCCGATGATCCGCCGCCAGCGTCGCGCGCGCGATCCGGCCGACCGTGATCTCGCCCTCGCGAACGATCGGCCGCTCCGTCGCCGCCCCGAAGCCGACGATGCAGGCCTGGGGCGGATTCAGGATCGGATGCACCGCGTCGATGCCGTACATGCCGAGGTTGGAGACCGTCACCGTCCCCCCCTGGTACTGCTCGGGACGAAGCCGCCCCGAGCGCGCGAGCTCCGCGAGCTCGGCGATCTCCTGCGCGAGGGCGACCAGCCCCTTGCGATCCGCGTCGGCGACGAAGGGCGTGACGAGCCCGCCCTCGGTGGCGACCGCGACGCTCACGTCGACGCGCTCGAAGACGCGCATCCCGTCCTCGCCGTACTGCACGTTCGCCTCGGGCACGTCGCGCATCGCCCCGGCGACCGCCCGCACCACGAAGTCGTTGACGGAGATCTTCGTCGCGATGCCGTCCTCGGCGAGGCCTTCGTTGAGACGCGCCCGGACCGCGAGGACTTCGTCCATCGCGACGCCCACGTCCAGATAGAAATGCGGCACGCCCTGCTTCGACTCGGTCATCCGGCGGGCAATCGTCTTCCGCATGGCGCTCAGTCGCTCGACGCGCACGCCCGGTCCCTCCGCGACCGACGACACGGCGGAGGGGGACGGAGCGGACGGCGCCGGGGGCGCGGACTCCGCGCCCGCGGCGGGCGCCGCCGTCCCCGCCGCCGCGAGCACGTCCGCCTGCAGGACCCGGCCGCCGGCCCCCGAGCCCTCGACGGCCTCGAGATCGACGTCGTTCGCCTCGGCTGCGCGACGCGCGAGGGGCGTCGAACGGGCAGTTGCCACGGACGGCTCGGGATCGGGCGCGGCTTTCGGCGCCGGATCGAGGATCGAGGCCTCGGACGGCGTGGACTCGACCGTGTCGCCCCCCGCGCTCGGGGCATTCGTCTCGGCGTCCGCCGGGGCCGAATCGACCGCTGGGGCCGAATCGACCGGCGGGGCCGACTCCGCCTCGATCGTCCCGAGCCGCACGCCCGGGCGGAGCCCCTCGGTTCCCTCCTCGATCGCGATCTCCGAGAGACGGCCGCTGGCCGGGCTTTCGAGCTCGACCGTCGCCTTGTCGGTCTCGAGCTCCGCGATCACCTCGCCCTGCTCGACTTCGTCGCCGACGGCGACCAGCCAGCTGGCGAGGGTCGCGCCCTCCCCTTCGTCATCGTCCCCCGACGAGAGCCTGGGCATCTCGATCGGAATCAGCTTGTCCGTCGTGGCGTCCGCGTCGGACATCCGGGCCCCCCGCCCCTGATGGTGGTCCCCACCCCGGCCGATCCCCGCGACTTCGCGAGGATCCAGGCTCCGGCGGAGCATAGCGTTCCCGTCGATTCGGATGACCGATCGCGACCGCTGAGCCCGAATCGCTACGCTGTGCAGATGGAAACGGTCTGGAACGGCACGTGGCGCGGACTCGGGCTCCGGATCGAACGCCGACGCGTGGACGAGGACGGGGGCCCTACGCTCCGGATCCTCACCGCCGACCGGGACGAGGCGCAGCCGCGGGAGTGGATCCGCTTCGACGCCTTCGATCGACGGCCCCACTGGCACCTCGATCCCGCCGGAGCCGACGAGATCCAACCTCTCGACGAGCGCGTCGACCCGATCGCCGAATCCTTCGCGCTACTGACCCGGGAGGGCGGCGCGCTGCTCGAGCGGGCGGGCGCGCCGGAAGCGGTCGCGCGTGCGGCGGCGCACCCACGCGACGACGATGGCGCCGTCCTACGGGCAGCGGAACGGGCCATGCGGCATCGCCCCGCCGTTCTCGACGCGCTCGACCCGGTCCATCTGCGGAGCCGGCGGAGCGAGAAGTGGCACACCTACCCCGCCGACGTCCTGCCGGCCTGGGTCGCCGAGATGGACTTCCCCATCGCCGCGGCGATCCAGGACGAGCTCCGGCGCTTCGTCGAGCGCGCCGACGTCGGCTATCCGATCGGCCTCCGCCAGACCGGACTTCCCGACGTGTTCTGCGAGCGCATGACGGAGCGATTCGGATGGACGCCGGACGCGCGTCGCGTCGAGATCCTCTCCGAGGTCGTCCAGGGCATGTACGTCGCGCTCGAGGCCTACAGCGAGCCCGGCGACGGCGTCGTCGTCCAGACGCCGATCTATCCCCCCTTCCTGGGGTCGACCCGGGACCTGAAGCGCGAGCTCGTCGAGAACCGCATGCGCCTCGTGGGTGAGCGGCTCGAGTTCGATCTCGATGCCCTCGAAGCGTCGATCACGAAGCGCAGCCGCGTCCTGCTCTTCTGCAACCCGCACAACCCGTCGGGCCGCGTCCACACGCGCGACGAGCTCGCGCGCGTCGCGGCCCTCGCGGTCGAGCACGATCTCGTCGTCGTGTCCGACGAGATCCATGCCGACCTCGTCTTCGACGGACGAGAGCACGTCCCGATGGCGACCGTCTCGCCCGAAGTGGCCGCGCGAACCGTCACGCTCACCTCGGCGAGCAAGGCCTTCAACATTCCCGGCCTGCGAACTGCGATCGCCCACTTCGGAGACGATGCGCTCCAGCGACGCTTCAACACCGTCCTCCATCGCCACATCCGCGGAGGGATCGGTCTCTTCGGGATCTACGCGACGATGGCCGCGTGGCGCTGGGGACAGCCGTGGCTCGACGAGGTCGTCCCCTACCTGGCGGAGAATCGGAATTTCGTCGCCGAACGGCTCGCGGAGCGCCTTCCGGAGGTGACCTTTCTGCGCCCCGAGGCGACCTACCTCGCGTGGCTCGACTGTCGGCCCCTCGGCCTCGAAGGACGAACGGCTGCGCACTTCCTGCGCAACGGTCAGGTCGCTCTCTCGGAGGGCACGCTCTTCGGCCCGGGTTGGGAGGGATTCGTCCGCCTCAATCTCGGGACGTCGCGCCCGATCCTGGCCGAGGTCATCGATCGTATGGCCAAGGCCGTCGGACGCTAGTCGCCGCGGCGCTAGGCTCCGGGAAGCGAAGCCGCTCCACCAAGGTCCGAACCGGAAAACGACGTCCATGGCGCACGCTCATTCGCATTCGTCCCACGCTGGACACGCGCACGCCCACGGCGACCCGCGGAGCGTGAACCGCCGCCGCTTGCTGCTGACCCTCCTGCTCGCGCTCGGCTACGCGCTGATCGAGCTGATCGGCGGGCTCCTGACGGGCTCGCTCGCGCTCCTGGCGGACTCGCTCCATATGGTCTCGGACGTGGCCGCCCTCGCCCTCTCCCTGCTCGCCGTCTGGATGGCCTCGCGCCCCGCCTCCGGCCGCCGGACCTTCGGCAACAGCCGTGCGGAGATCCTGGCGGCGCTGGCCAACGGCCTCGCCCTCGCCGTCGTGGCGCTCTTCATCACGGTCCACGCGATCGAGCGCTTCCTGACCCCCCGCGACGTCGCCGGCGAAGGCGTGATGCTGGTCGCGACGGGGGGCCTCGTGATCAACCTGATCGGTCTCTGGATCCTCGAGGGCGGGCGGAGCGAATCCCTGAACGTGCGCGGGGCCTGGCTCCACGTGCTGTCCGACACGCTCGCGAGCGTCGGGGTGATCGTCGCGGGCGCCGGAATCTGGGCGTTCCAGTGGCTCTGGCTCGACCCGGTCGTCTCGTTGGTCGTGAGCGCGCTGGTCCTGCTCTCCGCCTGGCACCTGATCCGGGAGGCGCTCGACGTGCTGATGGAGACGGCGCCGGCCCACCTGGACCCGGAGGAGATCCGGGACGCGCTGGTCGAGGTCCCCGGGGTCGAGAGTGTCCATTGCCTGCACGTCTGGACGATCGGCAGCAGCGAGGTCTCGCTCTCGAGCCATCTCGTGATCGACCCGGATCGAGAGGCGGAGGCGCTGCTCCGCAACGTGCGGAGCGAGCTCGACGCGCGCTTCGGGATCGACCACACGACGATCCAGATCGAGCCGGCCGCTCGGGAGCCCGGAGACCAGCCCGACTGCGCCGACGCCTGCGAGCCGAGTTCGGCCCTCGCCTGAGCGCCCGCCGCCCTCGCGAAGCCCGCGCATACGCGCGTCCCCGAGGGGTTTCGCCCCTCGCCCGGTCATCCTCTTCCCACCCCCGTGAACTGACGTTATCGTCAGTGAATGACATCGACGTCAGTGGAGCCATGAACACAGCGGTCCAACCCGAAGGTGGGCGACGTGAAGCCCGCGCTCAGGCGACCCGTGCGCGCTTCCTGGAAGCGGGGCGGAGGCTCTTCGCCGCGCACGGCCTGGCAAGCGTGACCTCCCACGCGATCGCCGAGGCCGCCGGCTTCGCGGCGGGGACCTTCTATCTCCACTTCAAGGACAAGCACGCCCTCTTCGGCGAGCTCGCCGAGGACGCGGCCCAGCAGCTCGAACGTCGTCTGCTCGCGGTCATGGCCGAGAAGACCGAGCTCTCGGACATCGCCTACGCGCAGGCGGACGCGCTCGTCAGCTTCGCCGAGGAGCAGCGCGAGCTGCTCCTGATCGCGTTCCACCGCGGCAGCGAATCGACCGACGTGGGCGGTCGGATCCTCCAGCGCCTCGCCGCCGGCGTGAGCGCACGACGGCGCGAGCTCGCGGCGCAGGGGGCCACCGACCCCGCCTTCGATCCCGATGTCCTCGCGCAGGCGATCGTCGGCATGTGGGCCCAGGTCCTCGTCTGGTGGGCGGAGGATCCCGGACGGGCGACCCGCGAGGACGTGATCCGCACGATGACCCATTTCCAGCTCTTCGGTTCACGTCACGAGACGATGGACCTCTGCGGCCAGGAGGCCGCGACCGAACCCAACCCCAACGACACGCCCGATGGAGACGTCTCCCGATGAGCTCGACCCCGTTCACGAGTGAACGCCACATCACCTACGACCCGATCTACAACACCGTCGATCGGGACGACTTCGATGCCCTGATCGAAGTCGATCGCTATGCCGACCGCACCGATGCGTTCAACGACATCATCGCGGCGACCGTCGATCATTTCTGGGATCCGACCGACGTGCGCTACGTCGACTTCGACTCGAACCCGATGAATCTCGACGAAGAGATGATCATGCCGCGCGACTTCTGCATCGAGCTGCAGACCGCGGTCGCCGACAAGCTCGATGAACGCCAGCAGATCCGCCTCGCGAACCAGAACACGCGCTTCGTGCTCTCGAGCATCCTGCACGGCGAGCAGGGGGCGCTCTCGCTCTCCGCGAGCCTCACGCAGATCCTTCGGGATCCCGGCGCGATGGAGTACGCCGCGAACCAGACCCGCGAGGAAGCGCGCCACGTGACGGGCTTCTCGAACTACATCGGCACGCGCTGGGGCACCCCGCTGAAGGCCGGGTCCACGATCCAGGGCCTGATGAACGAGATCGTGAAGACCGGCGCGGTCTACAAGAAGCTGGTCGGCATGCAGATGCTGATCGAAGGCCTCGCGATGGGCGCGTTCGCGACCATCCAGCGGGAGACGAACGACCCGCTGCTCCGCCGGCTCATCCACTTCACGATGTCCGACGAGGCGTTCCACCACAAGTTCGGGAAGATCTGGGCGGACCGGACGATCCCGAAGCTCAACGAGGAAGAGCACGAGCACGTCGAGATCTGGGCGGCGGACGCCTTCCAGGTCCTGCTCTTCAACCTCGTGAACGCCGAGCAGAAGCAGGAGATCTACCGCGAGTTCGGCCTCGACTGGCAGTGGGTCCGAGGCGCGATCCTCGAGAACTTCTCGGACGAGGACCGCCGCTCCCAGATGACGCAGAATACGAACATCTTCCGCGTCCTGATCAAGACCCTGCTCAAGGCCGGCATCATCACCGAGCGCACCCGCCACGTCTATCAGGCCTGGGTCGACATGGACGAGCTCAACGCCGAGGACGACGAGGTCGCCGGCGCGGACGTCGCCGCGGCGGCGATGGAGGAACTCAAGGGCATCAACGCCGGGCGTCAGAAGATGGGCGCGCGCTTCCGCACGAACTGACGGGCGGACCGCCAGGCGAGCCCTGCATGCAAGCGGGCTTCGGGGTTTCCCCGGAGCCCGCTTCCCGTTTTCGGACGAGCAAGCAGGCTTCAGCGACGAGCACGCACGCCGCACCTCGTCCGCCAACCGCCCGCGCCCTCAAGGATTCCCGGAATCTTCCGATGACGACGGATGAGTCATCCCGAACGAGGGCCCGGCGTGCCGCATCCGATCATCCAGCGTCCCGACGAAGAGATGGAGTCCACCCCCGAAGGGCCGACGCCTGAAACCGACGCGCCGACGGCCGACGCCCATCTCGCGGGCTTCGCCCTGCTCGCGGATCCGGGCACCATCGCCGGCGAGGTCGCGCCCGCCGCGGCGGATGCGCAGGCGGAGGTCGAACGGCTTCGCGCTGCGCTGCACCTCCGGTCGCAGGAGATCGAAGCGCTGCAGGCGAAGTGGAGCGGCCCCGGGGCCGACGCTTCCGAGCCCGACACGAAGGACGAGGTCGAGGATTCGAGCGAGGGGCGCGGGGCGCTCCTCGATGCGGCCTCGGCACGACGGCTCGCGGCCGATGCCCGCAGACGGGAACGCGAGAGTCGCGCGGCCCTCGAAGCCGCCCAGAAGGCGCTCGGGACCGAGCCGACGGCGCCGCAAGGAAACGCCGTCGTCCCGCCCGAGAGCACCGGATGGCAGCAACGCGCGCTCGTCGCACGGAGTCCGTCGGAGACCACCGAAGCAGGACCGCCGACCGCCGAAGCGTCCGCGTCTCCCGCCGCAGAAGCGAACGTGCCCGCCGCGAACGCGACGCCGGCACGGGCCGAGCTCGATCCCGACGACACCCTCCGCGCGCTCGGCCGCGAGCTCCGCGTGGTCCGCGCCGAGAATCGCGAACGCGAATCGACGCTGGCCCTCGCGCGCGAGACGACGCGAAGACAGCGAGAAGAGATCGAACGGCTCCGGGCGGCCCTCGCTGAACTCGACCGGGCGACCGCCGAGCCCAGGGACGAGGCCGCCCCCACGACACCGCCGGCGGCCGTCGTCGGCGATACGACCGTGCGCGCCCTCGACGGGGGAGACTCGCTGGCCCTCGCCGCCCGCGTGACCGCCCTCGAGGCGGAGCTGGCCGAACGCGACGGCGAGCGGACGCGGCTCGAAGCCGCGGTCGCGGAGGCTCGGGCACAGGACGCGCAACGGCGCGATCAGATCGACGCGCTCCAGGACCGGCTCGAAGCACAGGACCGGGCCCTCGACGCGGCGCGGCGCGAGTACGAGCTGGAACGGCAGCGTCACACCCGCAGCCGCGGACTCATCGCCCGCCTGCGTGCGACCCTCGCGGCCGCCGCCCCGGACGAATCGCTCTTCGAGGACGAAGACCCGCTGACGCGGACGGCGGCCCCCGTCGTCGCCGTCGAGCCTGACGTCGGCGAGGCCGCGCCCGCTCCGGAAACGACCGCGCCGGACGTGCAGACCGGGGGCGTCGAGCGCCTGCCCGTCGTCGATCCCGGCACGCAGCAGGAAGTCGTCGAAGCGAGCCGCACGCTTCGACGCGCCGAGGCCCGACTCTTCGACGACTGGCTCGACGGCCAGGTCCGCCGACACTTCGGACCGATGGGCATCGACCGCCTGAGCGATCTGCTGATCGGCCCGCTCGCGCGACGAACGTCCGCGGTCGACGGGGAGCCCACCGTCCTGCTCCTCGGCCGGAACGCCTGGAGCCGCGCCGCCGCCCTCGCGGAAGGGCTCGTCGGGGGCCGCTCGGCGCCGGTCGCGATTCACGTGGCGGATCCCGTCGGCGGGCCGGACGACCTCGACCTCGACGCCGACTCACCGGTCCGTGAGCTCCTGGTGGCGGAATCCGCCCCCGAAGACGCGACCGCCCTCGCCCGCCTGCTCGATTCCCTTCGCCCCGCCTTCGTGATCTGTCACGACCTCCTCTCGCACGAGGAATCGCCCGACGCCTGGCTCGACGCCCTCGAAGGCGCGACCGACCGACGGGCGGCCCTGCTCTTCGTCGAGACGACGGGCGTGGGCCCCATCGAGGCGCCCGAGGAGGTTCGTGCCGTCGGCGATCGGATCTGGTCCCTGCTTCCCGAGCGATATGCCTCGCTTCCGGGCGAGGCGCAGCCCTACCCGAGCTGGTCGGCCGCGTTCGAGCGCGCTCCCTGCGGTGTCCCGAACGGACTCTTCGAAGCCTTGCGGTCGCGCTTCCGGCCGGAGCTGTCGGCGCGCTTCGGCTTCCTGATCGCTCCCTTCCTCCACGCCGGACTCGCCGCGAACTTCGACGCCGATGCGGAGCGCGATCAGCGCTTCCTCGCGCAGGTCGCCGACCTCGACGAGCGGCGCGTCGAATCCGGCGAGGCGCCCGCGCTGCACGGGATCGTCCTGGTCGATCCCCTGGCCGAGGACTGACGCTCCCCGCGCTCGCGCGGGGGTGTGCGCCGTTCGCCGCGATGGCTACACACTCGGCATGCCCGAGCACGACCCGAGCCTGCGCGGCCCGCATCCCGTCGGCGTGATCCAGACCCGGATCTCCTCCGCCGAGGATCCGATCGATCCCGAGCGGACGCTGCCGACCGAGATCTGGTATCCGGCTCGCCCCGGCGTGCGTGAACGTGACGACGGCGAACACCCCCTCGGCCTCCCCCACCGCGCGACGACGAACCTCACGCCGCTTCCCGACGCGACGCTGCCTCTCGTGGTCTTCTCCCACGGCAACTCCGGCCTGCGGCAACAGTCGACGTTCCTGATGACCCATCTCGCGAGTCACGGCTTCGTCGTGGCAGCCCCCGACCACGTCGGCAACACCTTCGGCGAGATGATCGCGCTCGAGACCGACGAAGAGCGGCACGAGGTCCACCTGCGCGCCCGCAGCCAGCGGCCCCACGACATCGCCCGGGTGATCTCCGCCCTGCTGGACGAGGGGGTCGAAGCGGATCGTCGCCCCGCGATCGATCCCGGCCGGATCGGCGTCGTCGGACATTCCTACGGCGGCTGGACGGCCCTCAAGGTCGCCGCCCGCGAGCCCCGCGTGCGGAGCGTCTGCTGCCTCGCCCCTGCCGCCGAGCCCTTCGTCGGCCGGCGCGCGTTCGAGGAGGGCGAGCTGCCGCTCTCGGCCGAGGTCGCGGCACTCGTGATCGCCGCGGAGGACGACGTCCTCGTCGATCGCCACGAGACGATCGAGCCGCTCGTCGCCCGTCTCGGCGACCACGCACGCCTCGATTGGCTCGACCGCGCCGACCATTTCCACTTCTGCGACGGCGTCGAGCTGCTGCACAAGGTCCACGAGAACACGCCCCGCCCCAACCTGCCTCGACCGCCGCGCCCGGTCGCGGAGCTGCGCGGCGAGGAAGACACCCACCCCTGGTTGAACGAGCGGATCGCTCGCTTCTTCCTCGACGCACTCGCCGCCGAAGACGTCGCGGCGAGAACGGGAGACACCGCCGCATGAACGGCAAGACCTGCATCGTGACCGGCGGCACCTCGGGGATCGGCGAAGCCTCGGCCCTCGCCCTCGCCGAAAAGGGCGCCGACCTCGCCATCGTCTGTCGATCCGAAGCCCGCGGCGAGGCCACCCGTGCGCGGATCGAAGAGGCCACGGGACGCTCTTGTGTCCGGCTCTTCTACGCCGACCTGCAGCGCCTCGAAGACGTGCGACGCGTCGCCGCGGAGCTCGACGCCTCCCTCGACCGCGTCGACGTCCTGCTGAACAACGCCGCGGTCACGATGCTGCGACGCGAGGAGACGCCGGACGGACACGAGATGACCTTCGGCGTGAACCATCTCGCGCCGTTCCTGCTGACCCACGACCTGCTGCCGCGACTCGTCGAGACCCCGGGCGCGCGGATCGTGAACGTCGCTTCGGGCGCCCACAAATTCGCGGCGTTCGACCTCGAGGACCTGCAGTCCGAACGAAGCTATTCGGCGATGCGCGTGTACGGCGCCTCGAAGCTCTGCAACATGCTCTTCACGAAAGAGCTCGCGAGGCGGCTCGAGGGGCGCGACGTCGGAATCTGGTCCCTCCATCCCGGCGCGGTCTCGACGCGGCTCGGCGCGAACAACGGTGGGATCGCCAAGGTCCTGCTCCCGTTCCTCTCCCTCTTCTTCAAGACCCCGGCCCAGGGCGCGAAGACGTCGATCTACCTCTGCTCGGAGCCCGAAGTCGGGGAACCGAACGGGACCTACTTCATCGACGAACGCCCGGCGCGGACGTCCAGCCTCGCCCGCGACGAAGAAACGGCTCGACGCCTCTGGGCCGAGAGCGAACGCCTGGTCGGACTCGACGTCGGGGCCCCCTGGTTCTGATCCGCCACGATCGCCCGCCGTCGAACGACCGACCCCACTGGAGACCCCCGATGCCCCCCAGAGAGTTCACCGTCCCCGTCGAGCGACGGACCTTTCCCGGCAGTCAGTCGCTCTCGCTCGTCGGCGACGCCTTCGGAGACGACGCGAACCCGACCGCCCTGCTCTTTCACGGCGGAGGGCAGACCCGGCACTCCTGGAGCGGGACCGCCGAGCGGCTCGCGCATTCGGGCTGGTACGCCGTATCCGTCGACCTGCGCGGCCACGGCGAGAGCGGCTGGGATCCGGAGGGCGCCTACCGCTCGTCGGACTTCCGCGACGACGTGATCGAAGTCGCCCGCGCCTTCGACCGTCCGGTGCTGATCGGCGCCTCCCTCGGCGGGATCTCGTCGCTGCTCGCCGTGCACGAGGCGGGCAACGCGATCGCCCGCGCGCTCGTGCTCGTCGACATCGCGACCCGCATGGAGCAGAGCGGTGCCGAGCGGATCATGGACTTCATGAAGGACGGACTCGAGGGGTTCGACCGCCTCGAAGACGTCGCGGACGCGGTCGCCGCCTACAACCCGCATCGTCCGCGCCCCAAGGACATCTCCGGCCTCGAGAAGAACCTGCGCCGCGGCGACGACGGCCGATGGCACTGGCACTGGGATCCCGCCTTCATGAGCCCCAGCAGCGAAGGCGACGGCAAGCTGGTGAGCCAGGAGACGCTCGACGCCGCCGCCGCTTCGCTCACGCTGCCGACGCTGCTCGTCCGCGGCAAGATGTCCGACCTCCTCTCGGAAGCGGGCGCGAAGACCTTCCTCGAACAGGTTCCCCACGCCGAGTTCGCCGACGTCTCGGGTGCCGGCCACATGGTCGCCGGGGACAAGAACGACGCCTTCAGCGACGCCGTCCTCGCCTTTCTCGACCGGACCCCCGCCTAGCCCGCACCGGTCTCCGCAGGCTCGCCGTTCGCGGCGCGCCAAGACGCCACGCCCAAGCTCCGCGTTCATCGAGAACCCCGAGCACCCTCGCATCCCGAGAGCCACCGCGATCCGAGGGAGCGAGGCGGGGTGTCTCACGGCGAGATCAAGCGCAGGCCTGCCCCCCATTCCCGCTAGCGGGCCGGACGGCCAGCTCGAAACACGAGATCGAAGAAGCCTCGCCTATGAAGGCCGAGCCATTCGCCGTGGGGCGCACCGTCTCGCTCCCGTGGCACGGCCCCCACCCGGATGCGTGCGTCGAGGCGCCGCCATTCGCCGTGGGGCGCACCGTCTCGCGCCCGTGGCACGGCCCCCACCCGGATGCGTGCGTCGAAGCCCCCACCCGGATGCGTGCGTGTCCCTACTCGCTCGCGCGAAGAGGCGTCGGGTGTCCGAAGAGCCAGCCCTGACCGAAGCGGATGCCCAGGCGATTGAGCATCTCGAGCTCTTCGAGGGTCTCGAGCCCTTCGCCGATCACCTCGGCGCCCATCTTGTCCGCGAGCTGCAGGACCGCCGAGAGCACATCCTGCCGAGCCGGATCCTGGTCGACGCCCGAGACCATCGCGCGATCGATCTTGATGTAGTCGGGCTCGACCTCGAGCAGCTCCTCGAGTCCGGCATAGCCCGCCCCGGTGTCGTCGAGGGCGAACTGGAAGCCGAGACTCCGATAGAAGTCCCGCATCTCCTTGAAGGCCGCGAAGCTGCGGATCGACTCCTGCTCGGAGATCTCGAACACGACGTCGGTCGGGGCGAGCTGGCACCGCTGGAGCGTCTCGATCAGACGATTCTCCTGGAAGTTCGGATCGTGGATCGACGTCGGCCGGATGTTCAGGAAGAGCTTGGTGCCCACCGGAAAGTCGACGGCGCCTCGGAGACCGCTCTCGCGGCAGACGCAGTCCAGCTCGAAGACGAGACCGTGCTCCTCGGCCGCTCCGAAGAGCGCCAAGGGCGAATGAAATCGTGATCCTTCGGCGCCCCGCGCGAGGGCTTCGTATCCGTACACCGTGCGGGACTCGACCTCGACGATTGGCTCGTACACGGAGTAGATGCGGTGATCGAGGATCATCTCGAGGAGATCGTGACGAACGGCCCGTCGCTGGGACTCGACGGCGAACGCGCAATCGCGCCGGGCCTCGTCGATCAGTCGACGCAGCTGGGTCGCGAGGCCGAACTGGGGGTTGCGGAGCTCCACGGCGATGCCGGTGGGAAGCTGGACACCTCCTCGCTGGTAGGGATAGAAGACCCGCTGGCCGTCGGACTGCAGCGCGCGATCGAGCTCCTGCCGGAAGCCGGGCATCTCGGTCCGGAAGAACCCGGCGCTGCCCTCCTTACGGAAGAGCAGGACCATGATCTCGTCGTAGCCGGGCTCGGCCATGCAGACCGCGTAATCGGTCCGCAATCGCTCCTCGGCGACCTCCCGGATCCGCGCGTGCAGGGACTCGAGGCACCGCACGCGGGCCTCCTCCCCGTGGCGTCGCTCGATCTCGGCGATCATCGGCGCACCGACGACGACGAGCCCCACCGCGCCGGCGGCCTCGAAACGATCCCCGAACTCGGAGAAACGCAGGCTCACATCGCGTTCCAGGTCCGCCGTGAGCGCAGAGTTCGTTCGGGAGTTCGGTCGGTCGGCGTCCGGAGTCGAAGTCATGCTTCCCGATCGGCCATCTGCGCCGCGTTGTTGAGCCCTCGTTGCGCACCGACTGCCGATCGAGTCCGGCCGAGCCCAGCATCGCGGCACGGGGATGGACGAGTCACGCCGCGGCCTCGAGGCGCACGGCCCCCCGTTCGATCAGATCGACGATCGCCGTCTCGATCAGGGCGTCCGGCTCCTGGATCGTGTCGAGAAGCCGCGAGACCTTCATCCCGACGCCGGCCCGGTCGAGGATCTGGCGCTCGACCTTGGACAGCGAAGGGTCGTCGAGCTCGATCTCCCGATGCTCGACCCGCAGACCGGCGTTGCCCGGGACCATGGGCCCGGCGCCGGAGCGCGTCTCGTCGATGAACCGCGCGGTCTCGAGCAGCGCGGCCTCGATCGGCAGACCGAGTGCGGGCGCCTCCTCGTCGGGCTCGAGGTTCGCGTGGAACTCGAAATTTCCGTTCTTCCAGGCCGCCATCCGGACGAGCGCCTTCACGCCGATCGCGGCGCCCATCTGCGCCGAGGTGATGAGGCCACCGGCGACGTGGACGGTCCCGATCTCGCCGCGATTCATCAAGGTGAAGCGACCGCACGGGACGCATTGCCCGAAGCTCAGGATCAGGTCGTTGAGTCCGAGCGTGTCGATCGATCCGGTGATCCCGCCGAGCCGCCGCGCATGCTCGACCGCCTTCACCTGGTTGAGATAGGCGATCGTGACGTCGGCCTGCTCAGCGGCGACGACGAACTGGATGCCGAGCCCCCGAACGCGGCCGTCGTCCGCGATGTCGTGGCGCGCGATCAGACCGGGGATGCCCCGCTCCTCCCCCGTGACCGGGTGCACGATCGCGACGGCCACTTCCTGTCCGACCGGCGGCGGGTCGGCCTCGATCGCGACGAGCACACCTGCGAGGCTCAGATTGCGTGTCCTGCCCTCGATCTCGGCGACCCCGGGGATGCGGACCCGCGCGCGGACGTGCGCCACGGATCGAGCGGCATGGCGATTTCCGGAGCCGTCCTCGATCTCATCGAGGATCGGCCGGTCGAGCGCCTCTTCGATCACGCGCCGGATCTCGAGGGGTGCATCGCTCATTTCGAGGGCCACGCCGGCCCGACCGCCGTTGCGTTCGAACTCGATCGGGATCGTCTGGACGACGCGCCCTTCGAGCTCGAGGGTCCGGTCGACGAAGGGGAGCTCGACGAAGACGAGCACGGGCTCCCCGTACAAGAGCTCGAGCGCGCCCGGAATGAACAGGCCCCCGTTCACGAGATTGGCTTCGTACTCGCGCTCGAGCGCCTCGCGGCTCTCGAACGCGATTCGCAGCACTCGGAACGCCTCGCTCACACCCACCCCCCGCCCGCAGGCGACCGGCGGCACAGCCGGCTTCCTCCCCATCGGCCGTCCCCGCGCGCGGGAACACCCGAGAAACGACCCGGGAGGAACCCCGATCCGGCTGGCGCTAGAGCAGCAGGAAGCTCGGATCCGCGAGGACGCGCGCCAACCGCGAGGTGAAGCGAACGGCGTCGGCACCGTCGATCACGCGGTGATCGTAGGAGAGGGAGAAGGGAAGCGTGATCCGCGGAACGAAGGCGCCGCGGCCCTCTGCGAGCGGCGATTCCCCGTCCTCGGCCGGATCCAGGGGGGACGGCCCCTGCCAGACCGGAGCCACGCGCGTCTTGGAGAGACCGAGGATCGCCACTTCCGGCGCGTTCACGATCGGCGAGAAGTGACCGCCGCCGATGCCCCCGAGGCTCGAGATCGTGAAGCAGGCCCCGGCGAGATCGTCCGGTCCGAGCTTGCGCGCCCGCGCGCGTTCGGCGGTGTCGGCGATCTCTTCGGCGAGCGCGAACACGCCCTTGCGGTCGACGTCGCGGATCACCGGCACCACGAGTCCCTGATCCGTGTCGACGGCCACCCCCAGATGGAAGTAGTCCTTCACGATCAGTCGGTCGCCTTCGGGCGCCAGGGACGACCGGAACTTCGGGAACTCGCGAAGCACGACGACCACCGCCTTCATCACCAGCACCAGCGGAGAGAGCCGGATCCCCCGTTCGGCCGCGGCCTCCTTCCTGTCCCGACGGAACCGCTCGAGCTCCGTGATGTCCGCCTCGTCGTTCTGGGTCACGTGGGGGACGTTCAGCCAGCTCCGATGGAGACCCGGCCCGGCGACCTTCTGGACCCGCGTGAGCGGCGTCTCCTGGACCGGACCGAAGCGCGCGAAGTCGACGCTCGGGACGGGCGGGATCCCCGCTTCGCCCCGCGCCCCCGCGCTCTCGGTGCCGCCCGCGAACCGCTCCCGCACCTGGGCCTTCAGGTCGTCGACGAGGACGCGACCGGCCGGCCCCGACCCGCTCGTGGTCTCGATGGGCACACCGAGCTCTCGCGCATAGCGCCGGACGAGCGGACTCGCGTGGGGCACGCCCGCCCGGTCGGGCACGGGGCGCGACGCCGCAGGCGACATCTCGCGCCGGCCCGGCTCGCTCGACGTCACGTCCTCCGCGAGGGGCGCGCTCGTGGGGGACGGCGCCGCATCCTCGATTTCGGGGTCGACCGGTGCCTCCGTCGCGACCGGGGTCGGCGGCGGCTCTGGCGATTCGACGGCCGACGTCTTCTCGGCGGGATCATCCGCGGGCGCGTCTTCCTCGGCGGCGCCCGCCCCCGTTTCGGCCGCGCCTTCGAGCACGACGAGCACGCTCCCCTCGGAAACCCGGTCCCCCTCGGCGACCCGGATCTCCGCGACGACCCCGGCGGCCGTCGACGGAATCTCCATCGTGGCCTTGTCGCTCTCGACGCTCACGAGCGGATCGTCGAACTCGACCTCGTCGCCCTTCGCGACGAGGATCTCGACGACTTCGACGTCTTCGAAGTCCCCGATGTCGGGCACGCTGATTTCGATGCGCTCGGCCAAGTAGGTTCGCTCCCCGCCCTCCGCGAACGTTCGCGGCGTGGGGCGGAATGGCTGAGGTCGCGTCCGCCTACCGGTGGCGGGGCGCGCTCGTTTCGGGATCCAGTCCGTATTTCCGGATCGCGCGACTCACGTGGTCGCGATCGACGACCCCTTCGTCCGCGAGCGCCGCCAGAGCGGCCACGCACACGTTGTTGCGATGGACCTCGAAGAACTGGCGGAGCTTCTCGCGGCCGTCGCTTCGCCCCCAGCCGTCGGTCCCCAGCGTGCGGTAGCTGCGGCCCTGCGGCAGGAAGGCGCGGATCTGCTCGGCGTAGAGGCGCTGATAGTCCGTGGCGGCGACGACGGGGCCGCTCGAATTCGTGAGCTGCCGCTCGACGAAGCTCATCTTCGGCTCGTCCCCCGGATGGAGCGTGTTCCAGCGTTCGACGTCCTGTCCGTCGCGGGCGAGCTCGTTGAAGCTCGTCACGCTCCAGACGTCGGTGCTCACGCCGTGGTCCTTCTCGAGCATCTCCGCCGCCGCGAGAACCTCGCGCAGGATCGTTCCGGAGCCGAGCAGCTGGACCCGCGGACCGCCGCCCTGCCCTTCGCGGAAGCGGTACATCCCCTTCAGGATCCCGTTCTCGACCCCCTCCGGCATCGCCGGCTGCGGGTACTTCTCGTTCATCACGGTCAGGTAGTAGTAGATGGCCTCTCCGTCCTGGACCATGCGACGGAGGCCGTCCTGAACGATCACAGCCAGCTCGTAGGCGAAGGTCGGGTCGTACGAGACGCAGCTCGGGACGGTGTTCGCGAGCAGGTGGCTGTGACCGTCCTGGTGCTGGAGCCCTTCGCCGGCCAGGGTCGTGCGCCCCGCGGTCCCGCCGAGCAGGAAGCCGCGACACTGCATGTCGCCGGCGGCCCAGGCGAGATCGCCGATCCGCTGGAAGCCGAACATCGAGTAGAAGATGTAGAACGGGATCATCTGCACGCCGTGGTTGGCGTAGCTGCTGCCCGCTGCGATGAAGGAAGCCATCGCGCCGGCCTCGTTGATCCCCTCCTGGAGGATCTGCCCGTCCGTCTCCTCGCGGTAGTAGGCGACCTGGTCCGAGTCGACCGGGTCGTAGAGCTGCCCGACCGAGGAGTAGATCCCGAGCCGACGGAACATGCCCTCCATCCCGAACGTGCGACTCTCGTCCGGCACGATCGGAACGACGTGCTTGCCCATCGCCTTGTCCCGCGTCAGCACCTGCAGGATGCGAACCGCCGCCATCGTCGACGACATCTCGCGATCGCCGGTTCCCTTGAGGAGCGCGTCGAAGGCGTCGAGTCCGGGCACCTCGAGCGCGGGGGCGTCGGTCTGCCGCGTCGGCAGATAGCCGCCGAGCGCGCGCCGGCGCTCATGCATGTACTGCATCTCCGGGCTATCGGGGGCCGGCATGTAGAACGGCGCCTTCCCGATCTCGTCGTCGGAGATCGGGATGTTGAACCGGTCGCGGAAGGCGCGCAGCGACGACTCCGCCATGTCGTGCATCTGATGCGTGACGTTCTGGCCTTCGCCCGCCTCCCCCGTGCCGTAGCCCTTCACGGTCTTCGCCAGGATGACGGTCGGCTGCCCGGTATGGGAGACGGCTTCGGCATAGGCGGCGTAGACCTTGTGCGGGTCGTGACCGCCTCGGTTCAGGCGCCAGATGTCGTCGTCCGACATGGTCGCGACCATGTCCGCGAGCTCCGGGTACTTCCCGAAGAAGTGCTCGCGGGTGTACGCCCCGCCGCGCACCTGATAGGCCTGGTACTCGCCGTCGACCGCCTCTTCCATTCGCTTGCGGAGGACGCCCGTCGAATCCTTCGCGATCAGCGGATCCCAACGGCTGCCCCAGATCACCTTGAGCACGTTCCAGCCGTTGCCGCGAAAGTTCGCCTCGAGCTCCTGGATGATCTTTCCGTTGCCGCGCACGGGACCGTCGAGTCGCTGCAGATTGCAGTTCACGACGAAGACGAGGTTGTCGAGCTTCTCGCGCCCGGCGAGGGAGATCGCCCCGAGGCTCTCGGGCTCGTCGGTCTCGCCGTCGCCGAGAAAGGCCCAGACCTTGCGCCCGGACGTGTCGACGATTCCCCGGTCGTGCAGGTAGCGCATGAAGCGCGCCTGATAGATCGCCATCAGCGGCCCGAGTCCCATCGAAACGGTGGGGAACTGCCAGAAGTCGGGCATCAGCCGCGGATGCGGATAGGACGAGAGCCCACCGGGCTCCACTTCCTGTCGGAAGTTGTGGAGCTGCTCCTCGCTGAGACGGCCCTCGAGGAAGGCGCGGGCGTAGATTCCAGGGGCGGAATGGCCCTGGATGTAGAGCAGGTCACCGCCGTGCTCTTCGTTCGGCGCGTGGAAGAAGTGGTTGAAGCCGATGT
>Ga0180436_10000769_pt1 | contig 32213 bp, 32 predicted proteins | sample SS_ome_2_FD_132434 | JGI IMG/M metagenome (GOLD analysis project Ga0180436, IMG submission 132434) | Hypersaline lake sediment archaeal communities from the Salton Sea, California, USA - SS_3_S_2 metaG | ecosystem: Environmental > Aquatic > Non-marine Saline and Alkaline > Hypersaline >... | reverse complement strand
TATCCTTTTTGTGGATTTTAATGAATTAAGCTATGATATGAATTAGATCAAATAAGGATATGCCATGCAATATAGATATATCGGAAAAACAGGACTTCGAGTCTCCCCTATTTGTATGGGGACTATGACCTTTGGTACACAGTGTGATAAAAAAGAAGCCTTTGCCATTATGGACAAAGCATATGACCATGGCGTCAACTTTTATGATACAGCAGAACTCTATCCTGTACCGCCAGATGGGAAGCTTGCAGGTATTACCGAGGAGTGGGTTGGTGAATGGATGCAGACAAAACCTCGTGACTCCATCATCCTTGCCACCAAAGTAGCTGGAGCTGCAAGCGGTTGGTTCGTTCCCCCTATTCGTAATGGTTTAACTGCTATAGACAGTTTCCATATTGAACGTGCGATAGAGAAAAGTTTAAAACGCCTCAACACTGACTACATCGACCTCTATCAAATGCATTGGCCTGATACTGTTGTTCCTATAGAAGAATCTCTAAAAGCATTTGACAGACTTGTAAGGTCAGGAAAAGTTCGTTACATCGGTACTTCAAATGATACTGCTTATGGAACCAGTAAAGCACTTATGACTTCTCAGTTTAAAGATCTGGCACGTTTTGAATCAATTCAAAATAACTTTTCCTTACTTAATCGAAGGTTTTTAGATGAGCTCTCTACCCTTGCCCAAGGTGAACAGGTTTCACTTCTACCCTACTCACCGCTTGCCGGAGGTGTACTTTCTGGTAAATATAATCAGGGTCTTAGACCAGAAGATGCCCAAGGCAGATTTGCAACATATCTCAAATCACCGAATCAAAGACAACGTCTCATGGCTCAGCGCTTCATGAATGAAAAAACACTCGCTTCCACACAAAAGTACTTAAAGATAGCTGCTGATGCAGGTATTCATCCGGTGACTCTAGCTACAGCGTGGTCAAAGCAGTTTGATTTTGTAGCCTCCACCATCATAGGTGCAACAAGTACAGAGCAGCTAGATGCATCACTTGCTGCTATGAATATGACCCTGAATGATGAGATACTAAGAGCTTGTGATAAAGTACATGAGGAGATACTCTACCCTATGGGCTAGTGTATGAAAGAAAATTTCTAGTAATCGAGTAGATAACGAAGTCCAATAGCAATACGAGCATCTTTACTCTCTCCGTTTGCCAATCTTCCATTAGGTAGTGAGAGTTCCATATACACCATATCATCAAATGTCTTCTCACCAAAAGTGTATTGCAAAGAGAGGATAATGTTTTTAATGTTATATTTACCTTCGTAGTCACTATCTTCAGGTAGCAGCCAGTTACCCCCACCAGCTACACGGAAGCTCTCATCAATATCATATCGCATGTAGAGCTCGGCACCTACACTGTCAAAATAGACACCCTGATCATCAAGTGTATGATTTTGCATATATGAAAGAACCGAATTTACACCAAACTTACCACTTTTATACGTAATACCTAAAATAGTTGAGAGATCATCCCCGTCTATTTCAACGTCTTGCATTTGCGGTGTGATGTCATCGAACTTTCCATAGTTTATCGAAGCACCTACTCTCATCTCATCCAATCCCTTATAGATGAAACTTCCAGCCACAGTATAGGCATAGTCAGTATCCCATCCGCGTAAAGCATCATGCCTTATTTGAACCTGTGCTGTTGCATCATAGATATCATGCTCTTTACGAAACTGAATCATTTTCTCGGCCCGACCTGTGCCGGAAGGACCTGCACTGAATGCACCACTTGCTTGTGCACCAAATGTCATAAATTGGTCTGTAAAACCTGCGATATCATAATATGCCGACCAATATTTACCCAGGATCATACTGCTATCCATATACGTCACAGCAAAGTAGCTCAAACGACGATTGGAATTTGATGCATCTGATGCATTGATAAAAGGAGTATTGCTATCCCAATCAAGGCCTGCTTCATACTGGAACATCAACTCCACATCGTTGTCAAATTGGTAATAATAATAAAACCCTGCCCGTGAACCGCCATCTTGGAGTTTCAGACCACCATCATCATCACTATTAACCAATTGGGGACGTATGCTCATATAGAGCTTTGCAGGAAGAAGCATCGTGAGATATTCTCCGTAAGGTCTGTTATTCAGCTGCCGCTCTGCAATGATTCTTGCCAAGGTTGGTCTGCTTGCATCAGATAGAGGTATCTCAACGCTGTATATAACACCTTTGGCTATCTTATCCTTTACCTCATTTCTTAGACGTTCAGTCTCTGCATGTCCCCGCATTTCATCTTCTGCATCTTTGCTCACGACATCAGCAGTCTCTTTTTGACATTCATAGGTCACAAGATCTTTATGCATTTTTGTTTTAATTAAACCAGTGGGTGTACAGAGCAATCTGTCACCAAGATAAGTAATGGAAAAGTTTGGTACACTAGGTATAACAGGGTTGTTAGAAGGGGAATCAATCTTCTCATCTGCCATAAGAAAAGAAAGGGACAACAGTAATGAAAATGAAACAGTATTGACTCTATGTGATAACATAAGTAGTTACTCTTCCCCTTCCAGTTTTTCCTCTCTTTTCAATAAAAACTCACCAAGTCAGTCTCTTCCAACTCTTTATATATTTCACTTTTTTCTGCTTAATTCCATTCAACTATCTCTCATTAACCTACAAGCCTCGTCTATATACTCTACGACGTGTACGACGACGAACTCCTCCTGCAGAGACAGGTGTTAATGGCATGCCCACAACATCTATAAAGAGAGAAACATGTTCAGCCGATGCAGGCAGTTCTCCCTCGATGATGTCAACACGATAACTGAGATCTTCACCTTTAAGAACAGGGTCATGCAGTGTAACGACCACATCTTCCATATGTTCATGATCTACAAATGAAAGAGCTGCATTAGGAGGATCCTTTAAAAAACTATCTTTCCCCTCACTCCAAAATGGGATGAATTGCTCAGTTTTCATATGTTCTGCTGCACGCACTGGACGATCTGTGAACATTACTGTAATAGGATTGACCCCATGCATGGTAAGTTTACCATTGGCATATGTAAAATTCTTGGCATTTTGCACAAAGAGCCAGTTAGCCATGATCGTCTCACCCTGCCCTTCTTTGCTCTGTACACTTTTAGTCACTTCCGCAGCTAAAACCATTGGTCCCATTAATGCCGTAGCAGTGATGAATTTTCGTCTATCCATTTTGAATCTCCTTACAACTTCTATTTATTAAAACTTGAAACTCACACCAAGTAAAGGACCATCTACAGTAAGATCATTCACAATTCCACCATCATCCATATCAAACTCTATATATCTGTAACCTAGCTTTACATCTCCCCAGTCATAACGATAACCGACACCCGCAAAAAGCTGCCAGCTCATTTCAGTATCACCAGTACCTATATCTGCCGCATATGGAATATACCAATTTTCATTGATGTCTTTATGCCCTCTCACACCAACAAAAAAGTCTGTAAAGTTATTTGAAGGCTCTGCCGTTCTATTTATTAACACGCCATCGTATCTAAACTCAACTCCCAGGTCTAAATAACGCACACCAACAGCAAGATCAAGTACCCCATCTCCTGTATCTATCAAATTATAACCAGCCCCTGCATGAATAAGCGTTGCATCCATATCCAAACCAACATGTACATCACCTTCGTTTGGAAGTGTAAGTGTTTTACTGTTACCCATCTTAAAATAAATAAAATCTGCAAAAACAGACCAAGTGTCATTTCTACCGCTATAATTACCCATGAAAACCATCTTAAGATTATCTATAATGTCTGAAGCTTCAATTTCATTAGGTGAATCAGGAAGCGGTGTGCTCGCAGTGATACTGGGAAGCCAAGCATAGATCGATACCTCATTTCTCCATGGGTTTGCTTCTACAACAGGTGTTTCTACAACTGGTTCTACCGGAGCTATATCTCCACCTGCCATCGCCATACTACTTGCAACCAGTGCACTCATCATAATTTTTTTCATTTTTTTCTCCTTATTTAAAATTTCTATATTCTGTCTAATTAGCAGGCTCTATATTTACTGCAACTGCTTCAGTCAACTCAAATACAACTACTTCTCCTGTGTTATGTTTACTCAAGTCAACATCCTTTCGTACTGAAAAAGTCTTTTTTGATCCATCTTTGAATTGTAAGGTTGCCGTATGTTCCTTTTTGTTAATGGCTACAACATCTGCTATTACAGTCACAGTTTCTGCCGCCAGTATACCTGGCTTTTCAGGCTCTATCAAAACACCTTCTTTACTTTCCTGTAAACCTTCAGCTTCAGATTTTTTATATACTTTTATATCTATTTCTGAACCCAATGTAATAGTAATAAGATCATTGACTTTTATTTCGTCAAATTTCACAGCTTCAGGTCCAACTTTAGTAGTAAACTCTTTTCCATCCGGACCAAGTAGTTTCAACTTTCTATTTGATTTGTCAATGGAAACAACTTTTGCACTTGCTTCGATCACATCGACAAGAAGAATCCCCGCTTTTCCTTCTTCATAAACGATTGCTCCATCTTCCTTTGGTTGAGGAGGTAATGTCGTCTCCGCGTAGACTGAGACCGTACTTGCCAATAAAATTGCCAAGCTGCCTGATATAATCGTTCCAAATTGTTTTTTCATAAATATACTCCTCTGTTTAATTTTAAAATTTGGCTTTACAGATTATACTTAATACTTATATATATTTAGCAAAACTGACTTCACCTCTTACAAGAAGGGAACACTCCCCTTCTATTCACTCGCTGGATTAGAGTGAAGCGCTGCCTGTAGCTTCTTAATGTCCTCTTCAGAAAGTTTCGGTCTGTCTATAGTGAGCGTCAATTTATCAAGCTTTCCAGTAAATCTGAATGGTGTTTTATAATCATTGTCATCTACCGGTGAACCTGTATCAGCGCCTACGTCAAAACTTTCACACCACTGCATAAGCATTGGAACTGTCTTTTCCATCTTTTGGGTTGCAACTATCTTGCCATCAACTTTGAGATAACCTGTACCGCTTCTACCTAAACCGCTTGGTGATCCATACTGCAATGTCTCTGCACCTAAACCATCATATTTGAAATCAAACTCGATCGTATGTTTACCAGGTGCGATTTTCTCCTTACCTTCCCACTTGACCAACTTTAGACCCAGTAGATTCCACGTATAGACTGGCTTACCATCCAATAAATAGAAACCATAACCGGTAAATCGTCCACCCTGTGTTACTAACATACCCTCAGCACCACCTTCAGGGATCACCACTTCTGCTTTTATATTATAAGATGATGCCAGGACATTTGGTGCATTTCCGTTAGGTGTACCTGTTACTTCTCCAGCATAGGTAAAGACACTACGACCTGCAGTCAAGTTCGGTCTAGGAAGGATAGAACGCGTAAATGTTGTCGTATCCAAAGGCAATACTTGATTCTTTTCTGCTTCCTCCTCGAAGAGTTTTTCCAACTCTTTTACCTTTTCTGGATATAGTGCAGCTACATCATTGGATTGTGTCCAGTCCTTACTTAGATCATAAAGTTCCCATGGCCAAGATGCAGGATCATGATTACCTTTACCACTGTTATCCCATGGTACACGCATTACTTTTGTACTTAATATCCAACCATCATGGTAGATAGCACGGTCACCGATCATTTCAAAATACTGTGTTTTACGTGTTGATGGTGCATTCTCATTCTTTTTATCAAACGTATACATCATACTTGTACCATCCATCGGCTTTTGTTTAATCCCGTCAATCTCCTCAGGTAATGGTATACCCGCAGCTTCAAGAATGGTCGGCATAATGTCTATAACGTGGTGGAACTGATTACGAATACCACCTTTGTCTTTGATCACTTTTGGCCAAGAGATAACCGTACCCTGCTTTGTCCCACCAAAGTGTGAACTTACCATTTTTGTCCAAGAGAATGGTGTACCAAAAGCCCATGTCCAACCTACAGACATATGCGGATACGTTTTATCTGATCCCCACACATCATAATATTTCATCTGCGCTTCAACAGGTAGATGTACACCCTGAACTGATGCAACTTCATTTGGCGTACCTGTTGGACCACCTTCAGAACTGGTTCCATTATCACCGGTAATGTAGATAATTAGTGTATTATCTAGTTTTCCCAGATCATCGACAGCCTGAATGACACGCCCTATCTCATGATCTGTATAGGCAACGTAAGCTGCAAAAACATCTGCCTGTTTGATAAATAGTTTTTTCTCAGTCTCATTGAGCTGTTCCCATCTTTTAATAATATCATCAGGCCATGGTGTCAGCTTGGCATCCTGAGGTATCACACCAAGCTTTTTCTGGTTTGCAAAAATCGTTTCACGCAACTTATGCCAACCCTCATCGAACAACTTCATTTTACTGATCTTCTCTATCCACTCTGGTGTCGGATGGTGTGGTGCATGAGTCGAACCAGGTGCATAATAGACAAAAAAAGGCTGATCAGGGTTCAATGCATTCACAGTATTGATGTACTCGATCGCCTCATCTGCCATCGCAGTCACTAAGTTAAAGTCAGGGTCATTATCATACGGATAGATATATGTAGTGTTTCGAACCAGGTTACCAGGCTGCCACTGACTTGTATCTCCACCCATGAACCCATAGAAATAGTCAAATCCAAGACCAATTGGCCATTGATCATACGGCCCTATCTTACTCACTTGAAGATCAGGAGTATTGTGGTTTTTCCCAAACCACGATGTTACATAGCCATGACCTTTGAGTACTCTTGCTATTGTTGCCTTATCTTTGGTCATCATACTGTTGTAACCAGGATATCCAGTCGACAACTCTGGTATTGCCCCTGTACCCATATTATGATGGTTACGACCTGTAATTAGTGAAGCACGTGTCGGAGAACAGACAGCTGTTGAGTGAAAGTGTGTATAACGAAGTCCATCTTTAGCAATTCTATCCATAGCCGGAGTCGGGATCACACCACCAAATGTACTTGAAACTCCATAACCCGCATCATCAGTAATGATCAATAGAACATTTGGTGCACCTTTTGGAGGTACGATACGAGGCGGCCAATAAGGTGTCGAATCGATTGCATTTTCTTTGATCACACCCCCAAACTTCGTATCAGGAGGAGGTGGAAGTTGATCACCTTTGATCGTTGTTGTTGCACTAGGAGAACCTAAGACACCTATAACTTCTGCTGCCACTGAACCTGTTGTGCCAAGTACAAGCGCTGTTCCTGTTACGAAGAATAGTCTTCTATAAAATTCCATCTTCCTTCCTTTCAAATAAATGATATATTCATTATATCATCTATTTATTGTTATTGACTATCCGAAAACGGCAAATACTATGTTTAGAAGTCAATAAAGAATGGGGAAATAGTTAAATGTCCTCTTTAAATTTTTCTAGTCTATGATGAAATCTTTTTTAGTGTATACGAAGGAGGTTTCCCGAACATGGACCTATAGTTTTCTGCAAAACGTCCCATATGTGTAAAACCATGCTCATAGGCTATATGCTCTACCGATTCATTAGCAGGATCAGCCTTTAAAAAAGCATGGTGAACTTTTCCTAATCGAAAGTTTTTGTGATACTGTTTTGGAGAAAGTCCAAAAAGATTTTTGAAGCCTGAACGCAGTGTTCTTTCAGATAACCTTTCACTCATACAGAGTTCATTGATAGATATATTATCTTTAAAATTTTTCTCAATATGTTTTCGTATCTTTTCAGCATTAATTTCACTTTCAAGTGCATCTTTTCGTGATTTTGAAAAATCAAGATTATCAAAAACAATTTGCATGATCTCATCTTCTGCTTTTGCATGGAAATCAGGATCATTCTGTAGTTTTTCGTTCTGATCCATCAAAGAAGCCAACATACCTTTTAGTCTAGATCGAAAATATTTTCCTCTATTATCTTTTAGCTGTATACGTTTAGTGAATGTATTATACTTAAATGGTTTATTAAAATATTTTTCATATGCAGTATTTAAAAAGTCTTTATCTACGGCTACTATCACATCATCTACAGAAGAGGATAAAATAAAATCAAGCTGGTCAGTATCGGTAAGAACAACCAATTCATCATCAAGTACATTCATACCATTATGAGTTATTTTTCCCTCAGACTCTCCTGAAGCAAATAAATAGACATTGGGAGGGGTATTTCCTTTAACAAAAACGCCATTTGAACGAAAGGTATTTGCAATTTGGGTGTGAATGGTATGTACGATTTTTATATACCCGCTAAAAGATCCTCTATCTAACTGATATTCTTCAAGTTGCCACTGTAATGCAGCTTCTATCATCGCCTCATGTGTGTCAAATTCCAAATCTATGACATGGCCAACAAATGGTTCAAATATACTCATACCTACTTCCCTACACCATCTATTATTCTTAATAATAAAGTATAGCAAAAAACTATAAGTGTGAAGGTAGTATCTAAATCGTTTTTTCTACTTGCCTGATCTATATTTATTCATAAAATGATTATAAATTAATCAATCAATCTCTTCATTACATCTTTTTCTAAGTAATAATAGTAAAAGAAATATTTAAAATGAAGGAGTAATTTATGTTAATAAAGTTTTATGACAAAAAGAGAAATGCCTACGCATACAGTGAGGATCAACGAACGATCTATACCTATAGTGGTAAACCGATAGCCTATATAGATGTACAAGATATCTATGCATTTAATGGCTCTCATTTAGGCTTTTATGAAGATGGTAATATCTGGGATCATAATGGAGATGTACTGCTCTTTACTAAAGACTCTCTGCGTGGACCGCTAAAAACACATCAAGTACTCATGCCATTGAAAAGATTAAAGTCAAGAACACCCTTAAAAGGGACAAAAGAACTAAAGCCAAGAAAGCCTTTAAAAAGTAATAAATGGTCGTTATCAAGTTTAAGTGATGTTTTTATAGCTTAATAAATATATGATTTTTTAAGACAAATGTGAAAGACTTATTGCTGTTTTATCACTATTGCAATGGAAAGTATTTTTAAAATGTTAAGTACTACTTAACGTTTTTAATGTATACTTAGATTAGAATTATTAATTAAAGAACAGAATCTCATTGTATTTCTCTTCATTTGACTTGATAATTTATATCTGATGCAATATTTGGATAGAATATATTATAAGGAATCATCTATGGAACTTTGGAAAATCATAATATTCTGTCTTGTCATCCTCACTGTTGTTGTGGGTGGATATGTATTTTTCTTTTTCCATATTATGCGAAGAGATCCTAAAGAGTTGGACTATAGAAAACATATGGGTCAGGATGATAGTCTCATACCTCCTAAAGAAAAAAAATGATTCATTAGGTTTTTTAACCTGAGGTGTGGATAATATCTTTATGTGCATCCCTAAATGGTAATATCTCATCCAGGTTCTCAAAAAATATTTCGATGAGTTTAGGATCAAAATGCTCTCCACTCTTCTCTTTTAAAAATTCAAATATCTTTTGATCATCCCACTTCTTCTTATAGACTCTATCACTTCCAAGTGCATCAAACACATCTGCAATTGCTGTTATCCTTGCATAGATATGGATATCTTCTCCCTTTAAACCTAGTGGATATCCTTTTCCATTATACATTTCATGGTGTTCTTTAGAGACGATGGCAGCAGTTTGAAGAATCTTTTTATTTGAATGTTTCAACATGTCATATCCCAATGAAGTATGTGTTTTCATGATCTCAAACTCTTCATCATTCAATTTCCCGGGTTTATTGAGAATTGTATCGGGTATCCCAACCTTTCCTATGTCATGCATCGGTGATGCGAGTTTCAGCATCTCAGCTTCTTCCTCGCTCAATCCATATTTAAGTGCCAAGATCTTTGAGTACTCTGCAACCCTTTTTACATGATTTCCCGTCTCCTTGCTTCGTCTCTCAGCGATCTCTCCCATAGCATATATGATCTCTTTCTGAGTGTGTATGATCTCTTCATTGAGTGACTCGATCTGTTCGATCCCCTCTTCTATAGAGTTTGCCATATCTTTTATACTATGAGAGATCTCACCAAGTTCATCTGGTCTGTTTATCGTCTGTGTTTCACTGTAGTTTCCATTTTTAACATTTTGCAAATTATCTATAATGATCTTGGTGTCTTTTTTCAATACATTTTTAAAAACAATTGCCAATGTGATCGCTGCAATTAACATTATTGCACCCATATAGAGTATCTCTACGGAGACATGTTTATCGATGGCACCCTCGAAGCTGTATCTCGTAATGATCAAAATGAGAGTAATAATAGGTGCAAGTGTAAAAATCAGGAATGTCTCTAGAATCCTTTGTGAAAGTCTTTCATTAAATATTGTAAATTCTTTATCAATCGCAATCTTTTTGTACCTTACTTCAAAAAGTATATATTCAAGCTGCGACATAATACCACCGCCCAATATTACATAAGAAGTAAAAAGTCTAAAATGGCTTCCCATAGGAAAATCGGTATATAAAGTTGCATGCAATACAAGAGCGCTGATTCCCGCTAGCACCCAGGAGATAATCGAGAGAAAATATGCCTGCCGTGGAAGGGAAACATTTTTCCATGGATTTGAAAACCCAAAATATAAAAGTTCTCTGTATATCATATGCAGGATAAAGATAAATCCCAAATTTCTAAGCAGCACTTCCGTTTGCAGACCATCAATAAATGGACAGATGCTTGTACCGTAAGTCTTTAAAAAAAGTAATGACGAGAGTGAAATCACTCCTAAAATAATTCGGACTTTGAAGTTGATCAGGTCAGTCACTCTATACTGCATAGTTACTCCTTTGAACTCTTATTTAAATGCTACTCCATCTTTAATGAAAAAAGTATCCTGTCTTAACTCTAGAGAACCATAACTGTTCTTCACTCTGTATCGACATACAGTTGTCCACCCTTTTTCACTTTCTCTGATAGGTCCACACCTCTCTTCTTCAAGAGAATCACGGTTTTCGAGTGTTTTATCCCAATAGTTATATATAGCGGATGGTACACCTGTACTGTACTTACCATATGGCTTTAGTCCGAACTTTTCTTCTAACTTTTTTTGTTCTGCAGATTCAGCTGCAAGCCCTTTTGCTCTTTCATGATTTTGTTCTGAGATCTGAGCATCTACAGGAGATTCAGTTGTACTGGTATGTTGTTTCATCCATAAAGGCTCTGTTATGTAAAGTCCGAACAAGAGTAGTGCAAACAGAATATATTTCAAGATTGACATTGAACTTCCTTTTGTTTCATCTAAAAGCATATTCTAGCATCATTTCAATAATTTGTGTTTTTTTCATCTTTGTCTATAATATAAGCTAATAAGATGTAGTATAATATAGATAGTTAATAAGAATGAGGGGGAAATATGTCTATAACACATAATTTGGAGCAGAAATTAAACAATTGGCTTACTTTACTGATCGAAGCAGAGGGAGCTGACCTACATATTAAAAGTGACAGCCAGATCCGTGCCCGTGTAAAAAGTGAAATTGTTCTTTTATCAAAAGAGAAAATTGATGCCAAGACCATTGAAGCACTAGTAAAAATGCTTATAGGTGATGGTTATGAAAAATTTAGAGAGACCAAAGAGTATGATGGTGCCTATGCACTTGATCAACAATATAGATTTAGGGTAAACATCTTCATGCATCTGGGTGGTTATGCCCTAGCTTTCCGTCTTATCCCTTCTTATATTAGGACTATTGAAGAGTTGAACCTCCCTACTGCCCTACATAAGCTTGCACATCTTCGTCGTGGACTGGTTCTTGTGACCGGAACAACAGGAAGTGGTAAATCAACTACGCTTGCCAGTATTATTGAAGAGCTTAACAAAACCTATAGTCATCATATAATCACTATCGAAGATCCTATCGAGTATGTACATGCCGATGCAAAGAGTATTGTAGAACAGCGTGAGCTTGGACTCCATACGAATAGTTTTGACAGAGCACTACGTGCTGCAATGCGTGAAGACCCGGATGTCATTGTGGTCGGTGAGATACGTGATCTTGCAACTGCTGAAAGTATATTGCAGGCTGTAAACACCGGTCACCTTGTCTTCTCAACTGTACATACATTGGATGCACGTGAGACGGTTGACAGACTTATAGCTATCTTCCCTACTGAAGAGCAAAACCGTGTACGTGAAACACTTGCATCAACACTCGAAGCTGTCATATCACAGCGTCTTCTTGAAGGAATTTCCGGACAGATGCTTCCAGCTGTAGAGATGATGTTCAAAAGTCCTCAAATTCAAGAACTTATACGTAACAGACGTGATAGTGAGATCCCTGATGCCATCGAAAAAGAAGGTATAAGTTTTGATTCTGTTACCTTTAATCGAGCGCTATTTGACCTTACATTGGCTGAAAAGATCACAGAAGAACAAGCATATCAATATGCAAGCAGTCCGGCTGACCTTAAATTAATGTTTACTGTCAGTACAGAATATGAAGAAAAATTCAAATCAAATAAAATAGATGACACACCAATGCTCAAAGATGAACAATAATACATAGCGGAGTTTCGACTCCAGCTATAATACACTTCTCATTTCATACCCTAAAACTTATAACATACGTTATTTTAACTTCATTCATAATTCACAATACAGTGTTATAATATGAATATAGCTATGTTTATTGCCGTATTACAATAAATATATAAAATGAGGGAGTAACTAATGTATAGAAAGAAAATGGCATATCTGTTTATGGTTTTGGCCGGTCTGATGTTTATCGGTTGTGGAGGCGGTTCTAGTCCTGGAGACAGTAACACTCCGCCTATTGATGTTATTCCTCCTGTTATAGATGAAACTCCACCTATTGAGACCACACCACCTGTTGATACTACATCGCCATCAGATAACAATCTTACACTAGATGATTTTGAAGATGCGACACTTCATGATCCTTCTTTCAAATCAACGCATTTCAGTGGTTCACAAAACTGTGCTCAATGTCATGACGGAATTACCGATGCAAGTAATGGCAAAGATGTTTCTATCGTTCAGGCATGGAAAGGTACTATGATGGACCATGCGGCTATCGACCCTCTCTATTTAGCAAAAGTGGCCAGTGAAATACAGCGTAATCCAGGTTTTCAAGAAGTGATTGAAGATAAATGTAGCCGTTGCCATATGCCTATGGCAAATGTTGAAGCAGGTTTCGCCGGTGATACGATAGCAATGTTTGGCGATGGATTCCTGAATCCTGAAAACCCTCATTATGATGCTGCGAGAGAAGGCGTAAGCTGTACCTTATGCCATCAGATAGAAAATACTCAGCAACTAGGAACAGCTGAAGGCTCTTCAGGTGAATTTGTTATTGCAGAAAACTTTGGGACTGATAGAGTTACCTACGGTCCATATACTAATCCGAAAACAGGACCTATGGTAAACAATGTAGAATTCACACCAAAATACAGTGCACATATGAATGATTCTAAACTCTGTTCTACCTGTCATAATCTTGATACACCAGTGATTGATATTCAAACAAATACTCTCAATGGGTCAATTTTCCCTGAACAGGCAGTATACACTGAGTGGGAATTTAGTGACTTTAATGGTACAAAAAGCTGTCAAGAGTGTCATATGCCTCAAAGTGAAGGTAGTGTGATCATTTCTACAGCAGGAAATGTAGGTGAAAGAGCTCCATTCTATCAGCACAAATTCCTTGGTGCCAATACCTATATGCTTGACATTATCAAAAATAATAGTGCTAAATTAGGTTCCTTTGCAGATACAGCTACATTCGAAAAAAGTATTGCAAATACCAAAGATTTCCTCAAGGCATCTGCCGATGTCAATATTACCAGTACAAATTTTGATATTGACACATTGGAGTTTTCAGTAAAAGTGACTAACCATAGTGGTCACAAATTCCCTACAAGTATTCCGATTCGTCGTGCGTGGTTGCATGTGACGGTGAGACATACTGCTGATCAGTCAATTGTCTTTGAATCAGGTAGAATGAATGATAATAACCAGATCGTCGGTGTCGATGATTCTACTGCTTCTAACTATCAAGAACACCATGAGGAGATCGATGATGCTTCTGAAGTTCAAGTTTATGAAGGAATTATGCTCGATACTGCCGGAAACCAAACATACACATTCTTGAATGCTTCAAGCTATGCGAAAGATAACCGCATCTTGCCAATGGGGTACAGAAGTGATACGCCTGCAAGTGCCCAAGCTTATGGTAAAGCGCTTGATGATGATGATTTTGTTGGGGGAAGCGACAGTGTAAATTATGAAGTAAGCGGTCTTCCTGTTGGGGAGTATGAAATAACTGTTACACTTAAATACCAAACAGTCTCATACGGATTCATGCAAGATCTCTATAAAGATGCTAATTTAACTGAAGTTGCATTAATGAAAGTATTAGATACTAATGCGAAAATACGTTTTGAGGATATCTCGACAGATACAGTGACCATCCCTTAAAAAAGGGGTGGTTAAGCGGTCGCTTCGTGAATAGCTCTCTTAGAGCTATTCCAAGCACTACTTGTGTCTTGCTTGACTCCACTCCAGGTTTTTGAACATCCTGACATGATCAAACCTATGCTCATCAATAGTGCTAAAAGTGTTATTTTCTTCATATAATGATCCTTTTTTCTAGAATTATATCAAACTGTTTAGTAAAATCATTGATCAGTAGAAGACGCTTCTAGATCAGGTTTTCTACTTGGTTTCTCTACTACTTTTGCAAGTATCTCAACATAACACTCTTTGGCTCCTGTAGCTTTAACTGCATCAAGCGCTTTAATAAGACCATCATACTCTACCACTTCAGCAGTATCGGGAGTTGCACCAACTTTACAATCAAAATCCCAATAGGTTTTCTCAGCATCATCAAGCTTTTTTTTCTTCTCACGTTTAACATACTTTCGTATCTCATGCTTTACTGCTTCAAGTACACGATCTTCATGTTTTTTTGCATCTGTGAGTTTAAATACTTTCTTCATTTTTATCCTTACGATCTTTTTCTATTTTGATTTTTGTTTCTTCTGTTACTTCTGCCACTATCATGGTTTTTGCCATTGTTAGACGATGTACTGTTTTTACGAGGTTTATTAGCAGAATTCCCTCTTCCTCTACCATTTTGTATAGGCTCAGCCTGTATGTTCGGATCAGGTCTAAATGCCGGGATATCCACCTTTTCAATCTCAAATTTGATGAACTTCTCAATGTCATGAAGCAGTTTATGTTCATCTATACACACCAATGATACTGCCTCACCACTCTGCCCTGCTCGCCCTGTTCTACCTATACGATGTACATAGTCTTCAGGCACATTCGGAAGTTCGTAATTGACCACATGTGGTAACTGATCTATGTCTAGTCCCCTTGCAGCAATGTCAGTAGCTACCAGTACACGAACTTCATTCGCTTTAAAAGAGGCCAAAGCTTTGGTTCTTGCTCCCTGGCTCTTGTTTCCATGTATAGCAGCAGCAGATATTCCGGACTCTTCAAGTGCTTTGGTCAACTTATTTGCACCATGTTTCGTACGGGTAAATACTAGAACCTGTCTCCAATCTTTGATCTTTATCAGTTGAGAAAGCAACTCTCTCTTACGTCTTTTATCTACAAAATGTACTACTTGTGCTATCTGATCGGCTGTCTCATTCTGACGGGCTACTTCTACAAGAACCGGACTTTTTAAAAGACTTGATGCCAATGCTTTAATCTCTGGTGAGAATGTTGCAGAAAAAAGCAGTGTCTGTCTTTTCTTTGGCATAAGCTTCATAAGCTTTTTTATATCATGGATGAATCCCATATCAAGCATACGATCAGCCTCATCCAATACCAGTGTTTCAAGCGCAGAAAAATTGATCCCTTTTTGACCTGCAATATCAAGTAGTCTTCCTGGAGTAGCGATAACAATGTCCACTCCCTTACGTATCTTTGCAAGTTGAGGATTGATGCCGACACCTCCAAAGATAACAGTAGATGTATATGGAACAAATCTACCATAGGTTTCGATGCTCTGAGCGACTTGTGCTGCAAGTTCACGTGTAGGCACTAGCACTAATGCACGTATCTGTTTCTTTTGCATTTTTGGTTCAGATCGTGAAAGTCTTTCAAGCAGTGGAAGTGTGAAACCCGCTGTTTTCCCAGTACCTGTCTGTGCTGCAGCTAAGACATCTTTTCCCTCTATCACAACAGGAATGGCTTGTAATTGTATAGGTGTCGGTGTATCGTATCCCTGCTCTTTTATCGCTTTTAAAAGAGGATCGGATAATCCCAAGTTTGTAAATGGCATATTTTGTTAACCTTTATTGACCGTGCCTTCCTTCTATCTATGAGGTCGGTCCTAGGCTATGAAATATTATGGATCTTAATAATTGAAAGCGTCGACCGATGTACGCTTTTGTGTTCATATTATAGCGTAATTTAATCGTTTTAATAACTTTTATTTAAGTCACTGCACTAACATCAATTTGAATTTAAAATTATAATTTTATTTGATACAATATATGAATATCAAAAACTTAGGAGATCATAATGGCAGAAGAGCAATTTGAAAAATTGGAAAAGATCGTATATGACAATGACCTCGAAGCATTCAAGCAAGAGTTTGAAAATGGATTGGATGTCAATATCCAAAACAAATACGGATGGACACCGCTTCATATAGCTATTAGGAGAGACAGGAGAGACATGGTTGCGTATCTCCTGGATAAAGGTGCTGACATTGATAAAGTGGATGGTGTAGGATGGACACCGCTTATGGAAGCTGTGATGGATGATATGCCTGAACTGTGCGGTTATCTCATTGAAAAAGGAGCGGATGTCACTATAGCAAATCAAAGAGGCGGAACAGCTTCATTGCTTGTTAAAAAGTTTGGACGAACCTCAATGCAAAAATACTTCCAATAATAGTATCCAATGTCGCATAGCCATAGTCACCATCACAATGAGGTAAACAACTATAACCGTTCTTTTGGCATCGGAATTGCCCTGAATGTTTTTTTTGTCATTATCGAGGTAACTTACGGGCTTCTGGCAGGTTCATTGGCCTTAATAGCTGATGCAGGTCATAATCTAAGTGATGTAATGAGTCTGTTACTCGCCTGGGGGGCCTACTATTTGGCAAAAAAACAGCCAACTGCAAAAAGGACCTATGGATTACGTAAAGTAACCATTATGGCCTCTTTGCTCTCAGCCGTTTTACTATTTGTCGCGCTTGGGGGTATAGCCTGGGAATCAATACAACGATTCTCATCACCACAACCGGTAGATGGTGTCATAATTATTGTGGTCGCAGCTATTGGGGTGGTTATCAATACACTTACTGCACTTCTCTTTGTAAAGGGACAAAAACATGACCTGAACATCAGAGCAGCCTTTTTACATATGGCTGCAGATGCTGCTATCTCACTAGGTGTGGTCATCGCCGGTGTCGCGATCCTGTTTACGGGTTGGTTATGGCTTGACCCGCTTCTAAGTCTTTTGATAGTTGTTGTAATACTACTAAGCACATGGGGCTTGCTTAGAGATTCAATCGATCTTTCTATCGATGCTGTCCCGCAAAACATTGATCTTCATGAGGTCAAAGCGTATCTGCTTAGTCTGACCAATGTCACAGATCTGCATGACCTTCATATATGGGCTTTAAGTACTACAGAAAATGCACTGACCGTACATTTGGTGACAACGGATTCTTTGATCTATAATCATTTTATCCAGGAGATACAGGAACATCTGCATCACCACTTTAACATTACACATGTAACCATTCAAATGGAAAATGCATCCGGAGACTACATTTGCAAGCTAAACAGCGATGAGTATAAATTTTAACTTTCGCTATGCTGCTTTTAATATAGCACTCTGAAAAGCACCTAGTTGCGTTTTATTTCGATTTTTTAGTGTATTGTAAACTTCTACTACATCACTAGGCATACCTACAGATGCCTGTTCAAGGTCTTCAATATCTGTTGCTTCAAGAAACTCACCTACTTCCAATGCATCAAGCAGTGAACGTTTTCCTTTTTCAGTACATTCATCATAGAGTGCCTGAAGTACCGGTGAATCAAATTCACCCACTACCTCTTCATTGATCTTTGAAGTTTCAACTCCATACTTATCACAGAGTTCCCTTGCACAATCGACATGTCTCTGCTCTGTATATCTTAATAATGCAAAAGTACTTTCATTTTTATGGATCTGACTCAAAGTAGTATAGACATCTCTTGCTACCTTTTCTTCTTGATAAATGAAAAAAAGCATATCTTTTTGTTCTTCTGTCAAAATGGCAATTGTATCAGGTTTAATACTCATGATTGAAATCCTTTTTATTCTTCTTTTTACACTGTTATTATAAAAAAGAAGTATGAACTATGCATGAAGAGATATCAATAGCGATTATGGTAGAATAATAGACAATGAAATAGTGCATAGTACCTGGAGGTTTTGAATGAAAAATATTTTACTGGTTGTTTTGTTGAGTTCATATGGACTTGCTTCTGAAAAGAAGCAGAGCACGTATGTATGTGAATTCCCTACTTACACTACTCAGAAAGGTACATTCCAAAGTGATCCTGCAGTACGATTCACTATAGTAGCCAATGATGTAAATGGTACCTATACGTTAACAGGGTCCAGGGGTCAATCCGTGGGGAATATCATCAAAGGAGACAAAGGACTCTCTTTTATCAAAGTGACCAAACTTGGAAATATCACAACAACGACCATGACCATGGTTCCACCATATGATAAAGAGCAAACAGCTGTTCACAGTAGAAATATCCTCGCAGGTGGAAAACTCTTAGCAAGTCAATACTATGGTACCTGTCATAAAGTAGATGAGATTCAAATAAAGAAAGTACGTATTGAGATCTCAGAAGAGAAACGTGAAAAGATGTATAAGGTCTTAAAGATCAAAAAAGCATTGAAAAGACTACCAAAAAGTGATGCCAAGTACGTCAATGATGCACTGAATGGTATATTCCCATCCAGACTTGAAATGGAAGCAGATATGAGTATAGAGGGGATGATCCTCGTATCTAAGATCATGGATTATGCAACGAAAAACAAATGAGAAGATGTCAATTTGACATATTTTGCATTCCGATTTTGAAAATAGTGTAACATTAGGTATATCTATAAAAGGAGCCAATGGTGGATGGTATGATCAAAGTAAGTTACACCGTGATGTGTAAAAATGATGTGAACAAAGAGTTAAGCCTGACAGATATACTTGCCAATGAAAAAGTTGCCAAGGCGATCAAGAGTGAGTTTGCCAAAGGGCTGCGAAATCTTGCATTATCCCATAAAGAAGATGCAGAAGTTTTTTTAAAAACACAAAAAGAGATATTTGAAGTCACTGTCAGTAAAAATGACTTTGCAGACCTGCTGGAACTGGCAGAAGAAGATGCACGTAAACACAAGCGCATCAAAAAAGAGTGTGATGGTGTGGAATTGGTTGATATTTTAACACTGGATTAGGAGTAAGAACACCCATTTCATGCTATACTTACTTAAAATACATCTCTTACTCTAAAAGTAAGATAGATAAAAAAGAAACTATGGCAAAGAAAAAGAAAAAATACTTTATCAAACTCAACAACAAAATTCGAAACTATTTTAACGGCCAACCTTTTGATGAGGGTGTCACTACATTAGATGAAGACAAACTCATTGAACTTATCATGCTGCTTGACATCACTCTTCCTGCAAATACCAAAGAGGAGATGGTACGTGCACTTAGACGTATCTGGAGCGAAGGTGAAGCTATTTCCAGGGAGAAGATCGTCTCTTATCTTACACAAAGCTATAAACCTGTATCCCGCTCTTCAAATAACAAACGTCCTTTGGACAAGGTGGAAAAGATACTTCAACTTCTGGGTGATGCAAGTTATACAAAACATGAAGAGAATTTACTTCTTGAAGCATTTATAGACGTTAAGAACTCCAAGATAACTGAAGAGAAAGTACTCAATAAACTTTCCTATCTGCGTATGAAAACAAAACTACACGAGTTAGAGAAATCGTTAGACGTCGTTTTCAATTCCCTTAATGAAATGGAGTTTTACCATAGCTTTTCGTTTGCATTGGAAAATATAGATTTTAACAAACTTCTTTTATGTACAACGCAGACGCTGGATATGGATGAACTATGGAGTTTAAACGATGAAGAGATCATCACTAAGCTCCAAGAGGTGAAAGAAGCTACTGTCATGAGTAAAAATGAAGAGATAGCAGAATTCCTTAAACATATTAAAGGCTCAGAGCACTGCTATTTGTCAGAAAAAGAGATCCATAACGCACTCAAAAGTATGCCCCCTGAATCACTTCTCTATCACGCACCTATTCCATTTGAGAGCATTGAAAATATATTGATGAAGATCAGTGACAAATATGATGTATTTGAAAGCAGGGATCATATTATTATTGAGAAAGAGAAATTTCATGATCTTTTTGGGACCACCCTCTTCTATCTTACCTCAGTCTCCTATGAAAAACCTTTTATCTACAATCTCATCTGGAGAGGTGAAGAACCTCCTGTAAAAGAAGACATTAACCGAGTCAATGATGACCTCCTTGCACACTTCAAAGTAGCTGTAAATGATATATTTGAAGATATGAAAGAAGAGAGTGAGAAGCTTGATATATCTGAAGAAACAATGCATGAATTCATCGTTCGTTTCCTTGAGCCTCAAATACGCTCATCTGGAGTCTTAAAGTTCAAAGAGAAAAGTAAAAGACGAATTCTCTTCCATTTTGGTGAATACATCAAACCGCTGCGTGAAAAGCAAAAACGTGAAGAGTTACTTGCAAAGACCATTCGTGACTTTAAAAACCTCTTTCCGCTTGCACGGGAACTCAAGAGAAAGATCATCTTTCATGTCGGGCCTACCAATTCAGGAAAAACCTATCAGGCACTTAGAACACTAAAGGAAGCTTCTACAGGCTACTACCTGGCTCCACTTCGTCTTCTTGCGCTTGAAGGGTATGAGAACCTTAAAAAGGATGGTGTACCGGTCTCACTTATCACAGGAGAAGAAGAGATCATAGATGAAGAGTCAACACATATCTCTTCGACCATTGAGATGATGAATGCCTCAGTCGATGTCGATGTATGTGTCATAGATGAGATACAGATGATATCTGACCGTGATAGAGGATGGGCATGGGCCAATGCGCTCATAGGTGCACCAGCCAAGAAAGTGATACTCACTGGTTCAAGCAATGCACTTAAAGCAGTACAAGAACTCTGCAACTATCTGGAAGAAGAGTTAGAAGTAGTTCATTTCAAACGTAAAAATGAACTGGTCATGTTATCTAAACATACTTCTATGAAACGCATAGAACCTCAAACTGCAGTAGTGGCTTTTTCAAGACGAGATGTACTTTCACTCAAACAACAGCTTAGCGAAAAATACTCTGTCTCAGTCGTATATGGAAACCTTTCACCTGAAGTCAGACGTGAAGAGGCTAGACGTTTTAGAGAGGGAGAGAGTCAAATACTGGTAGCAACAGATGCGATTGCCATGGGACTTAACCTTCCTATCAAAACCCTGCTCTTTTCCAAAGATAACAAGTTTGATGGATTACGCAGACGTGAACTTCTACCGACTGAAGTACTACAGATCTCCGGACGTGCCGGACGTTACGGATATGAAGAGAAAGGGTATGTAGGTGCATTAGATGAAAATGCTTTAAGTACGATTACATCCACTTTTCATACGCCACTTCCTGATCTTGAACTTCCTGTCTCGGTCATGGCAAGCCTGGAACATGTAATGCTAATAGGTGAGATCCTTGAGACTGAAAATATACTGGATATTTTGGAATTCTTTGCAGACAACATGCAATTTGAAGGGCCGTTCGTCGCAGCAAATATCGACTCCATGCTTGAGATCGCAGCCATCGTTGCAGAATATGACCTGGATCTAAAAACTCGTTTTTATCTCTCTTGTGCGCCTGCAAGTATCTCTTCACCTTACATTGAGTCTGTTTTCCATCGTTACATACGACAGATAGAGGCTGGTGGAAAAGTACTCTACATCCCTCCGCGTGATCTACCTGCTTTTGCACAGACCAATGACATGCTGCTTAATGCTGAAGACAGGGTAAGAGAGATATCGTTGTACTTATGGCTCTCTTTTAAATTTCCAGATATCTTTCAAGATACTGCACAAGCTATAGCTGCAAGAGTGAGACTCAATAATTTTATAGAGAATTCACTTCGTCAGGGACACTTCACAAAGCAATGTCGTAAATGTGGCAAGGTACTCGATTTCTCATATAGATTTTCTATATGTGATCAATGTCATACGCAAAATAAAAGAGGCTCAGGATCATCCTCATATGGTGGCTATCGCGGACGTAAAAGAAGGTAAAACATGAAACACTATTTTGATAAAGAGTTTGATCTAAGATATTTTGAAATGAATGAAAACGGTGTAGCTTCACCAACGACCATGTTAACGCTACTCGAAGAGACAGCTGCTGATCACTGCTACTCTATCGGACATAGCCTCTATGACCTTCTCAAGCAAAATGTGGGGTGGGTACTTCTTTCCGGTACGCTTCAAATGGATCGATATCCACGTTATAAAGAGAAGATCACCATTAGAACTTGGATCTCAAGCTACAAATCGATCAGAGGTTTTAGAGAGAACGTCATCTATGATGCAGCAAATAACATCATTGGCAAAGCCAAAGGATTATGGGTTTTCTACGATATTCAAAAAAAACGACCGGCAAAAATATGGGATGAGTTCAAAAACAAATGGCCTGTACATGAAGAAGACTCCATTACACATAACATCACCCAGAAGATCCAACCAATCGAGTCAATATCTGCAGACATTAATAAACAATTCAATGTGAATCTGTATGACACAGATACAAATGAACACGTCAATAACATCAGATACTTACAGTGGCTTATGGAGTCACTTCCTGAGCATATTTCCAATGAGTATTATCTGCATTCCATCGATGGTCGTTTCATTACAGAAGCACAATACGGTGATACCATCATATCTTCAACAGTAAAAGGTGAAGAAGAGAACTCATTTATACATACTATCAAAACCAAAGATGATCACAAGGTCTGTGCAACCGGAAAGACATTTTGGAAAAAAATAGAAAAATAATATAATATATTGAATCTATAATGAGGAATGAGCGTGAAGCGATTACAGATCTATATAATCTTTTGTTTAACATTTTTTACTCATCTATATGCCTATGATCTCTCTCATATGGTAGATACAAATATATCTCAAGAAGATACAAACGCAACAAATGTTCAAATACAAAAACCAAGAAAAGTATCAAGAAGTCTCTACAAAAAATTCGAAGACATATTCTCAGACTATGATGATAGTTGGGTAGAGAACATGTTCACCTTCAGTGCTGACATTATGGTGCCAGATGAAATGATCCTCTCAACAAAAGAAGTACTCAATAGCAGACTGGATCAAAAATATGGTTCCACAAAAGAGCATATCCCCAAGATCATGGGTACTGATGCATATAACTGGTTATTGACATCAGCCTATTATCAATTTCAAGATATTTCGCGTCTCACAGATGAACTGTGGAATGAGGAGTGTGAAGCCGGCAACTTTATTTATGACAGCAGTATAGAACCCAAAAAGCCTAACCTTGAACTCAAAGCTGATGACAAAAATGCACGGGGTGTGACCAAGAATGGCATCGTACTGCCTATCAATCTTAATTTTCCCCATGCCTTTTATCCTTATGCCGCAAGACCAGACGGATGTAGTGCTGAAGGGCTTCATGATGTATATGAAGAGATTAACAGAGTATTTAATGATGATAAATGGATCGAAAAGGCATGTGATACACACGATAAATGCTATTATACAGAAGATACGACCTCTAAAGAGTGTAATGAGCAGTTTATACTTGATGCTACAGAAGCATGTCATAATATCAGTGGAAAAGATACCGTCATCTTCATGGGTACGAGAAATACACTTTGCGGTATAAAGGCTCTAGCTGTAGCAGCGATTGCTAATGCCTGTTCTGAAAAGTATTTTAAAGAAGCACAAAAAAAACAAAAAGCATATAACCAATGGGTTAAACGCTATGAAAAAGCATATCTAAAAGCAAAACAGAATAGATGATTAAGATATTTAAAAAATAACAAGGGTTTGATCAATGGTACAAAAGTTCATCGTAAAAGAGGAGAGCAAACTCTTGGAATTTCTTTTTAAACATCTTGAAGGATGGTCAAAAAAGACTATAAAACAGCGTTTACAAGGTTCAAGTATCGCTGTTAACAGTGAAATTACAACTAAACATAATTTCGCATTAAAAATGGATGATATAGTTGAAGTGGGGGTTGTAAAAAAAGCTTCCTTACAACATCAAAGAGAACAGAAATTAGAGATCATCTATCAAGATAGAGACATCATCGCTATCAATAAGCCTGCAGGACTTTTGTCTGTCGGTAACACAGCAGAAAATAAGCAGCATGCACTCGCGATCCTCAGATCACAACTCTCACGTGGCAAGAACCAAGTGAAACTTTGGCCCGTTCATAGACTTGACAGAGATACATCAGGCGTTCTTCTCTTTGCTACATCTAAAGAGATAAGAGAAGCTGTTATGGATAAATGGCCTGTATCAGAGAAAACATACTTGGCCATAGTTGAAGGTTGTCCGAAAGAAAAGATCGGAACGATTGATCAGCCTTTACGTCCTGATGAAAAAATCTACCATATGCATGTAGGTGAACATCCTGATGCCAAACCAGCTATAACACATTATGAAGTGAAGCAGAGTACTTCTGAACGCTCTTTACTGGAAGTGAAAATTGAAACAGGACGTCAACATCAGATCCGAGCGCATTTGGCATGGCTTGGGCATAGTGTCATCGGTGATGAACGTTATGGAACCAAAGGTGATAGAATGGGACTGCATGCAAAGAAACTGACCATTATTCATCCTGTCAAGAAAACACCTATGCGTTTCGAGGTCGATGCTCCTAGAGACTTTTACTCGCTTTTGAAGTAATACGCTATAATACGCATAATATAGTGTTACAGTAAGGAACTACCATCAAAGCATTTGAAAAACTCAATCTGCATCCCGATATTTTAAAAGCGATAGCCAATACAAAGTTTGAGCAAGCTACTGCTATACAAAATAAGGTCATCCCCCCTGCTCTTAAGGGTTTTGATATACTCGGTGCATCAAAGTCAGGAACAGGTAAAACGGCAGCCTATGTACTGCCACTGCTCAATAAACTTCAAAAAATAGTCAAAAAAGATGAAAAAGTAGTTCGAGCACTTATCATCGTCCCTACCATTGAACTTGCCGACCAGGTGTATCGTACTATTGTTTCCTTTTCAAAGTATCTGGATATCCAAACGGTTAAAGTGCAAGGTGGGTCTAAAAAATCAGATCAGATACATCATCTCAAACAAGGTGCAGACATCGTTGTGGCAACTCCCGGGCGATTACAAGACTTTATCGCTGACAAGAAGATACATCTTGAATATGTCAATACCGTCATACTTGATGAAGCTGATACCATGCTGGAACTTGGTTTCCTTGGGGAGATAAAATCTATACTGAAAAGCTGTACCAAACCAAAACAGATGATGTTCTTCTCAGCAACCATTTCACAGAACATAAAGAAACTCGCCAAAGAGTTTTTACGTGACCCTGCGATAGTGGAAGTAAGCAGCAGACGTGATGTAGTAGACTTCATTAAACACAGAGCCTACAAAGTGGATATCAAACGTAAAGCAGAACTTGCAGCGAAACTTGTGAAAGATATGCAAGGAGAACAAGTGCTTATCTTTGTAAATAAAAAAGAGTCAGCCAACGCGCTTTTTGACTACTTTAAGACTCAAGATATCTGGACGACGGTCATACATGGAGATATAAACAGAGGTGGTCGGGCACGAGCACTAACACTCTTTAAATCCGGGAAATCACAAGTTCTAATCGCTACAGATGTTGCCGCGAGAGGTATAGATATCCCTGAACTCCCGCTGGTCATCAACTATGATCTCCCGCAGGAGACAGACAGCTTTACACACAGAGTTGGAAGAACAGGACGAGCCAACCACAAAGGTGCCGTGATCACCCTTCTTACAACACATGAGTACAACGCCTTCAGCACCATTGAAAAACACTTAAAACTTAACGTCAAACGTGAAATATATGAAGGTTTTGAACTGACTGATAAACAGCCAAGACAGAAACAGCCTAAGAAGAAATCACTGGTTGAACGGAAAGGCGGCATTGACTACCACAAACAGAAGATGCAAAAGAGAAATGCACAAAAGAAAAATGCACAAGCCAAGAAAAAGCCGTCAGGGCGTAAAAAGTAAAATTTAGCTTTTCTTCCTGAACCGTGCAAAAAGCGGGTTGTGATCAGAGAGCCCTTGATTGTCCAAGGCTGAGAACTCAAGAAGCTCCATCCCTCTGTAAAAGATAAAATCCAAATGATTTCCCATAAATGATTTTACTTGATCCATCTGTTGAAAAGGTACTCTATCAAGTGCGAGTTCTTCTTTTACCCTATTGAGCTTTTCTAACCGTTTTTTATTCCAAGAATTAAAATCACCTGCAATGATCATGGGTCCATTATGCTGTTTCATCAATTCCAAAAAACGTTCTAATTCTCTAAAATAGCGTTTATTTTCTCGAAAGTTTATTGCATGAACATTAAGTACCAAAAGTATGCTTCCATCTTCAAAAGGATACGTATTGATCAACAAACTTTTATGAGGACCGAAAAAACTCTCTTTCCCCTCTGAAAGATAGGCTTGAGCATTACCTGATTCTACCCTGCTCGCAGACAATACACCGTAGAACTCTCCACGGTATTCTAAATTTGCTGCAGCATCAAAAGCAAAATCCGGAAGTACACAATGCCTGTCATCTCTAAAATTAGCTTCTTGTAAAAGAATAAAGTCGATCTCTTTAATCCGTGTTAATCTTCTTATAAAAGGTTCAAAACCCGGATGTTTACGATTTTTCTTAAAGACATTCCAGCAAAGTAGACCAAAAGTATTGGGAACAAAGCGTTCACAACTGACACGACATGTACGATGATGAATTTTAGAAGGAACTAACATTAGAGTAAAGGTGCAAACACTTTCATAATATTTTCCAAAGCTTCACGTACCTTGGAAGGTTTCGTCATGCCCCTACTTGAATTGTCGATCAATCCATTCATCCATACTTCTATACTCTCTATGAATTCAGGAGAGTAGACGAATGTGACCACTTCATAGTTTAAAAAAAGACTTCGATTGTCAAAATTTACTGAACCTACCATCCCACCTGAATCATCAAAAAGTATTGCTTTGGCATGAAGCATCTCTCCTTCATATAAGACAACATCCGCACCTATCTCATCAAGTTCACGCATATAAGGGCTTCTTCCCATATCTGCCAACAGGTGATCAGAGTTCTTAGGTGTGATCAGTTTAATATCCACTCCTTTATGATGTGCTATCACCAGAGCCTGTATCATATTTTCATCCGGTACAAAATAAGGCGTGACGATCCAAATACGTTCTTTTGCATTATAAATTGCATTTAAAAGAGCTTCATAGAGTGCATCTGTTGGGATATCAGGACCTGAAGGAACCACTTGAACCTTGCTCTCACCGTCACATATCTCATCAGGTATCAGATCGATCTTCTCTTCTTTTTTTGTTGCAAAGATCCAATCATTTATGAAAATATGATAGAAATGATACACAGAGGGGCCCTTCAGACAATACATAAGATCTTCCCATCGTCTTGTACCATCTGCTTCACCCATATATTCATCACTCAGATTCATACCGCCGCTCAGCAGTGTTGTTTGATCAAAAAGGTAGATCTTACGATGATTTCTGAGATTGATGTAGTTTTGAAATGGGCGTTTCAAAATAGGTGTAAAAAATGCAACTTCTCCTCCTGCCTCTTTAAGCGCCGTAAAACCCTTCTGGTTAAAATAAGCACCAAATGACCCGACAATATCCATGAGCAAACGGACTTTTACACCCTCTGCGGCTTTTTGACTTAAAGCATCTAAGATAGCATATGTAGACTTATCATACTGAAACACATATGTACAGATATCAATAGACCTTTTTGCTCCTTTAATTTCAGCCAGCATGCGCTCAAAGGCCTCCGTATCATGAGTGATCAGTTCAAAATTATTTCCTTTTGATGCAGGAGGCATACCATTTTTTAACAAAAGATTTTGAAAAGCATGTGCTCTGGTAACAGGATCATCATGAGAATCCTGACATACATGATCGAAATTAACATACTCTTTTTTATATTTTGATTCACGTTTACGTATACCGATAAGAAAATAGAGAGGTACAAAAATATATGGCATAAAAAAGATGGTCAGCATCCAAGAGATCATGCTTGTTGGTGAACGTTTTTGATATAGAATGTGACTCAAAGCAGAAAAAATGAGGATTCCACCAACAACTATAAACATGTAAGTAAGTAATAACTGTAAAAGCGTAACGTCGATGGGAAGCTCCTTTTTCCAGGTATCTCTAGAAAACTCTATTAAATTTCATAGATTGATTATAACATAATGAAAACCGCTTAAACAAAAATCACAGTATAATATCTTTATGATAGAAATGATAAAAAACAATAACTTCACACTAGTTCTCTCCGGTGGTGGTGCTCTGGGCATTGCACATTTGGGCGTACTACATGATATGGAGAAACAAGTGCTTATACCAAATGAGATCGTTGGTACAAGTATGGGAGGCATTATTGGTGCCTGTTTGGCTATAGGAATGAAAGAAGCTGAGATCTATGAACAGATCAAAAGTTTTGCCGGTGTCTCCAACTGGATAAAATTTTCCTTTTCAGGCAATGCAGTCGTTGACAATGACAAGCTGGCCGACATATTTGAGCAGATCTTTCAGCAGAGAAAAATGAAAGATACCATGATCCCTCTTAAACTGATAGCTACAAATCTGCTCAATGGTCAAAAGAAAGTCTTTGATGCTTCTGATGATGTCTATATCAAAGATGCCATATTGTGTACTATGGCGATTCCAGGGGTATTTGAGGAACATAAGGTAGATGGTGAAGTCTATGGCGATGGTTTTCTTTGTGAAAATCTTGGCATCAACGAAGCCTCATTTGAAACTGTTCTGGCAGTTGATGTGCTGGGAAAGAATGCATTTGACAATACTATGCCAGATAACTTTTTCAAAACAGTCAATGTACTGGAGATGTTTGAAAAGTCTATAAGGCTTTTGATCTACAATCAAAGTAAAACTCACTTAGAAAATTCAGATAGATCTATCTACCTGCTAGAACCTCAAACCAAAGAGTATAAAACCTATCAGTTTCATAAACATGAAGAGTTACGGTCCCTAGGTTTTGATATTTTATAATATCTAAACATGGGAACTTGTATGCGGCACTTTGATCTTCGTTGCATTGTTCTCTTTTTCCTCTTTTCCATTTTCTTGTTTTAGCACATCACTAGGCTTCTGTTCAATTTTCTCTTTCCCTACCGGTTGAGTGATACTTTTCTTTTTTTCAAGGGTTAAAACAAGTTTACCGTTTTTATACTCACTCTTTAAACTTTTAGGATCAGCATCTTTAGGCATTGTCTCACTGCGTTGCACCATACTGACATAGTGCTGCTGCATTTGCATGTTTGGGTTGTTTGTTTTCTTGACTGTATCTATGGTCGCTTTGAAGTGTAACACGCCATTGTTTATAGAGATATCTATCTGATTATTTGGTCCTTCCGGTATTTGTGTATCGTACTCATAATAAGTACCTTTATCATGGAAAAGAGTATCTGTTTTAGTTCTATTGACAGGTATGAATGTTTGTCTAGTAGGATAGTTCCATAACTGTGTACGCTGATCCATACGCTCCTGCATACGCTCAAAGATCTTATCCATCTCCTTTTGCATCTCCTGCATCTCTCTAAATATGTCATCACCGAACGGATCGCTAAAAAAAGGATCATTTGCCTGTAGTGAAACCATTGCCATAAAAGGCAAAACAAGTAATGAAATCTTCTTCTTTAACATTGTTGTGCTCCTTATAAATTCTAATGTTCTAAAAATTATAAAAAATGTAGGTTAATCGTTTTTTAACATTTTTGACTCATCATATATAAATTAACATATGCGTTTATGTGAAAGATTCATTTTGCCATGTTTAGCTTATTTAGGGTATCATTTATCTCAATAGAAGTATTGGCTTATACGTATTTTATGGAGAATGTCTTGTTTCGAAAATTGATTATCTTTCTATCAATCGTTATCCTAACTGGGTGTGTATCTACACAAAACCATAGTTTTCAGGATACAAAGTCGCACTATTCCGGTAAAGAGATTCTTGTCTGGATGCTTTCAGACATACAGCCTGAGACTACACCCGAACGTAAAGTGTTTGAGGCAGCAGTTGCAGATGTAAATGAAAATATTGGCTCTTTGGATATAGGTATCATCGCTGGAGACCTTCTTAAGTCAAGAAGCAAAGATGATGATTTTTCTTGGTTCATAGAGACTAGAAACAAAGCCAATGTTACAAACTGGTACCAGATTGCAGGAAATCATGATACTCGTTCTGGAGAGATCTTCTACAAATATTTCCCTGGGTCTAAATATTATGCAGTAACATGTGGCAATTTATTATTTCTCTTTTTGTCTGATCAATCCACTAAATCTCGTACAGATATATCCGATGAGACATTTTTATGGTGGAAAAATATGGTAGAGAACAACCAGGACAAGATCATTATCACTGTGAGCCATGCCCAACTCGCAAATAGCGGTCTTACCGCTTCTATTATTCCAAGCAGACTTATTCACAACTCTCAAAGATTTGAAAAAATACTTCAAAAAGAAAAAATTGCCTTATGGGTTTCTGGGCATAGCCATATACCACAGTTCATCTCTGGCCCATCAACTACAAACAAAGATCTAGGTGGTACGTTCTTTGTCAATGTAGGTTCAATCAGCGATGAATACATTTTAGACAGTGAATCACGGTTCTTCTACTTCCATGATGGTTCTAATGTCGTTTGGGTGCGCTCTCGAAACCATAGCAAGCAGTCATTCAGTACTGATCTTGATATGAAAATACCACTTGGAAAAACATTTCTCCTTGGCAATGGCAAACAAGAACTTTTAGAATAACATTAGAGACTTATTTTGTATTTCCCCTGTATGGTCTTGAATATGGGGCCACATAGCTATTACTGTCAAAGTCATATCCAAACGGAATATATGTGTAAGGTAGTTGATAATAATTAAAGACCTTACTTGTTTTGATCCATCCCATCGATGCCAGTACTTCAGATACGTTAATACCTATACCAACATACACCACTCTCTCTTTTTGTTCATAATCATAATAGTTATGATATCCTCGTGAATAATACCCAAGTTGTAGTTCTCCATAACGCAAAAAGCTTGACTCCATACTCTCAAATCCGCTAAACTTCAGTGCAAAAAGATATTTCATAGAATTATATTGGGTAAAGGGATCCTCTTCACTAAAATCCGGTATATATTCTAAACGAAGATCAAGTTTTTTCTTTACAGAAGGGTACTTCTCTCTTATATAGTAAAACCCTGCACCAACGGTATTCATGATTATATCTTCATAAGAGAAGCCTTGTGTTTCACTAAATGAATCTCCTAACTCCATGATCCCTTGAAAAAACCAGGAGCTTAGCGGACCGTAGATCCTAGATTCTTCTTCATCCATTCCCCAGTATTCGTAAAGAGATGCAAACCCAAGAGACAGAATATAGGTAGAGTAGATATGGCCGAGTTTATCAGAGCCACCGTACTTTGTATCATCACCAAACCAGCCTTCATCAGCCATAACAGGATCAGATGTAAAATAGTCCCATTGAGCTATTCCCCAACCAGTCACAATGGCAGCACCGATAAGATTTGTATAGAGAACCCTATAGCGTAGTTCTTCTTCCGTAAGAGGTTTGTCTACAGTGTAGTCAGCAGGTATCGTTGCATTGAAGTCAAACTCTTTTGCCTTGCCAGCTATAAGAATGGTACTAAGGGCAATGATCAAAAGGATATTTTTCATGACGGCTCTTTGTTGCTATATAGGTCTAGATTATAGCGTAATTTATATTATTTGACGTAATGAAAAATATGGGCGCCTAAATTATAGCCTTTTATTATAATTAACTAGATAATCATCGATCAACTTGGTCTTCAAACTCCTACTCATTCCCTGGTGCAGTTTCATAAGTTTTTTA
>Ga0180436_10000766_pt1 | contig 32250 bp, 32 predicted proteins | sample SS_ome_2_FD_132434 | JGI IMG/M metagenome (GOLD analysis project Ga0180436, IMG submission 132434) | Hypersaline lake sediment archaeal communities from the Salton Sea, California, USA - SS_3_S_2 metaG | ecosystem: Environmental > Aquatic > Non-marine Saline and Alkaline > Hypersaline >... | reverse complement strand
ACAGTGTTTTTGCGGAAGGCGAACTGACGGAAAGGGAAAAAGCGCTCATTGCCCTTGCCGTGGCCCATGCCGTTCAATGCCCGTATTGCATCGACGCCTATTCCAATACATGCCTGGAAAAAGGATCGAATCAGGCTGAGATGATGGAGGCTGTCCACGTTGCCACGGCGATACGGGGCGGCGCATCCCTTGTCCACGGGGTGCAGATGCAGAACACTGTGAAAAAGGTATCCATATAAATGACGTCCGTGAGTTTTGCAGAAACACTTTCAAACAACGGCCTTTCGCTTGAAAGGGGGCGCCTGTTGATTCTTCAGGTGAATATCGGGCTGATGTGCAATCAAACATGCGCCCATTGTCATCTGGATGCCGGCCCGGGCCGAAAGGAGATCATGTCTTTGGAGACCATTGACCAGGTGGTTCGGCTCGCTGAATCTTGGGACTTTGCTGCGGTTGACATCACAGGCGGTGCGCCGGAACTTCACCCGGACCTGCCCGCATGTATTGAAAGGCTGTCTCCATTGAAGTCGGAAATTATGCTGAGGTCCAACCTTTCCGTCCTCGCAGAAAAAGGAAGACCTTTCATGGAGCACTTGAAGAGTCACCGGGTGCATCTTGTGGCATCCTTTCCCTCGTTAAATGAATCCCAGGCCGAATCTGTCCGGGGAAGAGGTATGTTCAAATCAAGCGTTGATACCCTGCAGAAGTTAAATAATCTCGGGTACGGCATGCCGGGCTCCGACCTGAAGCTGGACCTGGTGGTCAATCCTGTAGGGGCTTTTTTACCGCCGTCTCAGACGAGTCTTGAAAAGCAGTTTAAAAGAACACTCGGGAGAAAATGGGGCATACACTTTCATCAGCTGTTCAGCTTCGCCAATGTGCCTCTGGGCAGATATAAGTCATGGCTTAAGGCATCCGGGAACTTCGACAAGTATATGGATAAACTGGTGGCGGCATTTAACCCGTCTGCTGTTCCGGGCCTGATGTGCCGCAGTCTGGTATCCGTATCCTGGGACGGCTTTCTTTATGATTGCGATTTTAACCAGGCCGCCGGGCTTTATCAGGGAAACCGGAAAGTGCATATAACCGGGATCAATTCGCTGCCGGTACAGGGAGAACCTGTGGCGACAGGCACTCACTGCTTTACCTGCACGGCGGGTGCGGGGTTTACATGAGGCGGTGCAATAACCACCTGAGGTTCAGGTGAAATAGACTATTTATTAGAAGAGACAGGTGGCGTAAAAAAATGGCAATCAGTGAACCAACAATTAAGACGGAAGACATACTGAAAATTAATGATGACCAATTTAAACCGGAGAACGTATGTATTGTTACCGGGTGCGGAACCGGGATCGGCAGGGCAACCGCCCTGGCTGCCGCTGCAAATGGCCTGACAGTGGCCGGTATCGACATCAACAAAGAGGCCGGCAGCCATACCCGTGAACTGGCAATGGACGTGGGGGGCGAGATGACCTTCATACAGGCGGACCTTACCAATGATGATGATCTCATCCGCTCGGTTCAGGAGGCCTCTGACCAAGGCGCCATTAAATTCCTCGCAAATATAGCCGGTATTCAGCATATTGACGCCGTGGAAAATTTTCCCATGGAGACATACGACCTCATGCAGCGGCTCATGCTGAGGGCGCCGTTTTATCTTTCCAAGCTGGTTATTCCCCGCATGAAAAAAAGCGAGGGGGGAACCGGCGTTATCGCCAACATGGCGTCCATCCATGCGCATATCTGTACGCTGAACAAGCCGGTGTACAATATTACCAAGTTCGGACTCCGGGCGCTCAGCCAGTCTATTTCGGCAGAAGGGGAGGGGAAGATACGGTCCTTCACCGTGAGTACCGGGTTTGTCCAAACACCCCTTGCCATGAATCAGGTGGCGGCGCAGGCCGAACAAAGAGGGATTACCGAAGAGCAGGTGGTGACGGATGTGATGATGGGCAAATCCCGCGTCAAGAAAATGATGACGCCCGTCGGCGTCGCCAATATGTTCATCTATGGTTTTTCAAAACACGCTGAATATCTCGTGGGGGGAGATCTTCTCTTTGACGGCGGGTGTGTGTTGACTTACTGATTGAAGCTTCAGGGGGGCATCTTTATTTTAGCGGCACGATATGCTGCCGGTATAAAAATTCAGGTTGAGACGTTAACGTGATGCGAAGCAGCTTAAACGCCAGGTGCGATGCTGGATGGGCCATCTTATTGAGCTTTGCATGTATTCGACCATTTCTTGCAGGTCTTTTATTTTTCTAAGGGACATGGGCTTATCCTGGATGAAGTTCAGTGCCATAACTGCAAACAGCCTGATTTGATCGTTCAGTTCCGAACCGGGCCCATCTTCATAAAAGGTCTGATAGAAAAGACTTATAGAAACTTCTTCAACTCTTTTTTTTTCCCGGTTTTCAAGATGGTTATCCAAATACCGTCTTGACATATTTATGAGATACTGCAATTTGGCCTCGTCCATAACGCTCCTTGATGTTTTGTTACACTTGTTGACGGGTCATTTTTTCATCTATGCATGACGTCCCGTATTCCACATAACAATGAAACTATTTAAAAATTTCTATGACTTCATAAGGGCTCGTTTCATAGAAACTGTCTGATATAGGGAAATGTTGTCCTTCAGAAATAAAATAATCCTTCAGCTCTTTATCAAAAACCACGAATAGCGGCCGGCTTTGCTTTGATAATTCTTTGGCCTGTTTTATTGCTTCTGCGCGAGTCATGGTGCCTTGTTCTTATTTCACAACATCTTCGGTTTTGGTTATAATTCGAACCAACTGTTAGACAATTATATAAAATTATTAGCAATTTCTGGGCCATTCGATATGGGGTATGACGTAGACAGGTCTATACAAGATATTGGGGAGAAAGCTTTATTATTGAAACAATGACATAATTTTTATATTCGGTTTTACACATTATCAGGTAATAGACTACATAATAAAGTGACGGACACCTCTTATATGCGATTACTTTGTTGTTGGGGGATCGCTTTTTCCAGAGATTAAAATTCCAGACTATATTACATTGCCCTTTTCAAGGGCCATGGCGGACATTGCGCACCTAAAAAAAGAACTAACAAATATAGTTCTCCTTCTAAGAGATCCCGGCGCGTCTATATTTGACTGTTTACAAAATGACACGTTGCGGCAATCTGATAATGGATATTCTGTTAAACATTTCCGCCTCTGCGCAGTAGGGTCCGCTGCTCCGCCTTGCGAATCCGGTCTTCCTGCTCATCCTTGCGCTTTCTGGCGCCTTCCAGTTTTTTGGTCATCTCTTTTGCGTCCGCGGGCTTCAGAAGATAATCATAGGCCCCAAGCTTCATGCCGGTGACGGCCGTGTCTATGGCGCCATGACCGGTCAGGAGAATTACTTCAATTATGGGGTGTCGTTTTTTAATCTCCCGCAGAGTCTCAATCCCGTCCATACCAGGCATTTTAATATCCAGTACTATCACATCGATAGTCTCTCTTTCCAGAATATCAAGGCATTCCTTGCCGCTGTGTGCGGTGAACACGCGCTCACCCATTTCCTGCAGCCGCAGTGAAAACATTTCCACAAAATCCTTTTCATCATCCACAATCAGGACTTTCGTCGGAATTTTAATCATTTTGCTGGTCTCCTTTGATCATATCTAATATATCAAGACACATATCTTTATTATCGCCCATGACCATACAGGCTTCCCTGGTGCGCGGCAGGGTTACCTGAAAAATGGTGCCCTTTCCCACCCGGCTGGATACATCAATTTTCCCACCTATCCGCCCCACAATTCCGGAAGTCACATAAAGTCCGAGTCCGGTCCCTTTGCCCGGCGGCTTGGTGGTAAAAAACGGTTCAAAAATCTTTTCCAGATTTTCCTTTGGAATTCCGGTGCCGTTATCCGCCACTGAAATTTCGGCAAAGGCATCTGTTTCCCGCACAGAAACCGTGATTTTACCGCCGGAAGCCACAGCCGCCAAGGCGTTGGTGATGAGATTAATCAGCACCTGCCGGATGGCATAAGGATCACTCCAGATAATGCCTTTGGCGTTTTCAACATCCTGTGAAACCTCGACTTTTTTATTCTGTGCTTCTTTGTTTACAAATTCAACGGTTTCCGAAATCAGCACCTTTAGATCCGTTTCCGCAAACACGGTTTCCGGCTGACGGACAAAGCCAAGAAGCTGATGAGTAATACGCCGGGCCCGGTCAATGGCGGTTTCAATCTTTCCAATGGCGTTTTCAAAATCCTTCTTTCGGGGCATGGCCGGTGCATCTGTTTTACCTATCAGCAGCCGCATGTATTCAGCGCACTCTTTTATGATGGCCAGCGGATTGTCGATTTCATGGGCAATGCCCGTGGAGAGCGTTCCCAGAGACGCTAGTCGCTCGGTGGCCACCATCTGCTGCTCCATGCGGGCCTTGAATTCGGCTTCATGCTTTTTTTCTTCCTCGCGCCGCCGTTTTTCAAGAGCCTGATTGATTTTCTGCACCAGGTGATCAAATTCCACCGGCTTGGTCAAATAATCAAAAGCGCCTCTTTTAATTCCCTCCACACCATCTGCGGCAGAGGCATGACCCGTTAAGAGAATGACTTCTGTCTTGACAAAATGCTCCCGGATCCATGCCAACACTTCAATACCGCTCATGCCGGGCATTTTCACATCAAGGACCACGACATCCACAGGCTCTTTTTCCATCAGGGCCTGACATTCATCCCCGTTCCCGGCCTCAAATACCGTAAAACCGCGTTTCTGAAGCCGTTTTTTCAAAGGTGAACGAAAATGGGTCTCATCATCCACCAAAAGCAGTCGTGTTTCCGCCATGGCATCCTCTCGGGTTTTTGTTTTGGCCTTTTATATGTTACGGGGTATCAATCCGTCCTTTTAAGATGTTTCCGACCACTCCCTTAATGTCGCGGCGCTGCCATTTTATCAACTTGGTTATCAACTTCCCTATACCCTCTACCTTCCGTCTTCACCCTACACCAACCCAAGGATACGCCACCAGACCGCAGCGACAATCACAACGATGGTAAGCAGCAATGGTGTTGCCACCAGACCGGCTTTGGTGAGATCGGATGCTTTAAAATAACGGTAACTGTAAGAAATGGCGTTTGGCGGACACCCGATGACCAGAAGCAGAGCAAACGAGGTGCACATTCCGAGCCCCAGCGCCAGGATCGTAGGATCGAAGCCTTCCATCTGTGCCATGGGAATTACAATGGGCAGAATGAGCGCCGCGGCCGCCACATTTGCCATGGCATTGGTTACCAGGGCGCCGAACACCCCCATGCCTATGAACAGTACCAGCCAGCCTTTTCCCTGAATCAGCGGGAAAAAGAGATTGGCAAAATAATCCGCAGCCCCGGAATATCCCATGGCAAGCCCCAGAGAAATACCGCCACCAAAAATAAACAGGGCCGTGCCCCATTCCAGACTCTCATTGATGTGTTCCCACTTCAGCACCTGGAACAGCACCAAAGCCGCCACGCCAAGCATACCGGTGATGGAATAATCAATCCCGTGGAGGCCTTTGGTCAACCAGAACGCAAAGGTTATGGTAATTATAACAAGAGTCTTAATTTCCTGGGGTTTCATAGGACCAATCTCTTCATCAAATGCGGGCAATTTATATTTTGGATTGGGCCGGAAAACCAGATACACAATGCCCACTGCTGCGGGTACGGTAAAAATCGCGCCCGGCAATGCATAGAGAATCCACTCAAAAAACGTGATCTCCAGTCCGGTGAATTCCTTTAAAAACGCGGCTGCTACCATGCACCGGCCTCCGCCGATCAATGTTCCCATGCCACCGCTGGAACAGGCAAAGGGCAGGGACAGCATCATGAATTTGGCTGTTGTACTGTTCGGCTCAATGCCGGCGGCCCGCATCATGGGAAGCATGGTGACAATGCCAATGGCGCAGGCCGCGGCATCGTGCATCACACCAGACGCCCACCCGAGGCCGATGGCAAGGATAAAGGTGAACCGGGTCACATTGTTTCCCGCCTTCTTGACGATAAAATATCCCAGCCGTTTGGTGAGACCTGCCTCATTTAATGCAATGGCAAAAATCAGGCAGCACATAATAAAGACCACCACCGGATGCATATACGGGGCCCAGGCATCCTTGGGACTGGCGATCCCCATGATTACCAGAAACACACCAATGCAGATTGCCGCGATTTCCAAAGGAATGGGTTCCACCACAAAAAGGAAAATCAATACCGTAAGAATGACCAGAAACCGCTTGGCCGTGGGTGACAACCCGTCCACATAATCCACTGTGATGTTTGCCGCCTCAAGGTTAGCAGCCTGTTGTTTAAGGAAATCTCCGGTGGATTCCTCTGTTCCCGCTGATTTGGCCTCCAAGACATAGGCGCCGGTTTTTTTGTTGGGTTCGCCGGACAATTCAAAATGATCGGCAACCGCCGCATATAAATTCTGCTGACCATCGCCGGAGATTTTAAACTTTGTGCCTTCCGGCCGGGGAAGCATCAGCACAATAACTCCCAACAACAGCCCGATGCAAAGCTTGAATCCATTTGATTTAAAAAACATCTATCCGCTCCTTATCCGTTTTTCCTGAAATCTAAACCCAAATCTCTTATTTGTTTGTTTCAGTTGAAATGTTTTTTGCATCCGCATACGCTTCATTAATCTTGTTGACCAGGTCAATCAGTTCGCAGGGTTTGGTGAGGTAGTCAACCGCCCCCAGTTTGATGCCCTCACGGGCTGCTTCCTGTGACCCATGCCCTGTCAGCATGATGACTTTCATGTCCAGATCCATCTGATTAAAGACTTTAAGCACCTCAATGCCGTCCATGTCTTCCATCTTGAGATCCAGAATGGCTATATCGAAATCCTGTCCTCGCACTGCTTTGATAGCGTCTCTGCCGCTGCACGCGGTGGTGACATGAAATTTTCTTTTTTTCAGACGGTTGGATAAAACATTAATATACCCTTTTTCATCATCCACCAGTAAAACCCTGATCCCGTCTGTTTCTGCGCAGGCATCGTTTTTTTCTGTTTTCATGATATTCCCTCTGACTCTCTGATCCGGCAAAATAGCAGAGCATTGACGCGTTGACAGCCATGACAAGCCTTATCAGCCACACAAGCGGTTTGAAAGGCATGACATCTGCCGTCAGCATCTGCTTTTTTTCACTTCTTTGGAATCAGTCATACCCGCGTCTTAGCACCAGCTTGTCGATTCTGGCCTGCTCGATCTTGGCATCATGGGATTTCTTTTTCTTTGCCGCCTCGTCCACCTTGGTCACCAGTGTATTGATATCACAGGGCTTCATCAGGTAATCAAACGCTCCAAGCTTCATGCCCTCAATGGCCGTTTCCACAGTGGCATGTCCGGTTAGCATGATAACTTCCTTCAGGGGATAGATCTTTTTGATCTCCTGCAGGGTTTCAATGCCGTCCATTCCCGGCATCTTCACATCCAGGATAATCACATCTAACGTGTCATTTCTTTTCAAAATCTTCAGAGCTTCTTCGCCGCTGAATGCGGAGATAATTTTAAGTCCCCGTTTGTCCAGACGTTTGGTCATGGTCTCAACAAACGGTACCTCATCATCCACCAGCATGACATAAGCCGTTGTCATCATCATTCGTCTCCTTTTTTCATTATCTATTAAATTTCATTACATTTATATTCGTATCGTCTACAAACCGTTATTTTTGAAACGGAATCCAGATGCGAAATCGGGTACCTTTTCCCACCTCACTCTGTACATCGATTTTGCCGCCCATTTTATTGATGATTCCGTAGCAGATGGAAAGCCCCAAACCCGTGCCCTTTCCCACGGGCTTGGTTGTGAAAAACGGGTCAAAAAGACGGGGCAGATTGGCTTCCGGAATCCCGAGACCGTTGTCCTCCACCACAATCACAATGTGGCCGGGTTCAATTTCACTGATCTTGGTTGAGATAGTAATTATGCCCCCGGTTTTTTCCATGGCATCCAAGGCGTTGTTGATGAGGTTCAAAAGCACCTGCTGAATCTCGGACGGTGAAATGGTAATGTACGGAAGTGTTTTCTGGAGGCTGGTTTCAATGGTGACCTTGTTGTATTTGGCCATCTGGGCGGACAGATCGACAATTTCCGTTACAATATCATTGAGCTGTACATCTTTTAGGGTGGAATCGGTTTTTCTGGCGAAACTGAGCAGCTTATGGGTGATTTCCTTGCATCGACAGCCCTGGGTATTAATCTGGGTAAGAGCCCGTTTGAATTCATCCAGGTTTTCGCTTTCGTCAAATTCCTCTTCCTCTAATAAATCCCCGATCCAGCCGGCTTCCTCCACCATAATGGCTACGGGATTGTTGATTTCGTGGGCAATGCCCGCAGCAAGTTCACCGATGGACGCCATTTTACCGGTTTCGATGATCTGCTGGTTCATGCCCTCTTTTTCCTGATCGGCACGGCGGATTCGGCGCACCATGCGCCGGGTTGTGTAACTGGCCATGAAAACAATACCCCCGGCACCAAGAATAAAAATAATGAGCGCCAGCGTGCGCATCCGCCGAAAATCGGAAAACGCGTCGGTTGTCTGTTGCTTGACAATCAGCAGCCATTGGCCGTTCTTCAGACTTCCCACTCCATAAAGATTTTCAACGCCGGTTTCATCCACCCTTTGGGTAGTAAGGATCTTGTTCTTTGTTTTTTCCACAGCATTCCAGAAAAATTCAAATCCGTCCGGCGCGGGTGGAGTATCCATGGCCGGCTGGGTTTGAAACCTGCCTTCCCGGTTTAAAATAAACGCATATCCGGTCTTTCCGAGACGCAAATTCTGCACCAGGGAATTGAATGCCATAAAATCAATGGTGGCCCGAAGAAGAAAATCCCGGACGCCGTCACTATGTTTGACCGCTACAATAAAATGCGGCGTCCCACGAAGCCCCAGAAACACATCACTGATATAGGAATCGGTCTGCCAGGCATTCTTATACCATTCCGCATCCTTGTAATTGGCATTTTCCAGCTTCAAGGGACCGGCATAGGCTGCCTGCATGCCGGAAGCATCCACAATACCCAAGTCCACAAAGACATTACCGTAGCCATGTCGCAGAAACTGAAGTTTCTTCTGAAGAAATTCATCGTCATTAAGTGTTTCAAAGGGTTTTGTCATAACAATGAAACGGATATTGGCCAGTTTTTCATTTAAGAATGAGTCAATATTCTGTTTGTGCTTCTGAACCAGCTCATTCAGATGTGCATAGGTTTTTTCATGATAAGATGCCTGGAAGAGATGAAGCAAAATGCCGATCACCAGCAGCATGGGCGTTAAGGAAACAATGATGGCGCTAAACACCATGTTCCGGTGAAGGGATTGATAATAATGGGTGTTTTTATCCTTGGTCATTCGGTCATTAATTCCTTTTTGATGACAATCCAAGTAACTAAAATCTAAACCGATTTAATTTCGGCAAAAAATAAATAAGAGAAAAAAATATCAAACCCCCCAAAAAAAACAAGCAGAATCGGATCAAATAACGTCTCCATATTCTTTTTTTCCCATCCTGCATTCTTTGAACCGGTGAATAACATCCTAATATCCATATCAAAAATCATAGAACAGAAGTAAATGACCCATAGCCATTTTATGAACAAATCATATTCTTATATTTCATGAACAGTCCTACCGTAGACTTTCAGTATTCATGCTAAAAACATGGCCCCAAAAATTCAATTAAAACCCAGAAATGGTAGCCCTTTGATTGTGAAACTGCGATTCGATTTTTCTATATCATAGGTTTGGGAGATATCGTCCATTGGATTCTCCAGAATTTGATCTCATGGTTTTCGATAAGTCGAGACCTTGTGCTTTTTCCAGAAACCGCTATTTTTACAGGATATAAGCTTTTGGTTGTTTCCTGTTATTTTTTCATATATGTATGGTTTAAAGTAGAAATGACGATATCCCAGACAGGCTATGGAAAAACCACATAAATTCCCTAAAAAGATTACCGCGGTTCTGATATATGGCCGCCCTTTCCTTGTCTTCAGCGGTATGCTGTTTGCTGTGTCCGTTATGCTCACCCGGAGCCCGGTCCTTTATATTCTGGGCGTGACAATGATATTCACCTCAATGATTTTCGACCTGGTGGATGGGTGGTTTGCCGCCCGCTTCAGCCCGGACAGCGCTTTCGCACATCTTGCCGACCGGATAATGGATAAGCTGGTGTACTCCATTATCTTTCCCCTTGTTGCCGTTGGGATGATGTGGCGCCTCCTCTTAAGTTCCCCCGGATACATGAAAGTGGAGCTGCTGCATGCTATATTTGTTCTGTTTTTATGCATCACCGTTCTTGTACGGGACAACTTTGCCTCATTCATGCGAGAGTTTGCCATTCGAAAAGGGCAGGAGCCGGAGCCCACCGAGTTTACCCGACTTCGAACGATTGTGGCCGCACCCCTTGGCGCCCTTTTATATGTCCACGCATTTTATATTCCGGACGGGCCGTCTCTGAAAATCTACTCGTGGATTTCATGGCTGGGATCCATTTCCATACGCGGGTTATTCTTATGCGAGATCATATTTCTCATCATTAATTTTATCTCCATCGCCGGGTACTGCAAAAAATACGGGACCTACTGCCTGGACGACCTCTGCTTGGGGGATACAAAGCTCAGAAGGCGAATTTTAGCCTTTTTCCCCAACGCCCTGACCGTCATGAATGCGATAATGGGGCTTTTGTCCGTGGTGTTTGCTTACCAGGGAAGAATTAAGGAAGCGTTTCTGATTATGATCGGAGCGGCCATTTTTGACAAGCTGGATGGCGCCATGGCCAGGCGACTCGGACTTGCCGATGATGCGCCCCCACCGGACGATAAACTTCACATCACTTTTGGCGGGATAATGGACGATCTCGCAGACACCGTCAGCTTCTGTATCGCTCCCGCATGGATATACTATATCACCCTGTCAGACTATCCGGAGTGCACGTTTTTTGGCATGCCCATAGGGATTATCGCTATGCTTTATGCCGGCTTCGGCGTAATCCGCCTGGTCTATTTTACGCTGGACAAGAGCCCTGTACCGGGATATTTCAAAGGTATGCCGACACCCGCGGCGGCGCTCTATGTTCTCTCTCCGATTATTATTTTTATGGAGTCCGTATCCCAGGGGTCCGGAAATATGTGCTTCTGGCATAACTTCTGCTCGGGGGTGATGATCTCAGCGGCGTTTTTTATGAACTTCTATCCGGCCAGGTACGTTCATGTCGGCCGTTTGATGGACAGAAACCCGTGGATTGGAAAGATTGATATCCCCTTGGTTCTTATTTTTGCACTGACCCCATATCTCGGATATTTCGCATTTGTTCAGCTGTTCCTTTATGCTCTCTCGCCGTTTATAAAAAAAATCATCGCCGGGAAGTAAATGGAACTATCAGTATTTGCCATAGTTATTCTGCTGATGGAGGTGCTGGGCGTTTTTGCAGCCCTGCATGCCGTAATGAACATCAAAACCTCCCAGGGGGCGATTGCCTGGAGTATCTCTCTGGTGACATTCCCCTGGTTTGCCCTGCCGCTTTATGCCATTTTTGCCCGCGATAAATTTCATGGTTATGTGTTGCTTCGCCATGCCAAGGATCAGAAAATACGCTATATCATCGACCAGTGCTCTCTTGATGCACGGGAAGGCGAGATCGTTCAACCCGTCGATTCCGAAATAGAACTGGCCTTGTCACGATTAGCGGACCGCCCGATACTGAAGTTTAACCGCAGTCGGCTTCTCATGGACGGAAAGGAGACCTTTCGCTCAATCTTCGACGCGATTGATGCCGCCGAAGACTATGTTCTGATTGAGTTTTTTATCATACAAGACGACCGGCTGGGCATGGAACTGAAACAACGCCTGATCCGGAAATCCCGGGACAACGTGCGGATCTATTTCCTTTATGATGAAATCGGGAGCTATTCACTTTCCGACGACTATCTGCAGGACATGGAACGGGAAGGGGTTGCCGTCTCTCCTTTTGGAACGACCCGGGGAAGAGCAAACCGTTTTCAGCTCAACTTCCGGAACCACCGTAAAATTGTCGTCGTTGACGGGGTCTGCGCTTTTGTGGGCGGACACAATGTCGGGGATGAATATATATCGGGGCATCCCCGGCTGGGGCCATGGCGGGATACCCATATTAAAGTGGAAGGCCCCATTGTTCAGGCGGTTCAGTTTTCCTTTGTTGAGGACTGGTACTGGGCGACAACGGATATACCGGAGTTGAACTGGGAGCTGAGGAAGGCCGAGGCCGGCGTTGAGGATGCCCTGCTGATACCGTCCGGACCTGCTGACAATATAGAAACCTGCGGTTTGATGTTCACCCAGGCGATCAATTCGGCAAAGGAGCGCATATGGATCTCCAGTCCGTATTTCGTACCCGACCGGCAGATCCTGGCTGCACTGAAACTGGCCGTGCTGCGGGGAGTTGATGTGCGAATTCTGCTTCCGGAAAAGGCCGACCAACGGGTGGTTCATCTTGCATCGCATTCATTTTACCCGAATGTGATTCCCGCCGGTGTAAAGCTGTATCGCTACATGCCGGGGTTCATGCATCAGAAGGTGTTTCTGGTGGACGCCTCCTGTGCGGCAGTGGGTACGGCCAACCTTGACAACCGGTCGTTTCGTTTGAACTTTGAGCTCACCCTGTTGATTTTCAACAACAGTTTTGTGAAAAAGGTCGAAGCCATGCTCCGAAACGATTTTGAAAACAGCCGCTTGGTGGCGATTGAAGAGTACACGAACCGGCGGCTTCCGTTCAGGCTCGCAGTTCGGCTTGCCAGTCTGTTAAGTCCAATATTATAGATACGTTAGTTGTCTATTCAAATTTAGTTTTTGTTAGGGTTTGGGTATCTGTCCTGTTTAAAATTATTCTCACATCCGCGACGGTTGAGCCCTCGCCTTTTTTATGGACCAACAGGGGATTAATATCAAGCTCCTGAATTTGCGGGTGGTCAACCACCAGGTGGGACAAACTCACAAGATGCCGGTGAATACTTTCTAGATCTGATTTCGGTTTTCCGCGAAAACCGTCCAGGAGTGGAAAGCTTTTAATGTTTCTTACCATCCGTCTTGCGTTATTTCTTCCGATGGGGGCCAGCCGGAATACAACATCTTTAAACAGCTCAACGAACACACCGCCCAGCCCGAACATGAGAAGAGGACCAAAATCCGGGTAGCGGTTCATGCCGAGAATGACTTCTTCACCGGCGCCGGCCATTTTCTGGACGAGGACACCTTTTAACTCCGCATCCGGATTGTAGTTTTTGGCGTTTTCCATGATCGTTGAAAATGCGCTTCTGACATCGTCTGCATTTTCAAGGCCCACTTTTACGCCGCCGGCATCTGATTTGTGAATGATCTGTTCGGATACGATTTTTTGAACAACCGGATACCCCATTTCATCGGCCAGTCGAACCGCTTCATCCGCTGTTTCGGCAAGATCCATGGGCAGGACATTGAAGCCATAACAGGACAAGAGCTCTCTTCCCTCAAGTTCACCAAGATAGGTCCGGCCCTTTTTTAAATTAGACTCTATGATTTCTTTTGCCCGCTCCTTGTCGTGGCTGAATTCAAACTGTGCCAGCAGTTGCCGGTCAAGCCACCGCCTGGCCTCGTAGAGTTTCCCTAAAGCTTTGGCTGCATTTTCAGGAAATCTGTAGACAGGGATATGATGCTCCTGGAGATATTTAACCCCGGTCGACACATCCACGATGCCCATGAAACTGCAAATGATGGGTTTTGATGTCCGCTTTGAAATTTTTACAATCGCTTCCGCTGTTCCGATGGCATTGGTCATGGATTGCGGGGTGAGAATCACAATGGCGCCGTTGACATTTTCGTCCTTTATTACGGCATTCAGCGCATTTTCGTATCTGTCCTGCGCTGCATCACCGATAACATCCACCGGGTTATGGATATTGGCCGTGGGCGGAAGGTGGCTGGAAAGGACTTCAATGGTTTCGCTGTTAAACTCAGCCAGCTCAAGCCCCGATGTCACGGTAATATCCGTTGCCACAATTCCGGGGCCGCCCGCATTGGTTACAATGGCAACTTTTTTCCCCTCCGGCATTTTTTTCGATGCAAATGCGATAGCATAGTCGAACAGATCGTTAACCGAATCGACCCGGATAACGCCGGCCTCCTGGAAAATGGCGTCATAGACCGCCTCGGTTCCGGCCAGAGAGCCGGTGTGGGAAGCTGCCGCTTTTGAACCGGCACGGGTTCTTCCCGATTTGATGACGAGAATGGGGGTGGGGCGATCACCTGAAGTGATTTCTTTTACTCGATCAATAAACTCCTGCCCGCTTTTCTTAAGCTCTTCCATGTAAATCATGATAACTTCGGTCTCGAGGTCATGGTGAAAATACTCGAGAAGATCAAGCTCATTTACATCCGCTTTATTGCCGGTGGAGATAAATTTAGAAAATCCAAACCCCCGGTCCGCCGCGAAATCAAGGACGGCCGTACAGAGAGCGCCGCTCTGGGAAATAAACGAAATATTACCCCGCTCCGGCATTCGTGTCGAAAAGCTGGCGTTTAAACGAATGTCGCCGGCAGGGTTTATGACACCCAGGCAGTTCGGCCCCACGAGTCGGATATCGGCTTTTTTGCATAAGTCGACAATCTTGTTTTCTATATCAACTCCTTCACCACCGATTTCCCTGAACCCTGCGGATACAATAACAATGCCCTTTACACCTTTTTCGATGCACTCTTCCACGGAGGCGAGGGCAATTTTAGGCGGCAGAATAATCATGGCGAGATCCACGCTGTCCGGTACATCGAGAAGCGTGGGGTAGGCCTTTATGCAATGTATGGATGTGGCTTTGGGGTTTACCGGATACAACGTTCCCGTGTATCCACCCTTTAAAATATTTTCGAAGATATCATGTCCCACTTTTCCCTGAACCGTTGAAGCACCGAGAACGGCAACTGATTTTGGTGAAAATATCGCATCAAGCTTATCCATTTTTCTCCTGCCTTTTCTTTTTCCAAAGGGGGTTAATGTTCAATATCTATTTAAACGGGCTGATATCGACGCCTCTTAACTGGGCGCGTTTATCAAACCAGGTCATTTCATCAACAGGGGGTGTATCGATCCGGTCTTCCGGCTTTCGAATCAAAGAGATGGCATCCACCTCGCATGTGGTGACACACAGTCCGCAGCCGATGCATTGTGCGGGTATCACTCGGTAGAGGCCATCGGACTCTTCAATGGCATTCACCTGGCAGCGCTCATCCGCGCATATGCCGCAGGCCACGCATTCATCGGGGTCGATCTCGGCATAATAGTGTGCGTTGATGACTTTTGACGCGTCAATCCCCAGTTCGTTGATCCCTCTCAATACGCCGCAACAGCAGCTGCAGCAGTTGCATATGAAAAAATGTCCGGTCTGCATGTTCCAGGTCAAGTGCACGAGGCCTTCTTCCTCGGCCTTGTTTAAAAGCTCATAGGCCTCCTCTTTTGTCATGGTCTTGCCGTAAGGGTGATTGTCGAAGACGCCGGGCACCGGTGCAAAGGCCGTACAAACCTGCATGGGGCGGTCGCATGGAGTACCCACCAGGTTTTTTTCCTTTTTACAAATGCAGTCAAAGTACATCATGGATAGGCTGTTTTCGATGATGGTGGACACTTTCTCGTAGGGCAGGGCTTCCTGAACGCCTTTGATTTCGGATTCAATGGGGATGACCTGCATGAGTTGGGGCTTGGTTGCGAAAAACTGCTTGCCGAACACCTCTCCATACTCTTCGCACATCTCAGCCATTTCCCTGTCCATGTGGGGAAGCTGAAATTCATAAATGCCGAATGCCCACGGGATCATTTTATACAGTTTGGTTCCCCCGAGGTTGATCCCAAAAACCTGGCCCTTTTTCATCATGGCGGTGAGTTTTTCATCCATTTCCTCCACCGGTCGACCGGTTCGCTGGGCTACCTGCTCTGCGGTCTCAAAGTTCAGTTTAAGTTCACAGAACAGCTCCGCTTCATCCGGCGAGAAAATTTTTTTTAGAAGCTTAATTTCGATCCCGCTGTCCGTTGCCGGAAAACCGTTTGGAAGGGTATCAAGAACATTGGCGAGTTTTTTATAGGCATCATCACTCATAAAACGGCTCCTTTACTTTTGGCTCATTACAGACAGTGTAGCGGATATTTGCCCTTTCTCACCTCCAACGGTTATTATTCCGCCATGTTCTCCTTTTTTCAGCATCAGATTGTAGACGTCGGGGCTTTTATTTTCCATTTGAACCGTCCACCCGTTGGCCGTGGCTTTCTTCTTATAGTAGTCATAGACCGTGTCCATGGACTCGGAACCGCAGTTGAGAATGACCTGTGCCATAATGGGAGAGTGCATTGTATTCATGACGGCGGAGCCGGGATACTGGGTAAATTCGGTTTTTATTTTATCCGGCATGTCCGGTCCGGCAAATGAAATGGAAGATACGAACAGAAAAACAGTTAGAAGTAAACCGATGCCCGTTGTTCTCTTTGACATAAAGCGCCTCCTGAGTGTTGGGTTGGCAGTTGAAAGACGGCGGTTTTTTGTTGCAACGTATATCGAAAAAGGACGATGTGTCAAGCGTCCCATGCTGAAACATCGGGCAAAAGAAGGTTCTTTTGATAATGATAAATAACTGGTGTCCGTCCATAAATCGTAGATTTTCGGACTGAGCTATTCAGGTATTGGCTTTCAGCTATTAGTATAACAGATCGTCAATTGCTTTTGGCTACAACCTAATCGCTAAATGCTAACAGCTTCCTTGGTTTACATTTCCAACTAATACTTTGTATAGAAAATAATTGAAGCTTACGCCAAAGCTTTCCTGGAATACTGTGAAAATGAAATAAAATAAATAAAATCAATTAAATATATTATAAATACGATTGTTTCAGGCCTAAATTTGCCTTAAAAAAGCCATTGTAAAGGTTGACAAATATATTGAGTTCAATGTATATAGTATAACATGTTTAGACGATGCGGACATGATAAACCATGAATCCACCTCATCCAGCGTAGCTGATTTCAGTAATGTATATCAGCGGTGCCACCTTTTTTGCATCAATGAAGAAGACACATAAAAACTGTTTAACAGGCGCTTTCAAAAAGAAAGGGAGCAACGTTATGACAACTGTCCATATAAAAAGAGCAAAGAAACGAGCATGGCTTTCTTTTATCTTGTTGCCCGTCATTGTCATTACAACCTTGATCGTCACGGGCGGTGCTGCCCCGGCAGAAGAGATAAACGATATCGATATCACGCTGGAGGTTCGCCGGCGGCTGCAGAACGATGACGGTGTGTCATCGGAGGGAATCGAGGTGTCAGCTAAAAATGGGATCGTCACTCTGAAGGGGTCCGTCGAGCATTTGCTGGCACGGGACAGAGCCGTCGATATCGTCGCCACCATAAAGGGCATACGTTCCGTCATCAACCTCTTGGATGTTGCGCCGGTTGCCAGGACGGATGATCAAATTCGGGCGGACGTCATGCTGGCATTGCTGGACAATCCGGCCACGGACCTGATCGAGATTGACATCGCCGTAAGCGACGGCCGTGTCACCCTCGCCGGCAAAGTGGACTCCTGGCAGGAAGAACAGCTTTGTGTGATGGCGGCAAAAAGTGTGATCGGTGTTAAAGATTTGAAATCCCAAATCAATGTCTCATATAAACCTAATAGGCCGGATCAGGAGATCAAGGCTGATATCAACAACAGACTGGCCTATGATGTATGGGTGGACGATGCCCGTATAGCGGTCAAGGTTGTCCGGGGACATGTTATTTTAAGCGGCGCCGTTGGGAGCCTGGCTGAAAAAAAACGTGCTTCTCGAAACGCCTATGTCGCTGGAGTAAAGTCCATAGAAGATGACCGGTTGCAGGTTGAATGGTTTTTCATGCGTGATAGAATGCGCCGCAGCAAGGCCTATGGTGTGAAGTCGGACGACGAAATTGCCAAGGCCGTCAACACATCCTTTTCCTATGATCCGAGACTGTCCCCTTCCCGGATAATTGTCAGGGTGAATAATGGGATCGCGACATTGGCCGGCAAGGTAGACAATTTCAAGGCCAGGCGTATTGCCGAAGAGGATGCCCGGAACACATTCGGCGTGTGGATGGTCAAGAACCATCTGACGGTGGAGCCGGACCTGATCCCGGAGCCCCACCCAAAACCGTATAGAGATATTGACCTGGCAAAAACGGTTCGCCTGGCGCTGCTCCGGAATCCATATACGCATCAGCATAAGATCGGCGTCAACGTCAACAACCATCGGGTCATGCTCGATGGCACGGTTCGCAACAAATTGATGAAGGCCAAAGCTGAAGATGTGGCCTCGGGTGTCAAAGGGGTGGTCGTTGTAATCAATAATATCAAGGTTGAACGCAACTGGACCCCGAAAAACGATAGTGACATTAAGACGGATATAGAAAACGAACTGTGGTGGAGCGTGTTTGTTGACGAAGACGACATTGCCGTCACCGTGAAGCAGGGGGTGGCCACCCTGGTGGGTGTGGTTGACACCCTGAGGGAACGGCGTGCGGCCACCGTAAATGCCGAGGAGGGCGGTGCCAAAAAGGTGCGCAACCTGTTAAGCGTCCGCTATGGGCCGGCGTCACTGCGACCTTAGTGCCGTCAGCTTGTACCGGTTTTTATCAACTGAACAGAAAAGGGAATATGACTTATGATACCGATCAAAAAAATGATCTGTCCGACGGACTTCAGCGATCCGTCCTATGAAGGCCTCAACACCGCTGTTGAGCTTGCCGAATATTTTGATGCTGAATTGATAGTGCTCCATGTGGTTATACCGATGCCCACGATCATAGGTGTTGATGCACCCACGGGATTTCATGTCCCTGCCGCATTGACGGAGATGGAAAAAAGCGCCGCCGGGATGCTTGAAACCGTTAAAGCCGAACGGTTGCCGGCAGGCGTCAACGCCCGAATGATGGTGCTTGTCGGAAAACCTGCACATAAAATTGCCGAGACAGCTCAAAAAGAAAACGCCGACCTGATTGTCATGGCGACACACGGCGAATCCGGCTGGCAGAGGTTTATTTCAGGCTCGGTAACAGAGCGGGTTGTTCGCAGAACCGAATGCCCCGTTTTGGCCGTACCGGCTCCGGAGAAGGATTCGTCCGGGTAGAGAAGGCGAACAGGTTGAAAGAAAAAAATAATTACAGAAAAAAAATTGAAGATATTGTTGAGATCGAGGAGCATGCGCTGTCACTGGATGAGATTGAATATATTGCGACTGACACGAAGGTCCGGCAGCATTATGAGAAAACGTATGAAGGTCATCTTTATTCTTCAATTCTTATGTCGCTGACTCATAAATCGTTTAGTGAGGATGAAGCAAAAAAATTGTGGAATAAGATCGCAAACCACATGAGGCAATTAAATCATGTTCTCGGACGACATGTTGGAATTGCAGTTGCTTCATTGGACTATCTTTCCAACATTAAAGATGAATTGTCAGAACCCAAAATAATAGAAGAAAACAAAAGCGCTTTTGTTGCCGAGGCCACAACAAGGGATACACTGACAGGTCTGTATTCGAGGGATGTGTTTATGGCCCTGTTAAAAAAAGAGATCGCTCAAGCGGCCCGGCTGAAAAAACCCTTGTGTTTGATCATGATTGATATCGATGACTTTAAAACGGTTAATGACAAACACGGACATCTCAAAGGGGACGATGTGTTGAAAAAAATAGGTTCTATTATCGATGGGACCGTCAGGGATATGGATTTGGCGGCCCGTTATGGCGGGGAAGAGATGGCCGTCATTATGCCCAACACGGATAGTGGTGGCGCCTTTGAAGTCGCCGATCGTATCCGAAACACAATAGAACAAGAGAACTTCGACAACCTTCGTGTAACCGTTAGCATAGGGCTCTGCGAGTACAATGAATTGATCGGCAGCCCCCAAAAGTTGATACAAAATGCAGATGCGGCATTATACAGAGCAAAGGGACAAGGGAAAAACAGGGTGGAAACCCATTTGCCGCAGGCCTAATTATTAATATCATGGATACAAAACCAAGCCGTGAACACCAGGTCAACCCAGAGGAAACCAATGGAGGAGTCACCATGAAATGCCCCGAATGCGAAGAGACAATGGATGTTTTCCGCATAGAGGATGATGTTATACGAGAATGCAATACATGCAGAGGATTATGGTTTAAGCATGGTCAACTTGAAGCCGTCAAAGATGAAGTTATGCCGGAATTGGGTTGGGTTGAAGTTGATAATCTCAAACGGCAGTTTGATTTTATAGCCGGCACGGATGTGTTGTATTGTCCGGCATGCTCCGGGAATGCCTTGACCAAAATTCAAGACCGGCGGACAAGGGCCGAATTCTGTATTTGCTCTCAATGCCGGGGAACATGGCTTGCCACCGGTCAATTCCTGAGCCTCATAAATCTGCTTTTGGATGAAACCAATCAAAAATCCACATCTGAATTGGCCATCATAAGCCTTCGGCAGGCAAAGGAGTTGTTAACAAGCGGTGACTCGAAAGCCTCTGAATGGCAGGATTTGAAATCGGTTCTGTCACTTTTAAAGCATCGCATATTTGTAGATAATCCGAAGCTGAAGAGTATTATTGTCGGGCTTCAGAAATCGTTGCCCTTGTGACGTACCATATAGCCGCAGACTGCAGAATGATAGACGCGGGCTTGATCTTGCGGAGAAAAGTAAAAAGACCAAGGGAAATAATTTCAAGGAGGCATGAGGTCCGCCATTGGCAGGGCCTGATCGCACACACCGGAAATATCGTCGTTGGGATGTTCATAAATATCGTATTCCGGCGGTTATGAACATAATCATAACAATCAGAAAGAAAAAGACGTACAGGAAAAGATACGTGGCCCGTTCAATCTTTTTTTTCCTGTTGATGCGGTTCAGCATGTCGATGGTTTCATTTCTGCCCTGGGGGGCCCGTTCAATGGATAAAAATGCGAGGCTGAATGCCGCCAGCACGCCCGCGATCATAAAAACGGCCCAGTAAATGGTCTCAGCCCTGTCGCCGGCCGGATTTATCCAGAGCCCGGCCGCCCATATTCCGAAGAAGGTGATTGGGAAAACAAACCAGTATTGAGCGATGCGTTTGCTTTTTTCATAGATCAAGATCGTCGAGGCATTCAGGGTCATGGCAATGAAAAGTGCGATGCATATGTCGGTGGTCAAACCAAGTTCCTTTTTTGTTATTCGTTGTTCCGCCGGCGCTGGATATGCGGCCAACCGTCTCCCAAATATACATTGTATTCAATATAAAAGTCAATTGAAAAATCCGTTTAAGATAAGTCCGGTCGATTGTTACAATAAATTTAAAAAATTAATAGTATAATTAATTTAATTGATTAAAATGAAATAGACCATGACCGTGCCGGATGAAGAGATTCGCATAAGGCGGTTGACAATAACATTGAATAGAATATAATGAAAACTTCATATATCGACAAAAAGTGTTAAGACGATGCATGCTGACGACCAGTGAAAAACTGTGAAAAAAAACGCAAAGGGAGCTCCGGGGGAATAGTGGTCGCCAAGGTACCCCGGTGACAGGTTTAACCCAGGTGGATCGATGTCATTTGTATGTAAAACAGGTGTCAATTGCTGGCGAATCGAACACGCAGAAAAATTGCGCTTTATTATTGACGGCTCCGACTACTTTCGGTTCCTTCGCGAGGCGCTGAAAATTGCACAACGGTCGGTTTATATCTTGAGTTGGGATATTGACAGTCGCACCATACTCACAAGAAACGGCATTGATGACGGCTACCCCGACCATCTGGGGGATTTTCTGAATGCACTCGCCGCGGAGAAGCCGGATCTCAACATATATATTTTAAATTGGGATTTTGCCGTACTCTATACACTGGACCGTGAATTGTTGCCTCTTTATAAACTGGGCTGGAAAACCCATGACCGGGTTCATTTCCGGCTGGACGGCCATCATCCCGAAGGCGCATCCCAGCACCAGAAAATTGTGGTCATAGATGAGGCCATCGCTTTCATTGGCGGTCTTGACTTAACAAAAGGGCGCTGGGACACGTCCGATCATATGCCGGGCAACCCCAAGCGTGATCGGATCGACAATAAGATTTCAAGGCCCTATCATGACGTGCAGGTCATGCTCAGCGGAGATGCCGCCGGCGCTCTTGCTGAACTCGCGCGCGATCGCTGGTCCGGAGCAACGGGCACGGCTCCGACGTGCGGAGATGAACGGCGGACCGACGGGTGGCCTGAACACATCGTTCCGGATATCGAGGATGTCAAGGTGGGGCTGGCCCGGACGCTGGCGGCGTATCAACACCAGGCGGAGGTTCGGGAAATTCAGGCACTCTATGCGGATGCTATTGGATCGGCACAGGACTTTATTTACATAGAGAACCAGTATTTTACAGCCGCATCTGTGGGTAATGCCATTCAATCCAGCCTGGAGCGGGAAAGGGGTCCGGAGATTGTGATGGTAATGCCCAAACATACGGACGGCTGGCTGCCTCAACATACGCTGGACCTGTTCAGACTGCGTTTGATACGCAGGCTGAAAAAACATGACAAGGATAACCGGTTGAACGTATTTTTTCCGGACGGACCCGGCCTGGACGACGATCCCATCAATGTCCATGCAAAATTAATGATTGTCGACAATCATATCGTTACGGCAGGGTCGGCTAATTTGAATAACCGGTCCATGGGGCTGGACAGTGAATGCAACATCGTGATCGAGGCAGAAAACAACTCAATCGTAGAAGAGGGTATCGCTGCATTTCGAAACCGCCTGATGGCGGAACATCTCGGCTCCACACCCGATAACATTAATGAAAGCGTTACAGCCGACCATTCATTAATTAAATGTATAAAAAAATACAATCATCCGACCCGGCGCCATCTGAGAAAACTGCCGTTGGATCTGCCCCAAAATACTGATCGCCTGCTTCCCGATACGGAAATGGTGGACCCGGAACATCCGATCCGCCCCGAATTGATGCTCCGGTATATTGTGCCTGAAGGCCAAGAAAGACCCACCCGGTCCCGCATTGCCATCTGGATATTTCTTATCGGATTAATTGCGGGATTGTCCGCCATGTGGCGCTGGACACCCTTAGGCAACTGGTTAACCGTTGATGCATTGTCCGGCACCCTTGATATGGTCCGCCATATGCCGGTCGCACCCTTGTGGATCATTCCGGCTTTTGTTATGGCGGGGTTCCTCGCAATCCCTTTTACCCTTTTGATCGTCGCCGCGGTTATCATTTTTGGCCCGGTTACGGGATTCCTCTGTTCCTTAACGGGCGGTGTATTAAGTGCCGTTACCGTCTACTGGATCGGAGAGTTGATTGGGCGGAATACGGTGCAGAAACTGGCCGGCACGAAACTGAATAAAATAAGCCGAAAGATAGCCCGGCATGGCATTGTCAACATTATCTTTGTGCGCATTGTCCCCATTGCGCCCTTTACGGTTATCAACCTGGTGGCAGGCGCTTCCCATATCAATTTCCGCGATTATGTTCTGGGGACCTTGGTGGGTATGACCCCCGGTGTAATGGCGGTTGCCGTCATCGCCGACCGGATATACGCCACGGTGCAAGACCCCAGGATACATAATTCCATGTGGCTGGCGGCTTCCGTCGCCTTTATAGGCTTCGTGGCTTTTATATTGGTAAACTGGCTGCGTCGCGGATCCGATCAAAAAAGCAATTAAAACAATCCGGGTTTCCGGTTCCGTCTCAAGCTGTGATTTATGGACGACTATCGACCATCTTTAAGGCTGGCCACCTACAATATTCATCGATGCATCGGCAATGACAACAGGTTTGATCCCGACCGAATCATTACGGTTATCAGTCAATTGAATGCAGACATCATCGCCCTTCAGGAGGTGGAAACCGGTCACGACGGCAACACTGATTTTCTCAATTCATTACGTGAACACTTTCGTATGGAAATCATTCCCGGCCTGACAATGTACCGCGACGATTCCTCTTATGGAAATGTTCTCTTGACTCGGCATCGAATTGAAAAAATGGAGCATATCAATATCAGTTTCCAGGGCCGTGAACCACGCGGAGCAGTTTGCTTGCGGATGCAAATCAACAACAAAAACTTACGGGTTATTGCCACCCATTTGGGACTGATGCGATCTGAGCGCAGTATTCAGACAAGGCTGCTGCTAAACGCGCTGAACCGTCGGCGGTCGGATATTTCCGTCGTAATGGGAGATTTAAACGAATGGTTTTTTATGGGCAAGCCGCTGCGCCTGCTGCGAAAATATTTTGCCAACACCGGATCACCGGCGACATTTCCGGCGCGGTTCCCCCTGCTTTCCCTGGACCGGATCTTGGTGCGGCCGGGATCATGCCTCCGATCGATTGAGCCTCTGAAGACCCCCTTGACCCGGTCGGCTTCCGATCATCTTCCTTTAATTGCAACGATAGTGTTTTAATAATCATTTCCGATGGTTTTACTTGTTCCTGGGCGGACTCAATACGGCTTCGCCTCTGATCACCATTGTGCCTTCCTGGTTGTAGCAGTTGGTGCTGAGGGTCACCCTGTTTTTTTCCTGGTCCAGATTTACAACCTCTGCCCGAGCAGTGATGGTATCGCCGATATAGACGGGCGCAAGGAAATTGAGCTCCTGCTTTACATAGACTGATCCGGGACCGGGGAGGTGATTGCCCAGTATGGCGGAGATAAAGCCGGCCGAAAGCATCCCGTGGGCGATTCTTTTTTTGAAAAATGTCTTGGATGCATAAGCTTCATTTACATGGGCCGGGTTAAAGTCACCCGTGATTCCGGCAAACTGATAGATGTCAGACTCGGAGACTGTTTTTGTGAATTCCGAAACATCACCTATGTTCAAGAGGTCTATTGTTTTTCCTTTCATAATGACGCTCCTTTATCCCTAAAACCACGACCGGTGGCTCCAGATATCATTTTTTAATTCATCCATTTCATTTTCCAATGTCAGATAGCAGGCCGCGTTTTGGACGGCCGAGCCGGCCTGGGCCGCCAGGGCATTTACCATGAGAATTTCATCATCGTAGAACTTCCTTTTATAGCCGTAAAACAGCTGCATGACGCCGATGATGCCATGAACGGTTTTAATGGGGGCGGCAAGAAAGGTCGTCACTCCTTCTTCTTTGTTTTGGCCATGAAAGGACAAACCGTCATCGGCCCCTGCGTCGTCAACAATAATTGTTTTGCCTTCCAGCACCACGGGGATTATTTTTTCCCGGGTTATCGGTCCGGCGTCACAGTAGGAATCGCTTAACCCGTGGCATTCTATCAGGCGGAGGTCCCCGCTTTTTTCGTCAATGAGGCTGATGGACACCCCTTTTGCCTTCAATGACTTGGCCAGGCCTTTTGTCAGTTTGTGCATGACCTCGTTAATATTAAGGGTGGAGTTGATTCCGGTGGAGAGATCATGGAACAAATTTGTATTGTTTCTCAGCTGGCCGATGAGCCTGGCCCGTTCAATGGCCATGCCGCCTTGATCGGCAAGGGCCTGCATGAAACTGATTTCATCCTTTGAAAAGGTTCTCAGCGTATCCGTGTACAGCACAAGTACCCCGACGACATCTTTGTTGTCCATCACCGGAACCGTAAGAATGGATTTTATTCCTTCCGCTTTTTTCAGATCGTGGTTATCCACTTTTTTGTCTTTTGTCGCATCCTTTATGGCGATGTAGCCGTTTTTTACCAGCTCCTTAATCTGCTTTCCCGCCTTTTCCGGTTTTTGATGGAGGTGGTTCTTTGAAAGCCCTTTTTCTGCGGCAGGAACAAAGGTATCTTTTTCTTCGTCATAAAGGAAAAGGCAGGCGGCCTTGCCCTTCATTGTGTCGATCGCGCTTTTCACAATGAGATCCAGGAGTTTCTGTCTGCTTTGAACCTTTCCGAATGCCTTGCTCAGGCTGCATATGCTGTTAAAGTAGCTCATATCACTTGGCATGTTTACCTCCCTCCCTTTGTCCCAGCCAGTCAATGATTTTTGGAACAAATTCCTTTTGCGTTTTTGAACTCACATAGATGCCGATGTGACCCGTGTCCAGGCAGACGTCCTCCGTGTCTTTACTGGCAACTGTTTTCGTCAACAACTCGCACGCTTCCGGCGGCACCAGATGGTCATATTTTCCGTAAATGTTTAAAAGCGGCATGGTGACCCGGTTCAGATCCACCAACTGTCCGCCGACTTCCATCTTGTTTTGTATCAGGAGGTTTTTCTGATAGCCGTCCTTTACGAATTGCCTGAAGGTCTCCCCGGGCACATCAGGGCTGTCGAAAATCCATTTTTCCATCCGGATGAAATTTTCAACAAATTCTTTTTTGTCCATGTTCTCCATGAAGCCCACATATTTATCCATCATCAGGCGCGCAGGATTTAAAAGAAGAAAACCGAAGTTCATCATATCCCCGGGCATATTCCCCATTGAATCAATCATCAGATCCACATCGACATTTTTCATCCATATGTGGAGAAGCCCCTTGTCCGTATCAAAGTTGGTCGGGGTAACCGTGGTCACCAGGTTTTTAACTTTGTCGGGATAAAGGGACGAGTAAATAACACTGAGCGTTCCTCCCATACAGATGCCCATGATGTTCACCGACGGAATGCCGTGTTTTTCCCGGATAAAATCCACGATATTATTTATGTAACCGTTTACATGGTCATCAATGGTCAGGAATTTATCTTTGCGGGATGGATAGCCCCAGTCGATCATATAAAGATCAATGCCTTCACTGAGAAAGCTTTCCGTGACACTCCTGCTGGGCTGAAGGTCCAGCATGGTTTCCCTGTTGATCAGGGCATATATGACCAGAAGCGGCGTTTTTAGCTTTGGGGACTTTTTGCCCTTTCCGGGGCTTTTCTTCTTCGCTTTATAGTGTTTGAGCTTTACCCGGTCTTCATGGTAAACAACTTCATACGGGGTGGATGCAATTTTTGTTTCAAGGGGGCTTAGAAGGACATCCGAAGCCTTTTGAAGGCGCGCCTGAAAATCACCCGCATCCTGGGCAAGTTTCGAAAGGATTAGGTCGACTGGGACTCCGGGGTTGGCCATATGCTTATCTCCTTTTTTGTTTTCCTTTGAGATCTCCCACCATTTTTTCCAGTTTCTGAACCCGCTTTTTCAGAAGATACATATCCTGGTACACATCATCCATGTCCTTTGTGGTTGGAATGGAAAATGTCTGCAGCAGAGAATCAATAACGTCTTTCCGGGCAGCATGATATTCGTCCATGACGCGCATGGTTTTGCCAAGGGACTGAAGGTAGTCGGGTGTTTTGAAAAGAGCCATATATTTTTTTTCAAGTACCTTGACCCATATACCGTAGTACTCTCTGGGCTCCTTCGGAGAATCCCCGTTTTCCACTCGGCTGGTAATTTCCTGCCGCAATTCGTTACCCGACGTTTCGATGGGCTTGTATAAAAGCAGCAGAAACTCGGACATGGCGTTTTGAAAGCGGACAAAGGCATCAAGGGAGCGGTTTATCTTTTCCTGATGGAATCGTGTCAGGCCGAGTTGAGGAATATTCAGGAATTTTCTGAATTCGTTGTCGTAAAGATCCGACCAGCTGGACAAGGCGTCCTGGTAGAGATTTGGAAACACAAGTGTCTCAGGATGTTTTCCCGGTTCACCGGCCTTTTGCCGGTCTCCCATAAACTCCTGCATGCTCTTCCATCCTGTTTCAGCCATCTTAAGCACACTCTCGGGGGAGGGCTGAATGCTTTTGAAAGCGGCCTCCAGGGCATCAGGCATGGTAAATGCGCTTTGAAGGGTTTCCAATGACTTCATGCCGGAGGTCCATGCTTCGAACATGGACCTCCCGCCGGACGATGCATTGTCTTTTGAATCAACCATGGAGTCTATCCCCCCATAAATTCTTCCAGTTTCTTGTAGTTTTCATCCATTGCCGCCTTAAAGTCGTCGCACCCCTTTTTGTTTGCCGCAACCCAGTCACTCACGGCCTTCCTTCCCTCCTCGGGAAGCCATGAAGACTGATCCAGAAACGCGGCAAGCATTTTTTCACCTTGTTCCTGGGCCATCTTCATTGCATTAAACCCGTTATCAAATGCGGTTTTGTTGAACCGGACCATCTGCTTTAACATCTGCTTGTTATCCATTTTGGTGTCCTCCCCGGCCGACGTCGGGCCTGTTGTTTATCCTGAGAATAAAGCAATATTCGGGCCAAGTAGCATGGCTCTATCCGGAGGTTTGTTTTTTGCCTTTTGCCCGTTTCGGGGCGGCCGGCTCCAGCAATCCTTCGAGGTTGTCGAACCCGTCATCCACATAAGATTTCCACCGGTCCTGTTCCTGGCGCCATGCATCGGCCAGCCGGTTGATGTTTTCCCGCACGTCCCCGTTTATGATGCCGGCATTTACGGGTCCAACCCTGTCCAGAATACCGCGCACGGCTCTTTCCGCTTCACTCTGAAGCGCAGCACCTGCATTGTATGCCTGTTCGAATAATGCTCTATTTGCGTTTACCGCTTCTCTTACGAATTGTGTGTTAGCCATTTTGGGCCTCCTTTTGAGTCTTATATTGGTTGTGTTTGGTCTTTCTTTTACCAACAAGATAACGCCTGAAATGGTCTTGTCAAGGAAAAAATTGTGCACTGCACAATTTTTTCTCTAAAAAACAAATGAATATATATTATATTGAAATTAATATGAAAAACAATATTAAATGTTCTTTGTTGACTTTTTAAACGTTTTCTATTATCTGTTTCTTGTGCATCACAACAATACATGCAAAGGTGTCGCCATGGCTGAAACCATGATGTTTAAAAAGTATCCGAACCGTCGGATTTACAATACGGAAAAAAGTGAATACATATCCCTTGCCCAGCTTGGAGACCTCATTAAAGAGGGAAAGGATGTGAGGGTTGTGGAGGCGAAAACCGGGGAGGATGTTACGGCCTTTACACTCACCCAGATCATTCTTGAACAGGCGAAAAAGAGAAATACGCTTTTGCCGGTTCCCCTTCTTCATCTTGTCATTCGGCATGGCGAGAACCTTCTTGCCGAGTTTTTTGAGAAGTACCTGGAGCAGACGGTGGAAAATTATCTGGCCTATAAGAACGCGGCGGATGATCAGTTCAGGAAATGGCTGAACATGGGGCAGGACTTTTCCGGCATGGCCAGGAAGACAGCCGAAAACATCACCAGCCTGAACCCCTTATTGAATCCTTTCAAAAATCATTTCTTTAAAGAAGAGGCCGACAAAGAAGATAAATAATATCCATCCATAAATCGAAGATTTCTGAATGGAGCAATTAGCCCTTAGGCGTTAGCTAAAAAGATTGTTTTCATATAATTTTTTGCTAAAGGCTAACAGCCAACAGCTAATAGCTGTTATCCATAATGTTTCATTATGGATGGATACTAAATAAACCACTTCTAGCCGCTTCGTTCTAAAAGAAACTGGGTAATCCTGCTGTAATCATTTTCCAGAACCTTTTGGGAGCGGAAAAGCCCCATATGTCCGGCGTTTGCCGGAACAACGAGCCGGTCCTTTTCCGGCACGGACTCGATCAGCGGCACATGCCCGGTTGCCTGAAGGGGAGGGGCGATATCGTCCTTTGTCCCGCCAAGGGCCCAGATGGGAACGTCCCCCGGATAATTTTTGATGTCCACGGTTTGCCCGTTGATTTCCATTGTGCCCCTGATGAGTTCATTGTTGACAAATATTTTTTTATAGGTGTCCCGGATAAAGCCGGCAGGAAAGTGCGTCACATAATTGTACCACTCATAGAAATTTTTCTGCCTGAGATAGGCATCCCTGTTCCCTTTCCGAATATCGGAATAGGCTTTTCGGAAATTTTTCACGTGCTGGTCAATGCCCAGCATGTAAAACCCAAGGACCTGGAGACGGCCGTCATATATTTTTCTGCCTGCACCGACTTCCCCCTCCGGCACTTTTCGATAAAAAAAGTTCATGAGGACATCAATGTAGTTTTCACCCATTAGCCTTGAGAAGTTGGTGAGAAGGCTTTCTTCTCCTTCAGTATGCATCGGGGAGCCTGCTGAGCCGAAGGTCTTCCCCAAATCCGGATATAGAATCAGGGTTGCGGCAAGCAGCGGGCCCGGCTGGCAAACCGCAACGAGATGCGGCGGATGCCCCGTGATGTCCCGCAGATGTTCGAGCACGGCCCTATACTGTTCAACCTGGCCGTCAAAGTTTTCGTGATGACGCTGGCCGTTTACGTAAAGCGGTATGTCCGATGCGCATTTTTGCTCCACCACCGCCATCCGGGTCAACCCCCTGTCCCTCATAAACCGGGCGGTTCTTTCCGCAATATTCGAGTGGTGGCCTGCTCTCGGTGCAAATACAACGGTGTAGTTGCCTATTTTATGTTTGGTGTCGAGGGAGATATCAATGAGCCTCAGCCCGGGAAGGTCAAGCAGAATATCCGTGCTGTTATATCCGAAAGACCAATCCTGCGCTTTGGGTTTATCCGTAAACAGGCGGAGATAGTCGACCTGGTCACGTGCATCCCGCTGGAATCGATCCAGGGCAAGCGTTATGTTTTCCTTCGGCCGGTCAAGCATGCGGCGTCCGGTTTCCAATAAGGAACGGTGTATTTCCATCCTTGATTGATCATCCGTGCCCGTGGCGGAGAATAGTGACAAGGGGCCGTTCAGTGTCGCTTCCATATTGTCTTCATATAATTTGAACCCGGCATCTAGGTTTCTTTTTCCGGATTCTAAAAGTAATGAACTCAATTCATAGGTTGTTTTCAATCCGTTCAGGTAAGTTTCGGCCTGGGGGAAAAGGGTCATAATAGAATCAGGCATAGCTACCTCCTTAAACTTCCATTGATTTCCTCGGGCGGTCAACGCCTCATATGCAAATAATAGGGCAATGGGAGGGGGTTGTCAAGATAAAATTGTGCAGTGCACAAAATAAGGGGTGTTGGGAGTGGCCGCCAAAAACGTTTATATTAAGGGTTTGGCGGCCGGCATTGTCAGACGTTTAAATGATGACATTGGATTATATTGCATCGCATCATTGGAAGGGTTATCCCGCCCTCCCGTCATCGCAGGGCTCATCGGCATCGGCTCTGGCATGTTCGGCTGTGCTCGTTGAATTGCAGACATCCATGGACTCAGCGCTTTTTTTAATGAATTTAAGTGCTTCATCGTAATCAGGCTCTGACGATAAATCATAGACGAGACGGGAGTGGACGATGGTCCCGGTTGAATCAATCACAATCACGGCCCGTGCAAACAGCCCCTCTAAGGGGCCTTCGGCAATGCGGACGCCATAGGTGGTTCCAAAATCAAGGTTCCTCAACTCCGCCGCCGGAACGATGCTTTCCAACCCCTCTGCTTCGCAAAAGCGGGCATGGGCAAACGGCAGATCCTTTGAGACGCAAAGAACCGTCGCATCTTGCAGTTTTTCAACTTCCTGGTTGAATCTTCTTGCCGATGCGGCACAAACAGGAGTGTCAATGCTTGGAAAAATATTCAACACCACTGTTTTTCCGGCCAGGTCAGAAAGAGACACATCGGAAAAGTCGGTACGTGTTAATAGAAAATCCGGGGCCTTTTCGCCCGGTGCCGGAAGATCGCCTATCGTCCTTGAAGGGTTTCCCCCAAAAATAAATTCTGCCATATTAACCTCCTTTTTTCCATAGATGCCAAACCTGAATCGCTGCACCCAGGAAGGCTTTTATTTTCGTAAATATATTATTCGAGAAATACGCGGTAATGGCTCTTGAGGTTACTTTTTCACATCCTTCGGGTAAGGGATACCAGAAAATCTCTTTTTTCAGGTTCCAGTTAAATTCTGTAACAGACTTGATGTTGGTAAACGCACGGATACCGGATTTACTATGGTATATTCCGACTCCTGAATGTTTCACACCGCCAAAGGGAAGTGACGGAATGGCAAACGTTATCAATGAGTCATTGATGTTAATGGATCCGGTATTAATTTTGGCTGCGATTTGCCTTCCTTCGCTCATGTCCTTCGTGTAGATGGCTCCGGAAAGTCCGTATTCTGTATTATTGGCCATGTCTATGGCTTCCGACAGGGTGTCGTAGGGAACAACGGGCAGCAGCGGACCAAAGGTCTCATGCGATCTGACCTTCATCTCCGGTGTCGTATCGGTCAGGATCGTGGGTGGGAAATACAGCCCCGGCCGGCCGCGGTCTATCTTGCCCTCCGCAGCCACCTTGGCGCCCTTGTCAAGGGCATCTTGGAGCTGGTCTTCCACAATCGCGTATT
>Ga0180436_10000765_pt1 | contig 32314 bp, 24 predicted proteins | sample SS_ome_2_FD_132434 | JGI IMG/M metagenome (GOLD analysis project Ga0180436, IMG submission 132434) | Hypersaline lake sediment archaeal communities from the Salton Sea, California, USA - SS_3_S_2 metaG | ecosystem: Environmental > Aquatic > Non-marine Saline and Alkaline > Hypersaline >... | reverse complement strand
ATCGATTGGGCGACCGCCGCAGATCTCTGAATAGCATTTCGACTGTAGTTAGGCTGCGATTAGCCACCTTTGCCTGGTACCCTATAATGTACAAACCACCCCGCGATCTTCAAAGGCGTATTTCCGGGAGATGGCCGCTCGAACGCATCCTGAGAACTACGGCTAACTTTCCGGAACCAGAGGAGGCGATTTGACGAAATGGCGAAAGACCACGGCCGAGACCACAATCAGAAGAGGAGAACTCCAGAATCCGGGAAGAAGGTGCCCCAGGAAGATCGATCCGATTACATGCCCCACACCATTTAGTACCATCAGGGCGCTGACCACCAACACCAGCCTGCGCGCCATTGAACTCACGCGGCTCACCCAGCGAGTGAGGGAGAAGAGGATGGCTATTACGATCAGCATCGCTGCTAACCAGTATTCGAGGATCAAGGTTGGAAGTACCGTGGTCCCGAGATCGCTGTTGATCTCGTCGATGGTGAGGTTGTAGTAGGAGACCAAATCGCCGATGGCTTCGTCGGCCACGTGGATTAAGAGTGCGGTTAACTGCAGCAACCACCATCGTCGCGCGATTAGTTGGTCACGTGAACCCAAACCAACCCCTTCGTGTTTACATCAGACTGGCCCGTTCAGCTTTCGATCAAAGCTAAGGTACGATATTCGACAATGCAAGCTCGCCGGAAGTCCAGAGTCGGGTGGCCCACCATTTATGGTGGGTTTCTCCAATAGCATGATGTGAGTCGGGATCCTTGCGAACCCGACACCCAGTGGCGAGACTGAGGACAGTCACGCCCTACAAAGGACAGCGCCCCAGTGAGTCATCCCCGTCCTCTTACCTGTCGTCCCAGCTCCTTCTTGTCATCCCAGCTCTTTTTCTGTCATTCCTGTGGAGGCAGGAATGACTCACTAGAGATCTCTTTTCAGACTCACAAACGCGCTCTCCGGTCAACTTGTCATCGCCTCTTCGGTCCACGTTAACCAAATTCTCACAGAAAAAGTGTTTGACACGCTCAACTTTTTGCGTATCTTGACGAAACTCAAAGGAAAAGTACGCCGTAAACGAGAGTTAATGCTCAAGTCGTAAACCCATAACCGCTGCCGAAGGGACACATAGCTAGATGAACAACTTTATCTACATTTGCAAGATCTCCGTGCTCAGTGGCACATATGGCGGCGTGAGGTGTACTAATCGCTTGTGACATTTTTCACAAAGAAGTTTACACCCGCCGCATCCAAAATGGTTCGGCGGGTTTTTTTATGCCCCCCGAGCCGCGCGACCAGAGGAACGAAACACAAGCTAGAGGCAAACTACAATGAGTGCCGAATTCTATGAGGATGAACAACATACAGCGGCCGAGAAGGATATAAGCTCAAAGGTAGCCTTCGGGAAGCTACTGCCGCTCCTAAACGAACATAAATGGGGATTGTCGCTTAGCCTGATTCTTCTGGCCGCCGCAACTGCCCTATCTCTTTGGTGGCCGATCCTGCTCAAGGACGCCATCGATATCGATATCAAGGCCGGTGATTTTAACGGATTGCTCTGGACCGCGGGGATAATCTTCGGAATCCAGGCAATAACGATCGTGCTGCAATTCATCCAGCGCGTCAAACTGGAAGTCATCGGTCAGGCGATCATGGTTCGACTCAAGCGCAAGCTGTTCGACCATGTGCTGTCGCTGGACGTGTCGTTTTTTGACAAAAACCCGGTTGGGCGACTTCTGGCGCGGATCGAATCCGACACCGAATCGCTACGGATGATGTTCACCAACACCGTCGTACTGGTGGTGGGTGATCTACTCCTGGTGGCCGGAATCTACGTCGTCCTGTTCTATTACAGCTGGCGACTGGCCGCGCTGCTGTTGATCGTCGTGCCGATCATCGCTGCCCTGGTGGTGATATTCGAGCGCAAGACAACCCATCGATTCCTCAAGGTGAGGAAGAAGATGGCCGAGGTCACCGCGACCCTGACGGAGTTCCTGCACTCGATGACTATCGTGCAGATCTTTCATCGCGGTTCTTATGCTCGCAGTCGGGTCAACGCTGCCAACAAGGCCAAGTTCGACGAGGATGTCTATGTCAACATTGCCGTGATCCTGTTCTTTAACACGGTCTTTTTCTTTGAGTCGGTGATGTTCGGCGTCGTGATCTTCTTCGGCGACATGTGGCGCAAGGCGGACCTGATTACCTCGGGAACGATCGTGATGTTTATCATCCTGATCTGGCGTTCGTTCGATCCGATCTGGCGCGTTTCGGAGCAGCTCTCCAACGTCCAGAAAGCCATCGCCGGAGCCAAGCGTATTTTCGCGCTGCTCTCGGAGCCGCAACGTTTGCCCGATGCGGTCAACCCCGTCGCCTGGAACGGTCTTGAGAAGTCAATCCGATTCGAAAACGTCTGGTTCTCTTACACTAACGATGAGAACTACGCGCTCAAGAACGCTGACTTCGAGATCAAGAAGGGCGAGCGCTGGGCGCTGGTAGGCGTGACCGGTGGCGGCAAAACGACCATCATCAACCTGTTGCTGCGGCTTTACGATCCGCAGCGCGGGCGGATTCTGGTCGATGGCATCGACATTCGCCGGATCAGCAAGGCCGACTTGCGAAAGCAGTTCGCGCTGGTCCTGCAGGATATCTTCCTTTTCCCGGGCGATGTGAAATCGAACATCTCGCTCGATGCCAAAGAGATCTCGCAGGCGCAGATCGAGGACGCCGCCAAAACGGTCGAGGTTGATCGGTTTGTGGACAGGCTGCCCGATAAGTATGCCACCGAGGTTTCGGAAAAAGGCTCCAACTTTTCGCGGGGTGAACGTCAGCTGTTGTCGTTCGCAAGAGCCCTGGCATCCGATCCCGATATCCTGCTTCTGGATGAGGCTACCAGCTCGGTTGATCCCGAGACGGAGCAGACGATCCAGAGCTCTTTGAAGAAGCTAATGACTGGTCGTACCTCACTGATCGTGGCGCATCGACTCTCGACGATTCTTGATGTCGACCAGATAATGGTGATCAAACGCGGCGAGATAATCGAACGCGGGTCACATACCGAGTTGATACTGGCCGATGGATACTACTCGAAGTTGTTCCATCTCCAGTTCAAACGACAGAACGGAGCAATCGCAAGTGTATAATAAATTCAAATGGCTCGCCAAGTACTACAAGCCCTACGGCTACGTTCTGGCGGTGCTTTTCATACTAACGCCGGTACAGGCGGCGTTCCAGGTGTCGATACCTCGTTTGATCGAGTTCAGTATCGACTACTTCGAGAACGACAAGGTCCCCGATAATTCGGTCGCGGTGTGGTTGAACGATCTCGGCTCCACAGTCGGATTGGGCACCGCGGCCACGTTCGCACTCGCTCTGGTCTTGATAGGACTCTGGGCGGGAGCTCTGTACGCTTTTGTCCAGGGCCATCGTGCCTGGATGAACCTGAAACTGGAATGGCTCTTCCGCCAGGCATCGTTTAACGGTGTCACCTCCAAAGGCCCGAACTTCTTCAACAAGTATCGGACCGGCGATTTGGTGACGCGGATGACGGACGATGTCGCCGAGAAGTTGTCCTGGTTTGCTTGTTCGGGGATATTCCGATTCTACGAAGCGGTGGTCTTTGTGGCCTTCACGCTGGTCATGATGATCACGATCGATCCGGAACTGACACTCTACTGCGCCGGTCCGCTTCCGTTCCTGATTCTGGTGTTCTCGCTGAGTCACACCGTTCTGGACAAGCGGTATGACTGGTTGCAGTCGCGGATATCGCACTTCAACGATGTCATGGAAGCCTGTTTCTCGGGAATCCGTGTCGTGAAGGCTTACACTCGCGAGAAGGCTCAGAAGGGTAGATTCAATGATGCTGTCAACCAGCGTCGCGATGCCGAGATCTCGACGGTCAAGGCGATGACGGTAGTCGAGTCGATGTATTTCTACATCTGGCAGCTGGGTATCATCATCGTGCTCGTGGCCGGCGGATACATGGCGATCAAGTCGGACCTGTCGACCGGTAAGCTCAGTGCATTCGTGTATTACACGGTGTATCTGATCTTCCCGATGTTCGATATTGGTTCGTTCCTGGTCAAGGGTCGGCAGTCGGCAGTGTCGATCAACCGTCTCCAGGACCTTGAGAACGTCAAACCGATGGTGCCCGAAGTTTCGGGTGGCAACGGCAACGGAAGCATCGGCGGTCGTCTGCAGTTTGATGCGGTCGATTTCAACTTCCCGGGCTCGGACCGGAAGATTCTCGACAACATCAGTTTCGACATCAGCCCCGGGCAGGTGATCGCGCTGGTGGGTCGAGTCGGAGCCGGCAAGAGCTGGCTAGTCAATCTAATCCCCAGGCTGGTAGATCCGACCGGCGGGGCGATTCGACTCGATGGCAAAGAGCTGCGTGAGTTCAAACTTGAAGATTTGCGCCGTAACATCGGCTATGTGCCGCAGGAGCCGGCGCTGTTCTCCGACACGGTCCGGAGCAATATCACGTTCGGACGTGATGATGTCGATGATGACCTTCTCAACTGGGCTATTGATGTGGCGCAGCTGAAGGATGAAATCGAGACTTTCCCGGACGGGTTGGAGACTCGTATTGGTACACGGGGTATGTCGATCTCCGGCGGTCAGAAACAACGTTTGTCGCTGGCCCGTGCTCTGGTGGGGAAACCGAGGATCCTGATTCTCGACGATTGCACCTCGGCGCTCGATTCGCGCACCGAGACGGCGTTGTGGGATCGCCTGCATGAGGTCATGCCGGGCATGACCGCGGTGCTGGTGACCCATCGACCGGATACGCTGCGTCAGGCGGATCAGATAATCGTGCTTGATGACGGTCGGATCGTGGAGCGTGGTCGTCACGCCGAACTGATTTCGACCGAGGGGCATTACGCCCGCATATATAGCCGGTATGAACTGGCTGAAGACCTAGGGGCTTAGCAACAGCCTCTTGCGCACCGGGGGTGGTATCCTCAACCACCCCCTTCCCATTTTCACGACGTATGCCGTCCAATTAGCTTTGAGTTCTGTTGGCCAGCAGGTTCGCTACCACGTCCCTGAGTAAGTACATTAGGTCTGATCTTGGCATGGAAGCGGACAGATACTGATGCATGCTGCGACCTTCCTCGCGCTTTCCCATTTGCTGCCATATCTTCCGCAACTCGGATTCGGGAAGGTTGGGATTCGATATCTCGATTGGCTCGAACTGAGACGCAATTGCTGCCAATTGCGCAATCTGCTCTCTCCACCCGTCGAATTTGCTGTCTATTTGCACCACAACTTCTCGAAGGCGCTCTTCGGCAATACCGAGTGCGACGGCCGCCTCCTGAACCTGATACTTGGACTTGCTTACCCCCTTGGGGCGATTGGCTTTCTCGCCGGACGCGACCACTCGTTTGCGCTCGGACGCTATCGCCCCCGCCAGGGAGTGACGCAAGCGAGATAGGGTGTCCTCAAGGTCCTTCAGCCAGCTCAGAGTATCAGGCAGAAAGGAGACTTCCTTAGCTTGAAAGGCGTCAACCAACTTCCCGCAACGGACAAGTGAATCCACCAGTTTCTCACGCAGAAATGCCTGCATTACTGACCCCTGTTACTCGGTTACCAGGAGTTCGTCGGAGGTACCATCCTCATTGTCGATAGTAGTCCATTCCAGACCTTCTTCGCGGATGGTGATTCTCAGCCTGGCTACACTCTTCGCGCCGCCCTTGTCTTTGACCTCACCGGTATTGGTGCCGACTTCGAGGAAAGCCGGTTCGCCGGGGTCGGTGTAGGCCAGTTCGCGGGTCTTCGTACGCACACCGTCATGAAGCCATTTGGTTTGGGCCGGAGAAAGCTGGAGTCGATGCTTGGTGACGATCTCGTTCAGAACAATGTCGGCCTCCTTGACCAGGCTTTCTCGTCCGAAGCCGATCCCACCCTTCAGGTTTTTGATAGCGGATTCGAGTCGAGCACTCAGTTCGTCATAGAAGTTTCCCGGCATTTCATCCGGAATATCCAACTCCTCTTCTTTGGCGATCCTCAGCAAGTGGGACGTCAACTCCTCCGCCATCTGAGCCGGGTCGTTGTAGGTGGGACGTTTCTGCCCTATGATTCCTTCTACTAGAAACGGCATTTCGATGGTCAACTCAGGAATGCGCAATCTTGGAACCGTCAGGCCCTTCAACAAAGGGTTGTCACGGTATAACTCGGCCACGGCTATTGTTTCCTCGTCGGCCTGCTGTCGCGCACGTGCTACGCTGGCCGCGAGGGCTCCCAAAAACTCGCTCAGTTTGGACATATCACCTCCCAGAGATAGATTCCAATGCTATCGAACACACTCGGTAGAGTGGGAAGCCGGCCACCTGCCTGGCAGCGATGGCCGGCTCCTGTGCATCTAAGGGCTTCATCTCACAACACCGGTCTACAGGACTCCTGTTAGCCTTCGCCTCCTCCTGATTGAGTCTTCTCCGACTTGTCGTCCTTGATGGTCTCTTCGAGAATGCCGAGTAGACGTTCGGTCCCGGCCGGCAGTTCATCCTGCACCGCCTTGACGTGCACTTTCATAGAGTAGGTTCGCTCAATCTTGGAAGTTGCACTGGTGCTCTTTTGGGCCGAGAAGTTGGCTTTGATAGTGACCGAGAAAGGTCCCCAACCAGCCTTGGCTGCGATGGCGCCCTTCACCTGGGCGTTGGTCGTCGTGGTGTCCTGCTGCAGCGAATTGATCTTAGCGTTGAAATCGATCTCGGTTTCCTCTACGCGAATGAACGGTATCGGAAGCATCATGAGGATAGGCACGCTGAGTTGGAACTCCGTCGGGACTAACTTGATATCGTCGGGCTTCTGAGGATCAGGGACCGTTTCAAGGTCCTTCATGTACTTGAACGTTACCATGACCGGGTGGTTCTTGTCGTCAAAACCAACCGATTTGATGAAATCAACGGAGTTGATCGCAGACTGCGTTTGAGCCCGGATTACGGCGTTTAGCGGACCGCCTATCATTGACTTGAAGTCAATGGAAGACAGTTCCTTGGGGATGTTTACATCGGCCATTCGCACCTCCTATGGTCGAATTACTATTCCTTGACTAGTTGACATTCGAAGGCACACTCCAACGTCGTTGCAGCACCTCCTAGCCTCGTAGGCAATCATAGAAGTCGACTCGGAAATGACTTGGCCTGCCCTCTAGCCGTCTTGTTATTCCCGCCCCTATTGCGGATGAAAGATCGATCTGACTACAGTTGTCGTGATTCCCCAGATCGACGGAAAGCTAATAGCAGCATAATAGACAGCATGGGTCCAGTAGTCAAGAAAAATCGCCTGCGGGCAGGAGAGACCGCAGGCGATGAGAGGAAGTGCTCCAGGAGAGCACGAGATCTGTTAGCTACATTCCGGTCTGGCCGCCTCCCTGCGGTCCCTGACCATTCTTGCCGTTGCGAGGTGACATCGCAGAGGTGATAAGGAATCCGATACCGGCAAATAGGAACATAAGCCCGATAGTGCCTTCCTCGGAAATGAACCGGGGGAACCACCAGCTGAGCATAGCCGCTACACCTATTCCCGCCAGGATAAGACCCCATTTGAGATTAGACAGCCAGCGTTCCTGCGGAAGTTTCTGCTGCAGGAACTTGACGTTCTCATCGACCTTGTCACGTTCGATCAAGAGGCGGCGCGTGCGGTAATCCAGATAGGTCTTGAGCATCCAGCCGAAGGCGCCAAAGATTATTAGGGGAATGAAGATTTCTTCCAGATTGTTCATTTCGTAACTCCTTAGATTCTTCTTGTCTCTTGCTTGATCAGACCGGGTAGTGTCCGGAAGGTTGCAGTTTGTTGTCGGTCGGTGTTCCGATGTTTGCCGGAGGCAAACAGAGAAACCCGACACCGGGCCGTATCTGCCCATATACGCCTTCCCATGTCGGGTTTCTCCATTCCGGCGCCGGAGCGCCGTCATTTCGGAACACCGACCTACAAGGCAGCCTGACTACCGCGAAGCGTACATCAGGCCCCGCCTGTGCAACATTTGTAGGAATAGCCGGTCTATTACCGTAGAAAGAGATATGACCGATGAGAGGTCGGAAATACAGCAGGTGTTGGCGGGTGATCGCCGGGCCCTCAAGAAGTTCGTGGAGAAGTACCAGAAGTTGGTGAGCCACATAGTGTTTCGTATGATTCCCAACGACCACGACCGCCAGGATATCTGCCAAAACGTCTTTCTGAAGGTGCATCAGAACCTGGCGTCTTTCCGACACGAATCGAAACTCTCTACCTGGATAGGGCGTGTGGCGTACAATCAATGTCTGAATTTCCTGGAAAAGAAGAAACTACCTCTTTTCGAGGATATTGCCGGCGAGGACAGCAATGTCGATATGGTTATGGGCGATGTCAGGACTCCCGAAGAGACTGCCGAGGCCTCCGATGTTTCCGGACGACTTCGTCGGGAGATCGAAACACTGCCGCCGCGGTATCGGACTATTCTGACGCTTTATCATTTGGATGAATTGACGTATAATGAAATAGCCGATATAACTAAGATGCCCGTTGGAACGGTCAAGAATTATCTGTTTAGGGCGCGTCGACAACTCAAGGACAGATTGTTGGCCAAGTACGGACCCGAGGAACCATGGCAATAGAGCATTTGACAGACGACGATTATCAAGAGTACCTGAGCAACCCTGCCGCCCGGATGCAGTGGCGAGGCCATATGGAGGCCTGCGAAATATGCCAGGCCGGTCTCAAGGAGTACGAGATGCTCTGGTCAGCGCTCGCCGAGGAGGATGCCGGGTTCGAACTGTCGCCCGACTTCGCAGACTCTGTCGTAGATGCAATTCCCGTTCCCGAGGTTGCCCCTGTACCTCTAGCCCGCGAGGATTCAGAGATTTGGTCCCGGGTCGCCTTTGGAACTGCCGCGGTAGGGATTTTCGTTGCTCTGGCAGTATTCACCGACTTCTACACTCAGGCATCGACGGCTCTGTCAAGTATCGCAAATACAGTTCTTGGCTGGTCCGGTGGGATGGACAGCTACCGGGAGTTTGCGGCCAAGAGTCCCGTCCCACTCAATATCCTGATCGCGTCGATCGTAATCGTGTTGCTGTTCGGCGGTTTGGATAGGATTCAGAACACGCTCAAGCGTGGCAAGGCGATGTTGATGGCTTAGCAGCGACTAGGACTTGTTCGGCACACTTTCGGCATCGACCTGTCCATCGGCCTTCGGCCTCGACGCCCATCGTTCTGTCAGCTTGTAGATTCCCAAATAGGTTATCCCACCCAGAACCAGGTAGTAGAAAGTCATGAAGCGCCAGGTGCCGGTCATGAGAGGCAGCATCGTCTTGGGCGCCAGATCCCCAAACACTTTGATGAAGACAACTTCGGCCCCGCCGGCCCCACCCGGGCTAAGTACGAAGTTGGTGAGAGTGTATACAACCCAGTGCAGTAGGGCATACAAGATCGGCTTCAGTTGCAGACCGAAGGCCAGGAAGATGGCATTGATCGATGCATAGCGGGAAATCCAACCAATCGAGGCCAGCACCGATCCGGCGGCAAGGGTCCAGCGGTTTTTCTTGGTGGCGAGGTTTATCGCCCGTCTGAAATCACGCTTCAAGACTCGCAGGCGACGATGTAGTTTACCCCACCAGGTGTCCTTTTGTTCATCGGAAAACTTCTTGCGCGCGGTGGGAGCACCGTTTTTGCGCTTTTGGAAGTAGTTGATGATCCAATAGACTACGGCAATTGCCCCCAGGATGCCGGCCATGAGGGGGAGACCATCCACAAACGTATCCCAGGCGTTGAGGACGTGTTCGTTTCCCCAGCTGGATGTCCAGAAGATTGTCAGTGGGAGGCAGATCAAGAGAAACACGACATCCTCGACACCACCCGCCAGCGTGATCAGGGTGGCCTGGGCAGGCGTTAGCCCAGCTCGAGTGAGATAGTAGAGCTTCGCAAACCCCCCGCCGAGCGCGGTGGGAGTGGCCGCGGCGGCGATGTCATTCCAAGCTATCGCTCGAAAAGCATCGCGGGTCTTTACCTTCTTGTTGAAGACATTTGACCAGAGCTTGATCCGAAGGATATGGCAGCACCAGGGCACCATGACCATTCCGGCCGCCAGTAAGAGCCACTCGGGTTGCATGGCCGCGAAGATATCCGAGAGGTGACCTTTGGATGTGTAGAGAATATGTATGGCATTTCCGACGATAAACGCCGGGATGATGACCATTAGAACGCGCAGTACGCGACGGAAGGTCTTGGGTCTTTTTACCGGGATCTCAATGTCGGAGTCGTCCAAAGAATTAAAGGCCGCCTCATCGGCGGCGGGAGGATCCGATTGACGCTGCTTCATTTTAGCTCCGACAGCAAGTCGACGTATTGCTGTCCTATGCGGCGCAAACTGAAAGTCTCAAGTGTGAAGTCTTTGGCACCGCGTCCGAAGAGAGCCGCCTCCTCGGGATTCTCTGCAAGTTGCTTGATCCTCTGATACATCGCCTCGTCATCACCTTCGGGCACCCGGAAGCCGTTGCGGTTTTCGATGACCGCATCGATTATTCCCTCGATTCCGTACGCCACCACCGGTACTCCGTGCACGGCGGCCTCTAGAGCGACAATTCCGAATCCTTCCATATCGCCTTCGACCCTCTGATTGGGCATTACAAAGACATTGGTCGCGGCCAGGAGCGTTTCTTTGACTTCGTTGGAGACACCATTCAGATAGAACACCCGCTCATTCTTCGAAAGCTCCATGAGTTCACGGTGAGAACTGTGCAGCCCCAGAGTGATCATTAGTTTAGCCTGGAGCTTGCGGCCCAGGACACTGCTGACGGCGCGCAACCACGCCGGCGGCTGGACTTTCGGTCCTGCCACGATATAGACATAGTCGTCGCTGAATTTCGGGAAGACATCGCGAATGAAGTGATCGAATCCCTTCCGGCGCACCGGACGTCCCAAACTGAACAGGATCTTCTTCCTGGCCAGGTCGATTCCCAGGAGTTCCGAGAGCTTCCGACGAGCCTCAGCCGGTTCGATATCGGGCATCGGTGACGGTTCGGCCGCGTTGGGTATTACTCGGATTCGTTCTTTGGGGATTCCTCGGCGTTCGACTTCGTCGGCCGTAGCTCGACTCACGCAGACCACCATGTCGCTGCGTCTGAGGGCGCGCTTGATAAACCACTGATAAATAGGCAGGGGGGCGATGACATCGAGACCGTGGACGGTGGTAATGATCCTGTTCCTGGAAGAGCCGTAGAGTGTGGCACCGGCTATCGCCGAGAGACCAGCATCACAATAGATGACGTTGGTGGGATGGTGCCCGTTGCCGTTCCCGTTGTGATGGCCGTTGCCATTCCCGTTCCCATTTCCGTTGCCGTTCATGCCGTGGGGATTCTTCCAGCTGTGCGACATGATAGCTTCCAGGTAGCTAACCATCGACACCGGGTAGTGCTTGCTCAGAGCATCGAGCACCCGGCGACTGTGGCGCTGGATTCCGCCGATACGCTGGGAGTGCGGTTGTGCCAGAAACACAACCTGCTTATCTTTGCCGTTGCCGTTAGAACGGGAGATGAACTTAAGGGTTCTTCGCCCGGAGGCCACGGCCGTATGCGTAAATTCTTTGTGCGGCAATTACTCTTGTCGTCTCCACAGACGAAGCCGGACAAACCGTCCTGGACCGAGTCAGCTCAGTTCCGAGAGCCGGGTCTGGGACATTTTGTGCAACTCCAGTTCCGATTTCGCATCCTTTGGCAACAATCTCCCTGTTGCCGGATCCGTCTCCTTCAAGAGGGTCTCGTAGTAACCTACTAAACGACCAAAAACGCGACCCCAAGTTCTTTCGCCTGCCTCGGCTCGAGCCGCCAGGCCCATATTGCGACGTAACTCATGGTCGGAGATCAACAGACCAAGTTTCTGCGTGAACTCCTCTTCACTTCCCGTGACAAATCCGGTCACGCCGTCTTTTACCAGTTCCTTGGGACCCATCTCATCCGTAACTACAGCCGGAATGCCGGAGGAGTTCGCCTCCAGCACGACATTACCCAGGGTGTCGGTTTTGGATGGAAAGGCGAATATGTCGGCCGAGGCATAGGCCCGCCGCAATTCTTTGCCGGTCAATTTACCCGTGAACGTTGCCAGAGGCAAGGATTGTTTCATCGGTTCCAGGTAGGGTCCGTTACCCACAATCGTCAGATCGGCCTCGTTTTGGGACTTGAAAAAACGCTCCAGAACGGCCAGACTCTTCTCCGGTGCCACCCTTCCAACATAAAGGACCCGAACACGATCGTCGTCTCGATCGCGGTGTTTTGGGTTGAAATCGTCGGTATCCACCCCTCGCGACAAAACGCCAACCGGGACTCCCAGACGGGCTCGAAGACCCTCGGCGACGCACTCAGACGGCGCCAGCACCAGTTGGGCCTGTCGATAGTACCAGGTCATCCACCGATTCATGACTGTCCCGGCGATATTCCCCACCCAGGGGGCCACCTGCCGACTCAGGCGAATGCGGGCGTACTCATCCAGGACCGTATGAAACAGGGCCAGAAAAGGAATCCGCTGACCGCGTGCGATTCTCAAGGCGTAGTAGCCCAGGGGGTCCGGAGTACTGCTCTGGACGACATCGTAACGAGTCTTCTTCACCAGACGCCAGGTACTGGAGAAAGGCAGAGCGGGATCCACGGTGCGGTCAGGATCGACTCTTACGGGAAGAGTTGCCTTGTGGATAAGCAGGCGAGTGCCGGGAGCCACTTCGCGTATCTCATTCTCCCGACCGTATGCCACCAAATCCAACTCCACTTCCGAGTCACAGAAGTGCGGAATAAGATTCTGATAGGTTGTGACCACGCCGTCGGTTTCACCCAGTTCTCCGATGTAGCCGACCGCTGCCAGTACTCTCATACCAATACCAAACACCCTCTTCCTTCGGGCGTTTTCACCTTTCGCCAGCAATTACTAGATATTAGACAAGTACGCAAACATAAAGTTTACGCGAAGATTCAATTAGCACTTCTGCCCTGTTCTAGACTAGAATTTGGCGACTAGCTATGTAAGTGATTGCAGTGTAGAGTTTTAGTTTTCAGATCGCATTCGGCAGCGAAACCTTAAGATATTGTTGCATAGTATTTTGCGCCGCGATCGCATCGCGATCCACAAATCCATCTCAGAAAACGTCATAGGATTGATGCATCAGGCGAAATGGCTTGGCTAATCGAGGCATTTATCTATATTTCGAGAAGAAGCGAAAATGGTGACCGACAAGGGAGGTATTGTAGTGAAGCACATTGCTGTCACCGTGCTGATATGGGCGATTCTTGCCGCAGGCGTTCTTGCCTCAGATCTCTACTTCGTGACTCCGCAGACCGAAGCCGACATTGAGTTGCTCCATAGACTGAGCGTTGCACCCGTAGCGCGGACAAGCTCCGGTTATCTGGTTCTCGTGGACTCAGATCCAGCGGCTTCGTCCGGGTTTTCATCGCTGCAACCGAGGCTCATCGCGGAGGGCGTCTCGGCGACGGATCTGGCGCTCGATCGCAGGATGGACTCGGCGAATGTTGACAACTACGAGCTGTTGTATAGCGAGGGTGGCTTTCGGCTGTTTCGGGTACCGCCCGGTACCACCACCTCTAAATCGGGGAGAGCAGGACTGCTCGCCGTCGGAGATAGAGAACCGACGCTGGAACCGATTGGAATCAAGTCCCTGGCGCAACCTTCGTTCAACTTCGAGGATATAACCTGGCTCGTGGATCAAGTCAGCCAGGACACCGTGACCGACTATCTGTTCCGAATGGAAGCCTTCAACGGACGGGTCGCGGGAGAGGATTCAACCTATGCTGCGGCGGTCTGGATCAGGGACAGATACCTGTCTTACGGCCTGGATTCTGCATACTTGGATTTCTTCCAGGGCATGCATCCGGACAACTACGCCTCGGTCGACTGTCAGAATGTCATCGGCGTGAAGATCGGTTCGATCTACCCGGACAGGCGGATTGTGATTTGCGGACACTACGATGCCGTGCCGCGCTCTCCAGGAGCCGATGACAACGGGACGGGAACCGTGTCTGTTATCGAATCGGCCCGGATTCTGTCGCAAGTCGACAACGAGATGACGCTGGTGTTTATCGCCTTCGACTCAGAGGAGTCGGGTCTGGTCGGATCCTACGAGTATGCCTGGAGAGCCAAGCAGAACAATAACGACATCGTCTTGGTCCTTAACGCCGACATGATCGGCGAACTGCAAAACAGTAACTACGCGCTCTCGATGTTCAGAGGTAACGAGAATTACCCCCGGCTATGGAATGAACTGGCCGACGAGTACGCGGGCATCTATGGATTCTCCTTCGAGGCCGGAAGTAACTCTGATCATTGGCCGTTCTTCCAGTACGGTTATGACGTCATGTTCGTTCACGAGGAGATTTTCTCCACAAAGTACCACACACCTCGAGACAGCACTACCTATGTCAATTTCGACTACTTCACTCGCATGGTCAAAGCGAATGTGGCCATGGCGTATACGGTCAGCCAGGCGCCGCCCCCAACTGAGACGGCGCTTCTGGAGGAGCCGGGTGATGGCTATTCCAAGCGGATCACCTGGAGGCCGTTGAACAACCCCGATGTTGTCGGATATCAGGTCTGTAGGTACTATCACTCTCAGCCCTGGAATGTCGTCAGTTTCGATGTGGGCCTTGAAGACACAGTGGCGATCGTCACCGGCCTGACACCCGGGAACAAGTACCGCTTCTTTGTCAGGGCTATCGATGTCGACGGCAACCCTTCGGTCTCCTGGAACGAACTTGAGGGCACACCCTATGTAGAGCCTCGCCCGCCCGAAGATTTTCTGGCGCTTCCCCTGTTGGAGGGGGTGCACCTCGAATGGCAACGCAACAACGTCGAACTGGATTTTGACCATTACGAGATTTGGCGCGATGGCGCCGTGGTAGGCGCTACTACTGATACAACCTTCGACGACTACGACCCTACTCTCGACACACTCTACCACAATTACTGGGTGCGAGCCGCCGATACCGATCACAACCTGTCTCCAACTCTGGGAGTCGATCCGGCTGTCATGCGGGCAGCGACTTTGACTCCCGGCAAGATACTCGCCGTCAACCGGTCTCTCCTGCAAAGCATGGCACTCGTTGACGAGGTTGAGACGGGCGTTTTCATGCGAGAAGCTCTGGAAGGTTATGACTACGTCTATCGTTCCGATACCGCGGCGACTGTAACCCCGCAGGATACGGCTAAATTGCATCTGGTGAATATGATCGACTACGAGGTGGTAGTTGTTGCCGACGAGGGCCGGGGAGACCAGATCGGCGCCTCGCCTGAGGTGTACGGAATACTCGATACACTCGCATACTTCATGTCGATCGGAGGCAAAGTCATTTTGTTCGGCCGATGGGGAGACTTCGATACCAACGACACCATCGACTTCCTTGACAACTCGCCGATAGCCGACGACAGCTACGCCAACTACTTCCACATCGAGTCGCTGGTTCGCACTCTTACTGAGATAACTTCTCCGTCAGCGCCGATCTACTCCGACCTGATCGGAGCCCATAGTGTCGTCGATGGATATGGCTACTTGCCCTGGGATTCGCTAAGGACGGTCGGCCATTCGGCGCCGTTCCCGGCGGCTGAGGGTGTCCCGCTGGCCAGCTTTGTGTCGCTGAACTCGGCAGAGGCGGAGATCATCTATACCTATGATACTCGTCATGATCACCCGCTCGGCGAAGGCAAGCCGGTGGCCTGGAGATATCTCGGCGATGACTACAAGTACGTGTTTTTTGACCTTCCGCTTTCTTTCATGGATCGAACCGCAGCTAAATTAGCCTTTCGTACCGCGCTTGGCGACCTGATGGGCGTTTCGCCAGATTGTTGCGAGCTCCGGGGTGATGTCAACAACGATGGCGAAGGCCCGGACATATCCGACCTCGTATACCTGGCTGATTTCATGTTCCTGAGCGGTCCCGCTCCTGTCTGTGCGGAGGTAGCCAATACAAACGGCGATGACGTCAACGGCGATATATCCGACCTGGTCTGGATCGTTGACTTCATGTTTCGGGGCGGTCCGCCGCCGGTCGCTTGCCCCTAGGATGGAAATGAGGAGGATACGGAGGACAAGATGATACTCAGGATAGTGATTCTACTCGGGCTGCTTCTAATCCAGCCGGTCGCGGCCGGTGATCTGGTGCAGGTGTCGTTGAAGAGTGACACCGATGCCCGGGCGCTGCGAACATCAGGCCTGAGTCCTGTGTTCGCAAATGGCAACGACTACTTGCTGCTGGTGGAAGACGGCACCTCCGCCTGCCTGGAGCGTGCCGGTCTGGATCTCGAACTGCTCGCCCGAGATATTGAAATCGGAAACCTCGCTCTCGACAAACGGAGAGATGCCGTCAACACCGACAGGTTTGCGACCGTATATCAGGCCGGTGGACTGCGACTGCTCAACCTCGGCCATCCGGCGAGGCAATTGGCATCGCAGCGACTGGACATCCTCCCGCTTGGCCGGCGAGAGATTAAGATAGATTACAGGAGCAGCGGTGGTGCCGAACGGCTGACCACAAGTGAAGACATCACCTGGCTGCTCGATCTGGTGAGCCAGGATTCGATCACGGAGAACCTGTATCGACTGGAGGCTTTTTACCGCCGGTTGACCGGGACCGACTCTAGCTACGCCTCACGCGACTGGATCGAGGCCAAGCTGCAGTCATACGGCTACGATTCGGTCTATATCGATCCCTTCCAGGGGATGCAACTGTGGGACTATATCCCGGTTCAGAGCTACAACGTCGTAGCGACCAAGGTGGGAACGGTCTTCCCCGACAAGCAGATAATCGTGGGGGCGCACTTTGACGCCGTACCCGATTGCCCGGGCGCCGATGACAACGGGTCGGGCACAGTCTGCGTGCTGGAGATTGCCCGTGTCCTGGCCGAACTGGAAACCCCCATGACAGTCAAGTTTATTGCTTTCGATTCAGAAGAGTCATGGATGCACGGTTCGTATCATTACTGTAACAACGCCGTTGCGAATGGTGACGACATTGTGTTGATGGTCAATCCCGACATGATAGGCGAGATCAACAACGACAGTTATGCCAACCTTTACCACGGCGAACAGGACGGCTACGCTCGTTTCTGGTCGCAAATGTCAGCCCAGTACTGCGGGATCACCGGCTATCTTCAGGGACCGGCACCCTCCGACCACTTGCCGTTCCAGGAGGCTGGATACGATGTTATCTTTGTTCAGGAGGGTTTCTTCTCGCCACGGTATCACCTACCGTCTGACAGCACAACTTACGTCAACTTCGAGTACATGACCCGCATGATCAAAGCAACCCTGGCCCTGGTTTGGTCGACAATGCATTCGCCACCTCCGGTGGCGCTGCTGGCTTTGGACGAGCCGGGCGACGGGCAGTCGAAACGCCTGACCTGGGAGTCGGTATCCGGTTCGGGGGCAGCCGGTTATCAGGTCTGCTGGTATCCCTGGTACTCCCAGGCTGCCGTGACCTGTATCGATGTGCCGATAACCGACACGGTTGCTTTCGCCACCGGGCTGACCGAGGGGGTAGAGTACCATTTCTATGTGAAGCTTGTCGATTCTACGGGTTACGCATCGGTTATCTGGAACGAAATGGAAGGTACCGCCTGGGTCGATCCGAGGCAGCCCGAAAGCCCACTGGCGCTACCGGCCTATCATTCGGTTAACTTCTTCTGGGCGGCCAACAATGTCGAAATGGATTTCGACCACTACGCCGTCTATCGCGATGGCGCTCCGATCGGTACCACTACCGACACGGTCTACAACGATGCTTCGGTCGGTACCGATACGACACTGCATGAGTACATTGTCATGGCGGTGGACATCGACGGCAACGGCTCGGATACTGTAGGAGTCACTCCGATGTTGTCCCGAGCGGCCCTTCTGCAACCGGATCGTTTCCTGGCCCTCAATCGAAGTTCCATGTCGCCGCCCGCTCTGGTTGATGAAACCGAGACCGGGGCCTTCATGCGAGAAGCCATGGAAGGCTACAACTACGACTACTCCTCCGACAGCGCCGCGACTCTCACCCATACTTCCGAAGGGAAAACCCAGCTCCTGGACCTGGTCGACTATGGTTTAGTGGTCGTGGGCGATGAATCAGGTCGATGGGATTGCATCGGCAACCCGACGGAATACTACGGCATCCTCGATACCCTTTCCTACTATGCGAGCATCGGCGGTAAGCTGATTGTGTTCGGTCGTTGGGGCGACTTCAATGTCGAGATCCCCATTGACTACACTCAGACACTTTCTACAGAGGATGATGCTTACCACGATGTCTTCCTGATCGAGACCAGAACTCCGACTCTGTGTGAGCTCGTTCCGCCCAACATCAGCACATCGCAGCTGGTGGGTGCTCATAGCCTGGCGGCTGACTATCCACGCCTGGATTGGGATTCGGCTCGTACCGTGGCCCATTCTTCGCCTCTCGGGATCTGCAGCGGCATACCTTTCGCTACCTATGTTGAACCCGATCTGAGCAAGGCTGAGGTCATTTATGGCTACGATTCTCGCGATGACGAATCCGGTGTAGAAAACCAGCCGGTGGCCTGGAGATACCTCGGCGAGGATTACCAGTTCGTCTATTTCGACCTGGCCCTCTCGTTCATGGATCGGTCCCAGGCCGTCGCCGCCTTGAGACAGGCGGTTGCAGACTTGACCGGTGATCCCGAATCCTGTTGTGTAATTCGGGGGGATGTCAACAACGACGGCGAGGGTCCCGACATTTCGGACGTAGTCTATTTGGCCAACTACATGTTTGTGGGCGGCCCGACGCCTCCTTGCATGGCAGCGGCCAATGCCAACGGCGATGATGTCGACGCCGAGATCGCCGATATCGTCTGGATCGTTACCTATATGTTCGGCGGTGGTCCGCCGCCGGTGCCATGCCCGGAGTGATTCGGAGGTCCGCTGATTCGTAAGAGTCGATTACTACTCAATCCCCACCGTGAAGTGAGTCCGGTGGGGATCTCTTCTTCGGGTTTGCCCACCGAGGAAATCCGAGCGCTGCATCGCTCGATACCCGGATTCGCGCCGACACCGCTGACGTCTCTTCGGTCATTGGCTAGAAGATTGGGGCTGAAGTCGATCCTCGTCAAAGATGAGTCGCACCGACTCCACCTGAAAGCCTTCAAGGTCTTGGGCGCAAGCTATGCCATATTCCGGTGGATCGAACAACAGGAGGGGCTACGGCTGAACAGGCCGCTGAGCGTAGTCGACTTCTACTCGGGCGAGCCGTTGCTGGAACCGGGCGCTTTCACTTTCTGCACGGCCACCGATGGCAACCACGGTCGGGCGGTTGCCTGGGCCGCCAATCAGTTGCAGCAGCGTTCGGTGATCTTCGTCCCCGAAAACACGGTTGCCGCCAGGCAAGAGAACATTTCTACCGAAGGTGCCGAAGTGCGCGTTGTCGAGGGCGACTACGATCTGGCCGTCAGAACCTGTGCCGACGAGGCGGCCTCAAGAGGTTGGCAAATCATCTCCGATACCTCGTGGGACAATTACACCGAGATTCCAGAATGGGTGGCGCAGGGCTATCATACGCTGTTTGCCGAGATCGACGAACAAGTCGAACCGGGCTGCGAGGTTGACGTGACCCTGATCCCGGGGGGAGTCGGGACTCTGGCTGCTGCCGCTGCCGAGCATTTCCGAGGTCTCCACTCAGACCGGCCGGTCAAGCTGGTTTCGGTCGAGCCTACCGAGTCCGACTGTCTCTTTGCATCAGCGGAGAGTCCGACGGGTCAGCCTACGGCCACATCCGCCACCCAACGCACGATCATGGCCGGACTGAACTGCGGGTCCCCTTCTCCTTTGGCCTGGAAAGCAATCAAACCCGCCTACAATGCCTTCGTGACGATTGACGACTCTGCCTGCAGAGAGGCCATGGGTCGATACGCTCGCCCGAAGGGAGAGGATCGAAAGATCGTTTCGGGGGAGTCCGGTGCCGCCACGCTGGCCGCGCTTATCTGGCTTGTAGAACAACGTGACCGCGGTCTGGACCTGGGCGAACTCAAGCTGGACTCGGATACGACGGTACTTCTGCTGAACACCGAGGGAGATACCGATCCCGAGCATTACCAGGCGGTGATTCGACCGGTTGACTGATATCTAGGCGAAGCTGTTATTAGTCTTGACGTTATCGGCTTTCTCCTTATATTGCGGTGTGTGGTACCTACTTAAGAAGACTCCGACCGATAGAATCTGCCTTCCCATACGCTTTAGACTGCGATAACCAAGCACGGCGGACGTGTGTCCGCGACAGCAGAATCTTCCTCGGAGCCAGGGTGCCAAAACCAGAGAGGTAGTTCAAGGCTTTGAAGAGGAGTAACATCGTGGAGAAATCTCTATCGGGGAGTCTGTTCCGGAACGGAAGCTGGATCCTTCTGATCTGTTTGTGTATGCTGCTGGCGGGACCGGTCAGCGCCGAGCAACTGGTTGTAACCTACGAATTCGACTATCCCCATTTTGAGACAGTGACTCACGGTGGGCAAACCTATGACCGGGTGACAATCCAAGATGCTCCCAACGGCGGGCAGATCGGTGAGCCCGCGCTGCCGCGGCGGGGCGCCAGTATCCTGCTTCCGCTGGGCGATGAAGTGGTTTCGGTCGATGTGCGACCGGTCGATAGGATTTCTCTCGGCGGCGGCCTGGCCATCGAACCGGTAGGCCAGCCGACACCGATTTCAATGGCAGCCTCCAAGTCGGTAGTGCCCGAACCGGACCGGTCGGTCTACTCGCGCACCAGCGCTTTCCCGGAGCAACCTTTCAAGCAGATGTCGATCCAGGAGTTCCGCGGCTACCGCTATCTGGTTCTTAAGCTCCATCCACTGGAGTATGTGCCGGCCTCGGGTGAGATGCATTTCTTTCCCAAACTTGTCGTGACCGTGGAAACGGCCAATCAGAACCGTCAGTCCGAAATGTTCAGAGGTCTGCCGGAGGACGAGATCGCTGTGTCGTCCAAGGTCGATAACCCGGCAACGATCTCCTCTTATGCGGCGGCCAAGCGCTCCGGCAAGAGCTACGATCTCTTGATCATTACCACACCTTCGCTGGCCTCATCGTTTGCACCTCTCAAGGACTTCCATGACACTACCGGCATCCTGACTGAAATCCACACCACTGTCGACATTGGCAGCAGTGATCCGGTGGTTGTACGCGACTATATCCGTGACCGCTACACCGACGACGGTATCTCTTACGTCTTGATAGGTGGCGATGACAACGTGATACCTGCCAAGGATCTGTTCGTGCAGTCCTGGCCCGGATCGTCGTATATCGAATACAACATGCCCTCCGACTTTTTCTTTGCCTGTCTTGACGGCACTTACAATGCCGACATGGACAATCTGTGGGGTGAGCCCACCGATGGTCGCGGTTACAGCGACGTCGACCTGGTGGCAGAAGTCTATCTGGGGCGCGCATCTGTCGGCAACAACACCGAAGCTGACCGCTTTGTGAGCAAGACCATCCAGTACATGACCACAACGGATCCCTATCTCAACAAGGCTCTCTGGATCGGGGAGCATCTCGGGTTTGGTGGCTCCGGCGAGTACGGTGGTCCCTCCAAGGACGAGATCATTGATACTGCATACGCCCACGGCTATGTAACGATGGGGCTGCCTTCGGCCAAGTACTTCGTCGATAAGCTCTACGACATGACCTGGCCGGGCCATTCCTGGTCCCGTTCGGACTTGACCTCACGCATCAACAACAGCGTCCATATCCTCAACCATTACGGTCACTGTAGCTCCGGCTGGGCTATGAAGATGAGTCCCAGCAACGTCATGTCGGACCTGAACAACACTGACCTGTTTTTCCTCTACTCACAGGGATGTATGGCCGGTCAGTTTGACAACGAGGATTGTGTTGGCGAATACATGACCATTCGCTCTGACTACGCCTCGTTCGCAGCCGTGTTGAATGCCCGCTACGGATGGGGCAACAGCACCACCGACGGTCCCTCGCAGCGGTTTGACCGCGAGTTCTTCGACGCCATCTACGGCGAAGGATTGTATCGCCTTGGACAGGCCAACCACGACTCTAAAGAGGACAACGCTTACCGCATCGATGAGTCCTGTATGCGCTGGTGTACCTACGAACTGAATCTCTTTGGCGATCCGACCATCGCCTTGAAGGGTGGCGCCGACTGTGCGGCTGCGATGCTTCCTGACGGTGACGGCGATGGTGCCTGCGAGCCTTTCGACAACTGTCCCGGTACTTCCAACCCGGATCAGCTCGACAGCGATGGCGACCTGATCGGCGACATCTGCGACGACTGCCCTCAGGATCCGGAAGATGATATCGACGGCGACGATCTGTGCGCCGATGTCGACAACTGCCCCAACGTGGCCAACGCCGATCAGACCGATAGCGATGGTGACGGGGTGGGTGATCCCTGTGATGCCTGTGAAGGCTTTGACGATCTGGCCGACTCCGACGCCGACGGAGTAGCTGATTCGTGCGACCGTTGTCCGGGATTCGACGACTACGCCGATTCCGACGCCGACGGCAACCCCGACAGCTGTGATCTTTGTCCGGGATATGACGACTACGCCGACTTCGACAGCGACGGTCATCCGGATAACTGCGACGTGTGTCCGACTATGGCCGATGCCGACCAGGCCGATTCGGACGGCGACGGCGTTGGCGACGCCTGTTGCTGCAGTATTCGCGGTGATATCCGGGGTGTCGGAAATGGTCCCGAAATCAGCCAACTGGTCTACATGGTTGCATTCATGTTCGAAGGTGGCGATGATCCGCCTTGTCCGCAGGCTTGTGATCTGGATGGTAACGGCAGTAACGGCGATATCGCCGACCTGGTCTACATGGTGACCTACATGTTCAACTGGGGAGACGCTCCCGTACCTTGCCCCGATTTTCCAGACTTAACTGAATAAGTTCAACGACTTACGCGATGGGCCGGACAGCTCTGTCCGGCCTTTTTCGATGCCGCAAGCAACCAACTCCTGCTCACAGGATTCTACTCTTTCTTTGATTCCCAATGCCGATCTAAATAGTATAATGGACGACGTATGCAGACAACCTTCCTCCCAAGGAGCCTGATATTTTAAGACACTTCCCACAAGTCCTGGCTATTGGTTTGATATGGCTGATCCTGACCGGTGTGAGCTGTGATGACGACTCCGGTCCTGTCGGTCCCGAGGACAAGACTCCCCCAACAGTGCAGTCGACCATCCCGGCAAACGGTAGCTCAGACGTCGCGATTGACCGAAACATATTTGTCTTTTTCAACGAGGAGATGCGTTCAACCGGGATCAGTTCATCGACAGTTACGCTCAGTCCCACGGTCACAGGACTGATCTCCGTAGATTCACACATGGTCATATTTGATCCAGTCAATGACTTGGAGTACGAGACCACTTACAACATGACGGTCGACACCAGCGCCGCTGATCTGGCAGGTAACAAACTAGCTAGTCCGTATCAGTGGTCGTTTACGACCGAACCGGATCCGGCAGGAGCACCGCCGGTAGTCACCTCCACCACTCCAACCAACGGCGCTACGGGAGTTGACCCGGCTACAGACATCTCGGCCAGTTTCTCGAAGCCGATGGACCATTGGGCCTTCAACGACACCACCATGGTGATCGCACCGACCACATCCGGTGATTACATTGCGTCGCTGGCAAACGTTCTGTTTAATCCCGACGATACGCTTGAATTCCTTACCGAGTACACCGTGACCCTGACGACTGTTCTCGCCGACACCTTCGGTATTAACATGACCAGCGACTACACCTGGAGCTTCACGACCGGTCCGGATCCTTACATTCCCATTGTGAGTTTTGACGGCCTCCCGGAGGACCCCATCATCGATTCCAGCAACCTGATCGCGGTTGATGTCTCCCACCCGGTGGGCGTTGCCCGCGTTGAGTTCTATGTCGACTTCGTCCACGATGCCGGTGGCGATGATTTCGCCACCCCGTTCGAATACACCTGGGATGCCTCCGCTTACGAGATTGGCTCCCAGCACACGATTCATGCCATAGCCTACGACTCCGATGGCAAAGCCGGCTACTCAGACACTGTCATCGTCACCTACTTGTGGGAGGAGATCGCTACCGATGCCGACGATCTCTGGCCGACCGACATCTTCCGAGTCTTCGCCCGACCCAGCGATTCAATGTTGGAGCTGCGCTACGAGATGTATGACAACTGGGGGCCGGTACCCACCGAGGACACCAGTTTGTTCCTGGGCGTCTACTTCGATATCGACAAGAATCCTAATACCGGCAGACGAGACTTTGACGGGCAGGACTTGAACGGAGTTGGCGCTGAGTATCGCTCGATTATCGGGCTATTTGGCCTGGAAGCACTGGCCGAGAACAACGGCGGCAGCTGGAGTGTCCTGGGCGGACCCGAACTATTCGCCTATTACAACGTTCCGGCGGATACGAACATTTTAGAGTACGCCATCTATTGGGATGATCTGGGTAATCCGTTCGAAGAAGTGCGCATTGTGAGCATCAATGTCTTCTTCCAATCGGTGTCGAGCTACCTGGCTGACTGGGTCCCCAACCAGGGTTCGGCTTTCAATGTAATCAAGCGTCTGCCGCGATACATAGGTGACATCCCGCAGCCGACTGCTCCGCAGGGGAACGGATCGGCATCCGGGGCGGTTGAATATCCTAACCCCTTCGATACCAGAACAAACGGCGAAGAACAAGCTAGCAAACGATGACCGAACCACGGACCGAGACAAAGGATTTTCTTGGACTGATCGAAACCGACTTCCGCATCGACCGCGGCAAGCCGTTTCCGCTGGGGAGCAGTCTCAATCCCAAGGGAATCAACTTCGCTGTCTTCTCCAAACACGCAACAGCGGTGCACCTGGTAGTCTTTGCACCCGGCGAGACCGACCCGATCGCCGAGTTCCCGTTTGATCCCCGCTTTAATCGCACCGGCGACATCTGGCACTGTCTCATAGCCGGACTTGATCATCGCGTTGAGTATGGCTTTCGAGTAAAGCGATCACCCAACGATCAACCGGAGATACATCGTTTCGATGACTCTACCATACTGCTCGATCCTTTCGCACGGGCGATCTCGGGACGAGAGCTGTGGGGTGATGTGGTCGTCGGCAAACACCGACCCAGCCGCCCCCGTCTGCGCCGGTCGCTGATCGTCAACGGTGAGTTCGATTGGGAAGAGGACCAGCCGCTAAACATTCCGATGTCCGACACGATCATCTATGAGATGCATGTCCGCGGCTTCACTCGTCATGAGTCCTCCGGCGTACGCTACCCCGGGACCTACCGGGGTCTGATAGAGAAGATTCCCTACCTTCAGGAACTGGGCATCACCGCCGTGGAGTTGCTTCCGATCTCCGAGTTCGAAGAAGGGGACAGTGACAAGATAAATCCCCTAACGGGAGAACGGCTGCTAAACTACTGGGGATATAGCTCGATTGGGTTCTTTGCGCCCAAGAGCTCCTACGCCTCCAAAGACAATGCCGCGGTCGTTGAGTTCAAGGAGCTTGTAAAGGCGCTGCACCGGGCGGGAATCGAGGTGATTCTCGACGTGGTGTTCAACCATACCGCCGAGGGTAACGACAAGGGTCCGACCCATTCGTTCCGCGGTCTCGACAACTCGATTTATTATCTGATAGATCCCTACACCGGAGAATACGCCAACTACTCCGGATGCGGCAACACCATGAACTGCAACCATCCGGTGGTGCGTGATCTCATTCTCGACTGCCTCCGCTACTGGGTGACCGAAATGCACGTCGATGGATTCCGCTTCGACCTGGCATCGATTCTAGGGCGGGGTAGAGACGGTTCGGTTCTGGCTAATCCGCCGCTGTTGGAGGCAATCGCCTGTGATCCCATTCTGGGCAACACCAAACTGATCGCCGAGGCCTGGGACGCCGCCGGGCTCTACCAGGTGGGAAGTTTTCCATCCTACGGTCGCTGGGCCGAGTGGAACGCCTCCTTCCGCGATGACATCCGCCGGTTCATCAAATCCGAGTCGGGGCAGGTGGCCGGATTGGCCCAACGTTTCAACGGCAGCCCTGATCTGTACACTCATTCCGGCAGAGCGCCCAATCATAGCATCAACTTCGTTACTTGCCACGACGGTTTCACGCTTAAGGACATGGTCTCCTACAACGAGAAGCACAACCTGGCCAACGGCGAAGACAACCGTGACGGTGTGAATCACAATCACAGTTGGAACTGTGGATGGGAAGGTTCGACACGCATCACGCTTCTCGAGAGCAATGTTGAAGCTCGGTTTGACAAAATCGATGCTCTGCGGATACGCCAGATGAAAAATGCTGCGACACTTCTGCTCTGCTCGAGGGGCGTACCGATGTTGCTGGCCGGGGACGAGTTTGGTCGGACCCAACAAGGTAACAACAACGCCTATTGTCAGGACAACGAGATTTCCTGGCTGGACTGGGATCTACTCGAGAAGAACTCCGAGCTCTTCCGATTCTTCCGCATGTTGATCGACTTCCGGAAACGCCAACCTGCGCTGCGTCACGACTGCTTCCACGACAACGATGTCTACCCCGTCCGGCTTCACGGCGTCCGACCTGACAGCCCGGATATGTCGTTTGATTCCAGAAGTCTGGCGGTGCAGTTCGATCAGAAGCACGAGGGTTCCTCGATATACCTCGCGGCCTCCAGCTATTGGGAGCCGCTGGATTTCCATCTGCCGCGCCTGGACGGTTTACGCCATTGGTACCGCAAGCTGGACACATCGCTGGTCAGTCCGTTGGACATCGAAGAGGACAACAATTTGCGGCGACTCCCCAATCAGCTAAGCTACCAGCTGGCTCCCAGATCTATTGCCGTCCTGATCGGTCGTTAATCCGAGACATAAAAAAACGGGGACGCAGGGTCCCCGTCTTTCTCCGAGCATTGGAGTGTGGAGTTAGAAGAAGTCGACTGAAAACGAGCTCAGCGCTTCGTCTATATCTAGATTGACTTTTACCGGCATCGAATCAAATCCCTCGCTGATCCATTCGCCGTCCGTCTCCTGCATCCCCAAACGGTCGAGATAAGAGCCATAGTCGCGGCCAATCACACGAAGACCGACTTCTTCGGGAATACGCAGCTTCAGATTGGTGTCCTGGCCATCGATCGAGATATTCACAAGCGGTTGGAGATCACCCAGCTTGAGGTAAACATGGGCATCGTCAGCTTCGAGTTCAAGATCCTGAAGGGGGGTAGAAGAGAGGTTGAGATGGATATCGGAACGATCGCCGCTGCAGCGCAATCTGAGTGGGATTTCCTCCGAGAAGCGAACATACCAATCGGAGTCGGCATCGGAGTCGATCGTAACCACGCCGCCGAAGAAGCTGTTGTCGAGACCCTCGAACTCGACCTTGGCCGTACTGCCGGCAAAGCGGTGACTGATTTTCGGCTTGCGGGTGTTGCTGTCGAATCTTCCGTACACAAGATCTTTGCCGCTCTCTCGTACGGTCAGATTGGTCTCGCCGAGACTGAGATCAGCCTCGATCAGTTCGACATTGCCTTCCGGTTCCAGGCTGTAACTGGTGCGACGAAAGAAGCTGCTGTCGGAACCGCCCATTCCGGAGCCAAAAGCGATAAACATGGCGCTGCCGAAAAGCAGCACGGATGTAGCGTAGGAAATAAACTGGACCTTGGTGCGTGTGAAGATCTTCTCGATTCCGATCGCGATCAAGACCACCGGGGAGTATATCAACAGGTTGATCCAGAAGTTGTCGTTGAGTACATCGGCATTGCGAAGTAACAGCAGTACGCCGACAGTAATCAGTATGGTTCCCCATCGAAAGCGTGCCGGAGTCATTAGGCCGTACCTCCGTTTTCTGGGCTAACACCGTTGGTCGCTTCTTGCGCCCGTCCGTTTTCGATACGGGTAGCCGGGACTTTGCGAAGAATCAAGAACAGACCGATTCCGATAAGAATCACCGGCCAGAACTCATCCCAACTGAACCAGAACCAGAATTCCCTGATCAAGAGCGCAGCGCCCAGACAGACCAGGAACAGTCCCGGAAGATATCTCCGCCAGGAAGGGTAGCTTGCGGCTGGCTCTACTTTGACGCCGTTTGGTCGTTCCTGGACAGCTATCCAGGCAATCAAGTAGCCTATTGCTACGGTACCAAAAGAGGCTATTGCCAGAACCGCCAGGATTATGCGGATAAGTACCGGATCTATATCGAGATATTCCCCCAGCCCGCCGCAGACGCCGGCAATGACTCGATTATCGTTTGAACGGTAAAGCTGTTGTGCCATTGCGTTTTCCTCGTCCTTACAAATCTCTTATCTGGTTAAACTATACGGGCGGGGGAGGGAAAAGTTACCTCGGGCTGTCCGCGTTCAGACGCCTGACTACTTCTTCAGTCGAGTCAATAGCTGTTTGGCGTGGTCCTGAAGGGGAGAAGTCTCGTTGGTGGCTACTCGAGATATCAACAGAATGCATTGCTGCCGTTCCTCGGTGTCGTCGGTCAACTCGGCGATTCCGGCGAGTGCGCCCAGACACCGTCGAAGCTGCCCGGAGCCCCTAAGCGAATCTGTCGCGATACTGACTTCGGCCTCGGACTTGAGACGGAATTCCTTTGACTCACTGCTTTGCACCGCCAGGAGGTCCTTGAAATAGTAGCTAAGCCCTCCGATTAGCGAATCTCGAACAGCGCGCGCTTTGACCAAATAGGCCAACGAATCAGCGGACGTCATTTCCGGAATAACGTCACCAAAGAGGATCGCTGTATCTGAAAGGTCGCTCGAGTCTGACTCCTTGGCGGTCCAGCCGATTGAATCGTCCAGATCCACGCCATCCACCACATACTCGACCTCACCGGCTCGACCACCGCGAATGAAGATTGCCCCCGAGTCATCGGATGCAACTACGCCTGGCACCTGCTTGAGAAGCTCATCGACCGTGGTCACCGGTTTACTTTCTACGGGTTGAGACATACTCGTCGATTTACCCCGCATCTTCTTGACCGCTTTGGAGGATTCAACAGCCTCAGTCTCGTTGACGGCCATCTGAGGAGCCGGAGCAGCCGTCTGCGGCGGTTCGGGGGTTGCCTCCTCCGCCTCGGCGATGTCGCCCACGATCCGATCGTCCTTGTCGTCTGCCAGGGCCATTTCGTCGCTGGACTCTTCCACCTTGCTCAGCGTCAGAGTCTCGACTGCTTCCTCAACCGCATCTTCCAATTCCGGCTCGACCGGCGTTTCCTCGACTCTTTCGGGACTCGCTGCGAGATAATCGTCAGACTCCTCCAGATCCATTACCAAAGCCTGGGGCTCTTCGGCGATCTTCTCATCTTCCAGCCTCGGCGACTCCGCCTTTTCCGATATGTCGCTCTCGTGCACGGCAATAAACGTCAACGCCGCAATCGAGGCCGCCACGGCGGCGAATTTCCAAATCAGACCACGATTCTTGGGCCGAATGTCGGTTGTCTTTGCTTCGGGCACTTCCTCGCCGATTCCCAGTTTGGCTTCGATCTTCCGCGCCGACTGCTCCCAATAGTCGTCTCCACCCAGATCAGCGTTGGCGTCTACCAGCGCATCCAGTTTCTCCAACCGGGCCAGCAACTCCCTGCATTCCTCACAGTCGGCCAGATGATCGTGCATCATCTGGTACTCCTCGGGCGTCAAATCCCGATCATGGTAGGCCGACACGCGGTCTCTGTAATACTCGTGGTCCATTCTTTCCAACCAGCCGTTTAGAAACGGCTATAACAAGTCCTTCAGCTTATCCATAAGAAACTGCCGGGCGCGATAAAGGCGCGAATTGACCGTGCCCGGGGGCAGTTTCAGGTAACTTCCGATCGCAGCATAATCCATATCTTCTAAGTGCCTCAGCACGAATACTCTTCGATACTTGCCCGGCATTTCCTGCAGAGCTTCATAGAATCGCTTCTGGCTTTCTTCATCCAGTAGCTTGTCGAGCGGGCCCAGTTCCTCGGTTTCCGGATCGAATCCAACTTCCTGCTTGCTGTCGAGCGATTCCTTCTTCTCTTCTCTCGCGACTTTGGTGTAGGCCAGGTTGCGGGCAATAGTCGACAGCCAGGGGTAAAAGGCGCGGCCGGGCTGGAATCGGGCCATGGCGTTGAAAGCTTTGATAAATGCCTCTTGAACAATGTCTTCGGTCAAGTCAAACGATCCTGTCAATCCGTAAATGAAACGAAACAATCGCTTCTGATGCATCCGAACCAGGCCGCCAAAAGCATTCTTGTCGCCGTTTTGAACGGCCTCGATCAGCTTGGCTTCAGAAACAGTCCCTGCACTAGATACAGTCTCAGGGCGGGTTTCTTCCGGGGAATCGCTCATTTTAACCCAGTTTCTTGCAGGTTTCTATAGCCAGTTGTTCCAGAACCTGCTCGTCCGAGAGGGGAGACCGGCGAAGGTCGGCATCGGCGACGGCCAAATCTATCAGAATCTGCTCCAGCGCAGGCTCGCTGAACCGGGAGGCCTGCGATTTGAACCGAGGCAGCATCCAACCCCGTCTTCCCAACGGCTGCTTACCGTTCTTGACCAAATACAGACTCACGAAATGTTGCTGAAGGAGCGTCGAAATGAGAATAGGATGGTTGCCATCGGCGATCAGCGTCCGGAGCATCTTCAGGACAAAATCCGTACGGCCCTCGACCAGTCGATCAGCCAACTCAAAAACGTTGTAAACTTCGTAGCCCGAACAGACCCTGCGCACGTCGTCCGAGGTCACGGTAGCTTCCGGCTCGAGGAAGTTGACCAGCTTGGAGACCTCGGTGTCCAGTCCACCTCGATTGCCGGCCACCATATCGGTCAAGAGATTCAACGCTTCCGGTTCGATCGACAACTTGCCCCGCTTGAGAGCCCCGGTAATCTGTGACATGACCTCATTTCGCGACAGTTTGGCGAACTCGACCAGTTCCACCTCGGCTTTCTGCATCGCCTTAAAGATGGCTGAACCCTTCTTGGGAGCCTTGTGAGAGGGGGAACTAAACACCACTACCCGCGAGGGATCAGGCGGCTGGAGCATTTTGAGGATATTGGCCAGCTCCTTTGGCTTGTAGCTCTGAACGTTGGAAACCGTGATTATCAGCTTGTCGCCGAGCATCGGGATGGCTGACAGTTCCGCAATGAGATCCCGAGCGGGACAGGAGCCGCCGTCGAGACGGCGGTAGCTGGTGATGCGCTGACGGTCAGGCAAGTACTTGTGAACTAAGTACTTGGTCGCCTCAACAATACGGTAGTCCTCGGCTCCGTAGAAGTAATAGGCCGGCTTGAATCGGTCCGAATCAATCTCTTTGAGTAGTGCTTTGGGAGTGGCCATAAAGTGAGACAATATGGCCACTCCAGGGGGGAGGGTCAATCAAAAATGGAATCATCAAGGGCCGGATTGTCGTTGGAGGGTACCCAATCCAGCGAAAAGCGATACTTGTCCCGATACTCCTGAGTTCGTTCAAGTAGGTCCGTGAACATGTCCGGGGATTGCTCCCGATCATTCACGAAATTCACAACGCGAATGTTGTGGCCAAAAATCTGGTACGTATGATTGGAGAAGTACTTCTGGTTGGAATCAATGAACTCCAACAAGGCCAGAAGCGAGGCCAGGTCGCAGTGGTCCGGATCAACTCCCGCAAAGGGAGCCTTGAACTTGATCCCGATCTGAGGAATACTGAACGAGACCACTGCGTTCTTGTCGATATCATTGCCTTCCGGCAATCCCTGCGAACCAAAATAACATTCCATGAGCGTGTCAAACGCAAGCCTCGTGCCGCACCGTAGTGAACGAGTTAAGTTGTTGTACAATAAGTTATTAACGTCAGGAAATGCCTTAGAACGATGCAAGTTCGTGCAGAGAGTTGATCCGAATCTCTTTCGATTGGGCAGCGCCTTGACTCTATCCGTCTTATTGTGTATGGTTTATCCACAATACCGGTAGGTGTAATCAAGGTGTCGTTCTCAAGGAGGAATCGTGCTTAAATATCGACCTTTCGTTCTACTCGCCATGCTGCTGTTCGTTCTATTCTTCGCCTGTCAGGACGACAAGATTATAGACCCACCCGGCCCGACTACTCAGGGCTTTCCCAACACAGTGGGATCCTGGTACAGGTTCGATGTCACCCGAGTTGTCAGCGGTTTCACCACACGAGACACTCTCACAATTAATGTCACCGGCCTCAAGCAGATTTCTGCTGATCGCATCGCCAAGGTCTGGCGATATGGCGACGGACCCGACGTCGACAGCTTCTTTGTAACCGAGTCTGCCGACACAGTTTTTTTCTTCACCGGGCGTGACTCGGATCCGGTAACGTTCATAATGCCCCTCCGGGTCGGCAACAGCTGGCATCGCGCCGCCGGTTTGCCCGACTCCAATATCGTGGTGGATACGGCGCTGTGGAGT
>Ga0180436_10000764_pt1 | contig 32357 bp, 32 predicted proteins | sample SS_ome_2_FD_132434 | JGI IMG/M metagenome (GOLD analysis project Ga0180436, IMG submission 132434) | Hypersaline lake sediment archaeal communities from the Salton Sea, California, USA - SS_3_S_2 metaG | ecosystem: Environmental > Aquatic > Non-marine Saline and Alkaline > Hypersaline >... | reverse complement strand
TAGCCGAACAAAACCTCTGCAGCCCCGTTGGTGAGCACCACCAATCCGGCGCACTCCGCAGCGTAGGCGGCGAAGGCTTCCCGACGGTCCATGCCGCCAGCGAACCGGGAAAGGTAATCCTGCGAGACGACCACACACGTCGCGTGCCTGCAGATCTCCGTTTCCGGAAGAACATCGATGGTCACATACGGAACCCTCGCCTCGACACACATGGCGACCGCTTGCTGCGACTGCTCGCCGAAGAATGGATCGAGACACACCATTCGACTGGCCTGAATGTCATCGCCGGAAGGTTCATTCCACGCCCGATCGCCATCTAACACCCGTATGTAGTTGCCGAAGACGGTTTTCACGTCGCCGTCGGCAACAACGAACTCACGCAACGTTTCGGCTTCGTCGGTAAGCGTGATCCTGCTGCAATCCACCCCGGCATCTGACAGGAGCCCGATGATCTGCCCGGATGCCTCGTCGGCACCCAGCCAACTCCCATCCAGCTTCGTCGCCACGCCAAGCCGGGCGAGCGCATACGCTCCGCCGGCCGCTTCTCCACCCACCGTGTCTCCTAGCTCCGCGACACCGTCGAGTTCGGCGTATCCGCCTCGGGGCGGGAAGTCGCCGTCGAGGGTGAACAGCGTGCTGCGGGCGATGATTCCGTAGGCGTACACGTCGTGCATGGCGGTCCCTCTCGTGAGTTGGCGCACTTGATCCCTACCCGGCGAGACTAAGCACTTGTGGTTCTGCCGGGTGGTAGCGACTCGAGGAAGCCCAGTACTGCATCGACAAGAGGCTCTGCGGATTGTCTGTCGAGTCCCAGGTTGTGGTCCGTCCCCTCGAGCCGGATGTGGCTTCCACTGCTGAGTAACCCAAGGGCGTGCGACACATAACCGTCGGTCATCACCGCACCCAGGCGCGGATCTGCCTGGATCAGCAGGGTCGGCGACTCCACCTGTCCGAGCAGATAATCTCCATTGAAGTCGCCGAGCAGATCACGGACGCGGCCTTCGGCGTGGAAGTCGAGCACCCTCGGATCCAAACGGTGAAGGGCTGGGGCCATCGCAGCCCGAATACTCCCGATCAGATCCGGACGCATGGTCTCGAGTCGGTCGGCTATCTCGGGTATCGGCAGACCCGCAAGCTCACGCAGGGCGCGGTGATAACCGATCGACTCGGGGGTACTCGTGATTCCCTCGAGGTGATCGAGATCGAACGCCATATCACCAAGAATCACCCCGCAGCTGAGGTGGGGATGGAGGGCGGTGGCCTCCAGAGCCGCGAACGCTCCGGCCGAATGACCGAAGAACACCGCCGGCTCACCCACTACGGCTTCGGCAAAGGCAACAACGTCGGCAGTGAGATCGGCCAATCGGTAGACACCGGTCGGTGCCCTTTCGGATCGACCGTGACCTCGCATGTCGGGGGCGAACACGCGCCACCTCTCCCCGAGCGCACGCGCTAGCGGAAGGCAGTTCTGCCACCGATCCATCATCCCGTGCAGCAGAATCACGGGCGGGCCATCCCCCCGATTGGTGGCGTAGTTGATGGCAACGGTCTCGGTGACGAACGAACGCTCTTCCATCTTCATGGCCAACCCGCTCGGATGCCTGCTCGACTGCTACTCAAACCTACACCGCGACATCTCCTCCAGCCCGTTCCGCACTCTGGCGTAGCATGCGGCGGGATACGTCGTGATCTACGCCAGACGCGCTTCTGGACTTCCTCGCGGTGACTTTTGACCCTGCATTCAGTGCTTAACAGTTTGTAAGATTCGAGGATCGGGTCTGAGGAGGCTTGCTTTGGTTATTGCCAAGGAGTTCGAGTACCAACGTCCGTCCACGATCGAGGAGGCTGCGCAGATCCTCGCAGGCCACCCCGGCTCGGCCCGGGTTCTCGCCGGAGGCACCGACCTCGTCGCCTGGCTGCGTGACGACGCCGTCGCCCCCGACCTAGTCGTCGACATCAAAGCCATCCCCGATCTCCACGACATTTCTCTCGAGGGTGACATCCTCCATCTCGGATCGCTGGTCACATTCTCCGACTTGATTAACTCCGACATCGTCCACGAGCGTGCCCCGCTGCTGGCCGAGATGGCGGAAACGGTCGCCTCCACCGGCATCCGCAATCGGGCGACCATGGTCGGCAACATCTGTTCGGCCGTACCCTCTTGTGACGCAGGACCGGTTCTCCTCGGATACGACACGACTGTGCACCTGATCGGATCCGCGGGAGCTCGCAGCATTGACATCAACGACTGGTTCGTGGGGCTGAGAGAAACCGCACGCACCGGGGACGAGATCGTCAGCCACCTCACCATGCAGGTGCCTCCCCACGGCGGCGTCTACGTCAAGCTGATGCGTTACGCCGGCGAGGACCTCGCCCAAGCCGCCGTCGGCATCGTCGCCTACCCCGGCGATCAATACCGGGTGGCTTTCGGCGCAGTGGCCCCGAAACCCTTCCGGTCGGCCCGCATCGAGAACGCACTGCAAGGCAAACCGCTCGACGAGGCACTAATCGCCGAAGTCGTCGCCATGGTGGCCGACGAGATCAGACCCATCGACGACATCCGGGCGACTGCCGCTTACCGCACCCGTATCTGCGAAGTCATGCTGGAACGGGGACTACCGGCGGCGCGAGACAGACTCAACGGGAGTGGGCCGGCCTACGGAACGAGGTTGATCTAATGGAGGTAACAGTCAAAGTCAACGGCGAGCGCTGGGACATCGATGTCGCTCCCGCCGATGTGCTGCTGGACGTGCTCCGGGAGAGAATCGGGGTGAAGAGCCCGAAGATTGGCTGCGAGCGCGGCGACTGCGGTTCTTGCACGATCCTCCTCGATGGCAAAACGGTGCGCAGCTGCCTGGTTCTAGCCGTGGAAGTCGACGGCCAGGAAATCACCACCGTCGAAGGAATCAGCTACGAAAGCCTCAGCCAATTGCAGAATCTCTTCCTCAGCAACAACGCATTCCAGTGCGGGTTCTGCGCTCCAGCGATCGTGCTGTCGGCTACAGAGCTGCTCGATAACAACCCCAACCCGACCCGGCACGACGTGCAAGAGGCCCTGGCCGGAAACCTGTGCCGGTGCACCGGTTACGAGCCGATTATCGAAGCGGTGCTGGCGGCGGCACGAGGGGGTGCAAAGTGACCACCACATTTCCGTTCGAGGCAGAAACCGACAGCGACGAGCTGAAGACCGTTGGCACCGGCGCAGTCAGGATCGACGGCCTCGACAAGATCAGCGGCGCCGCCGAGTTCGTCGACGACATGGACTTTGGGCCGGGGCTGCTCCATGCCGCCATCGTCGAGAGCCCCCATGCCTATGCCCGCATCGTGTCGATCGACACCACCGAAGCGGAGAATGCCAAGGGCGTAGTCCGGGTCGTGACCGGTAAGGACTTCCCGTACAAGTTCGGCATGTATATGGAGGACCGCTACATCTTCGCCCAAGATCACGTCCGGTTCGTCGGCGAGCAGGTTGCGGGTGTCATTGCCCGGTCGCATCGTGAAGCGGTGCAGGCCGCCAAGCTGATCAAGGTCGAGTACGAAGTGCTCGAACCGCTCCTCGACCCGAAATCGGCCGTCGCCGACGACGCCGACCTGATCCATCCCGATCTGGGTAGCTACACCCACGTACCGTGGTTCTTCCCGAAAGCCGACACCAACATTGCCCACTGGCGGAAGATCCGCAAGGGCGATACCGAGACGGCGTTCGCCGAGGCCGATTTCGTACTCGAAGACACCTATACCGTGCCCCGCTACGCTCACTGTGCCATCGAGCCTCATGTCACAGTGAGCAAGCTCGACCATGCCGACCGGCTCACCGTGTGGACCGCATCGCAGTCTCCGCACACGCAACGGCATCTCTTCGCCGAAGCGCTGGCACCGCTCGGCTTCACTCACAAAGACGTCAGGGTGATCACCCCGTACGTAGGGGGTGGCTTCGGCGGCAAGGCCGGTGTCTCCATGGAGATACTCGGTGCGGCGATGGCCACCCTGGTCAAAGGTCGGCCGGTCAAGCTTCGCTTCACCAGAGAGCAGGAGTTCTACAACACCTACCAACGACAGGGTGTCGTCGCCGAGCTGAAGATCGGTGTGATGAACGACGGCACTATCACCGCCGTCGAGCACAAGCTGTATTGGGATGCAGGCGCCTACGTCGAATATGGGGCAAACGTTGTCAACGCGGCAGGGCTGTCCGCCACCGGCCCCTACCGGGTCCCCAACATAAGCAACGACTCCCTGTGCATTTACACCAACTTGCCGCCGGGCGGTCCCTATCGCGGCTTCGGCTACTCGGAGTTCCACTTCGGGCTCGAGTCGCATATGGACCGCATCGCTGAGGCGATCGGCATGGACCCGGTCGAGTTCCGCCGCAAGAACGCCATCGTCGAGGGCGACGAGTTGTCGTACGGCGCGCATATGAACCCGTCCGGGATGATCGAAGCTATCGATAGGGTGGCCGAGGCCATCAACTGGGGCGTCGAAGAGGAATCTGAAAATCCCAACACCGTGATCGGCAAGGGCGTCGCTTGTTTCTGGAAGGCACCGGCGATGCCACCCAACGCCTCCTCGGCGTCGTTCCTCAAGTTCAATGAGGACGGCAGCATCAACATCACGGTCTCCGGGATGGAGCTGGGTCAGGGCTACCTGACCGTCATGGCGCAGATCGCCAGCGAGATCCTCACCGTTCCGGTAGAGAAGATCCGGGTCGAGACCCCCGACACCGACCGCAATCCCTACGAATGGCAGACGGTGGCGTCACACGTCACCTGGAGCTCCGGTCTTGCGGTCGAGAAGGCAGCCGTCGAGGCCCGGGCCAAGATCTTCGATGTCATCCACCAGGTGTACGGCTACGAGGACGACTCGCTGTACCTGGAGAACGAGGCGGTGCGGTGTACGACAGATCCCGAGTTCGTCAAGCCACTGCGGGACTTCGTCATCGACGGGATCCAAACCGAGGAAGGCACCTGGCGGGGCGGGCCGATCATTGCCAGCGGCAAGTTCATGCCCGAGTTCACCAACGCCAACAGCGATCCGGAGACCGGCCAGGGCGGCCACCCCAACGTCCACTACACGGTCGGCTGCACCGGGGTCGTCGCCGAAATCGACAAGGACACCGGGAGGGTCTGGGTCCGCAAGGCCGCTCTCGCCGTCGATGCAGGCCGGGCGATCAACCCCGACCTGGTGAAGGGGCAGATAGTCGGCGGTTTGGTCCAAGGGTTGGCCACGGTCCTTTACGAGGACATGAGGTTCGACGAGGGCGGCAAGATGCTCAACCCGAACTTCACCGACTACAAGATCCCTACGGCATTCGACATTCCTGACGAGGTCATCCCAATCATCGTGGAGGTGCCCCAACCCGACGGCCCGTTTGGAGCCCGCGGGGTCGGCGAGCACACGATGATTGCGGCGGCGCCGGTGATCGCCAATGCCGTGTACAACGCGTTGGGGATACGAATCAAGTCAATGCCTGTAACCCAGGAGAAGATTGCAATGTCATATCTCGAGACGAGGAGTGGATGACGAATGTCCGTTGATCTAGAGAAGATCCTGCGGCCGATTGACCATGATCTGGCTCCCTACGAGCCCAAGTACATGATGCTCGCCAGCGGCGAAGCGGTGGTCGTTCGCCAGGTCTTCCGGGACGAGATCCCCGACCTGCTCAAGCATGTTGAGCCGCTGATCCACGTCGAGCGTGACTTCTACGACGTTGTCGCCGCCCGGGTGTACGCCGAATTGCTTGGCTATTACAAGCACCGGTTCCAGGATCAGTATGTGCTGGCCCTCCAAGTGGACGGCGAACTGGCGGCGATCGTCAACGGCCGCGAGGTCAAGCCCGGGCTGGGTCTGTCCCTGCATACGCTGGCGATGCGCCGGGGACTGCGGATAGGCGCCCATGGCTTCGCCGCCAAGATGGAGTACCACATCGACACGCTCGGTCACGATGAGGTGTTGATCGTGGCCGAGTCGCCGATCGGGTTCCGGCGTTGGATGATCGAGTACAAGCTCGAGAAGCGGTTCGAGATCCCGCACGAGCTCGGCGGCGTCCCCTCGTGGGCGCTGACCCGGGAACTGTTCGATCGAGCCCGCTCCAAGCTTGTGGTTGGGCGGCGCCCGGTACCGCCGCCGCTACTGGAGAAGGCGATGGAGAAGATCCTCCCACCTTCTGATCCCCCTACCCCGCCGTTGGACCCGCTGGCGGCCACCCGGGCGCTCTACGACCCGACCGCCACCGCCCTCGTCCAGCAGCGCTGGGAGATGGAAAAGGGAGCCGGCAATGCGTGACGTCTATGTAGCCGGCATCGGGATCACCACCTTCACCCGGCTGGAGTACCCGCTCACCGAAATCGCCTCGTACGCATCGATGATGGCGCTGAAGGATGCCGGGCTCACCGAGGTCGACCAGATCTACGTGGCCAACATGGGAGCACCCAGGGTTAACCATCAGACGGCGCTTGCCAGCGCAGTTGCCGATAGCCTCAGCCTGCTCCCCGCCGGCGCGGCGGCTATCGAGAATGGACCGGCATCGGGAGCAGCGGCGATCAAGGCCGGATTTCAGGCGGTAGCGTCCGGGATGGATGACGTCGTACTGGTCGCCGGCGTGGAGCGGATGCGGGAGGTCAACAACCTCGAAGCCACCGACTTCGTCGCGACATTGACCCACCCGCTCACCGAGTACATCTACGGCGTGACCCTGCCGGCGCATGCAGCGATGTTCGCCCGGCTCTACATGGAGAAGTACGGCGTCACCGAACGCCATCTAGCCATGGTCGGGGTGAAGAACCAGAACGCCGCGCTCAACAACGTATGGGCCCACCTCCAACAGGAGATCACACTCGAGGGAATCCTCGACAGCCCCGAAGCAATGACCAACAACCCTTACGTTGCCGAACCGCTGCGCTTCTTCGACGCCTGCCCCGTCTCCGACGGCGGCGCGGCGATCATCCTCGTTTCCAAGGAGAAGGCCAAAGAGCTGGGCCGACCGATGATCCGACTCAGCGGTATCGGGCAAGCCACCGATACTCATGCGGTGTTCGAACGCGAGGAACCGACCGATCTGTTGGCGGTGCGCAAGGCGGCACAAGACGCCTACGAGATGTCCGGGCTGAGCCCCGAAGACATCGACGTTGCCGAGCTGCACGATGCATTCACAATCCTCGAAATCGCCGAGAGCGAGGAAGTTGGGTTCTTCCCCAAAGGTGAAGGCCATGTTGCTCTCGAGAAAGGCGAGACCGCGCTCGGCGGGAAGATGCCGATAAACGTCGGCGGTGGCCTCAAGGGCCGCGGCCACCCGGTCGGAGCCACCGGTGTCGCCCAGGCCTGGGAGATCGTCACCCAACTGCGTGGCGACGGAGAGAAAAGGCAAGTCGCGGGAGCCCGCACCGGGCTCACCCTCAACTTCGGCGGCTTCGGCAACAATGTGGTTTGTCTCACCTTCGTGAGGGAGGACTAATGGCTCGCGAGATCTACGCATACAAATGTCGCCTGTGCGGGACCATGCACTACCCCTTCCGGATGGTGTGTAAGGGATGCAAACAGAACGACTTCTTCGAGTTCGACACGGTGCCCCTGCCCAAGACGGGCAAGTTGCTGACCTTCACCACGGTCTACAACCTGCCCGCCCAATACGAGGTGGCTACGCTCGGACTTGGCATCGTCGAGTTGGAGAACGGGATGCGGATGCTGGGACAGATCGAAATCGATGATCCCGAGATCGGCATGGCAGTCAAGGGCTCAGTCGAGGTAGTGCGGAAGGAAACGTACGACGACTACTACGGGATGGTGTTCACCGCCGCATGAGGCACGAACAGGAATTCGCGGCGGTCGCAAGACGGGGCGGGAGCGAGGGCTCGCTGCATCTCTGGATCAACCCGCAGCAACAGCAGGATTCGATTGAAGCTCAGGGCGGAGATCGGGAAGGGGCCTCGGCCCCGACGGGTAAGGAAGAAAGCCACCTCTTTGGAGGTGGCTTTCATTTTGAGTGGGAGAGGAAGGGTATATGGAGCTAACCATGCAAAAGAAGGTCGTGCTCGGCCTTCAGCACACGATCGCCATGTTCGGCGCAACGGTACTGGTGCCGTTGATCACGGGCCTGAACCCGTCTGTTGCCTTGGTCGCGGCAGGCGTTGGAACGCTGTTGTTCCACCTAGTCACGAAGCAGATGGTCCCGGTATTCCTGGGGTCGTCGTTTGCGTTCATCCCGCCAATCCTGATTGGTGTAGAACGCGGCTACTCCTGGGCGGGTATTGGCGCCGGCATCGTCGGTGCGGCCGTGGTTTACCTGGCAATGTCGATCCTCGTCACGTTTGTGGGTAGCGACGTCATCCGGCGCGTGTTCCCGCCGATCGTGACCGGCCCGGTTATCACCGTGATCGGTATCACCTTGGCCCCGGTCGCCATCAGCCAGGCGGAAGGCGCCTGGTGGCTGGCCATCGTGACACTGCTGGCAACGCTTGTTGCCGCGATCTTCTTCCGGGGCCTATTCCAGATGCTGCCCATCCTCACCGGAGCGATCGTGGGCTATGTAGCCGGCATCCTGTTCTACGCCGACTTCAGCTTCGATCCCGTCCGGGAAGCCAGCTGGCTCGGCTGGCCGGAGTTCACCTGGGGCCTCGGCGACATCAGCTGGGCACCGATTGCGCTCATTGCGCCGATCGCATTCGTGACCATGATCGAGCACGTTGGCGACATCCTCGCCAATGGACGCGTGGTCGGAAAGGACTTCTTCAAAGAGCCCGGCCTCAACCGGACGCTGCTCGGCGATGGTATCGCCACGATGTTCGCCGGTCTCGTCGGCGGTCCGCCCAACACCACTTACTCGGAGAACACGGGAGTGCTCGCCGTCACCAAGGTGTATGACCCGTTCATCATCCGCATCGGTGCGGTGTTTGCCATCTTCCTGGGTCTGATCCCGAAGCTGGCTGCAATCCTGCGCACAGTGCCGGTGCCGGTGCTCGGCGGTCTGTCGGTTGTGCTGTTCGGCATGATCGCCTCCGTCGGTCTGCGTACGCTGGTCGAAGGGCAGGTCGATTTCAAGAAGAGCCGCAACATGATCGTTGTCGGTCTCATCCTGGTGTTCGGCCTCGGTGTCAGCGGGCTGTCGTCACCGCTCGCCATCGGTGATGTGGAGATCTCTGGCCTGGCTCTCGCCGCCGTCATCGGCGTCGTTGCCAACCTGATCCTCCCGATGGATACTGAAGAGGTAGAAGTAGCAATGCCCACGGAGAAGACGTCCGCCGAATAGGACAGTCTCTCCAGGACCGCCCATCCAACTGGGCAACAAAGGGAGCCGGCGCCACCGTCGGCTCCCTCACTTTCGCCCCAAAACGCTTCCGGCGTAACTGGCGGCAATATGTTGCCGCCAGTTACGCAAGAACAAGAGGAAGTCACCCGAGCCGGAAAGCGCGGCCGCAGCAAGGGCGAGCTCTATTGCCATGCTCAACGATCCAGATTATCGGCGTTGAGAATCGTCTCGACGTCTGCCTTGGCACTGTCTAGCTTCGCCTGCGTCTTCAGTATCCGGCGCCCGACTGTGCGCAGCCGCTGTTCAGCGGCGGAGATATCGTCGGCTTCCCAGCCCGAGCCGTCGATGCGCAACTCGACCTCAGCTTCGAGACGCTCCCACTGTCGTTGCAGTGTGCGCAGTCGATTCTCGGCCACTTGGACGAGTTCCTCGGCGGCGCGAAGCTTGATGCTCTGCTCTGTCTCCGGACCGGCGGTCAAGTCAACGGTTGATCCGGCGATGAAAACCGCAGTAGTCGGCAGTGAATTGAGCAATACCGCTGTGTCCAGCCCGAAGGGCCCGACAAAACTCCCCTGGTGCAGGACACACGGAACCATCACGAAGCTGGACAACCCAGAGGTAGTAGCCACCTCACCGATCGTCGGGTTCGTCAGGCATACAATCTCCGCCGAAATGCGAGCCGCGTCCAACATCGATCGCAGCGCATCGGTCGAAGCGGCGACGTCGGTGTCGACCGGCAATGGCGCCAGCAGTCGGATCCGGGCACGAGACCACTCCCGAGTACGGGTGAAGAGATAGGCGCTGAGCAACGCCAGCCGGCTCGAATCGTCGTCTTGCCACCACACGTCGATGGTCCGCTCGGTACGGGGCAGCTGCTCGAGAGTCGACCAACGACGCTCATCGCTCAGCATGCTCACCACATTGACCCCCACCCGGTGAATCTCACGCACCGCCTGGGCATAGCCTGCGAGATGGTGCTCATCGCTCTCCTCGGGCCATCCGAACAGCACCGTATTGGCCCGGAGCGGTCCCAAACCGAAGGACTGCACGATTATCGGGAGGGCCTCCATCGCATCGGGAGCTAGTACCGCCCTGCCGTGCACATCCAGCCCGAGCGCGGCGATCTCGGATCGGAGCGTCAACTCAGTGGCTTTGCGCTCGCGGCGCTTTAGCGCACCCTCGCCGACCACAATCTGAACCGCTGCAGTCAGCCCACTCTCACCCTCGAGCCATAGACCGAAACGCAGCAATCGGGCCCGCCGCCGGGGGTCGGCGGAGAAGGCCAGCACCTGCGGGCGCCAGTTGCGCGGGTTTTCTGCCTCGGCCTCCATGGCCCGGATACCCTCTTTGACCCGCTGGAAATAGAAAGACCGCGTGGCGTCGGCCCAGCGCTGCGGCCGGTCGATTCGCCGCAAGTACTGGTAGATGCCGGTCAGGATGGCGATGGCTCCGAGTCCGGCGGGGATGTTCACTGCGATCATGGCCGCAGCACACGCAACGGCACCGATCAGGCTGACCCGGCGATGGAAGAACCGGAAGCGGGGCCGGAAGGACGGGCTGGCAGCTCTCGCCTCGTAGTAGGTGGCGTAGTTGAGCAGCCCGTAGGAGATCAAGAAGAACATCGAGACGACGGGAGCGATGGCGTTGAGGTTGCCGATGGCAACGGTGGCGAGGGCAATACCGAGAGACAGCAGGACGGCTCGTCGCGGATTGGACGTCGGTCCGTGACCCCTGGCGAAGTAGTTGAGCACCGGGAAGACCCGATCCGACGCCATGGACTGCAGGATGCGGGGAGCCCCAAGAAACGAAGCCATGGCTGAAGACAACGTTGCCGCAATGACGCCGGCGTCGATCAGCGGTCCATAGGCGGCAATCGAGTTCAGGATCCCCGTATCCTCGATGAGGTCGTTCGAGGACGCGTTCCCGGCGATAAGGATGGCGACCGATACGTAGACGATCGTCGACAGGCCGACGGCGGAAAAGGTGCCCCGGGGCAAGCTCCGACCGGCGTCGCGGAGGTCGCCGGACATGCTCACTCCCTGGGTGAATCCGGTGACCGCCGGGAAGAAGATGGCGAAGATCACCCAGAATCCGAGCGAACCGTCTGGACTCGACCAACCGTCACTCGCCACACTTGCGGAGAACCCGGGGATGGCGCCTGCATAAAAGGAAATGAGCGCAGCGACCAACAGTGCCATGACGACGAACTGGAACCGGCTGGCAATATCGGCGCCGAGCCAGGCCAAGCCAAACAGCAGAAGCACGGCAATCGCCGCGACCACCTGAGCCGCCCAGTCGGCTTCAAGACCAAAGATGGCAGTCACCGCTTCGCCAAAGCCGACCGCATAGAAGGCGATGGAAACGGATTGTGCCAGAAACAGGACGATTCCAATGGCGCCGCCGAACTCGACGCCGAGGGTGCGCGAGATCATGTAGTAGTCGCCGCCGCCCTTGACGTCGATGTTGGTGGCGATAGCCGCCAGGGAGATGCTGGTCAAGGTCGACACCGCAGTGGCGACCCCAATGATGAACAGGGCGTTGCGCAACCCGCCGTTGCCGACGACGTAGCCCAGACGCAGGAACAGGATGATCCCGAGAATTGTGAGTATCGACGGCGTGAACACCCCAGCAAAGGTGCCGAGAGTTCCTCTGCGTGGCTGCTCAGTGATCAATGGAGGATCCGCGACGTCGACTGATCATGGCATCGTAGGCGGTCATGGTGCCCCGGCCACGAGTTGCGCCCAACGGCGTTGCCGGTACCTGGAGAAGAGGCGGCCCCAGGCAACGACGAGGCCGGACAAGGCCCCGGCGTCGACGTCGATGAAGTCCGTATATCAGCATCGGCTACCCGGCAGCTCAGCGACCGTGATGGTGTGGTCCCACCGCTTCACCAAGCGATTGTGTTCGCGAGAAATGAAGCGGCGTAGCTCACCGTCGATCGACTCTATATGAATGGTGTGTCGACCGATCGGTACGAAGTGGAACAGGAACAACCATCCCGATATCGTTTCGCCTTGCTGAAAGGGTTCGGCGCGACGCGCTAGAGCAGGCATCCCGAGCAGACCTCGGGTGACGTAGGTGAAATTGTCCGGCACTTGCACCGCTTCCCACAGCCACGCCGCAGCAGCGTCGAATTCCCGGGCGACGCGAATCGTATGGGACATGGTGCCGGCCATGATCGCAGAGTGTCGATCGCTCCCGCCAACACCTCGACTCGGATCCGCCGGCGGGGTCAAGCCTCAGCTCGAAACGAGCTGACAGCCGGCCGCGTTCATCTCGGCAAGAGCCGCTTCCCCATCACCGGGCTCCAGGTTCACGGGTCGCACGGCTTCGGTGAGAATCGCCACCTCGTAACCGGCCGCAACACCATCGAGGGCGGTTGCCTTCACGCAGTAGTCCGTAGCCAGTCCGCAAACGACGACAGTCTTGACTCCCCACCGCTCCAGCTGCGAGGCAAGGCCGGTCGCGGTCACCGCACCGGACTCCGGGTCACGCACACTGAAGCCGGAATACCCATCCTCACCCCCCGTGCCCTTGCGTACCACGGGACCATCAACGATGAGATTCGGATGGAAGGCGGCGCCCCACGTGTCGCCCACGCAATGAACCGGCCAGGTTCCACCGTCCTTGGCGAAATGGGGAGTCGACTCGGGGTGCCAATCGGCTGTGTAGACGACATGACCCCCTGCGCTGCGCGCCCGGGCGATCTCAGCGTTGACCACCGGCACCACGTCTTCGCCCTCACCGACGTATATGTTGCCGTTCGGATCGGCGAAGTCATTCTGCACATCGACGACGACCAGAGCCGTCTCGGAGTCGTAAGCAATAGCCATGGCCCCAATGCTACCGATACGGGGCCGCACCGGCGGCAGGGGGCCAAATCGCGGCGAATGCCAATTGCACCGCACTCAGATCCGCCGCCTCGAAGTCGCCCCGCTGCCGGTCGTAGGCGAAGTCGCCGGCGACCTCCCAGCCTCCCATCAACCCTTTGTTCCCCGCAATCGTGAAGCGGGTGTCACGGAGAAAGACAAACACCCGCGGCCTTCCCCCCCGGGATCCAACCAGCATGTTGACCCGGTGGTGTTCCGGATCGCGGCCCTCCCAATCGGCTACATGGTCGGCCACTTGCGTCTCGAGGGAGCCGTTGTCGGCAAACACTCGCACCGGCATGGGGTAGTCGACGGCGCGGTCCGGCTGCAGTTCCTCTACTGGGAACGGGTCCGTAGTGATGTGGAGGTGAAGATGCCAGGGAATCGTCGCCCCGGCGTAGGCACCGTTGTAGACCACTCGAAACTCGCCGGACGTCTGGGCGTGAATGTCGAGCATTGCTGCGACGACAGACCTGTCGAATCGCTGATCGACATGCTCTTTGGATAGGACGGTGAAGTGGTTGTCAGCCAGCCAGGCGAAGTTGGCCCCGGCCAGCCACTCACGGCTGCCGGCCCGCAGCGGGACCAACGCCTCGTGCGGATGGCAGATCCGGATGTTGGCCGGGCACAAGAAACAATGGCGACCGGATGGGTCGCGAGGGTCGCGGAAGAGCACCAACTCGTCCCGGTCGGGATTCAGAATGCCGCGACGCTCCAGGGCAGCGGTGTCGGTCCGCAAGCCCCGGTGAGGCAGCCAGCGAAGCCGGAAGGTTACGCCCGAAGCCGGATCGGAGATGAACCTGGTTTCGGTCGGGGTGGTGGGATCACCCAGGATGAAGCCGGACTCGATCTGCTCAGCCCAGGTCTCCCTCAGCCGGTGGACTAGAGGCTCAGGCATTGCCGACCTGGTCGATCTCTTCCAGGAATGACGCCGCCAACCGGTCCCAGCCAAATGCCGGAACGGTGGCACGGTAGGCCGATTCGCCAAGCCGGGTGCGTAGCTCGGCATCGTTGAGGAGCAACTCGAGGGCGGCAGCAAAGCCGGCAATCGAATCAGCCGGAACCACTACGGCGCCCTCGCCAACCACAATCGATCCTGATCCGGGCAGGTCGTGGATTGCCGGTTCGGGACCCAGCAGGTACTCGGCGGCAAACGGCACCCGATCGGATGCAACAACCGGGGTGGCCGTTGCGGCTGCCTCCTGAGCGCTCATCCCAAAGCCCTCCATGATCGATGGCGTGCAGTAGATGTCCGCTTCCGAGTAGAGACACGGAAGCTCATCCCACACCGAACCCAGAATCGCAATATCATCCCGCACCCCAAGCTCCTCGATCAGATCCAGCAACGTCGCGCGAACCGCCTCATTACTATCGTCGATGGTTACCGCCAGCAGCGGTCGCGGAACGGTTTCCACCACTGCGGCGAACGCTCTCAGCAGGACGTCCTTCCGTTTGGTGGTATCGGTTCGGCTGACTTCCAGAATCAGTGGACGACCCTGCAAGTGCTCCGGATCGACTTGCATCACGTCGGCGAGGAAGCCCCAGATCGGCTCGCATTCGGATTGGGAGCGTGGTTGATAGCGATCGTGATCTATGCCGGGGGGCAGGAAGTAGTCGGCTCGTGCTGCATAGTCGTCTTGCGTGCTGTCCCTGATTGCCACCGAAGTGGCGACGACTCCGTCGATCTCTGCCAACACGCGTCGCTCGGCGGCGATCCGCTCGTCGATTCGCAACTCCGGCCACTTCGCCCGGTCGACATTGCGCCGCTTCAGCGCTCCCAGCGAATGCGGGATCCAGAGATGACGCACCGGATCCACTTGCATGCGGTTGGCCAACACGCCGAGCAGGGCACCGTCCCAGTAGTGCGAGAGGATCAGATCGAATCTGCGCTGCTTCATCAGAGTGTCCAACTCTGTGGCCAAAGCCGGGAGTTGGTCCTCCATATCCTCCTTGCGGACAAACGAGGGCGTCCCGTCACTCAGATAGACGATCTCGGCAGATCCATCGAGGCCGGGGATGGTGCCGGTCCGCATCTCCCCGGTGAGCGGGTGGGGATAGCCACCGCGGTTGACGATGGTGACCCGGTGACCCAGCCGAACAAACGCAGCCGACAAGTTATTCACATAGACGTTCTGGCCCCCGGTATCGGGCAAGCCGGGTGTCACCTGCCACTCGTGGAGACCGTGGTTGGTGATCTGCAGAATGTGCACGGCCTCAGCTCCTTTAGTAGGGGTGGCTTTCTAACAGAATCAGCGAGCCGTCGGTGGCGAGCTCGACCGGCATGGGATCTGTCAGCTCTCCAACGATGTCACCTGCCCGGTCCAGATACCGAAATGCCAGGCAGGCTCGCCCTTTGTCTGTGACAACGATCTTCCCGCCGTAGAGACTCTCTTTATGGTCACAGAACAACGGGCCGACCTCGCGATACGGGCCGGTGAGCTCATCCGAAATGGCGTGGAAGGTGCCGGTACAACTGGGATGGGAGCGCAATACCTGCGCTGATGCCGGCGCCGAGAACAGCAGATGCCAATACTCTCCCGCCACGAACACCTGGGGCACCTCCATGTGCCCGAAACCGTCCGGTGCGACGATCGGTGGACCTACGTCCCAGTTGACCAGATCGACGGATGTGGCGTACCCGATAACCCCTCGACATTGCGGATCACCGCTGCCGGCACGCGCCGTTATGAAGGCGTGGAACAGTCCCCCGGCCGGGTCTTCCACCAACCAAGGATCGCGCCAGGCTTGGTCATGCCACATCCTCGTGTCGAGCAACTCGTACCAGCGCGCATCGGCTTCGAGGACCGGATTCTCGGGATGCTTCACCCAGGTTTGGAGATCGTCAGACCGGGCGATCCCAATCCGCTGCACCAGACCCTGCTCGCTGCTGCTGACCCCGGTGTATAGCATCGCCCAGCCGCCGTCGGGGTGCGCAACTGCGCTGCCTGTCCAGGTAGCCATGTCATCCCATGATCCGGCCGGACCCGGGGTCAGCGCATCCTCCGCGAGCTGCCATGAGATCAAGTCGATTGAGACAGCATGACCGATCGCAGCCGAGAAGTGGCGCCGGTCGGGATCGCGGGGAGTCTGCGGCGCATGGAGAAAGAACACGTGCCACAGACTCCCCTCCTGGACGAGCCAGAAGTCCCAGACCCACCGGCCGGGCAGCTGCAGACTCATCTGCCGTCTCTAGCCCTTCACCCCGGATGAAGCTACGCCCTGGATGAAGTAGCGCTGGAAAATCAGGAAGATGATCAACAGCGGCAAAGTCATCAGCGCAGCGTACGCCATGATGTCTCCCCACTGCACCGGAGGCGTCGTCTTGAACACCCCAATCCCAACGGGTAACGGACGAACGTCGACTCCGCGGGTCACCATGACCGGCCATAGGTACTGACCCCAGGAGAAAAGAAACCCGAGGATTGCCATCGTGGCGTATGCCGGGCGAGCAAGTGGCGCGACCACCGAGACAAACGTACGCACCGGCCCGGCCCCGTCTACCCGCGCCGCCTCCTCGAGGGAAACAGGCACGTTCAAGAAGAATGTGTAGAACAGGTAGATGAACAACGGATTTGCCACAAATGGCAAGATCTGCACGTGGTAGGTGTCGAGCCATCCCAGCTCCGCGGTTATGTAAAGCAACGGAACGGCGAGCGCCTCGAACGGGATGATGATCAAGGCCACGATCACCGCTATCAGTATGTAGCGCCCCCGGAACCGCAATCGAGCGAGGGCGTAGCCAAGCAAGCTGTTGACGACTAGACCGAGGCCCACAATGAAGCTCGAGATAATTACCGAGTTCAAGAAGACCCGCCACAAGCTGGCACGCTCCGCCGCACTCGAGAAGTTGTCGAATCCCACCCAGGGATCGGGGATGAATGCGCCAATTCCGTCACTGTCTGACAGAACCGAAGCATCGTCCTTCAGGGCAGCTACAAACACGAAGACCAACGGGAACAAAAAGAAGGCGGCCAGTAGCACCATAAAGATGTACTGAATGATGAGATTACGGCGTCTCGCTCGCTCCATCGAGTCCAGCCTGGCTCCTTCTGCAACAACAGGCTGGGTTGTCATGACACCTCTCCTTCCTCACGGATGAAGCGGCGCTGTACCAGGGTGAGCACCAACACAATCACGAAGAAGATGACAGCGATGGCAGCACCCCGCCCGATTGCCTGAGAACGAAAACCGGTGTCAACCAGCTCCAGCATCATTGTTCGAGTCGAATCCAGCGGGCCTCCCGGGACACGCGGCATGATGTTCACCTGGTCGAACAGCCTGAAAGCCAGAATCGTCGTGACGGTGATTACGAAGATCAGGCCGTTGCGGATTCCCGGCAGGGTGACGTTGGTGAATTGTTGCCAGCGCGTGGCCCCATCGATCGATGCTGCTTCGTAAAGCACCTCTGGAACATCCTGCAGAGCAGCCAGAAGGATCACCATCTGGAATCCGACCCCCTGCCAGATACCCACCAACATCATTGCGGGTAGGGCCCAGGTTGTGGAGTTGAGCCAATCGGGCGCGAACGCTCCGAAAGTGACCGTTTCCATGATGGCGTTGACCAGGCCGTTGGCGTTGAACAGCAACGTCCAGATCACGGCAGCAGCTGCCATGACGGTTACAACCGGGAGGAAGAACACGGTGCGGAAGAAAACGCGTCCCGGGATCTTCCGATTCACCAGGATCGCCAGCCAGAGCGCAAAGGCGGTCTGCACCGGAACTACTACTGCCACAAACCAGACGTTGTTGAAGAATCCCTTCCAGAACGTGGCGCTGGACAGTGTGTCGATGTAGTTGTCGAATCCGACAAAGCGGGTCGGCAACGGAGAGATCAGGCGCTGATTGGTGAAGGAGAGTACAAATGCCAGCAGGAACGGGAGCACAATGAAGGCGAGCAGCAAGATGAGGGCCGGGGCGCTGAAGGCCCATGCCACTTTGGACTCTCCCCTCTCAATCGTACTTGGCGCTGCTTTGCGCCGTTTGGGCACTTTCTCTCCCGTGGCGGGTACGGCGGTCACATTGATACCTCCCGATTGACGGGGACAGTGGTTGCGTCGCAGGAGAGGGGGACCGGGATCGGCCCCCCTCTCCTCGCTCGCTCTATTCGGGTGCGGGATAACCCTCGTTGGCTTCGATGTCGGCGTCGATAGTCGCCACCGCTTCGTCTAGCGCAGTCTGCACATCCTTGCCCTGCATGATGTCATCCAGGGTCGAGGTGAAGGTTTGCGTCATTGTCGGATATGCCGGAGTCAGTGCTCGCGGCATGGCTATGTCGGGGGCACCCTCGAGTTGCGTTACGTACAGCTCCAACTCGCCGCCCGGAGCGTGGAGTGACGACTTGGCAATCGCAGTAGCGGTACCCGGAACGGCACCGTTTGCTGCCGTGATCGCCAGCACCACATCATCGGAGACCATGTATTCGATCACCGCCATGGCGGCGTCGGGGTCCTGTACTCCGTTGGCAATCGCCCACGCCCAGGAACCCATCCCGGTGCGGGTTCCCTCCCCGAAATCGGGCAACGGCAACAGAACGAGGTCATCGCCGGCTGCCTCTTTGTATGCGGAGTACATCCAGTGACCGACCCAGGAGATTGGCGACCGCTTCTCGAGGAAATTCGAATCGTCCGCCGCCTGCATATCGATCAAGCCGTCGTTCACCCAGTTCTGGAATAGGGTCATCACCGCAACTGCTTCATCCCCGTTGAGGGCGCCTTCGGCCGACTCAAAGTTGTCTCGGTCGATCAAGCTACCGCCGGCCGACCAAAGCATCGGAGCGAATGCGTAGGCAAACCACTCACCTTGCGACCCGTACCAGGGCTTGATATCGAGCGGGAATTCGTAGCCTGCTGCCTTGAGATCGCGCAACAACTGCTCGAACTCTGCGGCAGTCCAGGCCTCGTCGGGACTCGTCGGAATGGTGGCGCCAACCTCTTCGAGTGCAGAACGCCAAGCCCACAGACCGAGGCCAGAGTCAAAGGTACCAATTCCCCATAGTTTGTCGGCATAGGTGCCTTGCTCGATCAGCGAAGGCAGGAGATTGTCCCTGACCTCATCCGATATGCACTCGTCCATAGCCAGGATGCTGCCGGCCCAAGCGAAGTTGGCCATCGTTGGCCCGTCAAATTCGATGACGTCCGGCAGGTCGCCGGCGGCAGCCGCTGCCTTGATGGCGTCGGTGTAGCCACCCTCCGGGATCGAAACAACATCAACCGTGATGCCCAGCTCAGGCCCCTGAGTGCTATTGAACGTCTGCATTGCTGCGTCGAGCTCGGTGAATTCCGAACCCTCGTGCATCCAGACGGTGACCGTCGAATCCGACGGTATCTCTCCATCACAACTGGCTACTGCCTCAGACTCGCCACCGCCGCAGGATCCTGCGAGCAGGGCAAGGGCTGTCAGTAGCGCTATCACGTACTTCGTTCTCACTAGCTCCTCCTCCTACTTTCTCTTGCTTGTGACTGATTCAGCTTCAAACACCGGATGGTGGCCCAGTGGTTGATCGGACAATCACCTCCAGCTCCTGTTCGACTCGACGGGGGGGGCAACTCGGATCTCGGATGTGCTCGACGACCAAGTCTGCGGCGATCAGCCCGGACTCGTAGAGAGGATGACGAACAGTCGTGAGCCCGAGATAGCCGGCAATCTCGATGTCGTCGAAGCCAATCACGGAGAGGTCGCGCGGAATCTTCAAACCGACCTCTCTGGCAACCTCCATTACACCCGCGGCCTGGGTATCGGAAGACGTAAAGATCGCACTCGGAGGCTCGGGGAGAGCGAAGAGCTCACGGGCGAGGAGCCGGCTCGATTCTCGACCGTGAGGACCGATTCGCTCGTAGTGAGGTTGCGGTTCGAGTCCGGCCCGACGGAGTGCGTCTCGATAACCCTTGCGCCGCTTGGTGCTCGATTCAAAACCAAAACTGCCGTTCTCGATGTCGCCGATGAAGGCAATACGGCGATGACCAAGGCCCAGGAGGTGCTCGGTAGCCAGGGCGCCCCCCCGTCGATTGTCAATCAAGATACGGGAGAACTCAGGGACGTCCACTTCAATGAACACCGGACACAGGCCGACTTCGCCGAAGCGCTCGAGCTGGCCCAGCGACGGGACCAAAGAAATGATGATGGCGCCTTCCGGACGGTAGCTCGATGCCAGCGTGTCGAGGTGCTCGCTTTGGTGCGCCGGCTTTTCCACGTCGAGGATGGTTACGGGTAGGTTCGTCGTGCGCAGTCCGTGCACAATCCCCTGCACCCGGGCGACTGCCGAGGGGTGGGTGACAAAGGGAACCAGCACCGATATTGCGTGAGCGCGTTTGCGAGGGAGGCTGCGCGCCGCAGGACTGGGCCGATAGGCGAGTTCTTCGATAGCGGCAAGCACCCGGTTGCGGGTTTCCTCCTTGACCTGGCCCTTGCCGTTGATAACCCGCGACACTGTGGTGACCGCAACGCCGGCCCGCTTAGCTACGTCGACAATCGTGGCCAAAGCTCCTCCCTCGGCACGATGGGTAACGTTTTCAGGAAACGTTACCAGTCTATCGAGGAGAGGCTTCCTGTCAACAGTGGGGCGACAAACGCGAGAACCGGGTGCGCGGGAACAGGGCAGTCGATCAGGCGGCTGGAGCGAAGCCGCGGCGGTGTCGGGGCGCAGCCATTGCCCGGGGAAATCAGGGTGAATCAGGGTACGACCAGGGAGAGCCCCGATAGACGCGACATGGTGTCTGCGAGACCCTGGGGTTGACCCCAGAACAAACGAGGAAACAGTGACTACACATACCGGCCAACCAGTGACATCCGAAGTGCGCAACTGGGCAACGCTCAGCCACCTGTCGGGGTTCGTCGTCTTCCTGGGTATTCCTCCAGTGCTCGGCCCGCTCGCCATGTGGCTGCTGCGCCGAGATGTGCCCTATGCGGAATACCACGCCAAAGAAGCGCTCAATTTCAATATCTCGTTCATGATTTGGTCGGCCGTTGCCGCGCTGAGCATCCTGGCTCTGGTCGGATTGCTGTTGCTGCCTGCGGTATTGATCGCCTGGCTAGTCCTCAGCATTCGCGGCGCCCTGCGGGCATCGGCCGGCGAGTACTACCGCTACCCGATGACCCTGCGCTTCGTCAGCTAGAGCGTTCCCTCCCGCGCTCGCGACGGAACCCCCGGCATCTAGCGGGGGTTCCGTTTTCATTCGCTCCCGGCCGGTGTTGTCGCCCGGACCCCCTACCGGGCGACAACACCGCCAAGGCCAGCCCCACAGCATTCACCACCCACCATCGCTGTGCCATCCCGACCGGATGCCATTCCGACATACAAGAGCGCGCAACAGTGGCAGTGATACGGGAATCTCAGAATTAGCCCGAGTGGGCCGCTAGGAAGGAGTCGACAACGCCCTCGATGAATGTGGGAGTGGCCTCCTGACGCATGAAGACCGCGCGGAAGAACAGCGGGCCGGCCAGGCTTGCGACTGCCCCATCTACATCCAGGTCACCGGGTAGATCACCCGCGGCGATCGCTGCGACGACAACTTCGCGTAGCGGATCCATCCGGCGATTCACCATCTCCCGGTGCGGACCGCCGGCCTCGCCGCGCAGCCCGGAGCGGTCGAGGGCAACTGCCATGATTCTGGCTCCGCGCCGCTTGCCGATCTGCTCGCTCATGAAGACCAGCAACGCAATCAGATCGGCCCGCGCGTCCCCTGTGAGCTCGATCTCCGGTTCCGATTCCTCAGAAGCAATGGTGTCACGGAGAAGGTTCTCACGATCGGGCCAGTGCCGATAGATGGTGGTGCGGGCAATCCCGGTCTCCTCACTGATCCGGAGGGCGGTGACTGCGTCGGCACCCTCCTCGACCAGGAGTCTGCGGGCGGCGCCGAGAACAGTCGCCCTAGTCCGGGCAACTCGCGGATCACGACGCCGTGATCTACCGCTATGCCGCCCATGATGCCGATGCCCGTGTGCCACGACGAAATTATACAACAATCTGTTGCATAACTCGAGACAATGATTTATGCTACAGGTTGTAGCGCTACAAACTGTATCGAACTTAGGAGCGAGCAAATGCATGGACATCACCACCGAAGAATGCGAATTCGCCACATGGCCTTCCGCTGCGGAGGCTCGAGATTTGGGCGACGGGGCATGCTTCGGGACTTCCTCGAGAAGAACCCTGATTGCGCGGACAAAGTGCTGCGACACGGCGTGGCCTGGATGCGAGACGCAGGCTTCACCGAGGACGAGATTCGCGCCCACCTCGACGAACTGCACGAGTGCGGGCATCTGGAGGACGTCGACTTCGACAACGTCCTTCAGTAGGCCACAACTCCACTACCGAGGACCCGGGTCATCGCCCGGGTCCTCACGCGCGCCGGGCTAGCTCAGCATGGACCAGGGAAAAAAGGCGCTCAGGTACTGCAGTCGCCCGACCGATTGAATCCCGAGAGGAGGAAAGAAGTTGGCTCTCGACCCCGTCGCGCTTGACGAAGAACTGCAGCAGGAACTCACCGAAGTTCGGCTGCAGACCGAAAACGGCCGCATCCTCATGCCGGTGGTTCCGGTCGATATGGGCATCATCGTCTCCGATGTCTTCGGCATTCACGACGAGGACGAAGCATTCGCCTTGGTTATCGAGGAATTGGGAATGCGTCCGCTGGTCACTCTCGTGTGGGATGAGGACGGTGCCCCGGTTTTTGACAACTCACTCCAGGTGCTTCGCCTGGGTGAGCGGGCCTACGTTTCCATCTCGCCGGATGAAGCTGTTGCGCAGCACTGGGAAGCCATTGCTCTCTGCGAACCCGGCTCACCTGAGATGCTGGAGGCTTTCTTCCTCGACCTGGCTCGCGACAACGGGGCAACCTACAGCGTCGATCTGTATAGCGCGCTGCCCACGAGGGTGTCCTCCGAGTACCTGAGCGTCGATGCCATTGGTGCCAGCTTTGCCGCTTACCTCGACTGGGACGAACGGCGATCTCCCGGAGCCTGGGCCTACCAGGTGGAGTACCTGCCCCGCTCGGTGGAGAAGACTCCGGATCTGGTTATCGGGTCAATGGCGCTGCGCAAGGAGGACAATGAGTTCTCCCGGCGCCGCTACATCAATGCCTATGCCCATGCGGTCTACGATGCCAAGGCCAGGGCCGTCTGACCCTATCGTCGGACGGCAGCGCGGCTGATTAACGTGGCGGCATGAGACCTTCCTGGGATGATTACTTCCTCGACCTTGTTGACCAAGTTGCATCACGAGCTACCTGCGATCGCGGTAAGAGCGGATGCGTAGTGGTCCGCGACAAGCGGATCATCTGTACCGGCTATGTCGGCTCGCCTTCCGGGATGCCTCATTGTGACGACGTCGGACACGACCTCAAGCAGGTCATCGACGATGACGGAACAACTCGCCAACATTGCGTCCGAACAGTCCATGCCGAGCAGAACGCCATCGTCCAGGCCGCTCGCTACGGACTCCAACTGGAGGGCACGACCATCTACTGCTCAATGGAGCCGTGCCGGGTGTGTGCAATGTTGATCGCGAGCAGCGGGGTCAGCAGGGTCGTTGCCCGTCGCCGCTATCACGCCGGGGGGGACACCCCGGAGATCCTGTCCTCGGCGGGGGTCGAGTTGGTGATCATCGAAGAAGTGGTCGAGAGCTACGAGAGTCAGTAAGTGATCGCCTACCTCGCCATCGGACTGTTGGTCGCAGCTATCGGATTCGGAGTGCTTGCCAGCACCCGATGGGCCGGCGAGCGAGGTTGGGTCTACAACCGGCACAACCCACGTCCACCGGGTGCCGGCTATGCGGCGGGCGGGTTTGAAGAGATGTTCCAACCCGGGATCGAGCATGTCGTCAACGAGCGTCGATCGGCGCGGATTAGAGCTGATCATGACGAGTCGGGGGACGACGTCGCCTAGAGCGCTGCGCCGGCGACGGCCTCTGCAATCGGACTCTCGGGACGGCGGGCGAAGCCGACATGGTCGGTATGGCCGTGCGCAATCAACAACGCCTCGACGTCATCAGGCGAGAGACGGGCTGGAAACGCCATCCGCAACCCATTCCATTGCTCCGCCCATTCGCGGCTCAGAGATCGGCTACGAGTTTCTCGACCATCAAGTCGGAGCCTGACCGGAGCGGCTCGGTATCTCCAGTCGCGACAAATCCCGCCTGCTCGTAGAGGCGTCGCGCCGCTGTGTTGTCGTGGCCAACCCAGAGTTCCGCCCGCTGCGCTCCCGCGCCTACTCCCCACTCCACCGCGTACGCAAGAAGCCGGCGCCCGATACCGTGGCGCCTGACCTCAGGCTCGACCCACATCGAACCCACATCAAGCAGCTCGTCATCGGTGAGGCGACCAAACAGCATCCCGACTGCATCGCCGGCGCTTTCGGCTACCAGCAAGACATCATGAGGGTGGTCGGCCGTCTTCTTGATGAGGTCTATCCACCAGTCGTCGGCTTCAGCTGACTCCTGACCGAGGGTACTTCGAAATGCATCCGGCGACTCCTCGACAGCTCGCATCCGCAGTGAGCGCCACAAACGCCACTCGTCGCCATCGATTGCTCGTATTCGCACGTCCATGGCGCCGAGTCTCGCACAGAGTGGCGAACGGACCGCGCATTGGAGGTAAATGGCAACCACGACTTCGAGGGTCAAGCGGCGTTCGCCACAGTTCCTGCGCACATCCGTGCCGCATATGGAACGCAAATACGCCAGAACGGAAGAGACGAGCCTCTCGGCGGATACTCCCGCAATGAAGAAGCCCGCCCTCAGGGCGGGCTTCTTCCAAGCTGGTTCTCTAAGCGAACTAGCCGGCGTCGTTGATGGCGGCGTGGGCCGCGGCCAGACGGGCGATGGGCACCCGGAACGGCGAGCAGCTCACATAGTCGAGACCGAGTTCGTGACACAGAGCGACCGAGTCCGGATCGCCACCGTGCTCACCGCAGATACCGATCTCCATGCCCGGACGCTGCTTGCGCCCACCTTCGACGGCGATCTTGATCAGACCGCCGACGCCGAGACGATCGAGCGTCTGGAATGGGTTGACCGGAAGGATCCCTTCTTCGACGTAGCGAATCAGGAAACTCTTCTCAGCATCGTCACGGCTGATCGCAAACGTGGTCTGCGTCAGGTCGTTCGTGCCGAATGAGAAGAACTCCGCTTCACGGGCCAGCGGACCGGCTGTCATCGCCGCACGCGGGGTTTCCACCATCGTGCCGACCTGATAGTCGACCCGCACACCGCGCTGCTCCATGATCTCTTCCGCAGCATCGACCACGATGGCCTTGACTCGCTCCAGCTCTTTGACGTGAATCGAGAGCGGAATCATGATCTCGGGCTTCGGATCAAAGCCGGCTTCTTTGGCGTCGCAAGCGGCTGCGATAATCGCCCGAGCCTGCATGCGCGGGATCTCCGGCATCAGCAGCGCCAAACGCACGCCCCGGAAACCGAGCATCGGATTCTCTTCGTGAAGATCATCAACACGGCCGAGCTTGCGCTCGACCTCTTTGATCTCATCACCGCTGGTTGCCGACGGCGATTCTTCTAGGTCATGTAGCTCTTCCTCGAGCTCATCATGACCGGGAAGGAACTCGTGGAGCGGCGGGTCGATCATCCGGATGATGACGGGCATACCGGACATGGCCTCGAACAGACCCCGGAAATCCTCACGCTGCATCGGGCGCAAGATGTCCAGATACTTCTGCCGCTCCTCGGCCGTGTCGGCCAGAATCATCTTCTGCACGGTGGGCAGACGTTCGGCCTCGAAGAACATGTGCTCGGTACGGCACAAGCCAATGCCCTGAGCTCCGTACTCCTTGGCACGGTTCGCATCGACCGGATAGTCGGCGTTGGCCATCACGCGGAGACGGCGGAACTCATCGGCCCAACCCAACAGCGTCGACAACCACCGGTCCTTGATGTCCGGGACCACAGTCGGCAGCTCGCCGACAAAGACCTCGCCGCTCGTTCCCTCGATGGAAATGAAGTCGCCCTCGTTGACGACCGTGTCTTCCACCGCCATATTGCGACCTTCGAGATCGATCTCGAGCTCGGCGATTCCGACGACTGCCGGCTTGCCAAACTGCCGCGCGACAAGAGCGGCGTGGCTGGTGCGCCCACCGCGGCTGGTCACGATTCCCTGTGCAGCAAGCATGCCGTGTACATCGTCCGGCTTCGTTTCGGGACGGACCAGCACGACCTTCTTACCGGCTTCGGCCCAAGTCACGGCGGTGTCTGCATCAAAGGCAACCTGACCAACTGCCGCACCGGGGGACACATTGAGACCTTTAGCCAGCAACTTGCCGGCGGCGGTCGCTGCTTCACGATCCTCCCTCGTGAACTGCGGATGGAGGAAGAAGTCGATTTGATCCGGCGTCACCCGCATCACGGCCTCTTCCTTGGAGATCAAGCCTTCTTCGGCCATCTCGACGGCAATTCGGACCGCCGCCTGAGCGGTGCGCTTACCGTCACGGGTTTGCAGCAACCAGAGCTTGCCGTTCTCGACGGTGAACTCCATATCCTGCATGTCGCGGTAGTGCTTCTCGAGGCGATCCGAAATAGCCAGCAGCTCCTCGTAGGCGTGCGGCATGTCGTTGGCCATGTCCTCGAGATGAAGCGTTGCCCGGATACCGGCGACAACGTCCTCGCCTTGCGCGTTGAACAGATAATCACCTTCGATGTGGTTCTCACCGGTAGCGCCGTGGCGCGACATGGCAACGCCGGTGAGGCAATCGTCGCCGAGGTTGCCGAACACCATCGTCTGCACGTTGACGGCAGTGCCGAGGTCGTGTGGGATATTGGACGCATTGCGGTAATCGACGGCTCGCTTGCCGCTCCACGACTTGAAGACGGCTTCAACCGCCAGCTTGAGTTGCTCGTTGGGATCGTCTGGGAATCGTGGCGTTATCTCGAGGAACCGCTCCACTATCTCCTTCAAGGCATCCGTGGGTAGCTCGGCATCAGTGGCAACACCGGTCTTCTTGCGGAACTCCTCGAGGATCTCTTCATAGGGCTCGTCCGGATTACCGAGAACGACCGAACCAAACATCTGGATGAGGCGCCGATACGAGTCGTAGGCAAAATGCGGATCGCCGCTGCTGACGGCAAGTTCGGCGGCTACGTCGTGATTGAGCCCAATATCGAGGACCGTGTCCATCATGCCGGGCATCGAGAACTTGGCACCGGAACGGCACGAGAGCAGCAACGGATTCTTGGGATCGCCGAACTTCTTGCCGGTCTTCTCCTCAACACCGTCGAGCGCGATGCGCACCTGATCCCACATACCTTCCGGGACAACTCCGCCTGCGTCCGTGTACGCATTGCAGGCAACGGTGGTAATCGTGAATCCGGGGGGAACGGGAACACCGAGCCGGGTCATATCGGCAAGGTTGGCGCCCTTGCCCCCCAACAGACCGCGCACGCTGTCCCAGTCGCCGGCCAGAGCCTCGGCCTCAGCAACCTCGTCGAAGCTATATACCCACTTTGTCATGTCTCCACCTATCGATAGGTTGATGGTTCTCCGGGTCTGCGCCCGTCACGCCGGACCGGCCTTAGGCAAGCAGGAACGCTCGCCGAACACAAGGGTCAAGCTGCACTGAAGATGGGCCAATCGGCCCATTAACGATGGATGTGCGCACCCTAGCGTGAGCAACGTTACCGATAGGAGATTCGGCTGTGAGCGAGATGTACGTCTCGGGCCAGTCGGGTGTCGGCCGTCTGATCGAAGCGTTGGCTGCACGGGGTCATCGCGTCATTGGGCCGATAGTCCGCAATCAGGCCCTCGTCTACGACGAGATCGAAGGGGTCGAGGATCTTCCGAAAGGGTGGACCGATCTGCAGGAGCCGGGCAAATACCGCCTCGAGCACCGCGGTGGTGAGAAGCTCTTCGGTTATGTGGTCGGCCCCACGACTTGGAAGCAGTACCTCAACCCCCCGGAGGAAGTCCTCTGGTCCGGCACGATCGGGCCAAATGGATTCCAGGCCGACCCACCACCCGAGCCGCCCTCGTACGCATTCTTCGGGGTCCGTCCTTGCGAACTGGCTGCTCTCGGCATCCTCGACAACGTGTATACGTCCACGGATGGTGTACCCACTTTTGGCGGCTACACAGCCACCCGCGAGAAGGCGTTCATCGTTGCGGTGAACTGCTCCGACCCGGGCGGCAACTGCTTCTGCGTATCGATGGACACCGGACCAACAGCGAAAGCGGGATACGACATCTCGATCACCGAGGTCGCCCATGACGGCAACATGCGCTATCTGCTGAGCAGCGGCAGCGAGGCCGGGGACGACGTACTAGCCAGCCTGGAAGGGCTGGAAGAAGCTAGCCCAGAGGAAGTCGAAGCCGGGGACGAGGTCCTCGCCAGAGCGGCCGAGATGATGGGCAAGGAACTCGACACCACCGATCTGCCCGACCTCTTGAAGGGCAACGTGCTCAATCCACGCTGGGAGAGCATTGCCGATCGCTGCCTGGCTTGCGCCAACTGCACGCTGGTCTGCCCCACCTGCTTCTGCAACACGGTTGACGACAACCTGTCTCTCGATGGGACTCACGCCACCCGCACCCGCAAGTGGGATTCATGCTTCACTCTCGGCTTCTCGTACATGCACGGGCAGCCGATGCGCGAGGCCGTCAGCTCCCGCTACCGGCAGTGGATCACACACAAACTGGCCACATGGGTCGACCAATTCGGCGAGATGGGCTGTGTCGGCTGTGGGCGATGCATCACGTGGTGCCCGGTCGGTATCGACATCACTCACGAGGCCGGAGCGATTCGTCGTGGCGATCTGCGAGACACCCAGGTCGGGGTAGGAGGTCAGACATCATGACCGAAGGCGCTCTGGTCGAAACTCTGGCCGCGCATGACTTCTTTGCCGGATTGAGCCCCGATAGCCTCGCTTCGCTGGCCGCCATTGCTGAGAAGGTTGAGATGGAGCCCCACAAGATGATCTTCGAGGAGGGAGGCCACGCCGATGCCGCATATGCGATCGTGGATGGCTCGGTCGCCCTCGAGATGAACATGGCACACCGGGCCCATCACATCGTGCAGACGCTGCACCGCGGCGAAATGCTCGGGTGGGGGTGGTTATTCCCGCCACATCGCTGGGCGTTCAGCGCCCTGGCTCTCGATGCGACCCAGCTGATCCGCTTCGAAGCCGGGCAGATGCGATCGCTCTGGGACGAGGACTGTGCTTTTGGCTACGAGATGATGAAGCGGTTCGCTCACGTGATGACGGACCGTCTTGCCGCAACCCGACTCCAGTTGGTGGATTTTTATGCAGACCGTTACTAGCCCCGACGTCATCGATCAGATGACCCCAGTACCGTTCCGGGTCCGGAGTGTTCGCGAGGAGCTGTCGCACACCTTCACACTCGAGCTCGAGCCTCCCGATGGAGAGTTCGAGTTCCTGCCGGGACAGTTCACAATGGTCTATGCGTTCGGGATCGGCGAAGTACCGATCTCGATCAGCAGTAGCTCCGCGGATCGCAGCACGATCCTGCAGACCATTCGCCGTACCGGAGCCGTCACCCATGCACTCGGTCAACTCAAATCGGGCGACTATGTGGGCATCCGGGGACCGTACGGCACTCCGTGGCCGATGGATGAGATCAAGGGTCGCGACTTGCTGATCATCGGCGGCGGAATTGGGCTGGCGCCACTGCGGCCGGCCATCTACCACGCATTGGAGAACCGCAAAGACTACGAGCGAGTAGTGGTCCTCTATGGCACCCGCACCCCCAATGAGATCCTCTTCGCGGAGGAGCTGGCCAATTGGGGTGCCCGCACTGACTGCACCACGATGATCACCGTCGACGCCGCCGATCGCGGCTGGAACGGCGCCGTCGGCGTAGTGACCCGCCTGATCGGGCGGGTCGGGTTCGATGCAACCAACACGACGGCGCTCGTCTGCGGCCCCGAAATCATGATGACCGTCACTGCAGAGCGACTCATGGAGGGCCACAGCATGGCCCCCGAGAACATCTACATCACGATGGAGCGCAACATGAAGTGCGCCATCGGCGTGTGCGGTCACTGCCAGTTTGGCGGCAAGTTCATCTGCACCGACGGGGCGGTGTTCCCGTACCCAGAAGTCGGGGAGCTGTTCGAAGTGAAGGGAGTGTGAGATGGCCCTACCCAAACTTGCGGTGTACAAGTTCGCATCGTGTGATGGATGCCAGCTCAGCATTCTCGATGTAGAGGACCTGCTGCTGGACATTGCAAGCGTCGTCCATATCGCCAATTTCCCGGAGGCGTCGCGCGAGGTTGTCGAGGGTCCCTACGACCTCACACTGGTCGAAGGATCGATCTCGACACCACACGATGCCGAGCGGATCCATGAGATCCGCCGCCAGTCGAAGTACCTGGTGACGATCGGGGCTTGCGCCACCGCCGGTGGCATCCAGGCGTTGAAGAACTGGAAAGACACCGACCTCTTCATGTCGACGGTGTACGCCCACCCCGAGTACCTGGAGACTCTGGAGACATCGACCCCGGTCAAGAACCACGTCGAGGTCAACTTCGAGCTGCGGGGCTGCCCCGTCGACAAGATGGCGCTGGTCGAGGTGGTGGCCGCCTTCGTGCAGGGACGGCGGCCCAACATCCCCGAGTACAGCGTCTGTGTCGAGTGCAAGCGTAAAGGCACTCCCTGTGTCATGGTGAGCCACGGCACACCGTGTCTCGGTCCCGTCACCCAGGCCGGGTGCGGGGCCCTGTGCCCGTCCTACAACCGGGGTTGCTACGGCTGCTTCGGCCCGATGGAAAGCCCGAACACCGAGATGCTGGCGGCTGCCTGGCAGCGGCTCGGCGCAACCCACCGCGAGCTGGTTGACGCCTTCCGCGGCTTCAACGCGTACGCCGAGCCTTTCCGCATCACAAGCGATCACCACGAAGCGCTCGCCGCGGCGAAGGGAGAGTGATCATGACGTCAGATGTGAGAAAGATCGATGTGGACTACATCGCCCGAGTCGAGGGCGAAGGCGAAATGCACGTCAAGGTGGTCGACGGTGAGATCGAAGACGTCTGGTTCGGTATCTTCGAACCTCCTCGCTTCTATGAGGCGTTCCTCGAGGGCCGGCCGTTCTCGGATGCTCCCGACATAACGGCTCGCATCTGCGGCATCTGTCCGGTGGCATACCAAATGAGCTCCGTGCACGCCATGGAGTATGCATTCGGTGCATCGGTCACCGGTCAGCTCCGTGCCCTGCGGCGTCTGCTCTATTGCGGAGAGTGGATCGAGAGCCATGTGTTGCATATGTTCCTGCTCCACGCTCCCGACTTCCTCGGGTACGAGAGCGCAATTCACATGGCGGCAGACCACAAGGACGTCGTCGAGTTGGGGCTTCGCTTGAAGAAGGCCGGCAATGCCATTGTCACCGTCGTCGGCGGCCGCGAAATCCATCCGATCAATGTGAAGGTCGGTGGCTTCTACCGGGCCCCTACCAAGAAGGAGCTCGAGGCGCTCATTCCCGAGTTGGAGTGGTCTCGTGACGCTGCCATCGAGGCAATCAAGCTCATCTCCGGCTTCACCTTCCCCAAGGTCGAGCAGGACTTCGAGTTCGTCTCGATGAGCCATCCTCTGGAGTACCCGTTCAACGAAGGACGGATCGTCTCCAACAAGGGGTTGGACATCGCAGTCTCCGAATGGAACGACTTCTTCCTCGAAGAGCACGTGGAGCGATCCAATGCTCTCCACTCACGTATCCGCGAGCGCGGCGCTTACCACGTTGGTCCGCTCGCCCGCTACGCCAACAACTTCGAGAAGCTGACACCAACGTGTCGCGACGTTGCCCTCGAGGTGGGACTCGGTCCCGTCGAATTGAACCCGTTCAAGAGCATCATTGTGCGGGCCATCGAGACGCTCTACTCAGTCGAGGAAGCGTTACGGATCATCGACCAGTATGAGGAGCCGGCGGAACCGGCAGTCGAGCTCAACGTGCACGCCGGTGTTGGGCATGGGGCTTCCGAAGCTCCTCGGGGCATGCTCTATCACCGCTACGAGCTGGACAGCAATGGGCGAATCCTCAAGGCGCAGATCGTGCCGCCGACGGCGCAGAATCAGCTGACCATCGAGGACGATCTGCGGGTTGTGCTCGAGGACAAGATCGATCTGCCCGACGATGAGTTGAGCTGGGTGCTGGAACAGTCGATCCGCAATTACGACCCGTGCATCTCGTGTGCGACCCATTTCCTCAACCTGAAGGTTGAGCGGATCAACACGAAGTAGCGGGCACCGTGAACGCAGCGGCCGTCGTTATCGGCGTCGGCAACCGCTGGCGCCGGGACGATGC
>Ga0180436_10000761_pt1 | contig 32420 bp, 45 predicted proteins | sample SS_ome_2_FD_132434 | JGI IMG/M metagenome (GOLD analysis project Ga0180436, IMG submission 132434) | Hypersaline lake sediment archaeal communities from the Salton Sea, California, USA - SS_3_S_2 metaG | ecosystem: Environmental > Aquatic > Non-marine Saline and Alkaline > Hypersaline >... | reverse complement strand
GGGCAGAAAAAGCCTTGCGAAAGGCGAGCCAACTGTAAGGGTCGGTTTTTGCTTGCCTCTGAGTTTATATGACCTGTTGGTTGATCTTGGCGAGAAATCCGGCAAAGGTTATGGCTTCCACATAAGGGAAGCTTGCATTGAGAAATACCAAAAAAGAGTTAGCAAAAACACCAAAAAAGGAAAAACTAGATGAAGATGACTTGCACCAGAAAAATAGAGTTTGACACAGCACATCGCCTTATGAACCACGAGGGAAAATGCGCTACCCTTCACGGCCATCGCTATGTAGCAGAGCTTACCGCAGAAGGTGCTCCTGACCAGATCGGACGAGTCGTAGATTTCTCAGTCATCAAAGAAAAAATAGGTGGATGGATTGACGAGAAATGGGATCATAACTGCATTATCTACAAGGATGATATCGAAACCATTAAAGCATTAAAAAGCATACCTCACCGCAAGGATTTGTGGGTCTCACGTTGGAATCCTACAGCAGAAAACATGGCTTATTACATCCTGAAAACGGTAGCACCTGAACTAATGGTGGGAACTGGAGTAAAGATCACTAAAGTTAGATTGTATGAAACGCCCAATTGCTATGCGGAGGTGTCGCTTGGATAGAACTGTTCTAAAGTTAAATGAGATGTTCTGGTCTTTTCAAGGTGAAGGATATCATGCAGGGCGTAGAGCATTATTTGTTCGTGTACCTAAGTGTAACTTGAAATGTCACTTCTGTGACACCGAGTATGATCAGGTAATTGAAGTTCCACTGACAGACTTCACGGCTTTTGCCACCGAAGAGATAGGACGCTTTGCAGTTTTGACCGGAGGCGAGCCGACTATTAATGCCCAGACACCTCAAATTATTAATATGCTACAATCACTCGGTTTCTATGTTGCGATGGAGACTAACGGAACTAAGCCTCCACCAAGCGTAATTCCAGATTGGATTACCTGCTCACCAAAGGAACAATCTTGCTATGAGATAGACGAAAAACTTTACCCACTCGTCAATGAGTTTAAGTACGTTGTTGATAATAACTTCAACTTTGAAATTCTTGATAGGCATAGAGATGACGACACAGCTTTCTTATACCTATCACCAGAATCTTCGGCGATGTATGAAAACCTTAAAAAGATTTATATCTACATAAGAAAAAATCCTAAGTGGAGAATTAGCCTGCAAACTCATAAATGGATGGGAATAAAATGACTGATATTTTAGACAAGGTAAAAGATACCTTATCATATATAGGCGAAAATGCTGAACGAGAGGGTTTGCTAGATACGCCAAAAAGGATTGTAAACTCGTGGAAAGAAATCTATTCGGGATATAAGCAAGACCCAAAGAAAATCTTAGGCACTACCTTTAACAGTGATGGCTATGACCAGATGGTATTGCTCAAGAATATAGAGATGTACTCCATGTGTGAGCATCACACCCTCCCGTTCTCAGGTAAAGCGCACATTGCATACATACCAGACAAACGGGTAGTTGGAATCTCAAAGTTGGCCAGGTTGTTAGATTGCTATGCCAAACGTATGCAGATACAAGAGAGGTTAACTGAACAAGTTGCTTCAACTATTGAAGAAGTATTGCAGCCAAAAGGAGTCATGGTAGTCATAGAAGCTCAACACCTGTGTATGACCATGAGGGGTGTTGGAAAGCAAAACTCAGTTATGGTGACCTCTGCCGTTAGAGGGGCTTTTAGACAGCAATCGACAAAAGAAGAGTTTTTGAAACTTGTGAAAGGATGAGAAATGACAAGATACATAGTCGTAAAACTTCAATTTGAAGGAATACACCAGTGGCATGGTGCTGAAGGTGACGTTGAATTTTTAAAACACCCACACAGACATATCTTTCACGTTAAAGCTATAAAAGAGGTTAGCCACAATGACAGGGATATAGAATTTATAACTTTGAAAAGAGAGATTCAAACTTGCATAAGTCAAAACTACGACGACCTTCGTTCATGGTCTTGCGAAGACATTGCTGAAGATTTGATAAATAGATTTGACCTTGACTCTTGCTCCGTTTTAGAAGACGGAGAGAATGGAGCAATTTTAATTAAATGAAGAAAAACATACAAAAGATTGCTTTCATAGGTAACGGCTGTACAGGAAAAACAACCTGTGCCTTTGAAACAGTGAAGAAATTAAAACTAAAGAAACAGCGGGTCGGCTATTGTAACGACCTCTGCCGATCAGTGCCTTTTAATCCTGAGAAGTTTGACACAGACCCAAACGCTCGACTTCATGTCTTATACAAGCAGATGGCCGCTGAGTGTGAGCACATGGTAAGGGATGATGTAGATTTTTTAGTTACCGAGCGAACCGTTTTAGATTGGTGGCTTTACTACTTGTGGACTTGTAAGAATGTGTCCGTTAAGCCAGATAAACTCGTCGCAGATATGGTGGCAGATTGGAAGAAATCTTATGACATTATTTTCTTCATGTCTACCGAAGGCATAGATTATGTAAACGATGGCTTTCGTCCTAAATCGGTCGATCTGAGAGATCAGATGGATTCACTTTATAATGATCTCTATAAGACTTTGAAAAGTAGTGGCATGACTGACCTTTACCTTATCAAAGACCGAGAAGTTGTAGCAAGAGTGGATAAGGTCTCGTCAATGATAGGAACAATGTTTTGAGAAGTTACAAGAAGTTACAGTGTGACTTTTAGTGTCTGAAAGTGAGGTTGATACTTTTGAAGAAATGGAAAGTTTACCAAGTAGAGGTCACAAGTATCTGCAACATGAAGTGTCCTTTTTGCGCTCGTACAGAACAGTGGGCGCACCGAGAGCACGGCTTTATGAAGATGGATTTACTTGATCGGATAGATTGGGGAGATACAGAGTACACCGAGTTGCAGATGGCTGGGGAACCTACCCTTCACACTGAGCTTACTCAAATAGTAGAACACGTCAAAAAATTAGGGATAAAAGTAGGGCTGTCTACTAATGCCACAAAAGAACGTGACCTTTCAAACGTAGATATTATTACAAATACCGTGGACTCTTTCCGGTCGAAAACACTGGCAAAGGAATATCCTACTCAAGTTTTCACCCAACACCTCGGCGAAGATCACCCTTACGAAGATACTACTCACAAAAAACCATGCTTCTCAGAAAAAGTGTTTAAGTGCCGTACTCCTTTCGAGTATGTCTCAATCCACTGGGATGGAGATGTCGTTCCTTGTTGTAAGTGTTTCGGGAAACAGCACGTCTTCGGAAACTTGTATGACCAAACAATGGAAGAAATATGGAACTCCAAAAAGAGAGCCGACTTCCTTCACCAGTTATCGGTCAAAGAAAAACACCCATATATCTGCCGCTACTGTGGCGTGACTAATCCTCACGAAATCCACCAAAAACTACTAAAATGGAAGGAGTCTCAGGATGCAGGTTGACATATTCTTCTGCCCCATCGAAAAAATAGAAGCACGCTACTCCTCTCAGTGGTGGGGATGGTTTGAAGAAGGGTTCAAAAAGCACGGAAAATCCTACTTTACCGTAGGAGATACGAAGAAGCATGAGATTCGATGCGGTGAGTTTTTGGACGTTTCAGAGACAAACTTCTTTAAGCTCGCCCAAGGAGCTCACCTTGTTAAAGCATTAGAGAAAACTTCTCCGAAGACCGTTTTCTTTGCCGACCTGTGGAATCCTGTCGTATCTGCTATTGCTTACATGAGAGATGGTATGGGTCTGGATTTCAAGATCAAAGGATGCCTCCATGCAGGAACTTGGGATGAGCACGACTTTATATCGAGAGTAGGAATGGGCAAATGGGCTAAAGGCTTTGAACGATCACTGCTTGCAGCAGCCGACGAAGTTTTTGTCGCAACTCAATTCCACGTTGATCTTATCCAAGAACACCTCGGAACAGATTATCACCATAAGTTTAGGATCGTGAACTGGCCTGTCTCCTGTCCAAAGTGGGAAACACCTCCACGAAAGAAGGATTTAGTAGTATTTCCACATAGGATTGCTCCCGAGAAGGCGCCGGAGGAGTTTGCTACTATCGAAAGAATATTCTCGAAAAAATACCCCGAAAAATACCCCGAAACTCAATGGCTTAAAACGGTCGAGGAGTGTGCTACTAAACCTGAGTATTATGGCCTACTTTCAAAGGCAAAAATAGTAGTATCTACCGCCCGTCAGGAGACCTTTGGCATAGCAATGGCTGAGGGTGCCGCTCGTGGGTGTGTCCCAGTAGTACCTAACCGTTTGTCCTACTCGGATTTATACCCAAAGGAGTACAGGTACGACACATTAGAAGAAGCTGCTGACATGATCTACCAAGGATTAGATAACTACGATGAAAAAGTGATGGATTTCGGCTTTTCAGAAACAATAGATTGGATAGAACAGATATGAAAGTATACCTCGCTGGCATGGAGTCCATCTTAAACTCCTACAAAGACGTGAAGATCAAAACTACGGATAATGTCTTTGGAACATTCTTCTACCAAAAGAATACCACCTCGTTACTAAATGAGTTGGCCGAGCGCAAACACGAAGGTTTGATAACTATAGATTCGGGAGCTCACTCCTTCTTCGGCTACGCAGGAATCTCGTCGGCCACACATCAGCAAAACGCAGACAAAAGCAAAATGCCTGATCCTGATGAGTATGTGGAAAGATACTTTAAGTGGCTAAAAGAACACTGGGAAAAGTTTTCATACTTTGTAGAGTTAGACATTCAGGCGATAGTCGGACTCGATAAAGTCAAACAGTGGCGAAAACGAATGAAAAAAGAAGGTCTGTACGAGAAGTGCATAACCGTCTATCACCGCTGCGACGAGTGGAAAGACTACCTAGATATGTTGAAAGACTCGCAATCTAAGTATGTTGGACTTGAAGGGTTGAGGCACGGGAAGATGTGTGTGCCTTACATGAAGTGCTTGAAAACCGCTTACGAGAAACAGGTTAAGGTTCATGGCTTCGCATTAACTAACCCGTCTGTGGCTAACGAGTACCCATTCTACTCGATTGACTCAACTACGTGGACATCTCCGGTTAGGTACGGAACATTCTTCGCCCTTAATCGCTTTGGCTCCATTGTTCAAAAAGGCCCTTCCAAAGAAAATTACCTAGACAATGATATTCCTGTAGATATTTTCTCAATTCAAAAAGGGCCTGAAGCATCTACAGCGAAACTCAGTCACTCGGCTGAAAAGTTTAGAGAATTTGAGCGCATACTCACTTCCATGTGGGAGGCTCGTGGTGTAAAGTGGCAAGACTGACTTTAATGGTGCATAGCATCGAGTGTATAATTTATTTAAGGAGTAAAAAATGACGACTGAAGAAGTAAAACCCCAAGTTGAGGAAAAAGAAGATGTGGCGACTGAAGAAGTGGCTGAACCAACTGAAGAAAAAACAGACGTGGCTGAATCTGTTGCAGAGGATTCTGCTAACGATAGCGACAGAGAAGATGAACCAGAAGAGGTAGAAGAAAAACTTTACACAGAAGCAGAAGTGAAAGCTCTACTCAACGATAAGTCTCTTGTCAAAGATGCTCTGAATGAAGCTGCCGACCTCGCCGCTAAACTTCCGGCTTACGCAGGTAAATCCGCAAGGGATCACGGCATGGAGATCGCTCGTAAGATCAGAGACCTTATTAAATAAATCTTCCTCCATTCTATGAATGGGTGTAGGCGTGGGGCTGTTTTGCTTCCCCTTCTCAGCTTCACGCCGCTTTAAAAAACGGAGAACCGAGAAATGCCATCTGTACTGGACAAGTATAAACTTGTGTCAATCGACAAACTAATCCCTGCCAAATGGAACTACAAAAAGACTGACGACGAAGAATCTGAGAAGTTGATGGAGAAGTTAAAGAAGAACCTCTCTAAAAACGGCCAGATTGAAAACCTCATAGTTCGAGAGAGTAGGAAGAAAAACACCTACGAAGTAGTAAATGGAAATCATAGGCTGATAGCCCTCAAAGCACTGAAGAAAAAGAACGCTGTTTGTTTCATGCTCGGCAAAATATCTTTAGAGGATGCTAAACGCATCGCTGTCGAAACTAACGAAACAAAGTTCGACAGTGACCCTATCAAATTAGCAGAGTTGATAACTAACATTGCTAAGAAATTTGATATAGACGACCTTGTGTCAACCTTGCCAATGTCCTCAGACGACATAGATAACTACACGAAGATGCTTCATTTTGACTGGGATAAACTCGACAAAGTGCAAGATGAAGACGAGGAAGAGTCTTCCAAAAACTCAGATGAAGATGACGACTGGCAAACATTCACGGTTAGACTACCTATAGCTGTGTGTGAACTTTGGGAAGCTCAGGTAGATCGTGTAAAAAGAATCCTAAACCCAGATGCAGGAGATTTAGACGATGTTAGTCCTGTTCCTGCTATCGAGTTGATAACCGCTTTCATAGATCAGACTCCAGATCGGGAGTTAATGTCATAATGGCTACACTAATGGAGATTTGGAAAGCAGGCGCTAAGATGCCTTTCATTGTAGAACACCCGCACTCAAAGCAGAAGGTAGTTATAACAAATTACTATTGGCCTAATGCACTTTTTGAAGGCGAGATGAATGGCTGTGCTGTTGCTCTCACTTCTGAGTGGCAACTTTGGAGATTTGTAAGGGAGGCATAGATGGTAAAAAAGAAAAAAACGACCAAGAAAAAGAAGGTGGCGAAAAAGAAGAAAAAAGCTACATCGAAATCAATCAAAGTGAGCAACAAAAAGGTACGCCACACTGCCGAAACTAAGAAAGCGCTGAAAAAGGCGAAAACTCTACGCAAGAAAACAGCCCACAAAAAACCAACAACAAAACGAGAAGGAAAGTTTGGTCGTCCTACTGTTCTGACCGAAGAACTTATCGAAAGAGTGTCCTCGCTCATCTTGGCAGGAGCATACATCGAAACAGCTTGCGCCGCTTGTGGCTTGTCCAAAGCTCTTTACTATGAGTGGTTAAAACTCGGAGAAAATAGGCGGGTACTCAAAAGCTCTGTTAAGTCAGAAAAAGATTCAAAAAAACTGGAAGAGATAAGAGGCAAGCTGAAACTAATAGACCCAATCTATGAGCAGTTTGGTGATGCTATTGAAGAGGCCGTGGTTCAAGCTGAACTACGTGACCTTGTCCGAGTGGATAAAGCAGGTGAGAAAAGTTGGCAAGCTGCTGCATGGAAACTCGAAAGGAAATATCCTGCAAGGTGGGCAAAGCAATACAACGTAGACCATTCTGGGGAAATCAAGACCGGAGGTGAGACAATAGATGAGACACGAAGAAAGATTTTAAAGCTAATGAAAGACCCACGCTCTTTAAAAATGGCTAAGGAGCTCGCTGAAAGGATCAACTCAAAAGATGAAAAGTGAAGAATACGCTATAGACTCGACCGATTACCTGCATAAAAGAAATATGTTCATAATCAAGTGGCACTGCGGAGAAGAGAAATTTACTGAGCGAATACAGAACGATAAAGACTTCCACAAGAATATGAATGACTTCAGGAATAGGTACAAACAAAAAGTGGAGAAATACATTGCCTGCAAAGAACAAGAAATATCTTGAATGGATAAGACAGCAAAAATGTGTAGTGACAGGTTCCGACTATGAAGTAATCGCACATCACCTGACTATCGACGCTAATCGAGGGTTTGGTCAGAAACCGTCAGACTACTGGTCTGTGCCGCTTCGGGCAGAATTACATGCAAAGTTACATCACATCGGAGAACGTCGATTCTGGGGCGACTGTGGCATTCTCAGACCCCATTTATTCGCAGTTCATCTCATCGAAAGATATCTCATGGAGAAATACCCCGATGTAGCACCGAAATTGATGCTCAGAGCAATGGACAGTTTAGTAAACCAACTGGAGATTGGCGAACTATGAGTGAAACTATGACTGTCTACGGTCAGGACGTTGAGATGGAGACAAGGATTTGTGCCGGAGGTTGTGGTCGGACTTTTCGAGTATCAAAAAATAGTCCACATTATTTCTTTTTTTCCGACTGTGCAGAACGATGTAGCAGTATCAGAATTAGTAAGCATGAGCATAAAAGGCGATTTAATAGAAATCACATGGCTGAAACGAAAAGAATTTGGAGATTAGACGATGGGAAAGATTGTTGGTGTGGATGGCAAGACTTTGCAAACAGTAGACCCTAGAAAAATTGGTGTAGAAGATTTAATCAAGATGCAGGACATCACCAGAGGCCACGGAACTGGTCTAGATATGACCGACCTTCTAACAGTTCTGATCTATGAGTTGAACAGGACAAAACAGTATGCCTTGACACTTGGGGAAGTCATAAAAGAAAAAGAAGGAGAAATCAACGAGTTAAGAAAAGACCTTTCCTCGAGTAAACCATGTTCTTGCCCTGAGAGTTAAACTTGCCGGATCCCTCAGAACATATCGACTTAGCCGGAGACCTATGGAGAGCGTTTCCTCATACCTACGCTGAACGCTGCTCTATAGATGAGCCGTGGGTTCCTTACAATTACCTCAAAAGAATCTCATACGAGATTGCCTCAATGGTAGCCAACGGTGGAGGCAAGCTGATCGTAGAAGTTCCTCCACGCCACGGTAAGTCCACGTTGATTTCTAAGTGGGTGCCTATCTGGTTTCTCGACCTCTTCCCTAAAAAGAAAATTATTCTAGCAACATACGCCGCTGAGTTTTCTTCGACTTGGGGTAGACAAGTTCGTAACGAGATTCAGCAAAATTCAAATATCTCGGTTAAGGTAGCCTCGGACTCATCAGCCAGTAACAGGTGGAACACTACCGAAGGTGGAGGGATGGTCACGGCAGGTATAGGTGGGCCTGTAACTGGTAAAGGTGGTCACTTAATAATAATAGACGACCCTGTTAAAAACTGGGATGAAGCCAATAGTGCTGTCTATCGTCAGCGAAACATCGACTGGATGAAGTCGACCATGAGAACACGAGCCGAACCTGGAGCCGTGATTGTCGTCCTTCAGACCAGATGGCATCAGCAAGACTTGGCAGGTAAACTTCAAGAGGGTGATTTCGGCTATAAAGTTCTTAGGTTCCCTGCTATTGCAGAAGAGGACGATGAACTAGGACGTGAAGTCGGAGAAGCACTTTGCCCTGACCGATACTCAGTTGATGTTCTGGAAGACATAAGAAACGACCTCGGTGAGAAGTTTTTCGCTGCATTGTTTCAGCAAAGACCATCTCCGGAAGAAGGAGAAATCTTCAAACGCCTATGGTGGAGGTATTACGATGAAGTTCCAGATGGCTTAGAAAAGATGATCCAATCTTGGGACCCTTCACGCAAGGAGAAGAAAAACTCTGCCTATTGCGTAGGTCAGGTTTGGGGCAAAAAAGGTGCAAACATATATTTGATCGACCAGTTCCGAGAAAAAATGGGCTACCGCAAGTCGAAAAAAGCCATGCAAACACTAAACGAAAAGTGGCCTGAGTGCCAAGAGAAACTGGTAGAAGATGCTGCCAATGGTACTCCTTTGATTGACGACCTCAAGGACGAAATAGGAGGCATAATAGCAGTTCAGCCGAAAGGCAGTAAAATCGCAAGAGCAGAGGCAATTTCTTGTTTCATTGAAGCAGGTAATGTCTGGTTACCTAATCCTAAAAAACACAAGTGGGTTGAGGCATTTATAGAAGAGTGCTGTACTTTTCCGAACAGCGATTATAAGGATCAAGTGGACTCAATGACTCAAGCAATTTCAAGGCTTAGGCCAAAAAAGAAGAGCAAGGCTGTGGCTCCATTCAGTATGACCAAAGCAAGTAACTGGCAAGGTTAGTCATTTAAGTGCTATGGTAAGAGTCAGCAGGTATTTAGTGCAACTAAAAAGCGGAGATCAAGAACGTGGCTGAGACAAATAATAATTTAGATATGAACCAACTCGGAGTGGTCGGCCTTAAAGAAACTGGAGGCCGAATCAATGAAGAATTTCTTAACGATCTCAGAGGCGAGAAAGGCCAACAAGTCTTTCGGGAGATGTCAGAAAATGATGAGATAGTTGGCGCAGTATTATTTGCTATAGATATGCTCATACGGCAGGTTGACTGGAAAGTTCAGGAGGCAAGCCAAGATGAGTACGACCTAGAAGCTGCAAACTCCGTACAAGAGTGTATGGAGGATATGTCTCACTCTTGGAAGGAAATGGTCTCTGAGGTTCTGTCAATGTTGGTCTTTGGGTGGTCTTGGCATGAACTGGTCTACAAAAGGCGGGTAGGCCCTGACGAAAAAGACCCATCGAAAAAATCTAAATTCACTGATGGAAGAATTGGATGGAGGAAAATTCCACCTAGAGCACAGGAAACATGGTTTAGATGGCACATGAGCGAAGATGGCTCTGTTGAAGCATTTGAGCAGTGGGATACCTACAAAGGCCATCAGGCCGTTATTCCTATCGAAAAGTCTTTGCACTTTGTAACCAGAAAAAGGAAGAACAACCCAGAAGGGAAATCGATTCTAAGAAATGCTTACCGATCTTGGTACTTCAAAAAGAACATTCAGAACATTGAAGCAATCGGTGTTGAGAGAGACTTAGCAGGACTTCCCGTAATAGAGTGTCCTCCGTCTCTTCTGGATAAGAACGCTTCGGCTTCCGATAAAGCTGTCCTTGAAGCTCTTAAAAAAATCGTAACCTCGATTAAGCGTGATGAGCAAGAGGGCGTTATCATGCCTATGGCTTACGATGAGAACAACAACAAGATGTATGACCTTAAACTGCTAACATCAGGCGGTTCTCGTCAGTTCGACACCAATGCTATTATACAGCGATATAACCAAGGCATAACCATGTCTGTCTTGGCTGATTTCATCTTGTTGGGGCATGAAAAAGTTGGCTCTTTCGCCTTAGCTTCAAGTAAGACAGAAATGTTCTCAACAGCGATAGGCGCATGGCTTGACACCATAGCCGATGTTTTCAATAGATTCGCTATTCCAAGGTTGTTCAAGCTGAATAACTTTCCAGTTGATATGGCTCTGCCAAAGATCACACATGGAGACATAGAGACAGTCGATCTAAATGAACTAGGCTCCTATATCGGCCAACTGTCTGGCGCAGGTGCTATGTTGTTTCCTGATGAGAAGTTAGAGAATCATCTCCGTAAACAAGCCGGACTTCCAGTATCAGATACAGATTCAGAAGGTTTATAATGCAAGAAAAAAAAGAACCGATAGTGTGGCCTCCAGATTTCAGTAAACCTCTTGACCTCAGAGAAGAGAGACTAGAGCAAGATAAGAAGCCACGAAAACTAAATAGAAAAGAACGTCGAAGACTCGCTGCTATTCGTAGGAGAAAAAAATGAGTCAAATACGCTTTGTAGCGAAATCGACACATGAAGAAGGTTGCTCTTGCGGAGATTTCTGGCACGAAGACACTCGTGAAGCTATCAACAAAGACCCGACCTTCCCCAAGATCCCCAGAACAAGGGGTAAGCCACAGTCGCCGGAGTATCAGGCATTACAAAGAATAGCTCAGAGGTTGAGGCCGATCATACGGGCCTCGCTCGTCAGGGGTATAAACGCCTTCAAGAAGAACATCGACCTCAATGACCTAGCAGCTGCGATCTCCAAGGCCGATGTAGCCGAAGCTCTCAACGTAGTGCCGTGGGATGACTTTAGAGGGGCTATAAAAGGCATTGATAAGGTCGTTTTGGACGGTGTCTCAGAGTCGGCAGAAAAATCAAAATTCCTTTTCAGAAAATCTATTCAACGGTTAATTCCTACGCTGAAGCCTGATGTGACTTTTGACGCAGAAAATCCTGCTATTAAAAACTGGATGGAGAATCACATAGGCGAACTGGTTACAAACATAAAGGATAGCACTCAAAAAGGCATACAACAGATAGTCATGCGATCAATCAATGAAGGTTTGCCTCCTCGTGAAAGTGCCAAGATGATCCGTCAAATAGTCGGCCTGAACGACCGCCAAGTTACCGCCGTGATAAATCGTCGGGAAAAACTAATGGCCTCAGGCATGAGAGGACGCCGCCTAGAGGACGCTGTAGAAAGGTACACCCAAAAACAATTAAAGTACCGCAGTGAGCTGATAGCCAGAACCGAATCAATGACCGCAAACAACAGGGGCTTGATGGAGGTGGTAAACCAGAACGCTGATGCTGGACTCTTCGACAGGAGCAAGGCAAAGAAAAAGTGGATCGTCACACCTTATGATCGAGTGTGCAAAATCTGCAAACCCATGCAAGGCAAAACTGTCCCAGTTGACGGTGAGTTTACGCTGAGGAATGGTGAGTCTGTTCCTCATCCTCCGGCTCACCCAAACTGTAACTGCTCTTGGTCTATAGAATTGGAGGGGGCTATATGAGTGAAAAAGAAGGAAAAACTCTGCCGGAAAGACTTGCTGAATCTAATTCTGGCAATAATTCTGTGGCTGAATCTGTCGGAAGTTGCTCTGTGAAGAAAAACATAGAGCCTTTTCGACTGCAAAAGGCTGACATTTCTGATGAAATTGACGATATAGAAAACTACGACTCAATCGAAGACGCATGGGCTTGGTCACAAGGTCGTGGTGAGGTGGCAGTTCAACCACTATACAAAGGAATACGTGGACTGCTTGCCAAACAAGGCGAACGAGCGATTCTGAAACTTGAGGACGAACCTTCCAAGAACGTCATAGGCCAACTTAAAGAAGCAACATTGGAAGCCGATGAGGACTTTACCGCTGAAGTTGTGATGGTTCCTAGTGAAGATAGTGGGGAAGTTCCAAAAATCTACTTGATTGATCTACTGTTCTGGGGAGATAACATTGTAGAGGCTCCTTTTGCTGACCGTAGACAGAAGATGATAGAGTTCTCAAGAAAAAATCTAATTGGTAGTGGGCTTGTCGAGGTAGTTGAGATAAAATGGATTACAAGCATAACAGAGTTGCACGAAGCAGTGAGATGGGCTTTGAGCCAAAAAAGGACAAAAGCCGCACTGTTCAAGTCTTACGATGGCATCTATCCGACCAAGTCAAAAAGTTCAGATTGGTATGAGTTAAGAAAGGGCCGAGACTTCTTGAAGACCTCTATTTTAAAGCAAATTGATGAAACTTCACTTCTCGCAGCAGCAGCACTAGGTTTCAAGGTGGAAGAGATCACTGACGAAACATCAAAAAGTTCGATAGAAAAAGAAAAAAAATCTAACGAAAAAATTAAAGCGTCGATCCTCAAGGCCGATAATGAAAAGCAGTTCGTACTTGGTGTTGTTCTTGAACCAATGGAAGTCGATCAGCAAGAGGACATTATGATCCCTGCTGACATAGAAGAGACAGCACATGATTACCTTATAAATCATAGGGTTGTGGGCTTTAGGCACAAAGATGAAGAGGACGCAGTCGTGGCCGAGAGCTACATCGCACCAGTTGACTTTGAACTGAATGGTGAGTTAGTAAAGAAAGGTAGCTGGTTGTTAGGTATCAAAATCTACAATCCTGACACATGGCAGATGGTCAAAGACGGAGAAATCAATGGCTTTTCTGTTGGTGGCTTTGGAGTAAGAGAGGAGCTCGAATAATGGCTTTAACCCAGTTGAAAGACTTAACTGGTTATGAGGTTTCTTTAGTTCCGAAAGGCGCTAATAAGAAGAAAAGGTTTTTGGTTGTCAAAGAAAATGGAGACTTGGACATGGACAAACTTTTGGAAGCGATCCTCAAAGAGGGTCTAAAAGACGAGGAGGCGGTTGACAAGGTTGCCAAAAGCCTCGGTCTTGAAGAAGATGGAACGAAAGTTCTAAAAGCAATTTTGAAGATGGTAGGGGCAGATGAATCTCCTCTCTCGAAAGAGAAGTTGATGAAAGCCCTCAAAGAGATGGGTTGCGACACCGAGAAAGAAGATTCTGAAGATGGAAAATCTGAGGATGACAAAGACGGTGATCAAAGCTCAGTCAATAAAGAGGGTGACAAACCCACAGAAAACAAGGAAGGAGAAGGTATGCCCACTAAAGTTCCAGTTCGGAAAGAAGATGGTTCTTGGGATCTCGATGGCGTAGACGAGAACATTCGTCCTGCTCTCGAAGTTGTGTGTAAATCAAATGAGCAATTAGCGAAGTCTCTTGAAGATCAAAAATCTGAGAACAAGACTCTTGCTGACAAGCTCGCAGCGGAAAAAGACGCTCGCATCCTCAAAGAATTTGAAGAAAAAGCGAAGTCTTACGGACACCTCGGCGAGGACGCTACGAAACTTGCCAAGGTTCTGAAGTCAGTTCATGACGCTGATCCTGAGAATGGAAAAGCTGTCGAAGAAATCCTCAAAGCTGCAAACAGCAAAATTGAGGAAGGAAGTCTTTTTGAAGAAAAAGGCACCACTGGTGGAATTAACGCAGGCGCAGATGCTTGGACAAAGATCGAAAAAACTGCTGAAGAAGTTGCAAAAAAAGAGTCAATTTCTAAAGCAGAAGCAATCGACCTCGTTCTAAAGCGAAACCCTGAGCTTTACAAAGAATACGAAGATGAGAAGAGGAGGGCTATGTAATGGCTACAGAACAATTGGGATTCTCAATCGGAACAGAAACGGCTGATGGCGATTACACCTCAAGCCAATTTCTCGGTGTCAAGTTTAGTGCAACTGGCTTTGCAGTTTGTTCGGCAGCAGGTGAAGCCTGTGATGGCATCCTTCAAGACAAGCCAGCACTTGGTTCAGCAGGAAAAGTTACCGTCCTTGGTAAGTCGAAAGCTGTAGCCGGAGCCGCTTTTGCTAAAGGAGCACTTTTGGCAGTAAACGCTTCCGGTAAGCTCATTACCGCAGTGTCTGGCAACTACATTGTTGGCAGAGCTTTGGAAGCAGCAAGTGGTGCTGACGAGATCGTTAGCGTTGTTTTAACTCGTTTTGGCCGTGTAGCATAATAGGAGGTAAGTCATGCCACAACCAACCCTGAGCGATGTTCATGTTGACCGACCGTTGACTAACATCTCCGTAGCATACATTCAGTCGGCAGAAAATTTTATCGCTGATAAGATTTTTCCTGCTGTTCCAGTACCTAAGAAGTCAGACGTCTACTACAAGTATGACAGAGACTCATGGTTCAGAGACGAAATGGAAAAGCGTGCTCCAGGTACGGAATCTTCCGGTTCTGGCTACGAGCTTGAAACAGACAACTATTCTTGTGACGTCTGGTCGCTTCACAAGGATATTTCTGACCAAATCAGAGCAAATACAGACCAACCTCTCGACGCAGACAGAGACGCAACTCTCTTCTTGTCGCAAAAAGGTATGCTTCGCAAAGAAAAGCAATTCGTAAGTGAGTATTTTACTGGCAGCAAGTGGACAGGCTCTACTACTGGTGGTGATATCACTCCTTCAACCCTTTGGGATAATGCCTCTTCTACTCCTATCGAGGACGTTGAAGAACAGCAGGACGCAATGGGTGAGAAAACAGGTATGCGACCTAACGTCTTTGTTGTTTCTCCAGCGGTTCACAGAGCCTTGAAGAACCACCCAGACATTAGAGATCGTATTAAGTACGTCCAAAAAGCCATTCTTCAAGAAGAACTTCTTGCAAGTCTCTTTGGCGTACAGAAGTACGTTGTTGCTCGTGCCACAAACAATATTGCTGCGGAAGGTGCTACAAGAAGTATGCAGTACATCTACGGCAAACACGCTTTGTTGGCGTATGCTAACCCAACTCCTTCTCTCCTTCAGCCATCAGCAGGCTATATGTTCAGTTGGACTGGACTCTTGGGAGCCGGAGCTATGGGAACTCGCATGAAGAAGTTCCGCATGGTTCACCTCGAAAGTGACCGTGCTGAAATCGACATGGCTTTTGACATGAAGCAGGTAGCTGCTGATCTTGGTGTATTCTTTGATACCCCAGTTTCTTAAACCACTGTTAAGGAGAGCCGAGAGTGAGTAAAACAGTGTGGTATGCTACCAGAAATTTCAAAGGAATAGACAAAAACGGCGATCCCTGCGACTACAGTCGTGGGGATATCGTCGAAGGTGTTGAAAGATGGCCTACGTTTTCTTCTCTAAAAAACATTGAGTGGATCACAGACCTGATTCCTGCCGGAGTTAAAAAGAGTAGCAGTAAACCCAAGAAAGAAAAAGAGCCAGAAACCGAAGTAGAAGCCGAAGTTGATGAGCAAGATGATCCTGAAGAGTTTGTCTGCGATATATGCAACAAGGTTTTCAAAACTTCAAGAGCACTAAAAGTCCACATGAGGTATCATTGACATGGAATTTACCTACTCAGGAGACCCGACAAAAAGCACCAAGGACGAAGTTCGCTTTTTAATAGGTGACACTGACGTAAATTCGCCTCAACTGGGCGATAGCGAGATTTTATACGCTATATCATCTGAAGGTAATGCTTTGCTTGCGGCGGTGGCTTGTGCTACCGCTTTGCAAGCTCGGTATTCTCGCCTGTCAGATGAAAGCGTAGGTGATGTTAGCAAGAGCTACAGCCAACGTGCTGATGCTTTTGAAAAACTTGCTAAAGCATTACGCAGAAGAAATGCTGAAAGATCAGTCTGTCCTTATGCTGGTGGCATATCTAAGGCCGACAAAGAGACAAATGTTTTGGATGAAGATCGAGTAGATAACGCTTTCAACAAAGAACTGCATAACAACCCGAGATCAGGCTCTAACACCGAGTACGATCCTTGTGAACCTTAGAGGATAGAGGATTTAGATTTTGGCTATCAACAGCACAACTGACAAAGACACTGGGGCTTCAAGAATTATAAATGAAGCTGCTACAGTCAATGGAAGTTTTGTTGAGATCGGTGTCCATGAGAGCGCAGGTATGCACGAAGGTGAAGATGAACCATTACTGACCGTTGCAGAGGTTGCTTTTTTTAACGAGTTTGGAACTGTGACAGCACCAGAACGGTCATTTCTAAGATCAACTATTGACGAGAATAGAAGAAAACTTGAAAAGAAAACAGCCGAACTATTCTCAAAAGTAGAGTCCGGTCGCATGGATGCTAAAAAAGCATTAGATGCCCTCGGATTCCTTATTCAAGAGTTGATTAGAAAGAAAATATTAGAAACGAACGATCCTCCAAACGCACCAAGAACCATCGCAGCTAAAGGCTTTAATAACCCACTGGTAGATAGTCGCCAACTTTGGCGGTCTATCACTTTTGAGTCTACAGTCAAAAGGAAGAAAGGTGGGAAAGTTGCATGACTTCTTCTAGCGGTCTACATCCTAACATCACAGAAGACTTTGAGATAATCAAAGACGGTGAAAAAATTACGATCAGGCGAAGGGAGTCTGGTCGCTACTACAAAGGCCGTTGGAGAACATCGAACAGGTATGAAGAGTTTGAAGCTCAAGCGAGTTTTCAGCCCATGTCTGGACGAGAGACAATGCAACTACCAGAAGGTGACAGGTTGAAGTCGCACGTAAAGGTCTACACCAAGTTCAATCTCAAACGAGATGACATAATCGAGCGAGGTGAAGAAGAATACGAAGTGCAAGTATTACTCAACTGGGGAACTTTCACAAAAGCCATAGCAAGGTTGGTCGATGTCAAACGCAACTGATATAGATTATATCTTAGATTCTATCTACTCTTGGATCGCTTCAAGGTCAGTAGTTGATAGTCAAAAGATATTTAAAGAAGATCCAAACATCGACAGGCCAACTCCACCATCTGTTTCTTTCAGGATATTAAGCGGGCCTTCCGTCCTTGGCACTTCCGACACTCACAAGTACGATCCTGCTGAGGGTGGTGACGTTGTTTCTGGTCATAGATCAGTCACCATATCCTTGAAAGCATACGGGGAGCAATCCCATCAGATAATGAGTAACTTGCAAGCGTCATTAGAGCTTATATCTGTAAGGGAATACTTCACTACGAGAAACATGGCTGTTTGGATAGTCAATCCTGTTCTTGAAATATCTACAGTTATTGAGACGGGCATTGAAGATCGACACCAGTTAGATATTACTTTCGGAGTATCTTCAATTCAGACAGATGATGAAGGTGAGATTACAACTATTAATATTAAGGATGCTACAGTCGTGAAAGAAGACGGTACTGTGGTGGACACCATTAATAAGACTATTGACAAGCCTTAGGAGGGATTACAATGTCTAACGGTTTAGAAAGAATCATTGATCTACAGATCAGTCGAGAAACGGCTGCTGTAAGTCAGGCTGGCTTTGGTGCAGGAAACTTCCTAAGCAACGATGCCGCTTTTAGTGAAAGAATCAAGCAATACTCAAGTCTACAAGCTGTTTCAGAGGACGATCTTGCCGGAGCAGACACGTTAGCATTTGCTACTGTTTATTTCGGACAGTCAGTACGTCCTACTACCTTGTATGTCACCAAGAAGGGCAAGGATTTAGTTAGAATACAGACTTTGGACTTTGTAGAGGACTTTGTTACTGGAAATACTATTGATCTTAAAATTAATGGAGTTTCTATTACGCAGGTTCCTTTTGACACCAACCAAGCCACAACGCTTGCAGCGTTAAATTCGCAGATTCAATCAAATGCTGACGTATCCTCTGCTTCGGTAACTGGTTCGAGACAAATAACTATCACTGGCGACGATATAGACACGGCAGTTGTAGTTTCTGAGATTGTTGTTGCAGGCGGTGCTTCTCAGACTACTGGCTCGGTCACTGTGACGCAGTACGAAGACGAAGTTTTGACCAACGTAGCAAGCCTCCAAGAAGCTCAACAGTCCAACAATGACTGGTATGCCCTTGCAGCATACGAGCGCACAGCAGCTGATATTCTGCTTCTCGCTGCATTTATCCAAGCACAAAGAAAAATTTACGGTGTTGCCGTGGATGATTCTGACGTACTGACAGCCGTTGACACTGACATAGCGTCACAGCTCAAAGCAAATTCTTACGACAGAACCTTTATAATATACTCGGCAGACCAAGCTAAGTACCCAGAAGGAGCTGCACTTGGTGGACAGCTTCCAAAACAGCCGGGTTCTATCACTTGGAAGTTCAAGACTCTAAGCGGCGTAGCTGTTGATAACCTCACAGATACAGAAATTGCAAACGCTCTTTCTAAAAACTGTAACATCTACACAACTGTAGGTGGTCAGAACATGATGGAAGAGGGCAAGATGGCTCAAGGTGAGTTCATCGACATTATTAGAGGCGTTGACTGGATGGATGCAAGGATAACTGAGAACATCTTCCAAGCATTTATCTCAGAAGACAAAATTCCATACACAAATAATGGTGCTTCTATCATTGTTAACCGCATCAAGCAGATTCTAGATCAAGCCGTTACAAGAACAATTCTTAGCAACGATCCTGAGCCTTCAGTTTTCGCTCCACTCGTTTCTGATGTTCCTACTAACGATAGAGCAAACCGTATTCTGCCTGACGTAACTTTTGAAGGAGTACTGGCAGGTGCAATTCACAAAACAATTATTCGAGGAACGGTTAGCGTTTAAGGAGGAAATTCCAGATGATTAAGACATACGATCCTAAAGAAGTTTCTATTATCATTGGTACTCGTCCTTTGACGGGTTTAGCCGATGGTACTTTTGTCACTGTAAGACGCAATAGTGACTCTTGGTCTTTGCAGATCGGCGCAGATGGCGAAGGTGTGCGAAGTAAGACCAATGACCGAAGTGGACAAGTTGAAATCGTCCTGCAACAAGGTAGTAGCGACAACGATTTCTTGTCTGAACTTGCGAACTCAGACGAAGTTAGCAATGGCGGAGTTGTGCCAATCTTGATAAAAGACAACCTCGGAAGTTCACTTTTTGCAGCCGAGAGTGGTTGGATTAAAAAGCCAGGTGATTCTGCTTTTGCAAAAGAGACAGGTGATCGAACTTGGCTATTTGAGACAGCACAGCTAAATATGTTTATCGGTGGCAGCGAACAGCAAGGATAAGGAAGCCGTAAATGAAAAGACCAGAGAACCGAGTCATTGACGGAAAAAGTTATTCCTTCATGTATATGGGGCCTAAGCAGCAGATCAAAACTATGAAGTTCATAATGGACACAATAGGGTCGCCGCTAGGAACTGCATTGGGAGAAGATGGTGGGGAAGGGGGCTTCCTTGATGCTGACGCAGGCGTTGTCGGTCGGTTTATCAAGGAGGCTCTGACCTCCATAGACGATGATAAAGTCATAGATCAGATTGAAATTCTGTTAAACCATACAGAACGAAAGAATGACAAAGGCAACTTAGCACCTGTTTCGATGGAGAAAGACTTCCACGGGGAGTTGGCTCATCTTTTTAAAGTAGTTAAAGCTGCTTTGGAGGTGAACTACGGTGATTTTTTAGGCGTAAGCGGCGGCTTCATCGGAAAGATAAAAAGCCAATTAGCGATGAAGAACGCCTGATCCTAGAAGGGTCAAAACTAGATTGGCTCATTTGGAGGCCGATCGTAAGACAGATAGCTACGCTTGAAGAGATCGAAACGCACTGGACTTTATGTGATCTTCTTGATGCAAACGAAGCATTAGACATAATGGATGACCTGCAAGAGGTTCAATCCAAGAATATCAGAGAAAAGAACAGGTGGAAGTAAATGGCTGCAATAAAGGTAAGAGAGCTTTTAACTAAATGGGGCTTTGAGGTTGACAACAAACCTATAGAGCGCATGAACAAGTCTCTTGCCGACACCAAGGCAGTCATAACTTTGGTAGGAGCTCAAGCAATAGCTCAGATCGGAGCCGTGTTTGGCCTTACTAACTCCGTAGCGCAATTAGGTGATGAAGCGGCGAAGACTTCAGCCCGTATAGGCATAAACGTCGAGGCTTTGCAGGAGTATTCTCACGTAGCGGCTTTGGCCGGATCATCTACGCAAGAGATGAACTCTGCCCTTGAAGCATTGACCCTTGGCATAGCCGAAGCACGAAAAGGCGGTGGCAAGTTAATCGAGCCTCTTATTCGCTTGAACCAACTCACAGGTCGTGACCTGCTTACGAGTATGGGGAGTGCGGATGAGATGATGCTCGGTCTTGCCGATGCTTTCGCTGCGATGACTGACGAGACAGAAAAAGCTGAACTTGCAAGCAAGATTTTTGGCGGTAGCGGTCTGGCTATGGTCAATGTTCTGAACCAAGGCAGCGTTGCCTTACGCAGACAACGTATGGAAGCGAGAGAACTGGGTATTGTACTTAGTGCTGACGCTGCTAGGCAGTCTGAAGTTTTTATAGACTCACTCCACAGAGCCAAGAGCGTGGTCAATGGTATTAAGAACGAGATCGGCATTGAGCTAATGCCAGTGGTCATTGACTATATGAAGCGTTTTAAAGAGTGGGTACTGCTCAATAAGCAATGGCTAAAATTTACCATAACGAAAAATCTCCGAGCCATGATTAAAGGCTTCAAAGTGCTCCTCGGTTTTGTGAAGATTGCATTTAAAGTTTTCTCAGGACTTGTGACCAGTTTAGGCGGTTTAGAGCGTGTCTTGAAGATCGTCACTATAGCCCTCGCAGCTTTTACCGCAGTTAAGTTTTTATCTGCTATCGGTAACATGGCTATGGCTATAACCCACGGATTAGTCGCAGCTTTCAACTTGCTGGGAAATACAGCACTAATAGCTCAGGCAAAAATGTTGTTAATGCCTATCGCCGTTGGTGCTGCGGTTGCTGCGGTTCTGCTAATCATAGAAGACTTAGTTGCATTTTTTCAAGGTCGTGATTCTCTAACGTCAGAAATGCTTGACTGGATAGGGCCTTTAAATTTCGATGAAGTCTTAAAAGGGATGCTTATTTCTCTTGAAGAGATTAAGGAAGAAATTCAGAAATGGGTTGCAAACCTATTTGACTTCGACACTATTGGTGCTTTGAATGAGCACATGGAAGGTCTTCAAACTAAGTTTGCGAAAAGTGTGGCAGGCTTTTTTGGCTTTGGAGACGACGAAGATGAAAATGAAGAACAAAAGAAAAACATCGCTGGCAATCTCAAAGACGCAGGCGTTGCCACACCTCAAGCAACAGCACCACGACCTGATCTAAGATTAATCCAAGGTGGCGCAGCCGGAGGACAGACTAACAACAATGTAACCAACAATAACAACGTCACTGTTTCTGTCGAGGTTCCAGAGGGAACTACTCCAGACGAAGGCCGTAGGATGGTAGAGCAAGGCATAAAAGATGCCCTTCAAGAGATGGCAAGAGAAACACAAGCAGCCACAGGAACTAACGTGGAGAGATAAGAATGGGTCTTGCAGCATTAATTTTTGGCGGTAATACAAGGACGGAGATCAAATCACCTGATTCTGGTTTAGCCGTTTTGACTATAGACGCTACCCTTAGTTCCACTCATTCAGCCGGAGCGCAACTAACAAAGAGAGAATTGGAAGATGGCGCAGAAGTAAACGACCACATGGTTACTTCGCCTGAAGGTGTTGTAATAAAAGGCGTGATCTCAGAAACACCACTTGACTTGTTCACTTCATTGTCTGGTTCTGCCATAGGTGCAGCGGCGAGTTTGGTTTCTTCATCGGCAGGTGGTGCGCTAGCTTCTGGCATACTCGGAGGCGCCTTGCTTGGTGCTGTCAATGGAGGCCGTACTGTCAACAGCTTTGAGATCATGGTTCAGCTACAACAAAAAAGAATAAAATTTGATCTGGTTACAGGTCTAAAGAACTATAAAGACATGATTCTTACTTCGGTAGTCGCTGAACGATCTTCCGCTATCGGAAAAGCAATCCAGTTTACGGCAGTAATCGAAAAGGTAAACTTCGTGACCTCGCAGTTAATTTCACTTAACGAAGCGAGCATGAAGGACATTGGTGCAAGCGCAGCCGGAGAGACAAATCTTGGCAAACAGTCGGCGAGTGCTGCCAGTGAAGATACAAGCTCAAGCGGGTCTATTCTTTACAACTTGTTTGGGGGGGCTGCTTAATGGCTTACCTTGAGATTCCGATTAGGACAGACATACCAGCCTATCAGTTTCAAATTACACTGGAAGGCACCGTCTACACTCTTCATTTTCACTACAACACACGGGCAGAACGTTGGGTAATGGATGTTAACAATGTAGACGATGAGCCGATTGTAGTTGGAGTTCCACTGCTTTACGGTTTACCTCTTCTCGACAGATACCAAGACGAAAGATTACCACTGGGAAGTTTTATGATTCTGGATGAAACAGGCGAAGAAAGAAATCCGACAAGGGATGGCTTTGGGTCTGATTTCAAATTGCTTTATAGGGAGTCCACAACAGTTGGCTAACGAACTTTTTGGGAGAATAGGTAGTGTGAGTGTCCTCAAGCGTGGGGAAGCTCAGGCTCGTGAATTTAAGGGTCTCAGGTTCAGTTTCAACGTGACCAAAACTTCAGAGGCAAATCCTAACACCGGAAAGATCACACTGTTTAATTTGGCAGCACAAAATAGAAGTCTGTTAGAGGAGCCGAACTCACAGATCGTAGTCAAGGCAGGGTATAGCGGTTTCGGTGTCAACCCGATTGAGACAGCATCGATTCTTGGAGGTGACTTGGCCGAGATTATCTACGTTGGAGACATACGACTAAACGGCATTAAGAACGAAAGGCGTGGCCCTGACATAGCCACAACATTGGAGTGTTCGACTGGTCTGGTAGCTCTCAATGAGGCTAAGATCAACAAGTCATACACGAAAGGAACGACCGCTATACAGGTTATCACAGACTTAGCTTCAAGCATGGGTCTTAACATTGCACAGCTTCAAACGTCTGGGGCTGATGTTTTTTTAGGCGGTTTGAGTTTAAGCGGGTCTTCCAAAGATGCCCTCACTACCATTCTAAAGAAGCTCGGAGTTCAATGGTCTATCCAAGACGATGAACTTCACATTGTTGACAAACAACTCCCAACAGCAGAACCAGTCGTTCTACTAACTGAAAACACTGGACTTATTGGAGTGCCGACCAAGATGGCTAATGGAGGCTACATTTTTAAGAGCCTTTTGAACCCTAAAATAAGACCAGGTCGTACCTTATCTGTAATTAGCAAAACAGCAACCGGTCTATTCAGACCTCGCAAGGTAGATTTTGTAGGTGATTTAGACGGTGGGCCTTGGGAGACAACTGTGGAGGCGATAGCTATTGGCTGATTTAGATACCACAGGAACAACATTAACTGAATCTCCATCTTGGGCGCAGGTTCTACAGGACGCTTTTGAGTCGAGATTATGCGAGCTGCATACCGCTATTCCTGCAAAAATAGTCAGTTATGACTCCAAAACTGGTCAGGCAGATGTGCAACCCCTTTTAAAGCGAAAATTTAAAGACGGTGAAGTGGTCGATCTTCCAGTTTGCAATGCTGTTCCGGTTTGCTTCCCTCGGACTCTATCGGCCTATGTCCACTTGCCGATCAAAAAGGATGATCTCGGTCTTTTGATCTTTTCAGAGCGTTCTATTGACCGCTACAAGACATACGGTGGAAGTCAAGACCCACAAGACCCACGCAAGCATAGTTTGTCAGATGGCTTTTTCATGCTCGGCGGCTATCCACTGACAATCCCACCTGTGGCTGTGCAGGATGGCGCACTTCATGTCAAGAACGCCGCTGCTGATGTTCTTCTTTTGGAAGATGGAACAGTGACAATAAAGAATCTTATCGCTGAGTTGACCGTGGACAAAGCAGGTAAATTGAAGTTGAAAGGATTGACCGGAGAATTAGTTGATTTAATCAGTCAACATTTAGATAAAGACATTGCACATACTCATCCTACAGCGGTCGGGCCTAGTGGTCCTCCGATAAACGCAGCAGAGTATGCAGTGATTAAAGCCTTAGTTGATGGAATGAAGTCGTGACGATAGATGCACTACCAATCTGGCAGTCAACCTTCGCAGCCTTACCCAAGGTCGCCAATAATTCTTGGGCGGGTAATTTCGCTAGCTGGGTAGATAGTCGTGTGACTAATAAGATGGGCCTAAACGGTATGGGGGGGGCAGGTCTGTCTTTTACTTTTAATAAAACTGTGTTTGAAGCACAGTTAATTACGCTAACACCGACAGGAAATGCTTTGGCTGGCATAACTGCTTTTGCAGATGCGTGGGAGACCGCCATACTCGCGTCTGTAGCGGTTGTAGCGGCAGGGTCATACATCGGTAGCCCTTCGCCCAGTACAACGTGGTCAGTGGTCAATACGACTACGATAGACCCACCTTCAATTCTGGCTGCGAAGAACAAAATTAAAGAATTAGTTTCAGCCCCCCCCACAGCAAACGCACTGGACAGTGAATTTCCTATCAAGTTCAGAGAGGCGTTTTTACTATTGACGATCACTACAAGTGGTTTGGACTCAGATTCACCACCTAAATCACTGGTAGACACAGCGAGGGCGACACAATGACAGATATTAGACAGACTGAAGATGGAGATATTTATGTAGAGTCGAGCAACCTGTCTTTCGTCAATGGGGCTGATGAAGTGACACAACTACTTAGGCAGCGACTGACTACCTTCTTCGGCGAGTGGTTCTTGGACACAACAATAGGCGTTCCCTACTATCAAGAAGTTTTCAAGAAAAATCCTAATCCAATAGCAATCGAGTCTGCTTTCAAAAATGAGATTCTAAATACTCCAGGTATTTTAGAACTCTCACAGTTTCAGTTAGATATTGACTCATCTTTGAGAGAGTTAACTGTTACACTTGAAGCAGTTTCAACAGATGGCGTAATCGACTTTAGCGAGGTGCTGACGATATGAGTTTTGGACTATCAACAAGTGGCTTAAACATCAAAAGAGCCTCAGACATTAAGACAGAATTAGAAACTTCCTTTCAAAGCACCTTTGGAAAGTCAATAAACTTAGATGCAAGGAGCATACTTGGTCAGATCATTGGCATCGTTTCTGAAAGAGAAGCATTAGTTTGGGAACTTCTCGAAGAGGTCTATAACAGCCAATATCCTGATACTTCAGAAGGTGTGCCTCTTGACAATGTAGTGGCTATTACTGGAACGAACAGAAAAAGCGCAACTAAGTCTGTGGGTGTCCTCACTTTGATAGGTGACGCAGGTACGCTGATCCCTTTAAACTCAGTGATTTCAGTCCAAGGAAATGAGGATGCAAGATTTATCACGGACGCAGATGCCACTATCCAAGCGGGAACAGATGAAGAGCAACTAATCTCGTTCCTTCAAGTTCCAGACACAGGAACATTCATACTCAGTTTCAATGGAGTTCCAACTTCAGCTTTAGATGAAACTGCCACGGACGCTGACGTAGAGGCAGCACTGGAGGCGTTGGACGAGATCGATGCTGTGTCAGTTTCTGGCTCATTTTCTTCCGGCTTCACTATCTTATTCCAAGGTGACAATGGGCTAAGTCCTCAGCCTGAAATTGCTGTAGACGCTAACCTTCTGAGAGCATTAGAAAAAGGAACAATAGATACGGTTGCTGACGTTGCTGCTTCCTTAGATCAAACGTGGTTCAGAATTAACGAGGTCGGAGGTTCAATAGGGTTTTGGATTGACGTAGATGATTCTGGCTCAACCATACCTGCCGGAGCTGCTGCGATGGACAGGGCTGTAGAAATAACGACTATCAATACTGGCGATTCTGCCTCTGTAGTCGCTACCAAGGTCGCTGCTGCGCTTCAAGCGGATGCAGCAATCTCTTCTGCGTCAGCTATCGGGTCTCAGATTAGCTATGTGGCAGCGGTGGCTGGCGCACTTGCGGATTTTTCAGATGGAGACACAGGGTTTACTTTCAATACAACAGTTCAAGGTCGCAGCGCAGGAGACTTAACCATCACGACTTCGACCACCACTGAGGGTGTTTACCCACAGATCGACGTTTCTGTTACTGCCGAGGAGGCAGGTGAGGTTCAAGCCCCTGCAGGAACTTTGACAGTGATAGAAACCCCTGTAAGCGGTTGGGATAGTTGCACAAATGCCTTGGACATAGACGTAGGAACAGAGGTCGAATCTGACCAAGCGTTGAAACTAAGGCGTTTGGACGAGATAGCCATTGCAGGTAAAGCCACACCGGAAGCCATACGTGCTGCTTTGATCGCTATTAACGAAGTGACTGCCGTAGTGGTATTTACCAACAATTCCTCAATCGAAGATCAAGATGAACGACCACCTCACTCAGTTGACATAGTGGTAGAAGGTGGAGATGAAGACGAAATCGCAGAGGAAGTCTTTGATGTTGTAGCAGCAGGTATCGAAACGATAGGCGATATTTCTAAAACAGTCAATGATTCTCAAGGCTTTGCTCAAACCGTAAAGTTCAGCCGACCAGATGGCGTCGAAATACACTGCGAAGTCGACCTTACAGTTGATGCGAATGAGTTCCCGAGTGATGGAGCAGAACAAGTTAGAGACTTGATCGTTGCTCACGGTAATAGCTTAGGAATCGGCAAGGATGTTATTGTCTACATTCAGTTGGTTTGCTCCTTCTCAAGTGTTCCAGGAATTTTAGATGTTGTGGTAAGAATTGGAGCCGCTGCGATGCCAGTGGCAGGTTCTACAACCGTTACCGCTGCGGATAATGCTGGCGATCTTGAGTTTACAAAGGCATCTCACGGACTTATAGACAACAACAGGGTCACGTTCTCATCTACCGGAACTTTGCCTGATGGCATTTCTGCCGGAGTGATCTATCATGTGGTTAGTGCAGGGACAGACACTTTTCAAGTTGCCACTGAGCGAGGCGGTGATCCTGTTCCTTTCAACAATGCAGGAACAGGCACTCATACAGTTTCATACGGAGGCCGAGACGACAACATTGAGATTTCATCTAGGGAAGTAAGCAAGTGGGATACTTCAAGAACAACTATTACTGTGCTCTAAGGGTGATCTAATGGCTCAAGAAATTACCACAATCTCAACTCACGTAGAGGACGCTCTTGCGAGGCTTCTTGAGAGATATAAAGGCAAAGAAAAAACAGAAGGTATCATTGAAGCCTTAGCCGATCAATTTCAAGATTTAGAGGACGTGACTTTTTCTCTAATTTTAGGTCGAGCTATTTCTACAGCCGAAGGTAAGCAGCTTGATCTTTTAGGAACCATTGTTGACTTGGAGCGAGAATCCGGCCTATCTGACGAGAGATATAGGGTTTTGCTTTATGTCAAGATTGGGCAGAACACTTCTCAAGGTGCACCGGAAAAACTGATCACAGTTCTGAAACTTTTGGCAGAGGCCGATGTGGTCTTTTATCAGAATTTGACTCGTGCATCTGTACTTCTTGCAGCAGACCGAGATTTAGACCCAAGCAGCGATCCAGACGATGTTATCTTCCTGTATGAAAACCTTCAAAAAGTTGCAGCAGCAGGAATACGGATAGATTACCTTGTGAGTTTTTCAGAAAATGACGATTCTTTTGCTTGTGCAGGTAGTAATGCTGACGCTGCTGCGTTGGGCTTTGGAAATACATTAGATGCAAACGCTGGCGGTAAATTTGCTAGAATCCACAGACAGTTGATCCCTTTTGCTTTTGACGGGCAGTCGGTCGATAGGCGTGGCTTCGGAACTGTACGAGATCCGCTAGTAGGTGGAACGCTAGTAACAACGTAAGGGAGTAAACCGATATGGCTAAACCAACTTCGCACTTAGATTGGGCGGTAGGGAACCCTAATCCCAGTCTAAACATTATTGAACCTTCGTCCGCTAAGAAAATCTCAGCTTGGGCTGCTGATGAAAGGCCACCTTATGAGTTCATGAACTGGCTTTTCTTCCGTCAGGATGAGTGGAATAAATACTTTGAATCTCAGACAGATTCTTTTGCAGGAAAATACCCTGTAGTTATCGGCTCTGGCGCTGATGCTACTCATGCAACTTTGCAAGCGGCGGTCAATGACGTTGCTTTGGGAACTGATCTTTGGGTGCTTGTCAAAGAGGGTGAAGCCCTTAACACGGCGATAAGTTTGACAAAAGCAAGGTGGAGAATCGATATTGCTCCAGGTGTTGTCTACTCAAAAGGTGGAGGAGCACCTACGTCTGCGTTTAGCGTCGAAGCCGAAGGAATAGAAATAAACTACGGTCGCTTCACAGGTTGGACAGGCGGAAGTGATGTTGTTATCCTTCAGAATGCAGCGGCAGAATACGCCAAAGTATTCGGCTGTCGTTTTGGAGCATCTACTAATTCAGAGGTCGATCAGTCTGCTGTTCCGGCAGGTAAAAAAGGGCCTATCACTGATACTATCTCGGAGGTTTAATCAATGAATAAGAGACAAAAATACGTTCTATCCTTAGTTGCGTTTCTCATAGCTACGGTTGCTTTTGCAGCAGGTTATGAGAGGATTTCAAAAGACCAGTTAATGATTGGCACAGGCACATCAGACGACAAGTCCATTGAGTTTGATACTGGCCTCTCGCCAAACGCTAAGATGACCGTCGATGGCTCGACCGGAGACATGGGCTTCAACAAGAATAACTTTGGAGTCGGTGATGGCTCGGCAGGCATAAAATCTTTCTACTTTGACACAGGTGCATCTCCAAACGATCCTGCTCTTGGTGTAGATGCAAGCGGTAATGTCTCAATCGACAATGATGCGTCAGTGGTGCTAAACACCGACTCAGTGGACGTTGGAGACGACACCGACGCTGATCAAACCATAACTTTTAAGGCCAACAACGGGGCAAATAACGCCACTATCGGATGGTCTGAGACAGACGAAGCTCTGGTCTTCAGTAACGATGGAACTACGGTTAGACGCATTGGTTCTGGCGGTGGAGCCGGAGGTGGCATCAATGTCCTTCAGGATTATAACTGGGATTTCGAGCTTGGAGACGATGGCAACTGGACTAAGACGGGTGCTTCGACTTTCACTATCGTTACCTCAGCAACCCATGTCTATAACGGTGAAAAATCTGGCTTGTGGGATGCAAGCTCTGCAACTGAAAAACTCCAAAGCGCAACAATAACTGTTCAAGCAGGATTAGATGGAAAACTATGTGGGATTTTTGCTCCGTACAAAGGCGGCGAAGACAACATTAAATTCTATGCTTGGAATGGCTCGTCAGTTATTGGCGAAGAAAAATACCTTGTCGAATCTACAAAATGGACTACGGCTATAAATACATTTCCTTGTCCGGCTCAAGGCACAAACTTAATCTTAATTTTTGAAGCAGATTCAAATGCTAACCCCTTGTATCTTGATGATATCCACATGGGAGTTAAGGACATTGTTACAGCTCCAGACCCTCGTTGGCCTAGTTATGACGAAAGTGAAGTCACGATTACAGCTAATTTGTCTGGGTTTTCTTATTTAGCAAATCTAGTACCCTATCAAACCGCAACTGGTGAGTGGAGATTAACAGGTAATGTCTACGCTTCGTATGACGCAACTACTTCAAAACTAGAAATGGAAATATCTGGAGTTAGTTGGGATACTGGTGCCAGACAAGCATTAGCTTGTTCGACGACTTCTGGTTCTATATATACTGCCCAATGTGAAACTGTTAACGGGTCTGGAGACAACGATGTATATGCTCAGCCACAAGGCGGTTCTCTTTCTAATACACTGATAACCTTTAACGTAGCATTAGCCTCAAAACCAACATGGGCTACGAAGTACGCTCCAGATGTTTACCTTGCAAGTGCGCCTGATTTAGCTTTTAACAGAGTATCGGCGTATGCTTCAACAGACCAGACTGGTTTAACTTACGGTACTCCTGCCGTAGTAGAATATGATACCGAAGAATGGGACTTCGGTAACTATTTTGATTCAACGACCAACTATAGATTCCAACCAACAAAGGAAGGATACTATAGCATAAAATGGGGAGTTACTATTGATGCAGGAGCTAGTGTTGGTTTATTTAGAGCGCACTCACAGATTCATAAAAACGGCGTAAGTGTAAAATATGGTACACGTTTTAGTGGAGATTCATCCGCTGACAATATAATGGATTCCTATGTTTCAGTAGGAAGTGTAGTAATTCATTTTAATGGTACTACTGATTATGTTGATATTCAGGCTTTTGGTGCAACAACAGGTGGTTCTGCTACATGGAATATAGAGGGCGGTGAGGATAAATCATATTTTTTTGCTGAACCAGTTCTATCTAAAGAATACCTTGGCAGCGCTATCACGGGGTTTAGCATAGCAACCGAGGATAGGGCGGGGCTTGTTCCTTCATACAAGTATGAGGAACTAGATATCTCATCAAGCGGTGATTTTGATGCAGCACAGCCTGTTTTAAGAATTGCTAAGGTTGGAAGTTTGGTTACTTTGACATGGCAAGCAATGACTACAACATCCAAAATAGGCCCGGCCTCTGCTTCTGGTTTTATACCAACTCAGTATAGGCCTACAGAGACGATATATTCCGCTAACACAGCATCAATCTCGATTGTGAGTAGAATTACGGTAGCATCGGATGGAACATTTTCGTGTAACAATTTCAACTATTCAGGTACGGGTGTGAATGTTGCTGCTATAAATGGTGGATCAATCTCATGGGTGGTAGACGAATGAAACACCTACTCCTAACAATCCTAATCCTACTCTCGTCATGCTCAAAGCACGAAGATCATGAGACTGTAACCGATTTGGAAAACCTAAAAGAGAAGGATCGCACCTATAGGGCTTTGATAGGTGACGATCCTTACAGATTAACTACGCCAGGTGATGCGCTTACGTTTGTAGGGTTATACGCTTCCGCTGTAAAGTGGGAACCTCTATATAAGCACATGTATAATAATACATGGAACAGGAACGTCTACGAGGTCTATCCTGTTGGTGAAAGTCGAAGCGGTATTAGCCTTGAGGGCATGTTATCTGCTATCAATTTTTTGATATCAATGGATGACGTTGACGGGATCAAACAGATTTACAGTTACGGGCAGCAAAACGATTGGGTATATGGTGAAGGGCCGGAAGAGTACACTCGTCTTCCTCAGCTCAAATACCTGCTAGAGAGTTTCGTTGAAGCAAATCTTACGTCACGTCATATGTCTTTGATTGATTTTAAAGATATGTTCAAAGGGTACAAAGGCAATGTGATTGGTCATTGGATTGCAACAAAAGGGAAATTGTATGGATACATTAGAGATATTGAACTTCAACTCATCCGAAAACTCGTCGATGCAGAACCATCTAATCCAATCTACCATACGATCCTCCACAGATACACGGATGGAGATCATTCCAAGGCCATCTCAATCCTTTCGAACGATACTTATTTTCCTGCTGATCGTATTCCTATTGAGCCTCTTGAGTTGTTTGCTTGGAACGACGCCCCTCCAGCAATTCTTTTTATATGGAGTGTGTTTTTGTTAGATGATTGAACTTTCTTTAGACAAAATTCTTTTAACGCTAATTACATTCGGAATGGGCTTGCTCATCTGGTTAGTTAAAAGGAACACCGATAAAGTATCTACTGCCACGACAGACATAGCGGTGATAAAAGAAGCGATCTCTGATGTTAAACCAGACCATGAGAAGATAATAATTTTAGATCACGAGCAAAAAGCGATCAAAAAAGACATACATGCTGCTCATCGAAAGATCAGAGAGATAGAAGAATACACATCAGAACACTAAACAAAGGGGTAACTACGATGTTAAGGTACATTATTTTTTTAGGACTGCTGCTTTCAGTTACTTCTTTTGCAGTTCCATTGAGGACTATTGTTGAT
>Ga0180436_10000760_pt1 | contig 32431 bp, 31 predicted proteins | sample SS_ome_2_FD_132434 | JGI IMG/M metagenome (GOLD analysis project Ga0180436, IMG submission 132434) | Hypersaline lake sediment archaeal communities from the Salton Sea, California, USA - SS_3_S_2 metaG | ecosystem: Environmental > Aquatic > Non-marine Saline and Alkaline > Hypersaline >... | reverse complement strand
GCCAGACTTAGGATCTGGTGCTTTACGGCGTGGAGGTTCGAGTCCTCTCATCCGCACCATCTACTTTTATTTTAAATCTCATAAAAAACAATTAACAAACTCTTCAAAAAATATTGTATAATTTTCTATTAAGTCATTATTAGGATTTCATTATGGACAAAAGTTTATTTATTTTTATACTGATCGGAGTCGGTTTTCTTTATTTTATTACTAATTTTGTGGGAGATATCCAGCAAGATGAAAAGTTCCAAAGTGAAGAGTATAAGCAAAAGCATCAGTATGATCAGTATCAGAGTGTAGACAGTATTGGTCGAGAGATACTTGATATGACAGGTACTCCTGTGGGTACACAGGTACAAGCGTGGAACAACTCTGCATTAAAAACAGAATTTGTAGCGCTTTTCCCTGACTTTTCAGATATGAAATTATTTATCAATGAAAGGATTAGGGGAGATGCTTTAAAGGCAAAACTTACAAGTTCTGTAAATGAGGTAGAGAGTAAGTATTTTTCTGGTGCAATGAATGCAGAACAAGCCAAGCGTGAGCTTAGCTTGTTAAAGTAAGAGATTTAGCGGCAAGGATCAGTCATCTGGCTGCTGTTTGCATAGAGATAAACCTCTACACGTCTGTTGAGTGCTCTGTTCTTCGCTGAGTCATTTGGTACGATCGCTTTATTGTACGAACACCCTTTTGTATATGGTTTTCCATTGACAGCAAGTAGATTGGCTACACTTGCAGCACGTCTTTGAGAAAGTCCTAAATTATATTCATAGCTTCCTGTATTATCTGTAAATCCTGCTACACCTACAACGGTTTGAGGATAATTCGCTAACAATTGCCCCACTTTTTTCACTTTACTTTTTGCACTTGGTTGAAGTCTAGATGAATCTACGGCAAACATCATACGATCCCTGAACATGATCTTTACATATCGGCTTGTTTTAGAGACAACGATGTCATTGTTTGGATCGAGAGCTGCCAGTGGATCATTGTTTACACCCGTACCTAATGCACGTGCAACTTCATTGGCCTGTTGGTCCATATTGTATCCTACCGCACCACCTAGAGCAGCACCTATAAGTCCTCCGATGATGGCACTTTTGGCATCATGACTACCTGTGTTGTATCCTATGACAGAACCAGCAAGTGCCCCCGTGGCTGCACCTGTTTTAGTACGGTTATAGCTTTCATCTTCAACGAGCCCAGGTTGATTGTAGCATCCTCCGAGTATAAAAGCTGCCACCGCAGCAGTAAGTAACGGTTTGGTTAATTTCATTTGATCTCCTTTTTCTCTATGTACTTGTGACTATTGCCATCCACCTGATTGTACTTGTTCAGGATTATTGCTATCTACGGCACTTCCTACCGCACCACCTGCAAGGGCACCTAATGCAGCTCCAACAGCCGCATTCGTTCCGCTATGACTACCAGAATTATATCCTATCACTGCACCTGTTAAAGCACCGACCGCTGCACCTGTCTGTGTTGCATTGTTTGGGGCAACTTCATTCCCTGTACAACCGTTAAGCAGAGCAATGGTTGCACTTGAAGCAATGATCATATGAAGTATGTTCCTTTTCATTTTGAAAGATCCTTTTCTATTAAATAAAATAAATTATATCACACAAATGTGTTTAAAATGTGTCTTACTTTTTAGACTTTATTTTTTCATGCCACTCCCAAAGGGTTTTTTCAAAACCTATCTGTTTGGTCTCATAGTATTCTTTGGGAACGGTCAGATAGGATTGCTCTACCCATCCGCCAAAATCGTGAGGGTAGACATAGCTTTTTGCATGGGTTTTTATATGAGAAGGAATAGGGTGTATCTCTCCGGCTTTTATAGCTTTTTGCGCATTGTTGATCGCCATGTAGGCACTATTTGACTTGGGTGAAGAGGCAAGATAGATCACCAGCTGAGAGAGGCTTATCCTGGCTTCAGGATATCCTATGTGTTTGACTATGTTCAGTGTGGAACTGGCGAGATTAAGAGCAGGGGGGTTTGCATTTCCTATATCTTCACTGGCCAGTATGCTTAAACGTCTGGCGATGAACTCTGCCGGCTCTCCCCCTTCTATCAGTCTGGCGAGGTAATAGATCGAGGCATCTATGTCAGAACCCCTGATACTTTTGATCATAGCAGAAGTTAGTTCATAGTGGCTTTCACTCTCAGAGCTTCCTGCCTGCATCGCATGGGGCCGTATCTGCTTCAGTGTATTTAGTGTGATAGGGGACTCGACGGCATGAGCGCTCTCTAGGAGATTCAACATAGCCCGCACATCACCACCACTGGAGAAGACAAGATACTCTTGTGCTTCTGCTTCAACTTCTATCTCTTCTTGCTCCATGATCTTTTTAAGATACGTATGCATGAGTGATTGCTCTATGGATTCAAGCTGAAAAAGATGAGAGCGTGAACGCATGGCAGCAGTGAGTGAATAGTAAGGATTCTCAGTAGAGGCACCGATAATAAGGGCAGCTTGGTTCTCCATAAAAGGCAAAAGTACTTCTTGTTGGTTTTTACTGAGTCGATGTACCTCATCAATGAAGATAAGAGGTTTTTGCAACGCATTGGTATACTCTTTAAATATCTTACGCAGATCCTCTATTTTGAGGGTGGTAGCGTTCAGTTCATAAAAAGGTTTATCAAGCATGGCAGCGATCACTCTTGCAAGTGTAGTCTTTCCGCAACCTGGAGGGCCATAGAAGAAGGTATGGGAGAGGGTGTCTGTTGTGATGAGTTTACGCAATATGGCACTTTCACCCAAAAGATGGGCCTGACCTATCAGTTCATCAAGTGTTCTAGGACGATATTTCAATGCAAGGTTGAGCAAAACTTAATCTTTTTTAGCAAACTTTTTTTCGCTTTGGTTCTCTTCAGCCTGCTTGCGTGCATTGGCTTTGTTCTTCTCGTTGGTTTTTCTGCGTTTCAAAAATTTATGAAGATCATCATACTCTCTGCGTGAGAAGTAACGGGTTTTATTCGTAGGAAGGTTATTGAGTTCTATCCCTCCAAAAGCAACACGTTTGAGGTCAAGTACAGTTGCCCCAAAATGTGCAAAGAAACGTCTTAGTTCTCTATTCTTACCTTCTGTGATGGTCACACGGAGTTTTGAAAAGTTCTTCCCTTCCCCCCTGATCTCATAATAGGCAAAAGGTGCGAACTCCATACTGAAGATCTTACTTTTCTCGTGTGCTCCTGCACGCGCATCTTCTAGTACAAGACCCTCTTGCATTGCAGTGATCATCTCTTGGGAGATAGGTTTATCTATCTTGATATTATATGTACGATCCAAACCGCTCTCCATAAGTGCTGTTGCAACCTCTGGAGTGTCCGTTAAGAGCAAAAGTCCTTCAGAGGCATAGTCTAACCTTCCTATAGGTAAAAAGTGTCTATATTTGCCTGGCAGTTTATGATAGATGGTTGCACGTCCTCTGTCATCCTTTTTGGTTACCAGTACACCTTTAGGTTTATTATAGACGATCACTGTTAGCTCTTTGTTCACTTTGACAGGTCTGCCTTTGACAAAGATATGGTCCCCCTCTTCTACTTCATAGGCGAAATCTTTCAAGACCTGTTTGTTCAGGGTCACTTCACCCTCTTCGATAAGCTTGTCTGCTTCTCGTCTTGAATATTTTGTGTTATGTGATATATATTTGTTTAGTCTCATTCTTTCTCGTTCTTTATTTACTTTTTATTCCGGCATTGATAAGGTCATGGATATGCAGTACTCCAATGATGTTTCCTGCATCGTTTGTAATTGGCAGAAGCTGTATCCGCCCATTTTCTATGATCTCAAGTGCTTCGCTTGCCAATAGCTCTGTATTGGTATAGCTTTTAGGATGCTTGCTGGCATATTCGATAGCCAAATGTTCTAGGTTAAAATCTTGTTTCATCAGAGCACGTCTAAGGTCACCATCACTTAAGATAGCGATAAAGGTGTCCGTTTCATCTACGATAAGCACCGTACCCAGTTTTCCTTCACTCATCGTAACAATAGCGTCCTTGAGGGTCGTTTCGTTGTTGATGACAGGAAGGTTGTCTGTTCTCATGAGATCTTTGATCTTAACAAAGAGTTTTCTACCCAGTGAACCTCCCGGATGGAAAGAGGCAAAATCTTCCTGTTTGAATCCTCTATGCTCCATCAGTGCAACAGCCAAAGCATCACCCAGTGCCATGGTGAGTGTGGTTGATGTCGTAGGGGCTACACCTAGAGGGCAAGCCTCTTTTTCTACAGAGATATCAAGGAAAACATCAGCATAAGAGCCAAGTGATGAACCCTCATTACCAGTTAATCCTATAAGCGGGATATCAAAACGTTTGATATGCGGAAGGATCTTGGTCAGCTCTTCACTCTCTCCACTACTGCTGATAGCAAGCAATGTATCATCCTTCCCTATCATTCCAAGATCACCATGGAGTGCTTCGGTAGGGTGCAAGAAGAAACTGGATGTTCCTGTACTGGCAAAGGTTGCTGCCATCTTTGCACCTACCAGACCTGATTTACCTACACCTGTGATGATCAGCTTTCCTTTGGTCTTTAATATAAGCGAAACCGCATCCAGGAAATTCTGGTCTAAACGCTCAGCAGCTTTGTGCAAAGCATCTGCTTCAATCTGAAATGTCTCTTGTGCAATTTTGAGTAGGTCCATGTCACATCTTTGTATTTTTTAATGATTATATCATAAATGATAAGTCAGTAGAGAAGTAGTTGATAAAGCTTGAGGTATGCAGTACAATTCTCTCTGCCCTAAAGGCAGAAGAGTGTTAGATGACGAAGATCGTAGGAATGATAAGCGGGTATCTTTTCTTTGTACGTATCACATGTTTTCTGATCACATTACGGATATCGTTTTCAATATCTCTATGGTTTTTCAACGCTTCAGGTTTCATATTGAGCAGCATGGTTTCAAGCAGTACTTCGATCTCTTTTGAGAACTTCTTATCCTCTTTGTCAGGCACAAGTCCGTGACTTGTTACCACTGGTTTCCCAACAACCTTCTGGTTGCTTTGACTGATCTGTGCTACGACATTAACGATACCGTCTTCAGCCAGTTTTTGTCTATCAAGAACCACATCATTTTCGATCGTCATATTGTTCTGATTATCGATATAGGTCTTACCGCTCTTCACTGTTTTGACCTTTTTAAGATATTTAGGTGTAAGCTCTATTTGGTCTCCGTCACTCATAAGCAGGATATTTCTCTCATCTACACCACAAGCTACAGCTGTTTTTGCATGTTGCGCAATGTGGTTGTACTCACCGTGAACAGGCAGGAAGAATTTAGGCTGAATGAGTCTTAAGATAAGTTTTTGCTCCTCTTGTGCTGCGTGACCAGATACATGGATGTCTCCAAACTCTTTATAGCGTACAGTTACACCAGCTTTCATCAGTTTATTCATCAGGCTGGAAACAGATGCTTCATTCCCCGGGATAGCTGATGCAGAGATGATCACAGTATCAGATGGCTTGAGCTTGATGTGTCTATGTTCATCTGTAGCCATACGGTTTAGTGCTGCCATCGTTTCACCCTGTGAACCGGTAGTCACGACAAGCACTTCATGGTCAGCATATTTAGGCACTTCATGTACTTCGATGAAATGTTTATCCTCGATATCTACAAAACCTAAAGCTCTGTTGGTCTCTACATTTCTCTCCATAGAACGACCAATGACACAGATCTTTCTACCATGCTTTACCCCTCTCTCCATAGCTTGGAAGATACGGTGAACGTTTGAAGAGAAAGTTGACATGATCACTCTTCCTTTTGCAAGATCAAAGAGGGTATCAAAAGTCTTACCTACGACTTTTTCACTTTTGGTGAATCCAGAGTTATGAGAATTCGTAGAATCTGAGAAAAGACAAAGCACACCTTTTTCACCATAGTAGGCATAACGACGTAAGTCCATAGTATAATCGTCAACTGGCGTATGGTCTATCTTAAAGTCAGCCGTATGCATGATAGTTCCTGCAGGTGTTTCAATAGCAAGTGAACATGCATCGATGATAGAGTGCGTATTGTGCAACCATTCTATCTGCATATCACCGATCTGATATTGTTTTCTGAGTGTTACAAAGTTAAATTTATTTGTATGTGCAGAAAGCCCGTGTTCATTGAATTTATTCTCTATCATAGCAAGTGCTAGAGGCGTTGCATAGATAGGGAATTGTAACTCTTTAAACAAGTAAGGCATAGCACCAATATGGTCTTCGTGTCCATGGGTGATGATAATATAGACATCTTTTGTCTGCTTAAGTGCATGCAGATAAGAGAAATCAGGTACAAGAATATCCACCCCGTGCATTGTTTCATCAGGGAAACTCATACCTACGTCGATGACGATAGCAGTTGTCTCTGTTTCAAGTACAGCCATATTCCCTCCGATCTCACCAAGTCCACCTAGAGGGGTGAATCGGATCTTCCCTTTACTTGCCATGTCAATCTTCTTCCATGGGTTCATGGTTGCATCTTTAACACGTAAATTCTCTTCAAGAGATGCTCTCATTGTATCATTGACAGTGGTTACATTTCTTCTTCTGCTTCTGTTCTTGCCCCCACCACGGTTTTTGTTTGGTTTATTTCCCGAGTGTGGTTTATTTTGGTTCTGTTTGTTTTCCTGCCCTTGTTGATTTGGATTTCTGTTAGGGTTTGGTTTTCTGTTTTGATGCGGCTTTTTGCTAGGGTTTTGTTTTTTGTTCCCGTCTGGTGCCTCATTATCTTTTACATTACCATTGACTTCTCTGTTTGGGTTTGGTTTTCTATTTGGATGAGGTTTTCTGTTTGGGTTAGGTCGGTTCTGATTTTGACCTTGTGCATTGTTTTGTCTATATGGATTTGGTTTTCTATCTCTCTGCGTTCTTTGCTCTTGATTTTGAGATTTTTCGTTGTTTTGATCGTTGTTTTCCATCTAAATTATCCTTTAATTCATTATATATGTGATGATAAATAGATGTCACAGCTTCATGAGGTCGTAGGTTAGGGTCTATCCCTAACTTTTCGAAAGTTTGATTGACCATATCTTTTGAAAAAACAGTACTAAGATTTTTAGAGAGTTTTTTACGCGGCTGCGCAAATGCGATCTTTAAGAACGCTTCAAACTTCTCGTCATCCTGTGACTGATCTTTCTCTATTAAAAGCACGGCAGAAGTAACGTTTGGAGGTGGGACAAATGCTTCGGGCTCAACCTCGAAACAGAGTGTCGCTTTTCCTACAGTTGCAGCAAGAACAGAAAGAGCAGAAAACTCTTTTTGTTTGACACTTGCAGCAAACTTTACAGCAACTTCTTTTTGAACCATGACCAGTATGGACCGGCACTGTTCATCTTTAAATGCTTTTAATATAATATTGGTCGCGATATAATAGGGCAAATTGGCTACCAGATGATAAGGCTCATCCAGCAGGCTTCCTGACTCCCAACGCTCAAGCACATCTCCGCAACGTAATTCAAAGCGTCCTTTGTGGATAGGCTCTTTGAATTCTGTTGTAAGATGCTCACATAATCTTTTATCAACCTCAAATGCTGTGACATTTCGAGCTTTTACAAGCTCTTTGGTTAAATCACCTAAGCCAGGTCCAATCTCTGCGACTCTTAAGTCGTCATTGGGCATCGCTTGGATGATTTTATGAAGATAGATATCATTCTTTAAAAAGTTTTGACCAAATTTCTTATCTGCGAATTCGGCTAAATCTTTAATAATCATACTATAATATACCTTTATACTTTATACTAATCCCGCGTTTGGGATAATTTTTGTATAATCTTAGCATAATTTTGAGAGGAACGCAGCGAATTAGATGGATTATTTTGCAAAACGTATCATACCTTGTCTGGATGTAGATAACGGTCGAGTAGTAAAAGGTGTTAATTTTGTTGGTTTACGTGATGCAGGTGATCCTGTAGAAGTAGCCCGACGTTATAACCAAGAGGGTGCTGATGAGATCACATTTCTAGATATCGGTGCAAGTCATGAGGGACGTGATACCATAGTAGATGTAGTGAAAAAAGTAGCCCAAGAAGTTTTTATCCCACTCACTGTCGGCGGTGGGATCAGGGAGCTCTCAGATATCTATAACCTTCTTAATGTTGGATGTGACAAAGTAAGTGTGAACTCTGCAGCCATCAAAAGACCCGCATTCATAGAAGAGGGAGCTAAACGTTTTGGTTCTCAGTGTATCGTGGTTGCGATAGATGCTAAGAAAGTCTCTGAGGACAAATGGCATATCTTTACCCATGGCGGACGCAACGATACAGGAATCGATGCATTGGAGTGGGCGAAAGAAGCATACAACAGAGGTGCAGGTGAACTGCTTGTAACCTCTATGGATGCAGATGGAACGAAAGCAGGTTTTGATAACAGACTCAACAAAAAGATAGGAGAACTTGTCAACATCCCTGTCATCGCATCTGGTGGAGCAGGAACGATGCAGCATATTGAAGAGGCATTTACACTTGGTGATGCTGATGCAGCTTTGGCAGCTTCGATCTTTCACTTTAAAGAGATCGATATTATGGAGTTGAAGCATTATCTAAAAGGGAAAAATATCCCAGTGAGAATGTAATAGATGATCATATGCGCTGGAGAAAGTGAACAGTTTGATTTTGCTGCCCCTGTTGGTATTGGCATGACAGATGTGGCTATTAATTTAACACGTCTGTGTTTGTCTCAGAAACCAAAGTTTATTTTGTTCGTAGGAACAGCTGGTTCGTATGGCGAAAAGAAAGTTTTTGACATTATAGAGTCAAAAACGGCAGCGAATATTGAGAGTAGTTTTTTCAGTGGAGGCTCTTATACGCCTATTGACAATATGGTCTCGACAGCAGAGGATGTTTCACGTGAAACTATAGTGAATAGTTCCAATTATATTACAACAGACAAAAGTTTAAATCACGCATATCTTTCTAAAAATATACATTTGGAAAATATGGAATACTACGCCGTTTTGAAAGTAGCCAAATCTTTTGATGTTCCTGCAGCAGGAGTTTTTATCGTGACAAACTATTGTGATGAACATGCACATAAAGATTTTATAGCCAATCATAAAGAGGCAATGATCAGATTGACGAAGTACATGAAAGAAAGTAGATAAATGAAAAAAATAATACAGGATCTGACAAAAGAAGAGCTGGGTGAATTGATCAAACCCTCTTTTAGAGCAAAGCAAATCTATAACTGGATCTATCATAAATATGCAGACTCTTTTGAGGAGATGAAGAACCTGCCAAAAGAGATGAGAGAAAAGCTCGATGAAGAGTATACACTGACACCTCTCAAAACAGTAATGGTACAAAACTCCAAAGACGGAAGTCGTAAATATCTTTTTGTACTGCATGATAAACATACGGTTGAAGCAGTCCTTCTTTTAATGAAAGATAAGGAGTATCATGAAGATGGTTCTGTAAAGCATCAGGAGCGTTATACAGTCTGTATCTCATCCCAGGTAGGGTGTAAGGTAGGGTGTGCCTTTTGTTTGACTGCAAAGGGCGGTTTTATGCGAAATTTGACTGCTGGTGAGATCGTTGAACAGTTACGTATGATCAAGAAAGATAATGACATTGATGCCAACCGTCGTGTCAATATTGTCTTTATGGGTATGGGTGAGCCACTTGACAATCTGACAGAGGTTGCCAAATCTGTCAAGATATTTGCTGACCGTGAAGGTATGGCGATTGCCACACATAGACAAACGATATCAACATCAGGTCTTAGTGCAAAGATAGAGAGACTTGGGAAGATGGATCTAGGGGTGAATCTGGCTATCTCTTTACACGCTGTTGATGATGAACTTAGACAACAGTTGATGCCTATTAACAAAGCTTACAACATAGCATCGATCATAACAGCGGTGAAAAACTTCCCTGTCAATGCAAGAAAGAGAGTGATGTTCGAATACCTTGTCATCAAAGATGTCAATGATGATATGTCAGCAGCAAAGAAACTGCTTTCACTACTGGACGGGATCAAAGCAAAAGTGAACTTGATCTATTTTAATCCATATGGCGGAACAGAGTTTAAGCGCCCTAGTGAAAAAGATATGAAAACATTCCAGGAGTATCTGACCAAAAGAGGATTACATTGTACCATACGTGAGTCTAAGGGGTTAGATATTTCAGCAGCCTGCGGACAGTTAAGAGAACAAGAATTAGAAGGAGAAAAATAATGTCGACTTTAGAACTATTTATGTTAGGGTTTATTGGTATTGTGGCAGTCATTGGACTGGGTTGGTTTGTCTATGAAAATAGAAGAGATGACGAGAAATAGTTTTTTCTTTTCATCTTCTATGTGCACAAACTATTGATCTTCAAATCCCCTCTTCTACTTTATAAATATTTTTATCATTTGATTCATTATCAATGATCTCCCTCTAAATAACATGCAACAAACATAAAAACACATTTCATAAAATAATCATTTAGTATTGCAAAGAGATAAATCATATAGAAACAATATGTATTTGAAAATTTAAATCAGAATAACAGATCATAAATTTATGGGATGTCACTATATAGATTTCTAGTCATAGAAATATTGTGTTTCACGTGAAACAATATACAGATGAGTAAATAAAATGAAATGCTTCTACATTAAAAAAATAATGATGAAAAGTTAATAGTGAAAAGCACATGTTTGAATGGTAAAAATATAGTAGATTTGAATATAAAAAAGACTATCTAAAATCTTAATCCTATGAAAAAACTATTAGAATGAATTTATTGAAAAATTAAATAATCAAAAAGTTTCAACTTTGATATCTATAAATTTTTAGCAAAAAATTTATATGAAAATTTGTGTTTCACGTGAAACAAGAGAAATTCCATATTATAAAAAATATGAATTTTATCTAGTGATATATTTTAAAAAATGAGAGACTAAAAAAAGTCATAATTGTGTAAAAGAATATAGAAACTAAAATAGAAAAAATGCTTTTTCTTAGATGAAATTCATTTTGAATATTTCTTAAAAATTAAATTATTAAATTTGTGATAAATTAAAAAAAGAACTCTATTGTATCAAATATTTATACTAAAAATTGAGATAAAAAAAATATGTTTCACGTGAAACAAAAAGATAATAATTAACAAAAAATCTGGATTTGTACTGAAATGATAATATGGAAAAATCGATACTAAAAAAGTTATTTTTGAGTGAAAAATATAGAGTAATTTTAATGCTTAAAATGATGATTTTTAGATCAAAAAATTTTGAATCCTATCTTTGAATTTATCCTGTCAAAATTTTAGAAAATGAAAAAATAAAACATTTCTGTTTAAAGGTTGCATGCAAAATTTTAAGAAAAAAATATATGTTTCACGTGAAACAAAAAGAAATATTAGAAATAAAAAATGTTTGAAAATTCTGTATAGGTATTCTATGTAGAATTTGTAATTTAATCATTAGTTTGTCATTCTTTAGGTCATATGAAAATTAAAAAAAGTGAAAAACTTATTATGATGTTGAGTAGAAAAATGAAAAAGATCAATCAAATTATTGTATCTATAAAATAAAAATATATATTCAATTGTATAAAGATTCAATCTGAAATATAAGATAAAAAGAGAGTAAAAAATGATGTTTCACGTGAAACAAAAATGTAGTGTGCAATAAAAAAGAAATTTCATTAAAGATCATTTTGCAGGGTAAAGTATTTAAAAAGTATTTTTATTGATCTAATGAGTATAGAAAATGATTGATATTTGACTTACTATATGTAGATGAATTATTAAAAAATTAAATGAGTTAAAGTATTATACTTGAAGTAAAGATGCATGTAGAATTTAGAAAAGAGATTGTAAGAATCACATATTTGTAGGTGTATTTAAATGTTTGATCCTTTATTAAAAACTCTTTTTTCTTTCTCACATATTAAGTGTTTCATATTAGCAAAATCACTTTTGCTTTCTATGTAAAATTTAGCCCCCATCTCAAAAGATAAACTATGTGCATGAAGCATTAGTCTGCTTGCTCCGGTTTCTAACATTCTATCTGCTTCATCTAGTTTTTCTTCCAAATAAGCATTGGCACTTTCAAAGGTCGTACCATAAATTGGATCACCTAGTATAGGATGTTTCACGTGAAACAAATGAACCCTGATCTGATGTGTTCTTCCAGTATGTGGATAACATGCAACAAGTGTAGCATCAAGTGTTTCATCATACTCTATAGGGGTAAAATCAGTATGGGATGCTTTGCCTTCATTACTGATAAATACTTTATGTTTCGTTTGAGAATAGTCATTGTTTATTTTGATAGATTGTGTTGAGGAGAAGGGTTCCGTGATCTTTCCATCGACCCATGCGAGATATGATTTTTCTATACTTCTGTTCTCAAAAGATCCTTTCAAATAAGACTCTGATCTTTTGTGTTTACTGGCCAACAGCAAGCCAGATGTTTCCATATCTATACGGTGTACGGCATTTGCATCATCACCGGCTATGCTACGTATCTCATCCAGTAATGAGTATGGCGTTGCCATAGTATTGGGGTGGACTAAAGTACCTGAGTATTTCTCAAAGACCATAAAGTCTTTATTATGGAATAGAGGTTTTTCGCCTCTTGATGAGGCTTTAAAATAGACCACTTCAACTTGACCTTCTATAGATTCTCCAGTGTTAAATATTGACTTCCCATCGACAAGCAATCTACCTTTTGCCAAGACACGTTGCGCTTGTCCTTGTGTAAAGTTAAATGTGCGCATGATGAAGAGGAACGCGGGCATCTTCTTTGGTACTGTAAACTTCTCTTTGACAAATGGCATAATCATTTTACCTTGTTTTCTTAGTAGACATTTGTGACAAAAAACTAATCATATGTTGTCATAGAAAAGACATATGGTAGAGTATATAGTGCCTGGCTTATACTATATAGTTGATTGTCAAAGTTGACTCATTCTAGTCGTTATATTTTATCTCTGTATAACTGCTATTTTGGTAGAATTGTATCAAATTTTTATACATATAAAGGTATGCAATGGTAGAAAGATACGCAAGAGAAGAGATGACAAAACATTGGACACAACATGCAAGATATGCTGCATGGCTTGAAGTGGAAAAAGCAGCGGTTAAAGCCTGGAATAAATTAGGGCTTATCCCTGATGACGATTGTGAAAAAATTGTCAATAATGCGACATTCTCTGTTGAAAGAATTGAAGAGATAGAAGCGATTACAAAACATGATTTGATCGCTTTTAATACAAGTGTTAGTGAGAGTCTTGGAGAAGAGTCAAGATGGTTCCACTATGGTATGACATCTTCAGATGCGGTTGACACAGGTGTTGCACTTCAGATGAAAGCTTCACTGAAGATCATCATTGCTGATACTAAGATGTTGATGGAGTCGATCAAGAAACGTGCCCAAGAACATAAGATGACTTTGATGGTAGGAAGAAGTCATGGTATCCATGGTGAACCAATTACTTTTGGGTTGACATTAGCAGTATGGTATGACGAGATGGCAAGACATCTTAAGAATCTTGAAGAGACAATGGAAGTGATCGCAGTAGGTCAGATCTCAGGTGCGATGGGTAACTTTGCACATGCGCCATTAGAACTTGAAGAGTATGCAATGGCAGAGTTGGGATTAAAGCCTGAACCATGCTCAAACCAAGTTGTACATAGAGATAGATATGCAAGATTGGCAACTGCTTTAGCATTGATGGCATCTTCAATAGAAAAGTTTGCCGTACAAGTAAGACACTTACAAAGAACAGAAGTATATGAAGCTGAAGAGTATTTTGCAAAAGGTCAAAAAGGATCTTCTGCAATGCCACATAAAAGAAACCCTATCCTTACAGAGAATATTACAGGACTGGCTAGAATGATCCGTGCCTATGCAAATCCGGCTATGGAAAATGTGGCACTCTGGCACGAGAGAGATATTTCACATTCATCAACAGAACGTTTCTGGTTGCCAGATGCATTCATCACAACAAACTTCATGATGCATCGTATGAATAATGTTATTGCAAACTTGACGGTCATGCCTGAAAATATGATGAAGAACTTGAACCTAACTGGTGGATTGGTATTCTCTCAGCGTGTACTTCTTGAACTTCCTAAAGCAGGAGTAAGTAGAGAAGATGCATATAGGATCGTACAAAGAGATGCGATGAAGGTATGGGAAGAGATACAGCAAGGGAATCCTTCAACCAACGATAAGGGTGAGTCTTTGTATTTACAATACCTGTTGGCAGATGAAGAGCTTGGAGAGTCATTGTCAGAATCTCAGATTAGAGAGTGTTTCAACTATGACTACTATACTAAAAATGTTGACGCTATTTTCAAAAGAGTATTTAAATAGGTTTACACTTGTGTTGAATATTTCAAGTTCTATAAAAGTAGAGTTTTGAAATATTCGCTGAATTAGGTAACACTTTATTTGTCATTTAAATTGTTACTGTTCCTACTTTTTATCCTTATAAATAATCCCCAAATATTTTGAAACTTCCCACCTAGACAGGCTTTCAAAAACTATCATCAAAGCTTATAAAAAAGATGCCAAAAAATGATACAACTTTTCAAAAATACACAAGGTAAATTTGAGTAAAATCGAATTAATAAATTTCACAAGATATGAATGTGATATGCAGGAAATAGGAGTAAATATATGATCAGAGTTGTAAAGCGAAATGGTAGAGTAGAAACTTTGGATGTAGCAAAGATTCAGAAGTATACGGCTGCATCAGTAGAAGGACTTGTGCGAGTAAGTCAAAGTGAACTTGAGGTGGATGCTAAACTACAGTTTCGTGACATGATCAGCTCAGAAGAGATTCAACAGACACTTATTAAAACCGCTGTTGACAAGATTGACATTGACAGACCTGACTGGACATTTGTTGCTTCAAGACTTTTCCTTTATGATCTTTACCATAAAGTAACAGGCTTTACAGGGTACAACCATCTGCGTGAACATTTTGAGCGTGGCGAAAAAGAGGGGCGTATCGTTCTGGGACTGAAAGATAAATATGATCTTGATGATCTTAACGACTACATTAAACCTGAGCGTGATCTACAATTTACTTATCTTGGTATTCGTACATTGTATGACAGATATTTACTAAAAGATAGAAGCGGGACTCCTATTGAATTACCTCAGCAACTTTTTATGGGTGTGGCGATGTTCTTGGCACAAAATGAATTTGATTGTCAAACATGGGCGAAAAAGTTTTACGACATCCTGAGTAAATTTGAAGTAATGGCAGCGACACCTACGTTGTCAAATGCCAGAACACCAAGACACCAACTCAGTTCTTGTTACATCGGGTCTACACCTGACAACATTGAAGGTATTTTTGACGGGTACAAAGAGATGGCATTACTTTCCAAGTTTGGTGGAGGTATCGGTTGGGACTGGTCACTGGTTCGGGGTATGGGTTCATACATTGATGGACATAAACATGCTGCGGGTGGAATTGTACCATTTCTTAAGATCGCCAATGATGTTGCCATTGCTGTTGACCAACTCGGTACTCGTAAAGGAGCGATAGCTGTTTACATTGAGCCATGGCATGTTGACGTTCGTGACTTCCTTGATCTTAAAAAGAACTCAGGTGAAGAGAGACGTAGAGCGCATGACCTCTTCCCTGCAATGTGGCTTAACGATCTCTTTATGCAGAGAGTTGAAGCAGATGAGATGTGGACACTTTTTGATCCATTTGAAGTAACAGAGTTGACAACACTGTATGGTGAAGAGTTCGAAGCGCGTTATATAGAACTTGAAAACTCTGATGATAACATTACTAGAGAAAGGGTTTCAGCAAAAGCACTTTGGAAAGAGATGCTAAGATCGTATTTTGAAACAGGTAATCCTTTCCTTACATTTAAAGATACAGCAAACAGAGCTAATCCAAATAAACATGCGGGGATCATCAGAAGCACGAACCTTTGTACAGAGATCTTCCAGAACACAGCACCAAATACCTACAAGACAAGATTTACATTTGAAGATGGAAGTCAAGAAGCATATGATGAAAATGAGATGTTGACAGTGGACAATGGAATGACAAAGCCTGCAAAAAAAGTAACAGCACTTGACAGTCTTAATGGTAAACAGATCTGGATCGTAGATAAAGAGAAAACAGACGGAGACACGGCAGTATGTAACCTCGCTTCTGTAAACCTTGCAAATGTCAATACACAGGAAGACCTTAAACGTGTTGTGCCTACTGCGATCCGTATGCTTGACAATGTGATTGACTTGAACTTCTATCCGTTGGCTAAAGTAAAGAAGACAAATGAAAAATCAAGATCGATCGGACTTGGTGTAATGGGTGAGTCACAGATGCTTGCTGAGCATAAGATAGAATGGGGAAGCCATGATCACTTTACAAAAATAGATGAAGTAATGGAGTCATTCTCTTATTATACTATAGAAGCATCTAGTAACCTGGCATTGGAAAAAGGACAGTATCCGAACTTTGAGGGTTCAGATTGGTCTAAAGGAATTTTCCCTATTGACAAAGCAAATGAGAATGCATGTAAATTGGTTGACAGAGGTGGACTCTTCGGATACAGTCATGATTGGATGGGATTGAAAGAGAAAGTAAAAAAAGATGGTATGAGAAATGGATATCTTATGGCTATTGCACCTACCAGTTCTATTTCTATTCTTACAGGTACGACACAGGCGATAGAACCTGTGTATAAAAGAAAATGGTTTGAAGAGAATCTCTCTGGGCTTATCCCGGTAGTTGCACCAAATCTTAATGCAGATACGTGGCAGTACTACACGCCTAGTTATGACCTGGACCAAAACCTTCTTGTCAAAGCTGGTGCAATCAGACAGAAATGGTTAGACCAGGGGCAGAGTCTAAACATTTTCATTACCCTTGACAAAGCCAGTGGTAAGTACTTGAATGAGATCTATATGAATGCTTGGAAGTTTGGATTGAAATCAACCTACTATCTAAGATCTCAATCACCTGAATCCTCCGGAGATGTTGAAGATCGTTCAATGGAATGTGTAGGTTGTCAGTAGGCAAGTAAATCATTTACAAAGGTTGACAATGAATATATTAGATGCATCGATTCTGTTTTCAAGAGCTGACAATGTAAGAACACAGTTAGACTACATTTATGGGCATAATGCAATTACAGAAGTGGATCGAAAGAAATTCGAATATCTTATCAGAACACTAGATAAGATATATATGTCTGCCAATACAAGAAAACATAGACAAGATCTACAAGACTTTATTTTACACAATGGTGACAAGATTTACAAAAAATATACAGAATTGTCAAATGTGGTCTTGACATCAGAAGAGAAACCAAAAGCAAATGAAGATTGTTATGATCTCAAACTAGATTAATAATTTTAAATATGCGCCTAGAATTTCAGATTCTTAGGTATCTAGTTTAATTAAATAGTACAAAAGTATTTAAAACCTCTAAAATCAAAATTATCCTATCTATCTCAAGAAATAAGACACTTTAAACCCTTTTTTAACCTCTGGTATGAAAAAAATAAAAAAAAGGCTTATTTTGGACTCATTTAGGTGTTCAAAATGACGAAGAAAAGATTACTTTTCTAGTCACCTGTATAGAGTTGTCTTGGTCTTGCGATCTTGGATGTTTTGTTCTGTTTGAATTCGATCCATTGGGTGATCCATCCTACAGTTCGACCAATTACAAAAATTGGAGTGAACATAGGTTTTGGTATCTGAAGTGCGGTAAGGATCACACCGGAATAAAAATCTATATTCGGGTAGAGTTTACGTGAAACAAAATATTCATCACTCAAAGCGATCTCTTCGATTTTACTTGCAATGGCCATCAATTCTGAATTAAGGTCCAACTCCTCTTTCAGTTCATCTTGCAGTCCTTTGAGTATTCTGGCTCTCGGATCAAAGTTCTTATAGACCCTGTGCCCAAAGCCCATCAGCCTAAACGGATCGTTGGGGTCTTTGGCTTTAGCGATGAATTTTTCTACATTATCTACGGAGCCTATCATTTCAAGTTGTGCGATCACTGACTCATTGGCTCCCCCGTGTGCCCTTCCCCAAAGTGCCGAGATACCTGAAGAGATGGCTACATATGGGTGGGCACCCGTAGAAGCGACATTTCTTACCACTGTCGTTGAAGCATTTTGTTCATGGTCCGCATGCAGGGTAAAAATGGTATCTAGCGCACGGATCTCGACATCTTTTATCTTGTCATGCCCATCAGGTGTGAGACGCATCTTGCCTCCAGGGTAGGCACGCATCATGGTTAAGAAGTTCTCTGTGAAACCCAATTCGATATCAGGCTGTATGAAAGGTATACCCAAAGAGTGCCTATAGGCAAAAGCTGCGATGGTAGGGATCTTTGCGATGATCCGTCTAGCCATCTCCTGATACTCTTCCTCACGATCCATATCAAGATGATCGTTAAAAAAGGTGGAGAGTGCCGTTACAGCAGCAGAGAGTGTGGCCATCGGATGGGCATTGTCCGGCAATGCATTAAAGAGATGACGTAGACCCTCATGCAAAAAGGCACGGTGGCGTATTTCAAGATCAAAATCGGTGAGCTCTTCTTTGGTAGGGAAACGACTATTGAGAAGCAGGAAACATGTCTCCATATAGCTATGTTTGGTTGCCAGCGCTTCTATAGGATGGCTTCGGTAACGTAACTCTCCTTTGCCCCCATCAATGAAAGTGATCTGCGATTCACAGCTTGCAGTAGAAGTATATCCCGGGTCATAAGTGAACATACCTGTATCTTTAAAAAAGGTACGTATATCTACAACATCAGGTCCTCGTGAAGCTTCCAGAATATTATATTCGTATGTTTGTCCAGTACTGTTGTTCGTTAAAGTGATCGTATTTTTTGGCATGAGACAACTCCTGTGTATGACTTTTTTTCATTATATCCAAAGTTAAGGGCGTGTCAAAAACTTTAAATTTTAATGATCAATTTTCTTTGAGTGTAAGCCCTTAACTGTGTATATATAGCAAATGATAGTTTAGAGGTGTAGAATATCTGTGTATTTCCTACTCTTCAATCAGGTCTTTGGTGAACTGTGCTTCATCAAATGTCAAGTCAAGAAAATCAACGATCACATGCAAGTCTCTTTCTGCATTCCCCAGACAGGATGTTGCTCCTGGACTTGGTGTCATATTGAAGATCAGACCGTTGCCTGGATTGATAGAAGCTTCACCGAGCATGAGTTTCTCCTTCTCTTTATCCAGTACCTGTGGTCTAACCCCTCCAAATCCTTGTGCATAGGTGATCTCATCTACACTAAGAGAAGGCACGATCTTTCTGGCATCCTGCACAAATAATTTTTTATTGATTAATGGCACTTCAAATAAAAAGTTTTTAAATACATAATTTCTAATGTCACTGTCTTTAAGAAGGTCCCAAAATATCTTTATGATCTTCGTATCAAAGTTCAATGTTTTCAAGAAGTCTAAGTAGGTACCAGGTTTAAATCTTTCAAGTTTCGGAAGCATGAGTGCAGTTGGACCGAATCTTGTTTTCCCCTCAGCCAAAATATCCGGGTCTCCATGGAGCGCAGCAAAAGGAAGTTTATTGTTTTGGACCATATAGACCTTACCGTTTAGAAAATGTGCATCGGTCATATAAAAGCTGCCCGCCATCGGTAGACAACCCATATGTGTTCCATAGCCCATCTGATGCGCCAAAAAGAGTGAGTGTGCTCCTGCGTCCACTACCACAAAATTTGCCGTATATTCATCACCCTTTGTCGTCACCACTCTAAAGGTTTTATCTTTAAGTTCCTCGATCTTATCAACTTGTGACTGGTAGAAGATATCAGTGGTAGCATCAGATGCTTTTTGCGCTTCGTCGGCCAAGGCTTCAGACATGGCGCCAAAATCAACTGTCGTATATTGTGTCGCTGTCCCCATAGCTATGATCGGCTCAGAACGCACCTTTGTCTGTGCTTTGTCTGCATAAACGACCTTGGGCTCCAATGCTTTTAACTTCTCCACATCCCAAAGTTCAAGATAGGGGAAGAGCTCTTTAAATTCATGGTACCTGTTCTCTATAAAACGTACCTCTTTTTCACCTACACCTAATGCCATTTTTTGATGTGAGAACATGATCTTGTCCTCAAGACCATACTGCAGACAAAATCTCTCAACCATTTTTGCTGTACGCTTGGTGACTTTTGCCTTTTCCAGCGTATAGTTCGTCTCAATATCACCTATATGTATGGTTTGGGAATTACTTGTCCCTTTTGAGTTCAAAGGAGACAAGGATTCATATTTCTCCAGTAGACAGAGTGATCGTGCATTGGTGTATTTTGCTAATTCATAAAAAAGGGCTGTTCCGGAGATCCCTCCTCCGACGATTAACACATCATAATGTTTTGGTTTCACTGTATGATTCTCCATAATATTTTAAAGTGCTTCTAGCTTCATCGCGATATCTTCAGCGATCTTTTCATAATTTTTGATGTCTAGTAGCCTTTGTTGACCTTTGATGCCCACTTCAGTAATGGTATCCTTACTTAACGAGATGATATATTCAAGCTTCTCTTGTATCGCATCTTGATCAAATTCGCAGAACCAGGCATCGTGACGATCCGTAAATACCGTGTTGGTATGTTTGGCATTTGTCATGATGCAAGGAATGGCAGAAGTGTAGTAGTCAAATATTTTTACAGGGGTTGAAGTGCTATAGATAGGGAAATCCGGCAGAAGGGCTACACCTATATCTGCTTTGGCGATGAGGTCAAGCAATTCATCTTTTGTTTGCGCATCATGAATTTCAAAATTATCCTCTAATCCATTGTATTGACCAACCAGCTCCGCAGCATACTGAGGGTCTCTGGTTGAAATGATAAGTTTCCATGTGTCAGGATCTAGTTTTGAAAAGGCATCCAGGACGGTCCTGAACTCTCTTACTTTATCCAGTGTACCAGAGTAGATAAACCTCTTCTCTTCACTTCTGTGCTGTATATTTGGATGCAGCATCTTTGGATCTATCCCCGGAGAGCAAATGATGGTCTTTGTGGTGACATTGGGAAAAAACTCTTTGTGCATACTAGGAGAAGTTGGCAAAAATACATCACACGCATTGATGATCTTGGTTTCGTTATATGTCTTAAATTTATCGGTCATTTTGTCCAAAAACGCGGTTTCTCCCTCAGCCATATAACATCTGATCTGCACCCTTCTCTTTGGCATGGAGAGCCTAAAAGCGGTTTTGTAATGGTATGTGTCTTTCTCGTCCAGGACATGTTTCATAATAGTGATGTCGTTTCTCACCATCACATAGTCATAGGTATCTACGGGAACATCATTTCTGTTGAGTTCGTCCAGAAGTATGTCTTTGTATCTTGTCGGCATAGTGAACCTATGTGCATCTTTTCGTTCAAAGTCAGACTTGAATTCCGTAAAATAGACAATATCAACGGTTAAATGTTTCTTCAGATAGGTTTCAAACAAAGGAGTTATGAAACTATGATCCGTATACTCATCTTGGTCTGTAATATATAATAGTTTTTTACGAGTCGGCATTTAGTACCTCCCTGTACTGATTATTAATTCTTGTCATGCAAATACCTCTCAATACGCTTTTGGTTTTAACTCTATAATGGTAGTATGATTTAGCTATAATCCTACTCAAAAAAGGATATTTCATGAAAAGTTTTGAAAATGTTAGTGTAGAGCTGGAGGGTAACAGCTATTTTGATGGTGCAGTGACAAGTCGAACGGTCAATTTTGCGGACGGTAGCAGAAAAACGTTAGGCTTTATGCTGCCTGGAGAGTATGAGTTTGGTACAGCTGTAGCAGAGCTCATGGAGATCACATCTGGAGCATTGGAAGTGAAACTTCCTGGAAGCAGTGAATGGGTTGCTATCAAAGGAGGTGAATCATTCAATGTCCCTGCAGACTCCAAGTTTCAGGTCAAGGTTTCAATCATTACAGATTATTGTTGTTCTTATCTGTAGGTTTCACGATCATTACACAGATAAAAAGTATACTGCTTACATGAAAACATAGAGGTTCCTCCTCTCTTTTATACAAACCTCTAGTGTTTTCTAGGGAGCTTTTTATTTTATTGCATCTAGATTTTTTCTCGATGCTCTCTTTTTTAACCTCATAAATCATAGAAGAAGTTGCTTTTTTTTTAAACTTCACACATAGTTCATAGTTTGTGATTATACTATTATCATGGAAGCCTTGGAGGGTTTTTCCCTTTTCCCACTTGAAATTCTCAGGGTTTTCAAGGCAGCTTTTTATTTTATTGCATCCCTGTTTCCCGCATGGGTGCATATCTCTTTTTTTTTGAAATTATTTTTCCCTAGAAAAGCTGCCGATCACCATCAATTATCCTTTATTTTTTATCATGGGCATGTTTTGAAATGTGTACATAAACCCCTTCATATCTCGATCGCTATTTTCGCATTTTAATCTTACTAAATAATCAGGCAAAGTGTGTATAATATTTTAAAACTAGTCAAAAAATTATCAAGGTGCAGAGATGGACAGAAAAAAAATATACAATCCTGATTCAGAAGAAAAAACAGGTGAACGTAAGATATTTGGCGGTGATCCCAGCGGGATATTTGAACTCAATGATATCAAGTATCAGTGGGCATATAATCTATGGGAGATGATGTTAAACAACACATGGTTCCCTAAAGAAGTTGATATGACACGTGATGTGAATGATTATAAGAATCTTACAGATGCTGAGAAGGCAGCGTATGATAAAGTACTCGCACAGCTCATTTTTATGGATTCGTTACAGACCAACAATATTATGGACAATATCAACCCATTCATCACTTCTCCGGAGATCAATCTTATTTTGGTAAGACAAGCCTTTGAAGAGGCACTGCATGCCCAGAGTTATGCGGTGATGGTTGACAGTATCTCAACCAATTCAAATGAGATCTATGAACTTTGGAGAAGAGACATGATGCTCAAGACCAAAAATGATGCGATCGCAAAGGTCTATGAAGAGCTTACATCTAATCCTACTGACACCAATATCGTTAAAGCGATGTTTGCCAATCAGATTCTCGAAGGTATCTATTTCTACAGTGGATTTGCGTATTTGTATACACTTGCACGCTCAGATAAGATGCTTGGGTCAGCACAGATGATTCGTTTCATCCAAAGAGATGAGGTCACACACCTTCTTTTGTTTCAAAACATGATCAATGCGACCAAAAAAGAGAGACCGGAGCTTTTTACGAAAGAGCTTATCGATGATGTATATGAGATGTTTAGAGCCGCAGTAAAACTTGAGTCTGAGTGGGGTGCCTATATTACACAAGGACAGATACTTGGACTTACAGATGAGATCATCGAACAGTATATCCAGTATCTTGCAGACAAAAGGCTGCATGCAGTAGGACTTGACCCACTCTATAATGTAGAACATCCTATCAAATGGGTAGATAACTTCTCACAGTTCAATGACCAAAAGACAAACTTCTTTGAAGGGAATGTAACGAATTATTCCAAAGGAAGTTTAGACTTGGATGACTTTTAGACCTTAGAATGTTAAGTATCCCTAAAAGTCTGGAAGTTGTGACCCTGCAGCTTCCCTCTCATAAACGGTATCAAGAGAACCTTGATACACTTCTTTCCCACCTTAAAGAACATCAAGATAAAGATATTATTGTTGCACCGGAAGTCTTTTTAACTTCGTTTGATTATGAGCACATGGCTACGGCTGCAAAATTTTCAGCCAATGCACTCAAAACACTGAAAAAAGAGGTAGGGGATCAGATCGTAGTATTTACAGTGATACTTGAGGAAGGTGACAGCTTTATCAACCAGGCAGTTGTCATACATAAGCATAAGATTGTACATCGTCAAGAGAAGGTCAAGCTCTTTAAACTTGGAGATGAAGACCTCTATTTCGAAGCAGGGAAAAAGAAAAAGATAAAGCCCTTTGAGATTGAGGGTGTAAAGTATGCCATCATTCTGTGTTTTGAGCTACGTTTCAAAGAGTTATGGGCACAGGTTGAAGGTGCAGACGTGGTCATCATCCCTTCAAGGTGGGGAAAACCGCGTAAGACACATTTGGAAGTGCTCTCTCGTGCACTGGCCGTCATGAACCAATGCTATGTGATCGTATCCAATTCCAGCGATGAAGATATGGCAAGCTCATCTTCTATCATCTCGCCTACGGGAGAAGTGACGATGAATGATAAGCTAGAAGCTGTCGAAGGCAATATCGATTTTCGGGAGATCAAAAAAATGCGTCGCTATATAGTGATGGAGTAGAGAGAAAAGCCTTTTTAACTAGATTTTGGATAGAATTCCTGCAATATATGGGAATGGGGTAGTTAAACGTATGATAAAAGAGAGACAGCGACAAAACCTTGTTGCAGAAATCGAAAAACATTTTACACTGGATGAACATGTCAAAGAGGCATTTCTAAGCGTTGATAGAGAAGCCTTTGTCCCTTCACAGTTCAAACATCTTGCTTACCAGCTTGATGCACTTCCTCTTGCTGCAAGTCAATGGATATCTTCCCCTTTAACAGTAGCGAAAATGACACAGCATTTGGAGTTAAAGGGTGTTGACTCTGTACTGGAGATCGGATGCGGTAGTGGTTATCAAGCTGCGATACTCAGCAAGATCTGTCGAAGAGTTTTTACTATTGAGCGTATCGATGAACTTCTCAAAGAGGCAAAAAGCCGTTTTTCCGCACTTGAAATGCATAATATCATTACGCGTTTTGATGATGGGCAAAGAGGCTGGAAACAGTATGCACCATTCGAACGTATCTTGTTCTCTGCTACAGCCCAAAAGATACCTGATGTACTCTTTGAACAGTTAGCAGAAGGGGGCATCTTGTTGGCACCTGTCGAAGAGGCTGAGAATTATCATATTATTACACGTTATTATAAGAAAAACGGACGTATTACTTCTGAAACGATAGAGCAGTGTCTTTTTGTCCCTGTACTAGATGGTACACAAAAGTAGATCAACTACAATCAACTCCACCTATAACCCAAAAGAGTGTCACAAGCAAGTAGTTTGATGGGACTCTTTCAAGTGTCTGTAACGATAGCACGACACTTCCTTCACCCTTTGTCAATGAAGTAATATTATTTTTTGTAAACCTTTCATAAAACTTATGCTATCATTTACAAAACTGTAAACAGGGATGAAGATGGAAAAGTTGATGAAGCCTGCAGAGTATGCACAAAAGCTTGGTATCTCTAGACAAGCTGTCTACGCGAAGATAAAAAGAGGGATATTGACGGCAAAGAATGTTGAAGGCAAACTTTACATTGTAGTTGACAAAGATACAAATACGACAGCTAAAAAGAAAGCTGTAAATGAGAAAACAGAGCAGACAACACAATCTGATACCTCTGAATCAAACAATAATAAACAAGACTATAAAGCACTGCTGAAAGCAAAGGATGAGACGATCTCTGTATTGAAAGATACAGTCAAAGACCTCAAGAAGTCCAATAAGCAGATCACGACCACCCTCAAAGGAGAGATCGATCTTCTCAAAGAGGCATTTTATGAGATGCGAACACTCTATGTCCACCAACTTGAGCACAAAAAGAGTCAGCAAGATTCTGAAGATGCTATAGAGGTCATCACAGAAGATGAAGTCCCTGAAGAGACAGAGGCTCAAAAAGAGGGACACTGGATCGGTGTAAAAAAATTCTTTAAACAGCAAAAGATCACCAAAGAGAAAGTACGCAATAAGATTATGAGACGTTTGAAAGAAGCGTACAAACAAGGTGATGAACGTATCATGAAAGTCGAAAAGAAACTTAAATTCAATGCAAACAAAAGCTACAAGGATCTTTTGAAATAATGCAAATACTCAGAGATTTTTCTAAAGAGTATAGTCTTTTTACTGCGATCATCGCATTTTTTGTCATCGGTTTTTTTGAAATAACTGTGAGACCAACATGCTTGAAGGGTTCTTACTTGTGATATTGTTTGTGGTGTTTATCTATCTGCTCTTTGTATAAAAGTACTTATACGAATAAGCCGACCAGCTTACTTACGACTTCATCATCAGTAAATATTTTTACCGACCGAATGTCGTAACGGGTAAAGTGTTCAGCCAGTTTTTCATCATTTTCTTTGAGTTTTGCTAGATAGTTGTCTATATTTCTTTGACCAAAGTACGTCTCCATTTTTTTGTCATCCTGTGGGTGAGAAAGCGTGACTTCTCCGAGTTTTTTGGGTGATTCTTCTGCTCTGTCCCTTATCACGATAGCAATCACTTCATGTTTTTGTGATAAGAGCGAAAGGTCCATCTCCTCTAAAAAATCACTGAGGATAAAGAGAAGAGAGGGTTTATACAACCTTTTAAAAAGATCTTTTACTGCATGATCAGTCTCAAGGGAAGTGTTGAGTAAAGAGACGTTATAAAGGGAGCTGGAAAACTCTTCAATATGATAGAGATGTTTAGTCGGTGGTGTCGCAGTAGTTTGATCTTGGGTGTATTGTATTCCCGTAAACAGGTCACTGTTCTGCTGAGCTGCGTACCCTAAGATAGTAGCTACTTCTGTCAGTTTCTCCTGTTTGGCATTTCCCGAACCAAAAAAGAGACTTGCATCCATAAAAGCAGCAACTACGACAGAGAGTTCACGATTGGCATGTAACTCTTTAATATAGGGAAGGCCGAGCTTTGCAGAGATGGTCCAATTGATCTTACGTATATCATCGCCTATCTGATACTCTCTAAGCTCAGAGAAGTCATACCCCTCTCCATGAAGTTTAGAGAGATTGTGCCCACTCAGCATCGTATAGACTTGGTGTCTGGCTTTGAGTTGAAGTGCTTTAAGGGCAGTATTCATTAAGGGACCGGTAGGGTTTCAATGATCTTGGAGATGATCTCATCGCTATGAATACCTTTGGCCCTAGCCTCATAAGAGAGCACGATACGGTGACGGAGTATATTGTGGATCACAAAACCTATATCAGAGGGAGATACAAAATCATTTCCTCGTAAATAGGCTTTGGCCTTGGCTGCTTTGTAGAGGTCTATGGAGGCTCTTGGACTGGCTCCGAACATAATATTTTCAGCTATACCTGCCAGTCCGAATTTCTCCGGGTCTCTGGTAGCCGTAATGATCTGTACCATATAGCGTTCGAGCTCTTCATCTATATGGACCTTATGGATTTCATCCTGGAGTTGATAGAGATCTTCTTTATGCAATACAGCTTCTACTTTTCCAAAGGTTTTACTTGCAGCTTTTCGCATGATATCTAACTCTTCTGATTCAGAGTTATGCTGCACTACGATCTTCATCATAAACCTGTCTAACTGTGCTTCAGGAAGTGCATAGACACCCTCTTGTTCAATAGGGTTTTGTGTAGCCATGACTAAAAAAGGCCTCTCAAGTTTAAAGGTCTCTTCAGCGATAGTGACCTGTCTCTCCTGCATTACTTCAAGGAGTGCGGACTGCACTTTGGCAGGTGCACGGTTTATCTCGTCTGCTAAAAGAAGATTTGTAAAAAGCGGACCCTTTTTTATACTGAAACTGTGGTCCTTCGGGTTATAGATCTGTGCACCAATGATATCAGAAGGTAAAAGGTCAGGAGTGAACTGTATACGTTTCGAGTCCAACCCAATGGCACTTGAAAGTGCATTGATGGTCGTGGTCTTGGCCAGGCCAGGAACACCTTCAACAAGGATATGCCCATCACAAAGAAGCCCGATGAGCAAACCTTCTATCATGGCATTTTGTCCGATAACGGCTTTGCTTAGTTCTTTCTTGAGTAGGGCAATTTGTGAGTTCATTTTATTTTCTCCAGCGCGATTTGTTTTATTTTATTGAAATTCATTTTACCATTTCCATACAAAGAACTTTCCAGTTGTTCTATTGCAGGGGCAAAATCTTTGTTATCTGTTGCTATCAGTACCTGAAGCAGCGATTTTTCATCTTTGCATTCTTGTATCTTCAAGATAAGCGGATGTTTCTCTTTGTGGCTTTGTTTCTTTTTCCATTTCCAGCTAAGTGCAGAGAGATACCCCGCAGCAAATACGATGATATAGCTCAACAGTGTACGCAGCCAAGACCAATCCTCTTTTAAAACATCTGGAGAATCGATCTTGTCCACTAAAATATGGGATTCAACCTCTTGAATATCAAAATCTTGTGCAGGGACATTAAGGGTGTAGCTCTTTTCTGTTTTAGGGTTAAATGCTTTGATCACAATTGGATCGAGTGTAAAGCTTTGCGTATGAGAGAGTGCTATAGGATAGATCACAGTGCTCTCCGTATCGTTGTTGTTAAGAGATGATCTCACAATAGGCTTTTCTGTAAAACGCGTAAAGTCACCCTCTTTTGGGAGAAGTTTTTCCAAGATCGGAGGATAGCCAGTTCCTTTGATACTTACCTGCATAGGTATAGGTTCATGCACTTTTGCATTGTGTTTTTTGATCGTATGGGTGAGAGTGAAATCACCTATGAGAAGTGTATCTTTAGGTAGAGGCTTTACTTTGAGCGGTAGAGGCGGTAGATCGATCTTTGTATCTATGGTGGTGATACCTGCTACATGGTCCCTGTCTCCTGCAATGCTGAAAGCGATACTCTCATCAGTGGTTGTTTTTTGAATCAGGTCAAAAGTGATATTGATATCTCCGGATCTTAGAGGATAAAGCAGATAAAAATAACGCACTTTGGCATTATGATAGCTGTCTGACTCCTGGATATCGATTCGTTGAAACGTATAATCTTTACTTTTTTGAATACTAAAGTTAAATAGCATCACCAGGTCATGGTTGGTCTGGCTGAGATCAAGGGTAAGTACTACAGGCTCTTTGACATAAGGGGATCGGTTGTCCACATTGAATGTGTAGGTAAAGTCTTCTGCTTGAAGTATGACAACACTCAAGAGAAGGATCACTAGACGTAAAGATAGATTACCAAGGTTGATTTTCACGTATATATCCTTCATTTATGAGTTCATAGACCTTTGATCCCAATGGGAGTTGTTGTACACTTTCATCACTGGTGAGCTTACCCTCTTTTTTCTCTTTCTCTGTCTGACTCTCCCCTCCGCCGCTACCTCCAGAGCTTGGTTTATCTTCATCTCTTGATTCTTCATCACTTGGTTCTTGTGATTCACTTTTAGAGGATGAGGAGTCTTGAGATTCAGGGTGTGCAATGCCAAGCTCTGCGCTCTTCTGATCTTTAAGAAGTGCTACAATACGCAAGTTATACGCAGCATCTTCATCTTCACCTAACTGTAACGCTTTAGTATAGTAAGTTTTGGCTTTATCATACGATTCAAGCATCGCATAGGCATTACCGATATTATAGTAGAGTTGCTGTTTTGTAGCAGGAGAAGTGGATCGTATAGATTTGTACAGGCTGATCGCTTTTTTAAAGGCACGTTGTTTATAGTATGTATTTGCCAAAGCCATCTGACTCTGCAAAGAGCGTGTTTTTATCTGTTTTAACGCTCTTTGGGTTTCATTAAAATCAGATCCTTTATAGCTTTGATAGGCTTGGTTTAAATGATAAATGTCAAACACAGAAGCTTGGGTTTGGAAACCAAACAAGGCAAAGAGGACCAGCAGATACTTTACAGCGCGTGTATGCACCATGAAGAAAAGCAAGAGTGCCAATCCTAAAGGGATCTGGTAAAGTTCACGGTAATAACGCTGCATCTTCTCTAGCTCTTGCTCGGTATCATCTCCCTTTTGTAGCGAATCGTTCAAGTTACTCGCTGTTGCTTGAACTGTATTGGCTGCTGTGATATATTCCCCTGAAACAGAAGAAGACAATGTCTCTAATAGAGGATTGATACGGGAAATGACAAGGTTCCCCTCGCTATCTTTTAGTAGACTGCCGTCTTTGTTCTGAATCGTAGTACCTTGTGTGGTTCCCAACGCTAAGATACTAAGGGAGATATCGGCATCTCTTATCAACTCTGTAAGTTTCTCAAGATCCTCATCTTCTCCTCCATCTGTGATCAATATAAGGTTTTTGTGACCAGTTTTAATCGCAGCTAATTTTTTAAAAAGTTTTTCTAGAGAGGTACCTTTAGTAAGGATGAACTCTGGGTTGAGGTTTTCTAAAGCAATGTTGATCAGCGCATGGTCCGTAGTTGGAGGAGAGAGCAGCAGCGGATTGGTCGTGAATGCGATCAGCATAATGTTGTCTCCTGGGTTCGCCTCAAGCAGTGCAGCAATGGTCTCTTTTGCAAACGCATAGCGTGTAGGAAGGACGTCATCAGCCATCATAGAGTAAGAGACATCCAGCGCTATAATGATATCTTTTGCTTTTATGCTTGCCTCTTGCAACACCTCTTCTTGTACAGGGCGAGCGAGTGCAACAACGATGAGCATGAGAACGACAAGATGCACCATTGGTATCAACCTACGTGAATTGCCCCAAAGCAGAAGTCCAAAAGGAAGCAAGAGCCATAAAAAACTAGGGAAGAGAAGTGTCATAGCTCACCTCTCTTCTCATAGAGCACCCAAAGTAAAAGAAAGATAAACACTAGACCAAGAGGGTACAAGATAAGTAACTTTTGGTTGAGGTAGTTTTCACTTCTGATAGCACTTGGTTCCAGTGCATTGATCTCTTCATATATTTTTCCAAGCTCTTCATTGGATGTGGCTGCATAACTTTTTGCTCCGGTCTCTTTAGCGATCGTTTCAAGAAGCAGCAGATCATAATTAGATTTTTTCCCAATACCTATGGTATAGACCTTAATCCCCAGTTCTTTGGCTTTCTTGACCGCTGATTTGGGAGAACTCTTTCCTGCATTATGGTATCCGTCAGTCAGCAAGATGATCGCCTTGTTCTTTGCTTCACCAAAAGAGAGTGTACGGATAGACTGCATGATGGCATCACCTAAAGCAGTACTCTCTCCTGCCAGTCCGACATTGGTCATTTCAAGTAGATAGGAGAGTGACTCCAGGTCATAGGTAAGAGGAGATGCCGTGTAGGCAAAGGTACCAAACACAATCACACCCATGTTGTCATCATATCGTTTGGCTATGAAGTCTTTTGAGAGTTCAGTGGTAATGGCATACTTGGTCTTCATGCGATCTTTCACGTGAAACCCACTCTGCCCCATTGATCCGCTTGCATCTATAGCCAGTACAAGGTCACGGCCTTTTTTGTGTTGATTGGAACTTGCATCATAGACAAAAGGTTTGGCAAGAGCAAGAACCATAAGAGTAAAAAGTGCCATCTTAAGCCAAGGTTCCCAGCTTAAAAGAGGGCTTTGTCTTGTCACCCATGACAATTTGGGGAAATAGTAGGGTTTACTGTATTGTTTGCACCATAGAAAACAAGGCAACAATAAAAGAAGAACCAATAAGTATGGTGAACCAAACGTAAAATGCATGAAGATATTATAGCACTTATATGGTTCTTTAAGTATAATAACTCTATGAAAAAGTTACTTAAGATCACAGGTTCGACACTTCTATTTTTGTTGCTCATCATGGTGGGCCTCTATTTTCTCGCGCTCAGTCCGATAGGCAGTAGTATCTTAAAGCCTTATGTTAAAGAGGGGCTAGAAGAGAAGATCGGTATGCCAGTAGAGATCGAAGCGCTTGACCTTGGATTTTCAACTGCAAGTTTAGTGTTCAGCATCAATAAACAAGCCCAGGTCATTATGGAACTTTCCCAGTATGATCTCTCAAATGATAGGTATGAGGGTACCTATCATGTAAAGACCGATCAATTTACCTATAAGAACAAAAAGCTCAACAGGGCAGATCTTAATGGAAGCTTCAAATATATCCCTGAAGATGTCTATGTGGACGGAGAAGGGAATGCTCTGGATGCGCAGGTTGATTACCGTTTCAATATCGTCGACAACCTGCCTCAACAGATCCTGCTCAATATAAAAGAGGCACAACTCTCTGAAGTGTTACAGTTGGCCGGTCAGCCGGATATCGCAGAAGGGAAGATCGATGTGAAGATCAATATCCCTGATATGGCAGGCGATAGAGAACAAATCTATGGGTATGTGGATCTTAAAAAATCCTATTTCAAACCGCAGCGTGTGAAAGAACTTTATGACTACGAACTTCCTGAGAAGAGTTACCTGCACGGAAGAGTCGATGGGAACCTGGAAGGCGAGAATGTAAAGTTTGTCGGTGGACTGCAGAGTAATCTTTTTGTACTGCAGGTCAAAGAGGCATTAGTGAGTATGTTCACGGAAGATTGGAACGCCGTGTATAATCTTGATGTAAAAGATATGCGTATATTGTCAAAGAATAAGCTCGCAGGTGCTTTAGACCTGAAAGGAAAAGTGAAAGGAAAAAGCAAAGAGGCGTGGGTCACAGCGAAGAGTAACTCTTTAAATGGAGATCTACAGTTCTATGTCTATCAAGGAGTTGAGGTCACTATAGAAAAAGTTGCCCTGGAGAAAGTATTGACGCTTTTAAAGCAGCCTGATTATGCAACAGGAGAACTGAAAGGTTTTGTAAAACTCTACTGGTTCCCTCATGACCCTGCAAAGGTGGGTAAAGTGTTGACCTGGCACAAGTGGACAGCCTTTTCACATGATCTG
>Ga0180436_10000757_pt1 | contig 32481 bp, 28 predicted proteins | sample SS_ome_2_FD_132434 | JGI IMG/M metagenome (GOLD analysis project Ga0180436, IMG submission 132434) | Hypersaline lake sediment archaeal communities from the Salton Sea, California, USA - SS_3_S_2 metaG | ecosystem: Environmental > Aquatic > Non-marine Saline and Alkaline > Hypersaline >... | reverse complement strand
CTCTGCTGCCTTTTCCTATGCTCGGTCATCGTTACACCCGAGGCCAGGTAAACCTCCAGTGCCCTGATAATGCGGGTCGTATCGTTGGGATGGATACGACCGGCGGATTCAGGATCGCTCGCCCGCAGCCTCTCATACAATGTGTCGGCGCCCTTTTCCCTGCAATCGGCCCGCAGCTGTTCGCGTATCGCCGAATCAGCCGGCGGCGATTCAAAAAGGCCCTTTTTCAGCGCGGCGAGGTACAATCCTGTACCGCCAGTCAACAGCGGGATGGCGCCCCTGCGGTGAATATCATCAATCGCGGCGAGGCAATCCCCGACAAACCTGGCCGCATTGTACGCATCATCGGGGTCAACGATATCGAGCAGGTGATGCCGTGCCTGGCGTCGTTCTGCAGCCGTCGCCTTGGCGGTGCCGATATCCATATAACGATATACCTGCATCGAATCGACGCTCACGATTTCGCAATTGAAACGTTTCGAAATAGAAAGCGACAGCGAGGTCTTACCGATTGCGGTCGGGCCGATGAGGGCCAGTACCGGCCCCGCTATTACCTGTGGTCTCCTGTCAGTCAAAACGGAGGTATGCTTGAAATTGGTCGATGCGCTTCGGCCCTATGCCCGGTACGCGGGAGAGGTCTTCCGCCGACGAGAACGGGCCCGATTCGTTTCTCTCGGCTATGATTCGATCAGCAAGCGCAGGACCGATCCCCGATATCGTCTGCAGTAATTCCAAAGACGCCGAATTAACCGGTATCCGGCGCAGTTGAAACACGGACTCAAGGGCCTGATCATCCAGTGATTCATCCATATCTAAAATGAGACCCGTGGCCGTTGAACGGGAAGCTGACTTATCAGCAAATATCTTCCATCCGGCACAAACCGTCCAGCACAGCAGGAAACAGAGCGGTATGGCCGCCAATACCGGTATCCGATAGTCATTGCTGTCGCTCATTACCGTCCCCGCCAGGCTGTCCGGACTGAACCTGCGCTTTGAGCAGCAGCATACAATAACAATTCCCCCCTGCCAATCCCTTCTCCAGATTAATCATTGTGCCCTCGTGTGCAAAGATGTATAAAGGCCTCTCAGTGTTTGACCCGCGCTTGCAAAAGAAAATCTTCAAGACCGCGCCCATAGTTTTAATTGGCAGAATCGACAAAGATGCAACAGTTCAACATCGTCCTGGTTGAACCGGAGATACCGCCCAATACCGGTTCAATAGCGAGGCTGTGCGGAGCCACCGATACCACGCTCCACCTCGTCCATCCGCTGGGCTTTTCCACCGATGACAAGCATCTGATTCGAGCCGGGCTCGACTACTGGGAATTTGTCGATGTCGTTCACTGGCAGAATCTCGACGAGTTGCTGGCGGCTGTCGATGAACGGTTCTTGAAGTTTTATACGACGAAGACTGACAGACTATATACCGATGCAACCTACCGCCCCGGTGATTACCTGATATTCGGAAAAGAGACGAGAGGCCTCCCGGAAGAGGTCCGGACACTGTACAAAGAACTGTGTTATACGCTGCCGATGCGGAATAAAAACATCAGGAGCCTCAATCTTGCAATGACCGCAGGAATAGTATTATATGAGGCGTTGAGGCAACAGGAAAATCATTCTAACACACGATAATTACAGACATATTATAATTGTGCGTCGGACTGGCGCACAGCGGAGAAGGAGCTCATCTCATGAATGAACGCGTACACAATTTTGGCCCCGGTCCGGCAACCTTGCCGCTTGAAGTCCTCGAACAGACCGCACGAGACATTATAAATTTTGACGGTTGCGGGATCGGCCTGCTCGAGGTGAGCCATCGCTCGCCGGAATTTCTCGCTGTCATAGAAACTGCGGAGCATCTGCTGCGCGAACTGATGCAGATCCCGGACAATTACAAGGTGCTGTTCCTGCAGGGCGGCGCCTCATCGCAATTTTTCATGGTCCCGATGAACCTGCTCGGCGATGGTAAAAAAGCAACGTACCTCAATACCGGAACCTGGTCGAAAAAATCCATCAGGGAAGCCCAGCTTTTCGGCACGGTCGATGTCCCGTTTTCCAGTGAAGAACAACATTTCAACCGGGTGCCGGCCGACGATGAGTATCAGGTTTCCCCGGACAGCGAATATCTCTACTTCGTTTCGAACAACACGATTTACGGAACTCAGTTTCAGGACATGCCGACCGCCGACACGATGCTCGTCAGTGACATGTCGTCCGATATCCTGTCGCGGCCGGTCGACGTTTCCAGCTTTGGCCTGATCTTTGCCGGCGCGCAGAAAAATCTCGGGCCCGCCGGCGTAACCATCGTCATCATCAGGGAAGACCTCCTCGACCGCAGTCCTGCGGCGATCCCGACCATGCTGCAGTACCGGACGCATGCAGATAAAGGTTCGATGTTCAACACCCCGCCCTGCTCCGCCGTTTATGTGGTCTGCAAGGTGCTGCAGTGGCTGAAAGATCTGGGCGGTGTCGAGGCCATGCACAAGCACAACCGGGAAAAAGCAAACCTCATATACCAGGTGATAGATTCCGGTGACTACTATCGGGGCCATGCGGAAACATCGAGCAGATCGCTGATGAACGTTTCTTTCAACCTGCCGACCCCGGAACTCGAAGCGCAATTCATTGCCGAGGCCGCAGCAATCGGTCTTAAAGGCCTGAAGGGGCATCGTTCGATCGGCGGCTGCCGGGCTTCGATCTACAATGCCTTCTCCCGTGAAGGGGTGGTGGAACTGGTCTCTTTCATGGAACGTTTTGCGGCTGAAAACCCCGCTTCCTGATCTACCGCGGTCCTGTTTTCATGCTGGTTGACTGCAAAGATCTCGACCTGAAAGGTCTCGAAACATTTGCCGAATCACTCGGACAACCTGCGTTCCGCGGACGGCAGATCATGGCGTGGTTGTACCGCCGCGGATTGAGGGACTTTTCCGAGATGACCGACCTGGCCAAGTCGTTTCGCGCCCTGCTGCCTGAACATGCGTATATTTCGCATTTTGACGACTATGTCACCGAGGTTTCTGCGGACGGCAGCGTCAAGTTCGGCTTCAAACTTTCCGACGGGCAGATCATCGAATCGGTCAATATCCCCGAACCGGACCGCAATACGCTGTGCATTTCATCGCAGGTCGGCTGTGCGATGAAGTGCTCATTCTGCCAGACCGCCACGATGGGATTTAAGAGAAACCTGACGCCGGCGGAAATGGTAAACCAGGTTTGCGCGGTGCGGGACTACCTCCATGCCGCCGGCGGTGAAGACAACGTTCCCATATCGAATCTCGTTTTCATGGGCATGGGAGAGCCGCTGAACAATATCGAACACCTGCTCACCGCAATATCCATTCTCACCGACCAGAAAGGCCTGGACATGGCGAGCAGGAGAATCACCGTTTCCACGTGTGGTATCGTTCCCCACATGCGCACGCTCGGCGAGCAGACCAGCGTCAACCTGGCAATTTCCCTGCATGCGGTCGACAACGAGACGCGGAACCGGTTGATGCCGGTCAACAGGAAATATCCGCTTGAAGCGCTGATCCAGGCCTGCCGGGATTACCCGATCCAGAAACGAAAAAGGATCATGATCGAATACGTGATGCTCGACGGCATCAACGATTCGGATGAAGAGGCGCATCGCCTCGCAGCGATTCTGCGTCCGGTTCCGTGCAAGATCAACCTGCTCGTTTACAACGAATGCAAAGGCCTTGACTTCAAGCCATCCTCCCGGGACCGCATACTGTCATTTCAGGAAATCCTCAGAAGGGCTCACTACTCCGTCTTCATTAGAAGCAGCAGGGGCAGCGATATCGCCGCCGCCTGCGGTCAACTTGCCGGTAAGCTGAACAGCGCCTGAATCAGGCACTGCCGATAATAAAGAGCAGGTTTATACAGCCAATCAGAAAACCGAGCAGCGCGCCGAACAGGTTGATATATTTGAACTGTTCCTGCATGATGGACAACAGCAGTTGCTCGAGCCTCAACAGATCAAACGAATCGATGCGCTCGGTAATTATTTTCCTGAGGTTCAGAGATGTGAGGATGAGCGGCATCTCCCGGGCAATCGTTTCCGTGGTTTTCCGCGTCAGCGTCCTGGCCGCATCATCGATGACGGCGCCCGGCACCAGGTAAGACAGCTTGCCGATTGGCCTGTTCACCAGATACCGGCACAATCCATCGACGGCATCATCGATATATTTTACAAAGGCTGGCGATCCGGCCAGCGCCCTGATTTCATCTGCGGCGGCGGCACGAATCGAATCCACGCTTCCGGATCCGGCAACCCGCGTAATAACTGCAGCGATTGATGTATCATTTTCAGAGAATGCCTGGTCCAGGAGCTCGCCGACGGCGGCGCCGATCCGATCCCTGATCTGTTCGCCCTGCAGTATTTTTCCAAGCCCCTGTGCAGATTCGCGAGACAGTTCCTGAATCTGGTGCTGACCAAAATCGTCGAGCAAATCGTTGAGGGGAGTTTCGAGCAGCCGGTTTATTCGTTCCCCAAGCCCGGCCCGAACCCGGTAATGTATCGCGTCATCGGTGAGGAATTCGGTTATGGCGTCCTCTTTTTTGCCCAGGTAATTTCTAATCGTTTGATCGACCAGGTTCATATCAAGGAAACCTCTGACCATTGAAGACATCGGCCCCATGCCGTCGACCATTTCCTCCACGCCTTCTTTCAGCGCGGAAACGAGTTTTTCCTGGATCTCCGGATCCTTTAAAAGCACCGCCGCCTTGTCAAGCAGGACGGGAGCCTGGTTGCATACCGACTGCACGATTTCCCGCCGGACGCTTGACGGCAGCAGCTCATCCAGACTCTTGTTCGCGTTCACAACATCGGTCAGCGCGATGGCAAGTACCGACGTAAGCGCAGGTTCGAGGTCGGCATCTTCAAGCATGTCCGCTACGGTCGATTCCACATGGGCAGTCAGGCCCGCGAAACCATCCCCCGTCAAAAAATCACGTATATCCCGCTCGAGCAGGTCATCGATCCATCGGGCAATCATCCGTTCACCGGCATCACTGTCGATTCCTGATTCGATTGTCTGGCGGATCAGGCCCTTCAGTCGATATATCCCGGTATTTAAACCAATATCAAAATAATTGCGGTATGTATCCGGTATAAGGTTGTTTACAGAACCAAGGTCAAGGTTGGCAATGGTAGTCATCCTGGTGTGGAAGACTTCATACAGGTGCACCTGAAACGGCTCTTGGTGCAGCGATCGGCTCAGTTCTTCGCCGGTCAGCAGGTGCTCCCCGACCATGGTTCCGATGTTTTCAGCGAACTCGTGCCGTTTAGCCGGTATGACACCAGGCGTCATCGGAATCCGAATCGGGCCGACGGTCCATTTTTTCAACGGCCGAAAGAGCATCCTGATCGCAATGCGGTTCGTGAGGTATCCGATGAAGGCACCTACCAGCGGCGGTGCCGCATAGACAAGATAAGGGGATAAATCAGTCAGTACGGTAAACATGGTCTAGCAGTTGTCGTGGTGAATCAATGATAATCTCCGCCCCGCTCTCTTCGAGTTCCGCGCGGCCCCTGAATCCCCAGGTTACCCCGACGGTCGTCATCCCAGCGGATTTCCCGGTCTCGATATCGACCCGCGTATCGCCAACGAACATGCAGTCCGCTGCGGCAATGTTCAGGCTGTCGGCGATCTCGAGTGCCCCGTCGGGAGCCGGCTTTTTCGGAACAGACGCGCGGCCGCCGTAGACGAAGCTGAAATCGATCTGCGGGAAATAGCGCTTGACGTAAATCTGGGTAAATTCATCAGGTTTATTCGACAGCACATTCACCTTGATGCCGCACCGCTGCACCTGTTCGAGCATCTCCATAATGCCTCCATACGGGCGTGTCTGGTTATCCCAATTCTTTTCGTAGTACTGATTGAACTTCTCGGCCGCTGCGGCCAGCTGTGCGTCCGTGGCGTGTGTCGGCATCATGCGCTTGACCAGCACGGCCAGGCCATCGCCGACAAAGTACCGATATGCATCAGGCGGGTGTGTCGGTGCGTCCATAGACTCGAGAACACGATTGGACGCGGCGGCCAAATCGGCCAGAGAGTCAATCAGGGTGCCGTCGAGATCGAAAATGACAGCTTTGCAGGCGGTCTGTTTCATGGACCTTCACCCGTTGCTGAGGTACTGCTAAATTTGTTCGGTTTGTGATCCCGCATCCGCTGATCAAACAATATGAAAAGAAATCTTTTCTTTTTAATTATAATGGGTAAGAATGGGTCCGATCTAAACATCTTACTAATATTGAAAGAGGTGCATGGTATGTGGTTCGTTTCATTTATCAAGACATCAATCGGCAAGAAACTGGTCATGGCAACTTCCGGCCTCCTGCTGCTGTGCTTTCTCGCCGTTCACGCCTTCGGCAACGCTGCAATATACATGGGCAGTAAATATTTTCAAATATATGCCGACACGCTGCACGGTTTACCGGTACTCGTCCTGCTTTTCGGTTTAGGCCTGTTCTTCATTCTGGCGGCTCATGTGACCATGGGGCTGATCCTCTTTTTCGAGAAGCGCAAAACGGCTTCCCGCTACGAGGTCCAGACCCGGGTTGTCGAGAACACGTTCGCATCGAGAACGATGCCGTACACCGGCCTTTTTATCCTGCTGTTCATCATCATCCACGTTTTCGGGTTCGGTTTTGCCAAACCTGAAGATGTGAACATATCGATACTCGTCCAGGAATATCTCAGCGGCTTTTTTTACAGCCTGTTTTACATCATCTCGTTCATCGTCCTTGCGATTCACCTTAATCATGGTTTCTGGAGCATGCTGCAGACCTTCGGACTCAATCATCCGCGCTATAACTGCCTGATATCGATTTTAACGGTTGCCGTACCGATAGCTTTCCTCGTTATTTTCGGCGGCATTCCGATTTATTTCATGACCGGCGGCGCATCATATTGATCCAGAGATACAGAGGATTTTCGTTAACAGAGCCGATGGCTTCGAAGTCAACATAGAAAAGGTTTAAAACATGGAACTGAATTCACGTATTCCATCCGGTCCGCTTGCCGAAAAATGGGACAGGCATCGTTTTGATAGTAAGCTGGTCAACCCCGCCAACAGGCGTAAATATCGCGTCATCGTCGTCGGCACGGGACTTGCCGGTGCTTCGGCGGCGGCAACGCTCGCCGAACTCGGCTACAAGGTCGACGCATTCTGTCTGCATGACAGCCCGCGCCGGGCCCATTCGATAGCCGCCCAGGGCGGTATCAACGCTGCGAAGAATTACCAGAACGACGGCGATTCCGTGTTCCGGCTCTTTTACGATACGATCAAGGGCGGCGATTTCAGGGCACGGGAAGCCAACGTCTACCGGCTCGCCCAGGTTTCCACGGAAATCATCGATCAATGTGTGGCCCAGGGTGTTCCGTTTGCCCGTGAATACGGCGGCTCACTTGCCAACCGTTCATTCGGTGGCGCCCAGGTGTCGAGGACGTTTTACGCCCGCGGCCAGACCGGGCAGCAGTTGCTGCTCGGCGCCTACAGCGCCCTCTCCCGACAGATCAACAGTGGTGGCGTAACCATGTACAACCGGCGGGAAATGATGGACGTGGTCGTTGTCGACGGCCGTGCCCGCGGCATCATCGTCAGGAATATGATGAACGGTAAAACGGAACGGTATGCCGCAGACGCGGTGCTGCTGTGCACCGGCGGATACGGAAATGCCTACTTCCTCTCCACCAATGCGATCGCTTCCAACGTGACCGCGGCATGGCGAGCCTGTAGACGAGGCGCGGGTTTTGCGAATCCGAGCTTTGTCCAGATTCACCCAACCTGCATTCCAGTTCACGGCGATTATCAGTCCAAACTGACCCTGATGAGTGAAAGCCTCAGGAACGACGGGCGCGTCTGGGTTCCAAAAAACACCGGCGATACACGCCCGCCCGGCCAGATCCCAGAGGAGGATCGCGACTACTACCTCGAGAACAAGTATCCGAGTTTCGGTAACCTGGTGCCGCGCGACGTGGCTTCAAGAAATGCGAAAGAACAGTGCGATCTCGGCAAAGGTGTCGGTTCAACCGGCCTGGCCGTCTATCTCGACTTCGCCGATGCAATCAAGCGCGACGGCGAAGATGTTATTCTCCGGAAATATGGAAATCTGTTCCAGATGTACGAGAAGATCACCGATTCCAATCCGATGGAAGAACCGATGATGATCTACCCTGCGGTCCATTATTCGATGGGCGGTCTGTGGGTGGATTACAACCTGATGACGACGATCCCCGGCCTGTTCGCCCTCGGTGAATGCAATTTCTCCGACCACGGTGCCAACCGCCTCGGAGCCAGTGCGTTGATGCAGGGACTGGCCGACGGCTATTTTGTAATCAGTACGTCGATCGGTCACTATTTCGGCTCCCGGAGCTTCGCAGCGGTCGATACCGGGCACGAAGCGTTTGCGGCAATAGAAAACGAGGTCGAAGCGCGGGTCGCCAGGATCTTGCAGAACAGCACCGACGGGCCCCGGGGCAAACTGACCGTCGACGAAATCCACAAGGAACTGGGTAAACTGCTCTGGGACAACTGCGGTATGGCCAGGAACCGGGAAGACCTCGAACAGGCCCTCGAAGAACTGCCGAAAATCTCCGAGAAATTCTGGAATTCGGTATATGTGCCCGGCACCGCCGACGATATCAACCAGTCCCTCGAGCGGGCCGGCCGCGTTGCCGACTTTCTCGAGTTTGCCGAATTCATGATTCGCGACGCCCTCGCCCGGGAAGAATCGTGCGGCTGTCATCTCCGTGAAGAAAGCCAGACTGAAGAACACGAAGCGCTGCGCAAAGACGACGAGTACTCCCATGTAAGCGTCTGGGAATACCAGGGAGACGGCCAGGCTCCGCTCATGCACAAGGAGCCGCTTGAATTTGAAAACGTAACACCTTCGCAGCGAAGTTATAAATAAGACCCGTTAACAACAGTGATATAATCAGCGAGCAGAGCTATGCGTACCATAGACCTTACCCTTAAAATCTGGCGCCAGAAGAACAGCGATTCTCTGGGAGATTTTGAAACGTACGTTGTCAGGGATATTTCCACCGACATGTCGTTTCTTGAAATGATCGATGTGCTCAACGAGCAGCTTACCCATGATGGCAAGGACCCGGTTGCTTTCGACCATGACTGTCGCGAGGGGATCTGCGGCATGTGCGGTGCGGTCGTTGACGGCGTTGCCCACGGACCAGACCGGGAAACCACGTTGTGCCAGCTCCACATGCGCAAATTCAACAGCGGCGACACGATTGTCATAGAGCCGTTCAGATCGATCGCGTTCCCGGTCAGAAAAGACCTGATGGTAGACCGTTCGGCGCTGGACCGGATCATTCAGGCCGGCGGCTACGTCTCCGTCAACACGGGCGGTGCCATCGACGGCAACGACATTCTAATCGGCACCGAAACCGCCGAACTGGCGATGGATGCAGCGGCTTGTATCGGATGCGGGGCCTGCGTGGCCAGCTGTCCGAATGGAGCAGCCATGCTCTTTACCGGGGCCAAAATTTCCCAGCTCAGCCTGCTGCCGCAAGGACATCCCGAACGCAAGGAGCGGGCCCGTTCGATGGTCGCGCAGATGGATAAGGAAGGTTTCGGTTATTGCTCGAATGAAAAAGAATGCGAGGCCGTCTGTCCGAAAGGCATTTCGATCAGGAACATCGCCCGCATGAACAGGGAGTTCATGAAGAGTATGCTCTTCGGCGAGTAACAACCGAATCGCCAGCTAATCAAAAACCTGATTATCACCTTTTATCAGCGGGATAATCAGGTTTTTTTATGCAGTTTATAACCAGAGTCGACCATGGAAACGGTTACCTTTTATGAAGTGCGATGTCGTGATCATAGGCGCCGGGCCCGGCGGCCTGCACTGCGGTAAAATTCTTGCGGCAAGCGGTGCTGACACGCTGATCATCGAACGCAGACCCCGGCCTGGGAAAAAGGTCTGCGCGGGCGGTATAACCTGGCGCGGACTGATCAAAACGGTCCCCGAAGAACTGATCGAACGGCGATTCAACCGACAGGTCATTACAACCAGGTACCAGAGAACACACGTTGAAGAAACCGTCCCGGTGGTGGCAACGGTCAATCGGGCGGCCCTCGGTACCTATATGGCGGAGCGCGCGGAACGGGCGGGAGCCCGCATTATCTGCGGTGCCCGGGCACACACGCTTGAACCCAGGCGCCTCTGCTATGCAAAAGACGGCCGGGAGCATCGCATCGAATTCGATTATCTGGTCGGGGCGGACGGGTCAAATTCAGCCGTCAGAAAATACACCGGTATGGCGGATCGTGTTCCGAAAGGAATCGGCATCCAGTATGTCATTGATAATTTCTCAGCCGAAGACATGCTCTGGAATTTCGACGGAAAACTTTTCGGCAGCGGCTATTCCTGGATTTTCCCCCACCGAGACCAGACATCGATCGGTGCGTATATCGGTGTGCCGGGAATTTCTGCACAGCAGCTGAAAAAGCGATTGCACCGCTGGGCAGATGAACGGCATATCGATATCAGCGGCTGCCGCTTCGAAGCCGACCTGATCAACTGGGATTATCGCGGCTGGAAATTCGGCCATACGTTTCTCGTCGGTGATGCTGCCGGCCTGGCTTCCCCCCTTACCGGGGAAGGCATCAATCCTGCGATCGTGTCCGGAGAAGCAGTTGCCCGCACCATTATCGAGCCGGGCTGCACCACCGATCAGTTAGATGCCATTATCCGCCGTCACCGGAGCCATAAAAAGATGTTGAAAACGGCGGCAAAATCACCGATTGTATCAACAATCCTTGCAGAGATCTGCGCCGTACTGCTGCGCTTCAAGCTGGTTGGCTTCGACCGGTTTGAAATGGCGTAATACCAGAAAAGACCTGATGACGATGAGCAAAAGTCCGCTGCGAAAAAGAACGCTGCTGAACATCTCATTCGGTGCTGTCTGCATCGGCCTGCTGGCGTTCCTGCTCATGGCCCCGGAAGAAACCACGTCACCGCTGCCTGAAGATGAAAAGCACCTGAAGTTTCATCAGATCAGCAGTAAAAAGGAAGCGGAGAAGGCCTGTGTCGGGTGCCATGAACCGGACGGCGAGGCCCCGCTTTCCGACTCCCATCCCGATCCGTACCGCTGCCTGTTCTGTCACAAGCGCTAAGCCGCCAGGCCTTTGCTGACAATTTCGTACACGTCGCGCGACAAACCGTCGGTCCCCTGTATCGTTTCCAGGGCATTGCGCATCAGCGATTTTCTCCCGGCTTCATAGCGCTTCCACGAGATCAGCGGACTGGAGAGCCGGGCTGCAATCTGCGGGTTGATCCGATCGATCCTGATGATCTGCCCGGTGAGGAATTCGTACCCCCTGCCGCTGTGGTGATGAAACTGCCGATGATTCTGGCAGAATGCGCCGATAAGTGATCTGACCTTGTTCGGGTTCTTGATGGAAAAGGCCTGATGGTTCAACAGGTCATTGACCCGGTCAAACGTATCGTCGGCGGACGAGAGCGCCTGCAGCGCAAACCATTTATCCATAACCAGCGGATTGTCCAGCCACTGATCTTCAAAGTGGGTAAACAGTTCATCACGGATATCGCCGGCACTATGCGAAAGCACCGACAGAACCGCAATGCGGTCGGTCATGTTGTTGGCGTTATAGTATTGATCGCGGGCAATTGCTGGTGTTTCAGGATGCCTTTCTGATGCCGACACGAGATAATCGAGGGCAACATTCTTCAAGCTTCTGCGACCGATATCAGCGGGCTTGATCGTATAATCCCTGCCGTCATTTCTGGATTCATACACCGTTAAAAAGTTATCGTAAAGTGCTTCAGCCAGTATCTTTTTAACCCTCGAGCGGGCCTCGTACAGCCGGTCCGGATCAACATCGTTCAAAGACAGGGCCAAATACGATTCTTCAGGCAGCTGCAGGGCCAGTGCGTTGAGGGCGTCGTCCCCGTCCTCCTCGGTGAGAAAGGAGTCGACGGCACCCACAAACCGTTCGTCCAGCGCTGCATCGTTTATATCAGTGCCTGACTCTACCAGTTCGATGATCGTCGATTTACTGTAGGAAAACGAAGCATCCCAGCGGTTGAACAGGTCGGTGTCATGGCTCATCAAGAGCGCCGTGTCCCGGGGCGACAGGAATGGAACGATCTTGACCGGGGCCGAAAATGACCTGAGCATCGACGGCAGCGGTTTTTCCTGCAGCCCCGTGAAGGTAAACGCTTGTTCAGCTTCGGTCAGCTCGAGAAGAATGTCTCCTCCCTGCTTCCGGTAATCGCACCTGACCGAATCGGTGATATCGCTGCCCCGGCTGTCGAGCAATCCGACAAGCAGGGGAATGTGAAACGGTTTCTTTTCGGGTTGTCCGGGAGTCTCCGGGGTATGCTGCCGAACGATGATCCGGTATGTGCCGTCTTCAGCGGACCAGTCTTCATCAACAGCGAGAACCGGCGTACCGGCCTGTGAGTACCAGTTTTTAAACTGATCGAGATTATATCCGGACGCATCCGCCATCGCCGCGACAAAATCATCGCAGGTCACGGCCTGGCCGTCATGCCGCTTGAAATAAAGATCCATCCCGTTCCTGAACCGGTCCGGCCCGATCAGGGTGTGGATCATCCTGACAACTTCAGCGCCCTTGTTGTAGACCGTGACGGTGTAGAAGTTGTTGATTTCGAGATAGGTATCAGGACGAACCGGGTGCGCCATCGGGCCTTCATCTTCTCTGAACTGATGCTGCCTGAGTACACGAACATCCTGTATGCGCTGCACGGGCCTCGAGTTCATGTCGGAGGAAAATTCCTGATCCCTGAACACCGTCAACCCTTCTTTCAGGCTGAGCTGAAACCAGTCGCGGCAGGTGACGCGGTTGCCCGTCCAGTTGTGGAAATATTCGTGGGCGATCACACCCTCGATATTCATATAGTCCTGGTCGGTGGCGGTTTCCGGAGAGGCGAGTATGTATTTGGAGTTAAAGACGTTCAGGCCCTTGTTTTCCATCGCTCCCATATTGAAATCGTCCACGGCCACGATCATGTAGCGATCGAGATCATATTCAAGCCCGAAAACGTCTTCGTCCCACTTCATTGATTTTTTCAGCGAAACCATCGCATGAGCGCACCTATCTCTATTTCTCGGCTCGGTATAGATGAACAGATCGACCTCACGGCCGGACCTGGTCGTATACGAATCTTTCGATACAGCAAGATCACCGGCAACGAGCGCGAAAAGATAGCTCGGCTTCACAAACGGGTCCTCCCACTCGACATAGTGGAACCCGTTGTCGAGCACCCCTTCTGCAACAAGATTTCCGTTTGACAGCAGCACCGGATATTTCGCCTGCTCCGCTTCAATCCTCGTGCTGAAACGGGTAAGCACGTCAGGTCGATCCGGATAGTACGTGATCCGCCTGAACCCTTCCGCCTCGCACTGGGTGCAGAAAATCGACGAGGACAGATACAGACCGGATAAACTGGTATTTGCCTTCGGGTTTATGGTGGTGGTGATTTCCAGATCGAATCTGTCTTGAACATCGGTTATGGTCAGATCATGGTCGGTGACGATGAGCCGGTCCGCATCGACGGGGCTTCCGTCAATCTGTACGAGACCGAGTTCCATCTGTTCCCCATATAAATTCAAGGAGTCTGCAGTACCGGTGCCTTCTGGATTTCTTCTGAAACTGGAGCATGCGGTAACCGTTGTTTTCGTTTCCTGTAATGTGAAGGTGAGATGTATCGTTTCGACAAGAAATTCCGGCGGTTGATAGTCTTTCCGCCTGATTAGCTGAAAATTTTCCGAGTTCACGTGGTTTCCTTACATGGTATCGTTGGTAATCAATTGCCGGACAGAGTTGACATCAGGTGTTATTTCATTATACTTCACAACCTTCATGGTTCTCTGGCGGTGCGTACGATTTCATACGTTTTTATCTGTAATCATCATCAACCGATTGGCGAGTTTCGGATTGGTAAATAATGCACACAACAAGGTTTAACACATGATCACAATCAACGAACACTACAATAAGCTTCAGGCGTCTTACCTGTTCTCCGATATTGCCCGGCGGGTGAGCACCTACCAATCCAGCAACCCGGACAAAACGATCATCAAACTCGGTATCGGCGATGTCACCAGGCCGCTCCCTGCTGCCTGCATCGAAGCCTTTCACCGGGCGGTTGACGAGATGGCAACCGATGAGGGATTCCGCGGGTACGGTCCGGAACAGGGATACGACTTTTTGCGGGATGCCATCGCAGAAAACGATTTTGCATCCCGCGGCGCCAGCATTGCCGCCGATGAGATTTTCGTGAGCGATGGGGCAAAATGCGATTCCGGCAATATCCAGGAGTTGTTCAGCACCGACATCACCATCGCGATTCCCGACCCGGTATACCCGGTTTACCTCGACACGAACGTCATGGCCGGCCGAACCGGCGAATACAGCGACGGCCGCTACAACGGCATCGTCTATCTCGAATCGACGAGGGAAAATAATTTTGTCCCGGCGCTGCCCGATGAGCCCGTCGATCTGATCTATCTCTGTTTTCCGAATAACCCTACCGGCTCGACGATCAGCAGGAAAGAATTAAAAAACTGGGTCGACTACGCCCGCGATAACAAGGCCTTGATCCTCTACGATGCGGCATATGAATCCTTTATTCAGGACAACTCGCTGCCGAAAACCATCTATGAAATCGAAGGTGCAGAAGAAGTCGCGGTCGAGTTCCGGTCATTTTCGAAAAGCGGCGGCTTCACCGGTACCCGCTGCGCGTTTACGGTTGTTCCGAAAGCCTGCAAAGCCTACACCGCCAGCGGTGAAGAACAGCCGCTTCACGCCCTGTGGAACCGGCGCCACTGCACGAAATTCAACGGTGTTTCCTACCCGGTTCAGCGGGCCGCCGAGGCCCTGTACAGTAAAGCCGGAAAACAGCAGTCAAAAGCACTGGTCGACTACTACATGAACAACGCCCGCCTGATCAGAACCGCGATGGCAGAGCTCGGCTATGACTGCGTCGGGGGCGACAATTCACCGTATATCTGGATTGCCGGAAATGTCGATTCGTGGGAATTTTTCGATCTGCTGCTGGATAAAGCCGGAGTGGTCTGCACACCAGGAGCCGGTTTCGGCAAATGCGGTGAAGGCTATATCCGGCTGTCCGCTTTCAATTCATATGAAAACGTCAGCACCGCCATGGAGCGGATCAAGGAAGCGATCTCCTGATTCTGCGTACGCGGGCTCAGGGGAAGAAGCGGCGGCTGGTGATAAAGCCGCCGCTTTGTTTTAAAACGTTGCCGGCTTGAAACTGATGCGTTCTTCCCGCCCTTCCATCTCCATCACCTCCGCCACGTCCGCAAACCCGTGCAGCCATTCCAGCACCCCTTCGACCACCCGTTCCGGCGCTGATGCTCCGGCGGTTATGCCTACCGCGTGTACACCGTTGAACCAGGCCGGATCAATATCTGAACTGTCGTCTATGAGGTAGCTGGTGCCACCGGATTTCCGGGCAACGTCCCTGAGGCGATTGGAGTTTGAACTGTTCTTCGAGCCGACAACGAGAATGAGGTCGGTATGCCGGGCAAGATATTTTACCGCGTTCTGCCGGTTCTGGGTGGCGTAGCATATATTGGACTTGACCGGCCCCTTGATATCCGGAAACCGCCGCTCGAGAATCGATTTGATATTCACGACATCTCCCTGGCTCAGCGTGGTTTGCGTTACATAGGCAATCTTTGCGGGATCCCCGACCATGATCGTTTCGGCTTCTGCTTCATTGGCAACCACGTGTACCCGGTCTTCGACACGACCGGCAGTCCCGACAACTTCGGGATGCCCGTGGTGCCCGATGATAATCACATCGTACCCTGCTGCGTGATAGCGCTCGACCATCTGATGAATTGATGTAACCAGCGGACAGGTTGCATTGATGGTGCGCAATCCGAATTTCCGGGCCTGGCGCTCGGTGTCAACAGAAACGCCGTGGGCGGAAAAGATGCAGATTTCCCCTTTGGGAATCTCCGAGAGTTCCTTGATAAATATCGCCCCCTGCTTCTCGAGCTCGGCAATAACGTGTTTGTTGTGCACGATCTCGTGCAGCACGTAAACCGGAGCCCGTTCGGTTCTGAGCGTCAGGTTGACCGTCTCGATGGCTCTGACCACTCCGGCACAGAAACCGCGGGGCGAAGCGAGAATGACGTTGAAGCGGGGCTTGCCCATGAGTTCGTCAGGCAATGTTCGGGACGATCAGAACCGGAATATTCGTGTAGCGCGGGACGCGCCGCGCGACTGAACCGGCCACGTCCGACCCCATGATGTTGCTCGTCGATTTGCCGATAACGATCATGTCCGCGCAATGCTTTTCCGCAACCCTGACGATCTCTTCACTGGTCTTGCCGCTGGTGACGAGTATTTCAGATACATTGACGTTGCCGACATTGTGCGTGCCGAGTTCTTTTTCACAATACTGCTTGAGCCGTTCCTTCATCGTTCCAAGAACCGACTTCATACCGTCCTGATAAACTTTTTTGGCGTCCACTTCCGTCAGGTACGTGTCGACAACGGCTTGAATGGCAGGGCTCATCGGCTCCACGACATGCACCATGATAATGTCGGCATCGTATTTACGGGCAATACTCAATGCGGTTCTGAATACGGGATAGGTGTGCTCTCCGCCGAGATCGGTGGCATACAGGATTGTCTTCAAGTCTGGCAGTGTTGGCATGATATACCTCAATCGTTGCTGAAATGGGTTGCATGTTTCAAAGTCCGGGCTTGTCTAACAATAACTCAAAGTCGTCGATTTACCAGTTTTGGCAATGAGGGGAACCTTCAAAAGACCGGATTTTTTGGGGAGACCGCTTCAAAAACAAGAATGGCGGCTGCCTTTCGACAGCCGCCGTTCTTCGACCCGCGTGATTGTTGACAATGTTAGTATCCCTGCAACTTATCGATCAATTCAGGCAGGAACAGCGAAATCTGCGGGATATAGGTAATCAGGACCAGAAATACCAGCAGTACGCCGAGCCACGGTAGTGCAGCTTTGATTACCCAGCCGATGCTGTTGCCGGTGATACCCGCGGTAACGAACAGGTTCAGGCCGACCGGCGGCGTCAGCATACCAATTTCCATGTTGACGACCATGATAATGCCGAGATGGATCGGATCGATACCGAGTTGCAGGGCAATCGGGAACAGGATCGGCGCCATGATCAGCAGGATCGCGGACGGTTCCATGAAGTTACCGGCGGCAAGCAGCAGCAGGTTCACCACAACCAGGAACATCCACGGCGACAAACCGAGTTCAACGATAATCTCCGCCAGGAAATGCGGTATTCGCTCGGTAGTCAGGACATGGGCGAACAGCATTGCATTGGCGATGATGAACAGCAGCATGATGCTGACCTTGGCCGCATCGAGGATAACCTTGCGTACCTCCTCGTCGATAATGCATTTGGGAAAATTAACCACGATGAGCCCGAGGTTGCGGAAAACCATCGCCACAAAATTTTCCCCCTCCTTCATCCACGGAACGTGCTTGATCGGCCCCATGTCGCGGTAACCGAAAACCGCAACCAGGAATGCATAAACGGCAGAAACCGACGCAGCCTCGGTCGGGCTGGCAATTCCGCCGTAAATGGAACCGAGCACGATGATGATCAGCATCAGTCCGCCCAGCGCGCTCCAGCCGGCAGCAGCGATTTCCCCAAAACCACCCCACGGCTGGCACGGGATCTTTTTAATTTTGGCGACAAAATAGATCACGATCATCAGCATCAGTCCCATCATCGTCCCGGGGATAAATCCGGCCATGAACATGCGGGCTGCAGAAACTTCGGTTGCCGCGGCGTAGACGAGCATCACGATCGACGGCGGAATCAGGATACCGAGCGTGCCGGCATTGGCGATCACACCGGCGGCAATGGACTGCGGATAGCCGGCCTTGACCATGCCGGCGATAACGATCGAACCGATCGCGGCAACCGTCGCCGGCGAAGATCCGGATACGGCGGCAAAGATCATACAGGCCAGAACCGACGCCATCGCGATACCACCACTGATATGGCCGACCAGGCTCAGGGCAAACCTGATGATACGTTTGGCGACGCCGCCGGTTGATAAAAATTGGGAGGACAGGATGAAAAACGGGATGGCCAGCAGCGTATAATGTTCCGAAAGTGCCTCGAACAGCTTCAGCGCTATGGACGCGAGGGAATCATTCGAAAACATCAGGATCGTGCCGATACTGGACAAACCAAGGGCCAGCGCGATGGGCATGCCGAGCAGCATGCAGCCGAACAGAAGCGTAAACAGGCAGACAGTGGTCATATCAGTGCCTCCTCTTGTTTCAGCTCTTCGACGATCTCCATGCTTTCCTTGGCCTCATCTACCTTCTTGAAGCCGTCATCCTCACCGAATGCAACCCCCCGCAGCAGGATCAACAGGCGAATGGTGAGAAACGTAAACCCTACCAGGAGCATGCTGTGGGCGAGCCAGGTCTGTATGGGCAGATCTTCGAGATCGATACCGATCATGTACATCTTTTTCAGGTAAATCCAGCTCCCATACAGGACCAGACCGCAGTATACCAGCCCGAGCATGCAGGCAATGCCGGTCAGGATTTTCCTGCCGATTGTCGGGAACAACTTCACAAAGGCATCCATACCGATATGCGATCCCATTTTTAAACCATAGGACGCGCCGAGCAGCACGAACCATGCGGACATGTGGAGTGTCAACTCCTGAGACCAGAGAAATCCGGCACTAAACCCAAAGCGCATTACTACATCGAGAAATACGAGCAATGTAGTGGCCACCAGCAGGATGCAGATGGCTGCTTCTTCGGCCTTGTTGAGTATACGAAGAAACATTGGCAACCCCTTGAAAGGACGGTGCATGCGGGTGCTCTCGTGGAAAGAGTACCCGCATGCGGTTTAATGGAAAAACAGGTTCAGGTCTGTTTAGTTCGATGCGTAGGCGGCGTCGATCAGGTCCTTGCCGATCTCTTTTTCGAACTGCTTCCAAACCGGCTTCATCGCTTCTACCCACTGGGCGCGCTCGGCATCGCTGAGGGCGATGAGTTCGCTGCGCTTGGAGTCGATAACTTTCTGGCGATCGCTGGTTGCTTTGTCGGCGGCAACCTGGTTGCCGAATTCGACGGCTTCGTCGAGGGCTTTCTTGACTTCGCCGCGCAGATCGTCGGGAATCGAATTCCAGAACTCAGTCGAGGTCACGATCAGGTAATCGATCAGGCCGTGGTTGGATTCGGTGATGTAATCCTGGACCTCAAAGAATTTCTTTGAGTAGATGTTGGACCAGGTGTTCTCCTGACCGTCGATTGCTTTGGTCTGGAGCAGCGTAAAAACCTCAGAAAACGGCTTTTTCAGCGGAACCGCGTCGAGCGCTTCAAACTGGGCTGCGAGAACGTCTGAAGCCTGGATCCGGAATTTGAGTCCTTTGGCGTCTTCTGGAACTCTCAGCGGCTTGCTCGCGGACAGCTGCTTGAGGCCGTTATGAATATAGCCGAGACCGATGAGTCCTTTCTTCTCCATGGACATCAGCAGGTTCTGGCCGGCTTCGCTCTTCTGGAATTTTTCTACCGCGGCCATATCCTTGAACAGGAACGGCAGGTCGAACAGCTGCAGCGACTTGGTGTAACGGCTGAACTTGGAAAGACTGGGAGCGGCTATCTGTACGTCACCAAGCAGCATCGCTTCAAGCACTTTGTTGTCGCCGAAAAGCTGCGAGTTCGGAAATACTTCGACGACGACTTTACCGTCAAGTCTTTCTGCCACCAGGTCCCTGAACTTGTTGGCCATCTGGCCTTTAGGCGTATTCTCGGCAACCACGTGAGAGAACTTGATCGTGATCGGAGCCGCCATGGCAGATGAAACGGCCAGCATGGATGATACGGCTGCAATCGCCAGGACTTTGGAAACCTTCTGGAACATAACTTCTCCTCCTCATCGCTTTGTTTCGCCTGTTGATCAGGCATGTGTCGACGGATAACCGCTTTTCCGTCTTGGTCTTGTAGATTTCGAGCTGTGTCGAATATCATTGGATTGATTGCAAGGTTGAGGCCACATCACAAAAGCGGGGTAAGTTTACGTTTTTAAATGACATATTTTTAAAATGCGGAATTCGGAAATGCGGCTGATCGGCGGATATCCGCCAATTCGGCGATTTCATGACGGGGGAATCCGCCAAAACTCCAGAGGAGGATCTATTTATAATCGCTTTTGTCCAGCCCGTGTTTACGCATCTTGTCGGACAGGGTTTTACGGGGGATGGATAACAGCTTCATTGCCTGCTTGATCGAACCGTTACACGACACCAGCGCCTGTTCGATCAGGCTTTTTTCAAATATCTCAACCTGTTTGGCGAGACTCGAGTTTCCAGATTCGATCGTCGCCGACATGAGCTTGTCGATCGACCAGTCGTTCTGGGCTCCAAGAAGCACATAGCGTTCGGCGACGTTGCGAAGTTCCCGCACATTGCCGGGCCAGGAATATGCGATCAGCCCCTGCATCTCTCTGCTGTCGGGAAGCGGTGCTTCCTGCTGATAGCGGTGAGCGGCTACCAGGATAAAGTGATGAAACAGCAGGCTGATGTCCTCCCTTCGCTCGCGCAGGGGCGGCAGGCGCAATTTGAGGACGTTGAGCCGATAGTACAGGTCCTCGCGAAACGAGCCTTTCGCGGCCATTTTTTTGAGATCTTTCTTGGTCGCAGCAATGACCCGGATATCAAGCGGTATCGGTTTGTTGCTCCCGATACGCTCCACCGACCGCTCCTGCAGCACCCGAAGCAGGTGTACCTGGACGGATATCGGCATCGATTCGATTTCATCGAGCAGAATCGTTCCCCCGTTGGCATATTCGAACTTGCCGATTCGCTGATCCCGTGCATCGGTAAACGAACCGGCCTCGTGTCCGAACAATTCGCTTTCGATTAATGACGCCGATACCGCCCCGCAGTTGACCGCCACGAAATAACCGGTCTTGCGGCCGCTGAGCTCGTGCAGCGACCGGGCAACCAGTTCCTTGCCCGTCCCGGTCTCGCCGCTGATCAGAATATCGGCTCCACTGTCGGCGATCCGGGCAATCGTTGAGCGCAGCGTTTCAATTTCCGGAGTCCTGCCGATGATTCTCGGGCCCGGGGTTTTCTGCGCTTCGAGTTCTTTTTTCAGGGTTCGGTTTTCCAGCGTCAGCATGCGCTTTTCAAGCGCCCGCTGCACGGTCTTGACCAGCCGTTCGGCGGAATACGGTTTTTCTATGAAGTCATAGGCACCGTCCCGTATCGCCTGAACGGCGGTGGAGATATCGCCGTGGCCGGTAATCAGAATTACCGGAAGATCCGGGTCCATCGACCGGGCGGACTTAAGAAAATCGAGACCGTCCATACCGGGCAGGCGGATATCGCAGACGACGACCCCGGGCCAGTCCGCATCGAGCGCTGCAAGTCCGTCTTCGGCTTTTTCAAAACTCCGCACCTCCATATCGGCCAGCTCGAGTGTCTGTATATTGGCCTGCCTGATATGTTTTTCGTCGTCAATAAATATAACGCTGTTGATCAGCTGCATGTCAGTTGTCCGCAGTCGGCAGTATGATTTCAAAACGGGTGAAGGAACTGTTTGACACGACGCTTATGGAGGCACCCATGTCTTTTAGAATGCGCTCCGTAATGGTAAGGCCGAGCCCGAGTCCTTCCCCGGATTTCTTGGTCGTATAGAACGGGTCGAAAATTTGTTTGATCTGCTCCTGATCGATGCCGCTCCCCGAATCTTCAATCCATAAAACCACGGTATCGTCTTTCTGCCTGGCGGCAATGGTGATATTTTTTTCCGGTGAACTTTCAACGGCCTGAACGCCGTTTCTGATCAGGTTCACCATGACCTGCTGAAGCAGAACCTGGTTGCCGACCACTTTTAGCGAACCGAGATCCTCGTCTACCTGAATCTGCACCCCGCTCTTTTTCAGTACCGGTGCAAGAATCTCCAGTGCTCCGTCTACAACTCCCTGCAGCCCGATAGTTTCAAGCTGGCCGCTGGTCTTGCGCGAGAACTCTTTCAACTGGACGCCGATCTGGGCCATACGATCCGTCAGTTCGCCGATCTGGCTCATATTCCATAGGGCCTCATCCACCCTGCCCTTATCGAGCAGCTGGCGAGCATTGTCGCTGTATGACCTGATCGCCGCCAGGGGCTGATTGAGCTCGTGGTTAATCCCCGCAGACATCTGACCAAGCGTCGCCATTTTTGCCGTATGGACAAGTTCCGACCTGGTCTTTTTCAGCGCCGCTTCTGTCTGCTTGCGCTCCTGGACCTCGCTGCGCAGCTGCTTATTGGCGGTAACCAGTTCTATGGTCCGTTCCTGCACGCGTGATTCCAGCCGCTCATTGGCTTCCTGCAGCGCCCTGCGGGCCTGGTCTTCTATCTTTTTCAGCTCAACCAGGCGCAGCCGCCGCTGCTGGAACAGCATCAGCAGCAGATATGAAAACAGGAAAATGGAACCGACCAGGACATTGGTTTCAATAACCCGCTTTCTCAGCGGACTGATATTGGACAGGATCTGAACATTCCAGCCTGCCTCCTCCATAGGCTGGGACTGCTGCAGATACGTGCTGGTTCCGCCCCTGCTGTTCTGCAGGTTGATAACCGAACCAAAAGGATATTCCTTCACTCCCTGAACCGGCAGGGACTCAATCTTTTCTTTCGGATAGCGCCGGCTTTTTTCGACAAGCTCTATCGTCTTGCGATCGAGCGGTACCAGGGATTTATAACGCCAGTCGGCAAAGGTCGTGATGAAAATGACATTGTCCGGATCGGTGACGAGAAAGGTCTCATCGTGGTCTCCCCACCGTTCTTCAACGCTGTCTATATTGATCTTGATGACCACCGCACCGAGAATCTTATTCTCACTGCGTACTGGATATGCAAAAAAGTACCCCCGTTTCAATGATGTCGTACCGAGCGCGAAATAGCGACCGAGATCTCCCTGCATCGCCTGCTGGAAATATGGGCGGTAACTGAAGTTTCTGCCCACAAACGGTCGTTCGGACTGCCAGTTGCTGGCGGCGATTGTCAGGCCCTCCCGGTCCATCAGGTAGGTGTCGGCGGATTTGCTGATATGATTGATGGTCTCCAGGTATCGGTTAAACGCTTCGATGCGTTCACGGCCGCCGGGGCTTTTAAGAAAATTAACAAGCTTTTTGTCCCCGGCCAGAATTTCAGGTAAACTCTCGTATTTCTCGAGAACTCCCCGTAAGTATGTAACATAAAGCTGAAGCCTGATCGATCCCTGCTCGGACAGTTCAACGAGACCGCGTTTGTACGTGGTGGTCGAAACTGCAAACAGGATCATGACCAGCAGCGCGATCAGGGTGATCCAGCCGCTGAAGGATCGTATGGCAATAAACTGGAATTTTCGGCTCAATTGCTTGCGTCTGCTCTTTTTTTAGTCTTGCCGCGCATGATCAGAGTCGGCAGGGAATATCGTTTTGGGCGAGCACGTCCTTTACCGTTGCGATGTCGACTTCATGGCGGTGAAAAATTCCCGCAGCCAGCGCGGCTTCTGCCTCCGTGCCGGCAAATACTTCGCGAAAGTGGTCGGCGCTACCGGCTCCGCTCGATGCGATAACCGGAATCGTCACTGCCCCTTTGACGTGATTGATCAGTTCGAGATCGAATCCGCTGTTCGTACCATCCCTGTCGATGCAGTTCAACAGGATTTCACCGGCACCAAGCTTCTCGCAGGCGGTCACGAGCTCTATAACATCGAAATCCCTGCCCTCACGACCGCCTTTCACGGTGCACTGGTACCAGCAGTAACGTTCTCCGCCGGGTCCCGGGGCCTGGGTCTGTATCGTCTGATGGTGCGTATCTTCAGGAGCCGCCACATAGACGCGCCGGGGATCGACTGAAATGACGACTGCCTGGGCGCCGTAAACTTCAGATATCTGCTCGATCGAGCTGCTTCCGTCCGCGCGGCCTTCAACGAGATACTTTTCAGCGGCATAAACGGCATCGCTGCCGATCGATATTTTATCGGCTCCGGATCTGAAATACTCCGATGCAACATCGAGCGCAGAGTGAAAGACGCCGCTGGAATCGGTGAATTCCCTGATCCCCCCGCCGATCGTCAAGGGGACAAAAACTTTTTCGGAAGTCCTTTTCAGGACATCGAGCATCGGCTGATCGGCCAGCGGAAAATCACGAAACCCGGTAATGTTGAGAAAGGTGATTTCGTCGGCACCTTCATTGAAATACCGATGTGCCAGTTCCACCGGTTTACCGAGATTTCTCACCGCGCCGGATTCACGTACGTCGTACTGGTCCCCCTTCGTGACCACGAGATCACCGTTGTCGTTGCTGCGTACGTCAAGGCAGGCGATGACACGTTTGGCAAGGGTGGTGGTGCCCAAATCTGCTGTATGCAGATTGGCTACAGAAATCGCATCATCGGCCAGGAACCGCTCGAGAATTCTCAGACCGGCAGCCCCGCTCTTTTCAGGATGGAACTGGGTTGCCACGATATTGCCGCGGCAGACTGCAGCGACAAATGAGTCGCCATAGTCGCTGAGCGCAAGCCGCCAATCGGCGGGTACTGAATCAACAACCCCGTGATACGAGTGGACGAAATACAATTTCTCGCCCTGATATTGATCGAACAGGGAGCTGTGACGCTGCAGGCGGATGCCGTTCCAGCCGATATGCGGTACCGACAGCTGCTGGTCGGAAAACCGTTTTACCGTGCCCGGCAGAACTCCAAGCCCGGCCACGCCGGGTGATTCCTCGCTGCCCTCGAACAAAGCCTGCAGGGCGACGCAGATGCCAAACGTTGGTTTATTCGCCTTGATCCTCTTCAACAGCGGCTCCACAAAAGAGTCGTCTCGCAACTGCCCCATGACTTTGCCGAAACTGCCGACACCGGGAAAAATCAGTTTTTCCGCATTGATCACATCGTCCGGTCCGGCGGCATCTCTCACTTCGAATCCAAGTTTTCTGATCGCATTGCGTACGCTGCGGACATTGCCGGCACCGTAATCGAGTAACGTTATCATGTGCTGTGTATTATATTGGCTAGACGTTGGTTAATTAGCATTTTTCTCTGCAGGCATGAGCAAACCCCTTGTCGTAGAGTTTTGAATCAGTCCTGAATGCATCTTTTCCGAAAACCTCCCCAACGCAGATTAACGCAGTTTTTGTAATCCCGGCTTCTTTCACCCGGGCGGCAATGGTTCCGAGCGTGCCGACGACAATCGTCTCATCCGGCCAGGTCGCCCGCATCACGACCGAGACCGGTGTTTTCTCGGTGTAGCTCCCTTCAAGCAGTTCGGCCACAACATCATCGATCATCGAAACGGATAAAAAGATAATCATGGTCGCCCCGTGTGCGGCAAAATTTGGCAACGCTTCCGCTTCAGGCACCGGTGTTCGCCCCTCGCGCCTCGTCAAGACGACGCTCTGGGTAACTTCCGGCAGCGTCAGCTCGGCCGACAGCGCTGCAGCCGCACCAAAAGCCGACGTCACCCCCGGAATGACCTCATATTGAACACCGGCCTCGTCGAGTCGGACAATCTGTTCCTTGATGGCACCATAGAGGGACGGGTCTCCCGTATGAACCCGGGCCACTGAACCGCCCTGACGGCAGGTTTGGATCATGATATCGACAATTTCGTCGAGGTGCATGGACGCCGAATTATACAGCGGTACGCGACAGTCCTTGAAAAGTTCCCTGTTGACGAGACTGCCGGCATAGATGATACAGTCCGCTTCTTTTATACGTTTCATTCCCCGGATGGTGATTAGGTCCGGGGCGCCGGGGCCTGCCCCGATAAATGAAACCCTGGCCGTATGTTCCGCATCGCCTGCAGCATTGTCTGGGATCATGGTCTTGTTCCGCATATGATGGTAATCGGGTTAAAAGTGATCGTATCCTGCTCGGGATACGTAAATCTGCTTGTTTTTATAATGGAAACAGCGACATCAAAACCGGCGGCGTGCAGTTTTTCCGGTGCTGTTTTTGCGGTTTTCTCCAGAACCGCAGTGACAACCACATGCAGCGGGGTTGTAAACCGGGTATCCAGATAGGCGATGATATCCTCGAGTCGGCCGCCGCTGCCGCCGATAAATACACAATCCGGGATCGGCAGGTCCGCAAGGATTTCAGGGGCGGCTCCATCCACAATCTGGATATTCCTGCAGCCGTATTTGCTCCGGTTAGTGCTGATGTTTCCCAGCTGCTCCCGGTTTTTTTCGACGGCATATACCGAGAGCGATCGGTGCAGCCTGGCCGCCTCGATGCTGATCGAACCGGACCCGGCGCCAATATCCCAGAAAACTCCGCCTTCCGGCAAACGCAGCCGATGGATGACGGCAGCCCTCACTTCATCCTTGGTGATCAGGCCCCGGCTGTGGTGAATATCATGTTCATGCAGCCCGAACCGTGCCTGGATCCTACGATCTTCATCTGATGTATCCAGCAGGATCATGGAGTTCGGCTGGGCAAACGTCATTGCGGCAATGTCTTCGAGGCTGCCGGTTATGAAACGCTCACGGACCGTACCGATCTGTTCACCGACATGGACGGTATACGCGGATGCCTCATCGCCGAGCCTTTTTCTAAGAAATCCGGCAATTGCGTCGGGAGAATTCTGCGGATCGGTAAACACAAAGAGCTTTTTGCAGGTAATCTTCTGGGCCAGCGTCTCAAGCGGTCTTCCGTGAACACTGTGAAACTCCGCATCTTCCCAATTCATGCCGATATGGGCGAAACAGCGCTGCATGTAAGACAGCGCCGGCAGATATCGGATATTCGCTCCCGGGAACATGCCGCCGATTCTTTTCCCCAATCCAAAAAACAACGGATCTCCGCTTAAGAGAAACAGGACGGAGTGCCTGCTGAGCACATCCGTTACCGCGGTAAAACAGGTATCCAGCGGGACAATGGGGATCCAGCGTTGGGAATCGAATTGGGGGTAATTCCGCTTGATCAGGGACACATGCGCTTTTGAACTGCACACCATGTAGGAGGGGTGCTCCAGACAATCCCGCAATCCGGCTGGAATCAGGTCTCCACTGATACCGGCGACGATAATGGTGCCGCAATCTGTCATGTCAGTCTATTTACCCCTCGAACAGATCAGTTTGCCGCGCCCGTCCACCAGATGAACAAGCGTGTTTATACCGGTTATTCCCTCATATTTCCCACGAGCTACGTCACAAACCTGTTCGATCACGGAGATTGTCTGTTTCCGCATCAGCACTTCCAAAATCTCGCGGGCGGTGTTCGCTTTTTCAAACTGATCTACCAGTTTTTTTTCGATTCCGATCCCGGTAAAGAACGTTCGCACGTCTTTCATCTCCAGCACCCCGTGACGAACATGAGTCTGTTCATGGCCCATCGCGCCTTTGAGTAATTTAGCCCACATCGTTGCCAGGTGGATCGTCGTAAACTGATACTGTTTCACCGCTTTGAGCGAAAAGTGCAGATAATCACCCATCATCACCAGTGCCTCTTCAGGCGGATCAAGCTGCTTCTGGATGCAGCGCTCTGAGGTTCTCCCGGTCGACAGGACGATATCGGTAATGCCGTTTGCCTGGGCCACATCGAGGGAGGCCAGTATCGTGTCGGTCCAGGCTTTGGCCGAAACCGGCCTGACGATTCCCGTGGTGCCTAAAATCGATATGCCGCCGATTATACCGAGGCGCGCATTCAATGTCTTTTTGGCAAGCTCCTCTCCTTCAGGGACACTGATGCATACACGAATCATACAGCCGTTTCTGCCGCCATGGTAGTCATACGCTTCCCGGACATTTTGCCTGATCATCTGCATCGGCACCGGATTAATGGCTGGATTTCCGACATCTACGGCAAGGCCGGGTTTGGTAACGTTTCCGACCCCCGTCCCGCCGGTAACCACGATTTTGATAGCCGCGTTCTGCCCGTGTTCTATAACCACATCAGCAGCAATTACCGCCCCGTTGGTTACATCAGGATCGTCTCCCGCATCCTTGACGACGGACGCCCGCGCCGAATTTTCAGAGCGCGCTTCGAGCGTAACGGCAAAGGAAACGATACTGCCATCGGGAAATGTAACAGGTACCGATGTCGGGCTTTTTTTTGCCAGCAGCGCCGTGCAGGCCGCTCGCGAAGCTGCAGCCGCACAGGCTCCCGTGGTGTAACCTGAACGAAGTTTTCTGGCCATGGGGTCCTAAAAACAAAAAAGCCGCTTCCCGAAGGGAGCGGCTTTGAACTTTGCAAGCAAACTCGTAAAGTTACGTTCTAGTTATTCTCTCGTTTGCCGTTTGTCGTGGTCGGGATGAGAGGATTTGAACCTCCGGCCCCCTCGTCCCGAACGAGGTGCGCTACCAGACTGCGCTACATCCCGACTAAAGCTAAAAGAAATTCAGAACCTGACGGAACTTTTTAACATGCCAGGAACTGCAGCTCAACAATTAATTGATAGCGTCCGACAGCTTGCTGCCTGCTTTGAATTTTGCGACCTTCTTCGCCGGAATCTTGATGGATTTTCCGGTCTGCGGATTGCGTCCGGTACGTGCACCACGTTTGGCTACGGAAAATGTTCCAAAGCCTACCAGCGTAACTTTGTCGCCTTTTTTCAGGGCATCGGCTACGGACGTAAGGGTAGCGTTCAAAGCTTTCTCTGCTGCAGCTTTACTGATGTCTGCTGCTCCTGCAATACTTTCGATCAGTTCCTTCTTGTTCATGAATTCCTCCCTGCGGTTTCATTCGTTGCCGAAAACAGGCTGTCTGCGCTGTTCTCGTCTTCTTGAGTATGATGCTTTAATCAAACAAAAAACAATTGTCAAAAGAAAAAAGCCATACTGCTTACTTTAAAGCGGGATTTTGTTCATTGCTCCGTAACCCTTTAAGACAGGGCTATTCGAGTCACAAACAATATTAGCATAATTTAATAATTTGGCTTAATCAAGGAATAATTCGTATAAATCCCGCTCTATGATTTTTTCACCCTTGCCTGCCTGAAAAGTCTATAAGTACGGTAGTGTAGCCATTTCTTTGAAAATACGACGAAATTACTTTTCGCTCCTGAGGTTTGACAAGCATTTCCAGGTCACCTGTACGAACGATGAGTACCACCGAATTACCGCGCGGGCGCACTCTGCACCCGGCATAACCGCGATCCGTCAGAAAGCGCTCATGCGCTTCGATTTCGCGAAGCTCGTGATGGCTGATTGCGCGATACGGTTCGATACGGGTGGCAAGGCACGAATTGGACGGAAGCTCGGCGTTTGCCAGACCGACAGCCGCCGCAGTCATACGTACCGCTCGTTTATCGAATTCCGCTTCTACGAGCGGGGTCAAAACGCCGAGTCCCCTCACGGCTTTGAGCCCGGGGCGGTGCTCACCGAGATCATCGATATTAGTTCCGTCACACAGGGTTTTGATACCAGCAGTTGTCAGATGCGAGATCAACGCGGAGTAAATTCGTCTCTTGCAGACATAACAGCGATTTTCATCGTTGCGCACGAAATCCTCATCACCAAGGCTGTCGATATGGATGCGCGAAAACGTGACAGCCGCAGGCAGTTCACGGGCAATCAAGTCTGCTATTCCGGCGGTCACGTCTGCTGCAAGCAGACACGATTCCGCAAAGCACACGACTACATTTTCAGGACCAAGTGCTTCACAGCACGCATAGGCAAGCAGGGTCGAGTCCACCCCGCCGGAGCACGCCACGCCGACGCGGTCGAATTGCCCCAGATATGCCAGCAGTCGTATATATTTTTCGCGCAGGACCGCGTCCATTTCACGTCCGCGGTCCGGGGAGCGTCAGTGCCGGTTCGTGGAGAAGAAAATCCCCGGCCTGAATCCAGCCCTTGAGAATCTCGGCAATTTCCCGTGCTTTTGTGACACTGGACAACGGTGCGGTCGGAACCGTTTCACCATTGACAACGATACTCCCGCTTTTCAGCTCGGCATAACTCACTTGTGCATGCGAGCGGGCAACACCGTTGGTGTAGTCGTAACCGAAGTCAACCACTTGGGTTAACAGCTCGTCGTCACCAATTCCGGTGTAAGCAGCCATTTCGGCATTTAAAATCGGAATAGGAATACCGAGCCCGACGGCGAGCGAACAGCCGTATCCGAGAATGGAGAGCCCTTTTAAATAGGTGGGACTCATCTGCTTCAGGTCGCCCTGTACCATCATCGTACCTGCCGGTTTGACCGGTACGCCTCTGTCCGTGCGGGGAGCATCGGGGTTGTGCTGGGTACCGTTCCAGGTGACATAGCCGACCGCACCGCCGAGGAAGATCCTCGTGCCGATACCGATCGTCTTGTAGAACGGATCGTTCAACAGCGGACTGAGTTCACCGGCACTGCAGTAATTAGCGTTTTTCGCTTTCGGCTTCAGCATCCCCATATAGGTGTGCAGCACCTTGTCGGACAGGTTTATCGCGCAATTATAATTCTGGTACCCGTTACGCGGGTTGCAGAGCAGGGCATAGGGTAAATCCGCCAGGGTTACATCCTTCTTCATTTTCCGGCCGGCATAGCAGTCGGTACCGTACCCCTTTGCCTCGAGAAATACCTTCTTGCCCCTGAGCAGGTCTTCGATGACATGCCCGCCGCCGTACTGGAATTCACCGGGATAAATCTTGTTGAGCGGATCGTCCTCGGCCGGCTCCGTTGCCCCGAGATAGGCATCCACCGCGGCAATTCCGCCATAAGCCGGGACCTTGTTCAACCACACATGCGACGCTTTGATGGTAGGAACCATCTGACCGATATTTAAAAAGACCCCGGATGAGCACATCGGAGCAAAGGTTCCGGTGGTTACCACATCGATCCTGGCAGCGGCACCTTCAGGCCCTTTCTTTTTCACCACGTCGACCATTTCTTCCGCGGTGATAACAACCGCCTCTCCGGCCTTTATCCGCGCGTTGATTTCTGCATATGTTTTCGTTGTCGATTTTTGCGTCATTTTATTATCCGGTAACCTTGCTTGTTCAAACCGACGGCATTACCCTGATACCTGGGCTCTGCGAAACGTCATCCTGTATTGCAAACATAGAACTCTTTCTATAACAGTCTTTGGCGTCTTGACATACAATTTTCTTTTTCATAGATATTGCAGGCTGGCACCCTGATATTCGTTACCAGGATTAACCCCTGACTTTATTCCAGCAAAATCACTAAAAAAATGGCCGACAACGCACAGCAAATCCTTGATATCAGAAATAAGATCGACGATATCGATAACACTATTCTGGATCTTTTGAAACAAAGAATCGGCTGCGCCAAGTCGATCGGTAAATTAAAAGACGGTACCAAGCGGGCCAAATGGGACCCGCTCCGCGAGCGCCAGATATACGAACGCCTCATGGCAGACAACCAGGAGGTTTTTCCCGAGCAGGCACTGCGTTCGATATTTCACGAGATCATCACCACCTGCCGGCTCTCCCAGAAAAACATCGTGGTCGCCTACCTCGGCCCCGAAGCCACTTTTACCCACCAGGCCGGCGTCAGGTATTTTGGCCACTCAGCCGAATACAAGGCTTTGGAATCAATTGACGACGTTTTTGCCGAAGTCGAGAAAGGCCGCACGAATTACGGCATCGTTCCGGTCGAGAACTCGATTGAAGGATCAGTTTTTTCAACGCTGGACTCATTCATGAAATACAAGGTTCAGATCTGCGGTGAGATCAGGCTGGAGATCTCCCACAATCTGGTTTCCAAATCCGGCAACATCGAGGATATCCAGACCGTCGCGTCCCATTCCCAGGCGCTGGCGCAATGCCGGGAATGGCTGCGCAAGAACATGCCGAGCATCCCGACACTGCCGGTATTTTCCACCGGCGCCGCCGCACAGATGGCAGCCAACAATCCGAATATCGGCGCCATCGCGTCTTCACTGGCCATCAAGACTCATTCTCTGCAGGTGGCCGTCAAAGGGATCGAGGATTACCGCGGCAATACTACGCGCTTTCTCGTTATCGGCAAAAAATCCCCGGAATACAGCGGTGCAGATCGAACCTCCCTGCTTATCGGCACGATGGACCGCCCCGGTGCGCTCAATGAAATCCTCACGGTATTGTCCAACGCGCATATAAACCTCGCTAAAATCGAGTCGAGGCCGATCAAGGGCAAGCAGTGGCAATATCTGTTTTTCCTGGACATGATGGGGCATCTCGAGGAAGACCGCATCAAGAGCGGCTGCGACCGGATCAAGGAGATGTGTTCCTATTACGAATGGCTCGGTTCGTACCCTCGGGGAGACGAGGCCGCAGCAATGTTCTGATTGCAGCGCAGCCAGCACAAGCGCCGGTATAATTCTGACATGTATATCCTCGGCATAGAAACATCCTGCGATGATACGGCGGCTGCAGTGCTTGACGGTGAAGGAACGGTACAGGCAAACATCATTTCGAGCCAGGACACCCTGCACCAGCGGTTTGGCGGCATTGTTCCTGAGCTTGCATCCCGGCGCCACATGGAACTTATCACCGTCAATGTT